>ENA-OQMY01000443-OQMY01000443.1-human-gut-metagenome-genome-assembly--contig:-NODE-443-length-11422-cov-3.724657_pt1 | contig 11422 bp, 10 predicted proteins | sample MGYA00242623_ERZ504868 | MGnify/ENA primary metagenome ERZ504868 (study PRJEB26092, sample SAMD00036386) | human gut metagenome | host: Homo sapiens | study: EMG produced TPA metagenomics assembly of...
CACAGCGGCAGCACACACGATGCGCCCGCCAGCGGCACGGCGGAACACTCCCGCGGCGAAGCTTTCCCGGCGGCGTATCCGCACACCTCGCCACCGCGTGTGCATGCGGCCAGCACAAGACCCCGTTCCCGGCAAAGCCGCCACGTGGCGCGGCCAGTCGCCCGTAGGTATTTTCCCACACAGGTGTGAGTATTTCCCCACTGTACCGCCAGGCAGACAGTGTATTCGGCCCGCGATTGCATACATACAGCATACCGCGCTCGTCCAGACATGCGCCGCCCGGCCAGTTGCGCGGCTCGGGCACATCGCTGGCCTGCACAGCGGCCCTGACGCCGCCGTCCTCTGTCAATATGCGCACTGTCCCGTCCAACTCATTTACGCTGGCAAGCCGTCCGCCCTCCAGCGTGAGTATTTGGCGCGGTCCGCTGCCCTCCGGCTGGTGAAAAATCTGCGGCTCGCCCTGCGGCAGGCCTCCGGAGAGCACAAAGCGATACAGGCAGCTGTTCTCAAGATCAGCCAGAAAGAGCGCGCCGCCCGCGATATGCGACCAGTGCGCCCGTGCCCCGTCAGGACAAAACTGCCACAGCACACGGGTGAGAGCCGCATCCACGGCAAAATAACAAGACCTTCCGGTTCATTCCGCCGGAGGAACAGTACCGGCATGAAAACGCCGTTCCTGCCATCATTGACAGAGAGACATGGCAACAGGCACAATTCCTCCTCCAAAAGAGGGTGAAGGACCGGGTCCGGGCAGCGCCGGGACAGAAGATACACCGCTATACGGGTATCATTGAATGTGCGGACTGCCACTCGGTATGTACGGCACGGACGCGAAAGCTTCCGCAGGGCGGCCGGCGGGTGGAGTACATCTGCAACACCTACCACCGGTATGGCAAAGAATACTGTACGACACACCTCATCCGGGAGGAAGTTCTGGATGATCTCGTTTACAAAGAACTGCTGCGGGTGAAAAAGATGGCGCACGCGAACTGGGAAGCGATCGACGCGCTCGCCAAAGACTGGGCCGCGCAAAAGTTCAACGCGGAACGGCAGATCGACCGGCTGCAGGAGCGAATATCCGTCCTCAAAAATGAAGTGGAGCAGATTCTGATGGAGAGAATCCGTGATAAGGCTCATGCGGATATCTATGATGTGATGCTGCAGAAGAGGGACGAAGCCATTCAAAGTGCGGAGCAGCAGATCAACGAATACCGCGATGCTCAGGCGAGTATTGAAGCGAGAAAGGAGTCGATGCGGCCCGGCATCGATCTGCTGGACGCCATCACTTCAGAAGGCAGCGTCAGTGACGCGCACCTGCGGATGTTCGTCAACAAAGTTTATCTGCATGAGCAGGATGGAAAGCTGAGTGTGGAGTTCGTACTGAATGCGGATTTTCAGACGCATCTGGACTTGTACGATCAGAACGGAGAGCTCACAGATGTGTGCAATGACCTTGGCTACTACTTCAGCAAAGCTTCTGCCAATGCGTCGGCCTGAAGCGGAAAAAGGAGCGGGACATGCGTGAAGTGCCCCCCAAAAGTTAGACAAAATATGTAATTAAGCGACCTGAAGGGTCTGGTATCTGTGTTGAGCAGGTGTCAGGCCCTTTAGCTTTAGCTTGATTCTGCGGTTATTGTAGTAGTAGAGATAGTCAATGAGCTCGGCTTTGAAGTGTTCCATCGTTCGCTCTTCACCGAAGATGCGTCCTGCCTTTGCCAGTCCCTGACTTTCGCTTGTGAACAGGTTGCATTTACTGACGAGTTTTCCATGGTGGTGCGACAAGTCATATGCGGTATAGGACGGACAGATCTGCTCCGCCAATTGAGCCGCCAGATACTCAGACAACGGCTCCACTTCATACAAAGCGCTCCCGCCCTTATACAGATATATCTCATCCTTCTCGCGCAGCCAGCATTTTGCATATCCGCCGTCTGTCCCGAACTCGGGAGATGTGGAAGACACCCGTTCCGAAACAAATGTTCCGTTAAATGCCGCCCGGCTAATCACTTCATTGAATTCATTTCGATAGAGGGAAACTTTCTTTCAGTTCAGAGGGGACTCTGTTCCTTTCACCTAAAACGTGTCATTCAGCGAAAGAGCATGTGTGACCTTCATCTGCGTCTCCCCTCCTCCACCATCTTATCAGCAAAACAATATACAAAAAAACTCGGCCCCGTCTTTACAACGAGACCGACCTGGTGCACCAACTACATCAAAGTACTAAGTCAAGCCGCTGAAGAGGAAAGGCAAAGGGAATAGACCTTTCCTGAGCAAAAACACATAAATCAATTATTTTCTGGCAGATTTCCTCATTTGCGAGCCTGTTTTCATGTGTAAATACATGTAATCCATTGCTTTTTCTTTCATTCCCCAAAAGGCAATATTCCATATTCGTTCTTTCTTTTGCAATACTTTGAATACGCTCCAAACGAATGTCTGTCGAAAAGAAAAAAAGGTTCATCGCTTGATCGTAATACAGCCCATAAGCCTTAAGCAGTTTACTTTGAGTGGAATCAAGATAATAGGAGAGTCTGTCGTCATCTGCTGAAAAAAGGCCCTTCAGCCCGTGGTCTGATTGGCACATCGCCCTGATGCATTCCCAAGTTCCGGCAAAAAAATGCAGCCGTGGAGCAACATCAATACAACGGACAGACCCTGTGATACGCAACAATTCTCGGATAGCAAAAGAATAATCTTTTTGCGCTTTCCTCCCGGAAGCATATTGGTATCGGGAATTCTGGCTGCGGCCATGAAATCCCCATTTGAGCCAATCTGCACTTTTTGTGAAGTCAGGGCAAAAAATGTCCGGTACATTCGATAGGCTAAAATCCCCTTCTTCTGTGAAGCAATACATGCTGGCCACGAGGCCGTATTGCGTGTGAAGCATCTCTAAAAAATGCAAATAAGGATTTTCAAATATACTTGAATAGTACATTGCGTTCTGTGCCAGATCTTTAAAAATTTCAAACGTATCGTCGATAGACAGGTGTATATACGGCTTTTTCTCCACAGTTGACATAAAAAACCGCTCCTTCTGCCATGTTCACTGAGAACTTCCGCCTGGCTGCACGGCGTAGCCAGATAGTTTCTGAAAATTCAACACTGTTTCTGCAAGCAGTTCTCCGGCTGAAAACTGTATCAGCTCGGCGCCAAATCTTCTGCTGCTGCAAACTCAGTTTGCGATCTAAACTTTGAATGAAAAGAGACACGATAGCCATCGTACAGCCATATCGAACCAAGGAGAACATTCTGAATCCTCTCTGCCTACTTCTGCGCTGCATATTGAGCCTCCGTGCGCCCCCTTTTCAAAAAGATGCGCCTCAAAAGGAACTCGATTTCTGCGCAACGCTTCTATCAGCAGCAAGGTGTTTTCTACAGGCACACTTTTGTCTTCCACCGTATGCCAAACAAACACAGGCGGAGTATTCGCCGTAATGTGTCGTTCTAAAGAATAATTCTGTGCAATTTCATCGTCCGGCTTTGTACTGCCTAGGTTTTCAAAAGACTGCCGATGCCCATATTGACCGGAAGTGATAACCGGATATCCTAAAATGACCGCATTCGGTAAATTTTCGCCTTCCGTACATCCCACCTCATACAGCCATTCTTTCGTATGGGACAATATACCGCTGGCCGCCGCTAAATGCCCTCCTGCCGAAAAACCGCAGACAGCAATTTTGCTTGCCGCTATTCCCCAGTCTTCCGCTTTTCTTCTCAGCATGACAATCGCGGCCATCGCATTCATAAAAGGGCGCCCCTTGTCCGCATCTTTCCCCACCGCATACCGCAGTACAAACACATGAAATCCCTTTGCAAAAAAGGCCGACGCCACTGGTTCGCATTCCCTATCTGAAATATAGCTGTATCCACCGCCCGGAATCACCAGAACTGCCGGACGGACCGAACGCTCCGGCATTTCCACAGACACCGTATGACGCCAGCACTCCATAACCGCCTGTCTTCCCAAATCGACTACACTATATAGCATCCTTATTACCCACCGCCTTATATGAAAAATCTGCATCTTGAACCGCTCCGCGCTTTTCTTTTTGCGTCTCTTATCACTGCCGGAGATGTATTCTTAACAAACGGCGACTATACAGAAGTATAACCGCCGTCCGTACCGTTCATATTACAGGGAAATTCTTTGCCCTGTTTTACGGGATTTCTCTGCCGCAAAGGCCATTCTGTGACTTTGCAGCGAAAGCCGTCCCGACGTTTTCATACTTCGCGTGTCGCCTTTTACCGCATCAATAAAATCTTCCACCAGACGGGCGTCGCCGCCGCCGTGCCCCGAAACTAGACTGGACACTGTGTCGTATTTCACGTCGATTAGTTTTTTTACTGTTGAAATCGGACAATAATATTTGATTCCGATCCAAATGCCCCTGAATATCACCCTTTGTGCCATAAATTCTCAGGATACGGGTTGTCTCGCTCGACAATGCGATCAGATTGAAACTTGCCGTAGAGCCGTCCTCCATTGTGAAGACCGCGCTTTGATGGTCAGCCACATCATTGTCGCACTGATACACACATCTGCCATATTGTCCCGTTTGCAAAGCAGCATATCGACCCGCAAATGAAGTATCGGTCGTCACTGCTGTCGTTGGCCAACTCACATCTGTTATCTGTGTCAGATACAGCTTGGGCGCAAAATAGGGACAGCTCTTTTCATGGGGACAGCCATCCAGACAATGGGTGGGAGCTCCTTCCGGCTTGTTGGCGTGTACAAAATGAGTAAGGCCGCCGTCCGACATTACAGAGACACATTTTTTATTCATAATATAACTGATGATATCCAAATCATGACAGGATTTCGCCAAAATCATCGGACTGGACACCTTTTCGTTTCGAAACACGCCCCGAACAAACGAATGGGCAAAATGCCAGTATCCCACATTTTCTGTCAATTGAAAATTAAGAATGTCTCCAACGGCTCCATTTTCCACCAATTCTTTTATTTTTTCAAAAAAAGGAGCGTAACGCAGCACATGGCACACTGCAAAAATAAGGTTTTTCCGTTCCGCAGCCTCCACCATTTCGATGCATTCGTTTTCACTGGGAGAAATCGGCTTTTCGATCAGGATGTGGTAGCCGCGTTCAATTGCCTTCATTGTAGATTTATAATGCAAGTGGTCTGTGGTTGCGTTCACAACCGCATCCGCAAATTTGGGCTTCTCAAGCACTTCTTCCCAGCTATGGTACAAGCTTGCTTCCGGAATCCCATTGCTGTTCGCCACCTTGTGAAGCCTTTCTGTGTTTGGGTCGGCCAGGCCTGCAATCTCTACTCCGTTTTCGGAAAAAATATTTTGCATATACATTGCCGCGTCCGCCTGCGCCTAAAATGATTACTTTCATGTCATATTCTCCACATTATTCTTGATGCATTATATCTTATCCGCTACTTTCGCCGCAGAATCTTTATCTAGGAATAAATGGAAATTGCTGTGTGTTTTGAGTCATGGTGGCAGGCACTTGATTAGTCTAGATCGCTTTCGTAGCGTCTTTTTCTCCGCATCTGCCTTTGCCGCATAAGGCACGCAGGACAAAATCGTCTTGCATTGCATGATTTGATATACGCTCATTGAAATCGCCTGCTTCGGGACATCCTCTATTGTAGCGAACCAGCCTTCTCTCATCTGCTGTTTTTTGCAGGCCTCATCCAAGTTGACCACCAGAAACGCTTCTTTTGTTTCAAAGTCCGCCGGAGGATCGTTGAAAGCAATATGGGCGTTTTCGCCGATTCCAATCAACCCAAGGTCGATCTCCCCAGCGCGCACCTCTCTCGTCAACAGTTCAAGTGCTGGCTCCACCCCGTTGTCCGGGTTCACAAGATGCGCCTTTCTGATGTCGACATAACTTAAAAAGCGTTCTTTCAGGTATTTCCGAAAGCTGGCCGGATGTGTTTCCGGGAGGCCAATATATTCATCAAGATGAAACATCTCCACCTTGTCCCACTCCACATCTGCATCTCGCAACGCCTCTATCGTATCGAACTGCGATGCGCCTGTGGACATCAGAAGCCTGGCCTTCCCCTTTTCCGCAATTGCTCTATTCAGCACTTGTGCGCTGAAGACTGCCGCCGCTTTGCCTAATTCCTTTGATGTATCAAATACTTTTATCTCCATTTTTTAATTCATCTCCATCAACTTTGTATTTATGGTTTCTATCGAAAAAACACATACCGCCATTACCGCACGTTCGCGCGGCTCAGAGGGGGATGTTCAGAATTTGTGCCAATTTAGCGCCAATTTTTTCTCCCATCCGCGTAAATCCCAAATCGTTCGGATGGCATCCGTCCACCGTGCAGCCATCCCCGTTGAACCCTTTGAAGAACTGCTCTCCATCCAGAAAATACACGTTAGCATCACCCCGCCGCTGTGCGTTAACGCAGGTTTTCTTAATCACGCTACGCCGGGCATCGTTTTCCTTTTCATCCCCATTGCTAAAGTCTGGTTTGGACAGAAAGAGAATCGGCAGTTCGGGTTGTTTTTCTCTTACGGTTTGAAACAGGCTTTCATGTGTGGCTTCCAGATATCCTACATCCGGCGCATTGTGGTCGTAATCGCAAACGAACGCCCGCATGGGCAGCGACGCAAGATAACGCGCCATTGTCTTTTCGCCGCGGCAGCTTCCGGAAAAACCCAGATTGACATGGTCGCAACGGAGCATCCGCGATACAATCGCCGGATAGGCGTTTCCCGGAATACTGGCACATCCGCCCTGGGTGATTGACGACCCATAATATACAATGGGTGCTCCGGGCAAATATTTCGCGGTTGAAGGAAGCACCACCGCCTGTGGCTCTAGACCGATTCTCACCCGGTCTACTCTCTGATACAAAGGGAAATGCATCAAAATATTCCGCTCTTTTCCTGTTTCCAAGTCCGCCACAGCCTCCAGCTTCGTGTCGCTGTCCATCGAAGGGATCAAGCTTTTGGCATAGTGCGCCTGTCCTTTTTCTTCCACATACAGATCAAACCCACTGCTTCCGGATAACGGCATATGGTTCATCCTGGTAAGGTTTGGCCATTCTGCCGATATGGCCACAATTCTCGAGTTCGTGCGAAAGCGTATCCGGCCTCCCGTGGTGGATGCCGACAGATATTCCACCCCGATATTGCTTTCCTTCCCAACCTGCAGCGGTATGCGCCGATACGGCTCATCCTGTTGGTGCGGCAAAAGCCCGTACACTTCAAATGGCACCTCATCCGCGTCATAAAACCGCAGATCTATTCCGGACGGCATTCGAGTCAGAAAATTTTTGTCTATTTTTTGAATGTCCATAGAGTGTCCCGCCTTCGTGTGTCTTGACAAAACGCCTAAAACAGCTCTGGAACAAGTTCCTCAACGGAGATGGTACGGCCTTCCTTCATAGATTTGTTGGCAGCGATTCCCACGATAGCCGACATTATACCTGCACGGGTATCCGCCATATGGCCCAAAGGATCCTGCACGCTTCCGCGGAACAACATCTCCCGCAGGCGCGAATCTCCCCCGCCATGGGAACCGGTGGCAACCGGCACATGAATATCAATTTCTTCGCCCTGGCGATTGTACAAGCGCAAACGGTGAATTTGGCTGCCCGCAAACGGCCCCACAGAGCCGTGAAAATCTTCCGCCTCCACTCTGCCTTCCGTTCCATTAATTACAATCCGGTATCCTTCATAAGGTGAATGTGCTGTCAGACTGTAGCTCATTATCGCGCCTTTTTTATATGCCACATTCAGGCTCATGGAATCCTCAATATTAATCTCGTCGTCAAAAACACATCTGTCTCTGAAATATCCGTCTTCGCTCTCGCATTCGTAATAAAACTCTCTGTTCAGAGCGGACGCTTGAATATCAAAATAGAATTCGCACTGCTTTTTATATCCGCAGGTGAGGCATCTCTCTCCCCGATTTTCCCTGACCGGACCGTAAAATCTTCTTGTGCCGAATGCGTTCACCTTTACCGGCTCATCGTCAATCAGCCAATTGACCATATCAAAATGGTGGGTGGCCTTGTGTACCAAAAGGCCGCCGGAATTCTCTTTTTTACGGTGCCATCTTCTAAAATAATCCGCGCCGTGTTCTGTGTCCAGCATCCACTCAAAGTGAACGCTTAAAATATCGCCCACACATCCTTCGTGTATCAATTCCTTTATCCGCGTTACAAACGGCATAAAGCGAACATTGAATGTGACGGTCACCTTTTTTCCGGTCTGCTCCTGCGCTTTCAGAATGGCGCGACATTTTTCATCATCAATTGTTAGGGGTTTCTCGCTAATGACGTCGCATCCCGCATGAAGGGCACGTACGATATATTCGTGGTGATAACGGTCCACTGTGGCTACAATAACGACGTCTGGCTTCGTCTCTTCCAGCATAGTATCAAAATCTGTATACAGAGGAATCTCCGTTTCCGTGCGCTTTGCCAGCGCTTCGCAGCGTTTGCGATTGGGATCGAACACGCCTACAATCTGCGCCACATCTCCGTATTCTTTCGCCAGCGGCACAGCAAACATTGTAGTCGCTCTGCCTCCGGCACCTGCAAAAGCATATTTTTTCATCGTTCATCCCGTCCTTCTCTCACATATTTGAGGAAAGAAATTTTGTGCCTGTTATAGCACTTTCTCCATCTCATATTTTCCATCCGTACCCACTCTGTCCCGCCGGACAGCAGCCGACATCTACAGCAATTGCCACCGCAGCGCCACCCAGCAGCACACTGTCTCTCTGTGGCTTCTGAGTGGCGCCGCGGCCTTTTCTCAAAATCTGTTTCCGCTCCTGCGTTTCATCACTTAAACTGTTTTGCAGTCTCCTTGGCCTGTGCAATATCTTCAACCTTATACGAGATTACGTCTTCCAGGCCAAGCGCTTCTGCGTTCTGCTTCATCCGGCTCCAGATCTGCTCAAACTCCGCGTCGTCTTTTGCATAGATAAGTTCCCAGGTACTCGGTACAATCACATCTTTCAGCGCGGCCAGAGTAAGCTTCATATCATCGCTGTCGGGTGTTAAGAACGGAACAAACGAGGTGTCCATCACCGCAGTCATTTTATTCTCAGCTTCCAGCAAATCCTTCAGATATTTGTATCCATACCGCGCGCTCCACGCTTGGGCATCCTCGGTTTCATACTGCCGATCCACATATTCCGTCCAAAGCGTCATCGGAAATGGTTCGCCATATTTTTCTATGGTGTTTCCCATGTTTGGAATGTAGGAAACGATGTTGAACAGCGAGTATTCTTCACCATTTTCCAGAACGTACGTACCGCCGCCGGCTTCAAGATATTCTTTAAATTTATCCGTCATTACCAGCTTACCGTCTTTAATATCCCAACGGTCTCCTTGAGGTCCATTATACAGAGTGAGCAACGCATCATAATCCGCCAACATATCAACAAACTTCAAGCAGGTATCTACATTCTCCGCATTCGCACTGATGGCAATCCCTACCTTGCCGTACGGTTCTTCTGTAACAAGCGACGGCTTGAACTCGTCGAACGGAACCGGCAGATATCCTTTTCCCGCCCAGCCCGGAACACCAGCCCAGCCTGCAACAGACGCCTTGCTTGAAACTTTCTTATCTGCGGTCGCTCGCTCCTGTGTGAGAGAGTCCGGGTCCAGCAGCCCCTGCTGGTTCAGTTCGTACATAAAGCGAGCACCGCGCCGGTAAACACTATCCTCTCGGAAAATAGAATATGGCGTTCCTGTCTCGATTTCATATTCGATACCATACGGGAGATAGTTCCAATGATATCCCAGTATGGAATAAATACTCATCATGTTGAAGAAATGCGTTGTGTCAAAATCAGAGAAAAGATTCATCGCATAGACGTTCATCCCTTCCTCGTTTTGCGGATAGGCCTGCTGCATTTCTTTCAAGATTGGAATAACGTCTTCCAACTTCTCAAATTCCGGCGCACCAATCTGTTCGTAAAGCTGATAGTTCAGTTTGATGGCATAGCGGTCGGTATCCGCCGCAGCATACAGCGTATTTTTCCCAACGCCAAACGGTAAAATGCTCAGTTCGCCATCTTCGGTACCATAATATTCTCGCGCATAGTCAAGGCCTGCTTTTAAGATGTCGTTTTCCATAACGTGCGGCAATTGGTCCTGATAATCATCCAGCGGAAGCAACATCCCAGCCTCCAGAGCGGCTTTCGCATTGGTTGCCGAGTTGAACACAACAATATCCGGCAGACTGCCGCTGGCCAGCATCGCCTGTGTTTTTTCTTCGCTATAGGGAATGACCTCCAAAATGATTCCCTTTTCCAGAAGATAATCTCCCAGCCAGCCAGTCACTGGGCCACTTTGAAGGCCTGCGTTGTACGGATAAAGCGTAATCGTTTTCGCCGCGGAGCCTTCCTGTGCGGTGCTTCCTCCCTCACTGCCGGCCGTACTCCCGGCCGATGCAGCGCCGCAACCCGCTAATCCCAAAACCATTGTCATGATCAACAACCATGCTACAATTCGTTTTTTACATAATTGCACCTCTTTTTGATTCATGTTATTAAGTGACTCTCCTCCGACAAGGGCTACCTTTCACTGCGCCGATCATAACTCCTTTCACATAAAATTTTTGCACAAACGGATACACACACATTACAGGAATAACAGTCACCATCGTGATTGTAAATTTCAGCGAGGTTTCGGTTACCCGTGTCATACTGTCTAATAATGTCATATCACTCTGAGATATAATCGTAGCTGCAACCGAAGATGCATTGTTCATATACTCATACAATATATATTGCAGCGTAAATAGATTGTGGTCGTTGATATATAATTTTGTGTCCATAAATGCGTTCCAGTTTCCAACAATGGCAAACAACGCGACTGTTGCAAGGATCGGAGTGGATAACGGAAGCACAATTCTGAAAAACCGGGTGAAGTATCCCGCGCCGTCTATCTGAGCGGATTCTTCCAGCGACGGTGGCAGAGATTCAATGAATGTTTTGATCAGTATCATATTGTAGACAGAGATCATTCCCGGGATGATATACACCCAAAAGGAATCCATCAGGCCCAACATTTTGATGTTTAAGTATTTGGGAATGATTCCCGCAGAAAAAATACATTGTGGCAATGGTAATACGGTACAAGATCTTGCGTCCCCACAAGTTGTTTTTTGTAAAAATATAGGCCATATATGCGGAAAACAGCAGTCTAATTGCCGAGCCGAGTACAGTGCGGGCCAAAGACACAAGTGCCGCGTTACCAATACGATCCAGTTTGAAAACGTCAATATAATTTTGAAAATGGATCCCGATCGGGTAAAACGTTATTTTTCCCAAATCCACAAAGTCGTTGCGGCTGATTGTAGAAATAAACAGATAATAAAAGGGATAAAAGCAAATCAAGGCGAACAGAATAAACGCCGTGTAATTAATCGTGTGAAAAAGCCTGTCCTTCCAATCCATCTTTATCTTTCGC
>ENA-OQMY01000444-OQMY01000444.1-human-gut-metagenome-genome-assembly--contig:-NODE-444-length-11415-cov-2.152729_pt1 | contig 11415 bp, 11 predicted proteins | sample MGYA00242623_ERZ504868 | MGnify/ENA primary metagenome ERZ504868 (study PRJEB26092, sample SAMD00036386) | human gut metagenome | host: Homo sapiens | study: EMG produced TPA metagenomics assembly of...
ACAAAAATGCCCATCATCTCCAGTACGCCGATGATGGGCGGCAGGATGAGCTCGATCAAATGTTCCAAGTCCATGTTGCGTCTCCTTTCCAAATTCCTGTCTACCAGTATACAGGATGTCCCGGCAAAAAGGCAATACGCGCCGCACATACTTTCCCGTCCGGGTCCGTATACATAAAAAAGGGAAAGGGGCGTGGACGCATGGCGCGCCAAAGCTATTTGAAAAACGCGGCCATTCTGACGGGAACAGGCCTGCTGCTGCGTGCCGCAGGCATGTTCTTCCGCATTTATATCGCGGCGCGCATCGGCGCCGAGGGCATGGGCCTGTACCAGTTGATCTACACGGTCTACACAATGGCCGTCACCTTGGCTACGGCGGGGCTTTCGGTGGCGGCCACGCGTCTTTCGGCGGAACTGCTGGCCACCGACGACCCCGCCAATGTGCGCGCAGCCATGCGCCGCACACTGGCGCTGGGGCTTGGGCTTGGCGCGGCTGCGGCCGCGCTGCTGTTCACTGGAGCGGGGCTTGCAGCGGACTGGTGGCTGGAGGATGCGCGGGCCGCGCTCTCGCTGCGCATTTTGGCGCCCAGTTTGCCGTTTATGGCGGTTTCGGCATGTCTGCGGGGGGTTTTTCATGGCGCGGCGCAAGGTGGGGCCGAATTCCCGCGCACAGATCTTCGAGCAGGTCGTGCGCATCGGCGTGGTGGCGCTGCTCATTGATTCTGCCGTACCGCAGGGCATCGGAACGGCCTGCGCGGCCGTGGTCGTGGGCAATACGGTCAGCGAGGCTGCGAGCTGGGTATATATGGAATGGTGCTACCGGCGTGAGCTGAGGGACGTGCCCCGTAACGCAAAGCGTCCGGTGCAGGGGCTGGGACGGCAGCTGTGGGATATCATAGCGCCCATTGCTGCGAACCAGTATATGACGAGCGTGCTGCGCACCGTTGAAAATGTAATGGTGCCCGGCTGCCTTGCGCTGTATACGCTCAGCCGCGAAACAGCGCTCAGCCAGTACGGCGCGCTGAAAGGCATGGCCATGCCGGTGATTTTTTTCCCGTTTTCATTTCTGGCCACGCTTTCTACGCTGCTGCTGCCGGAGATCACCGAGGCGCATGTGCAGAACAGGCGCGCGGCGCTGGAACATCTGGTCAACCGTGTCATGCTCATCACGCTGGTGCTTTCGTTTCTGGCCGGCGGCCTGTTCACCCAGTTTGCAAAGGAGATCGGCCTGGTGCTGTACCAGAGCGAGGAGATCGGGTTTTTATCTGTCGATACTGGGGCCGCTGATGCCCTTTATGTATATGGAGAGCATGGTGGACGGCATCCTGAAAGGGCTGGGGGAGCAGCTCTCCTCCTTTCGTTATACGGCGCTGGATTCGGTTGTGCGCATCGCGTTGATCTACCTGCTGCTGCCGCGCTTCGGCATGCAGGGCTTTTTGTTCGTGATGCTGGTGAGCAATCTGCTGACGAGCCTGCTGAACCTGCACCGCCTGCTGCATGTTACAGGGCTGCGTGTGCAATGGCTGCGTTGGGTGATAAAACCGGTGTTCTCGTTTTTGTGCGCGGGCGCGGCGTGCCGGTTCGTGCTGCAGCCGCTGACGCAGCGGCTGGGCCTGCCGCTTCTGGCCTGGGCTGTTTTGGGAGCGGTATTCACCAGCGTTATTTACGCGCTGTTCATCTGGCTTACAGGCTGCGCCGGGCCGGGAGACTTTATCGTCAGGCGCACCCGGAAGAAGGCGGGGGAGAGGGATTCGTCCGTGTGATGCGGATGCAGGAAAGGACGCCGCGGCTGTGTAAAATGCCGATTCTTGCGCGCAAAGTTTGGATAAGATGGAGAAAGCTGAAAAAATGGTTGACGGAAGACTGGAAAAGGATTATTATGTTGTCATAACAACAAGGCGGCCAACAACATCCTACAGGCGGCCTTGCAGCGCCCGGCGGCGGAATGCCTGCCGGGAGGGAAAGAGGTGCCTTTGGTGAAAGCGGTACCCAGGTACTTGCAGATTATCAATTATTATCAGGGAATGATTGACGCGGGCAAGCTGTCGGAGGGGCAGCAGATGCCCACGGAAGAGGCCATCGGCGCGCTGTTCAGCGTGAGCCGCATCACGGTGCGCCAGGCTTTGGACGGCCTGGCACAGGCGGGATATATTTACAAAGTGCAGGGAAAGGGCAGCTTTGTCGCATCCAAGAAGGCGGGAATGCAGCTCAATCACCTGATCGGCTTCAGCGACGAGATGCGCAGTCTGGGGCTGGAGCCGTCCACCATCCTTGTGGAACAGAGCCTGATGCTGCCCACGGAGGCAGTGGCAAAGGCGCTGAACATCGACGTCACCCAGAAGATCTATTTCCTAACGCGCATCCGCTGCGCGGACGGCGTCCCCATGGCTGTGGAGAAGGTCCATATGCCCTTTTACCGTTTCGCGGGCATTGAAACGCAGGATCTGAGCAAATCTTTGTACGCGCTGCTCAAGGAGCAATACGGCTGCGAATGCAGCAAGGCGGTGCAGAGCATCCAGGCCGGAGCGGCCAGCTCCCATGATGCGAAGCTGCTGAAAATCAAAACAGGAATGCCGGTGCTGTGCATCTCCCGCACTACGTACGGTATGGATGGCGCGCCCTTTGAGTATGTGGATTCTATTTACCGCGGGGATAAATATATCTTTAACGTCACTCTGGAAAAGTAAACTTTCGCTGGGCCTGCCCCGCCTGCGGCTGGGCTGCGCCCGCGAAAAATTTTTTGAACGGTATTGTTATAACAACATGATAACTTGTCTTGTTGCGGCTTAAATCAAATGAGGAAAGGCAGAGGTTCATGACGGAAAAAAGTAGATCAGAGCGCGGCGGACGGCGCAGGTTCAACCTGAAACGGCGCGAGGCCTGCACGGGCTGGCTGTTTGTCTCACCGGCGCTCATCGGGTTCAGCATTTTCACCTTCGGTTCTATACTGTATTCGCTGTACTTATCCTTCACCGATTACAACCTGCTCAGCAAGCCGAACTGGCTGGGCCTGCAGAACTACGTCAAGGCGTTCACGGACGACCAGTACTTTTACCCGTATTTCGGCAATACGTTCTATTTTGTCGTTGCGCTGGTGCCCATTGTGCTGGTGGTGTCGCTGCTGCTGGCCATCCTCATCAACAAAAAGGCGGGCAGGCTGACAAAGGGCTACCGTGTAGCGCTGTTCCTGCCCAGCATCACGTCCACCGTCGCGGTGAGCATGGTGTGGCTGTGGATCTTCAACCCGGACATGGGCATCCTGAACAACATTCTTACTGCCATCGGCCTGAATGATGTGCCGCTGTGGCTGGGCGACCCGGCCTGGAGCAAGCCCGCGCTCGTTATCATGCGCGTGTGGCAGATGAGCGGTTATTATATGCTGATGTTCCTTGCCGGGCTGCAGACCATCCCGGAGACATTGTACGAAGCCGCGGATGTGGACGGCGCCACAGGATGGCAGAAATTTATCCGCATTACGGTGCCGATGCTCTCTAATACAACGTTCGTGGTAGCCATCCTGCTGGTGATCGAGGCGTTCAACATGTTTGAATCCATTTTCGTAATGACGAAGGGCGGGCCGCTCGGCTCCACCAGCACCATCATGTACTATATCTACGAGCAGGGCTTTACCAACTACAACATGGGTTACGCGTCGGCGCTGGCATGGATATTCTTTTGCGCTCATCATGATCGTAACGCTGGTCCAGTATCGCTTCCGCCATGAACAGGGGGGTTGAATGAGCATGAAAAAACCCGGCAGCTTGGCATGTCCGCGCGCAAGACCGTGGGCAACACCGTATACCACATCTTCATGGTCGCCCTCAGCGTCATCATGATCTATCCTTTCATCTGGTCGCTGCTCTCCTCTTTCAAATCCTCGGAGCAGCTTTACGGCGGCAATCCGCTGGACCTGTGGCCCAGGCCGTTCACGATGGAGAACTACAAGCGCCTGTTCCAGGTGCTGCCCTTTGATAAGTTTATGGTCAATTCCGTGTTTTTGTCCGTCGCGATGCCTTTTTGCATGATCGCGGTCGCCTCTCTCACGGCATATGCGCTCACGCGGCTGGAGTTCCGCGGCAGGAACATTTTGTTTCTTGCGTTCATCGCCACGATGATGATCCCCAGCCACGTCACCCTCATCCCCAACTATAAGATCGTTGTGGATATGAAGCTCATCAACACATATGCGGCGCTGTTCCTGACGAATATGTTCACGGGCTCCAATGCGTTCAACATCTTTTTCTTCCGCCAGTTTTTCCTCAGCATTCCCAAGGATTTGGAAAACGCCGCCATCATCGACGGCTGTACGCGGCTGGGCGTGTTTTTCCGCATCGTGCTGCCAAATGCGAAGCCGGCCATTGCCACGACGGCCATCCTGTCGTTCCGCAGCGTGTGGAATGAATTTCTGTGGCCGATGCTGGTAATCAACGACTACGACAAGCTGACGCTGACCGTGGGCCTGAAATACCTGAAGGAGTGGGAACCCAACTGGGCCGTGCTTCTGGCGGGCGCATCCCTCAGCATCGTGCCCATCGTCATTGTGTTCCTCATCTTTCAAAAGCAGTTCATGGCCTCTACCATGAATTCGGGCTTCGGCGGTAAATGACGCCTCTTTCCGGAATGAACGGCGCGCCGCGCCGTGACATATCAAATCATACAATGGAGGATCAACATGAAAAAGACAATTCGTAAAGTTCTGTCACTTGTTCTTGCCCTGGCGTTTGTGTTTTCGCTGGCCGCCTGCGGCGGTGCGCCGTCCTCGGCGCCCGCTGCGTCCGGCAGCGCTCCGGCCTCCGGCTCCGAACCCGCGGCCCCGGCCGACCCCACCACGCTGAAGGTCTACACCTGGTGGGACGTGACGAAGTTTGAACATTTGCAGAAGATGCAGCAGGATTTTGAAGCGGCGAATCCGGATATCAAGCTGGAATTCGTCACCATTCCCAGCCAATATGCCGATACCATGGTCACAAAGCTGGCCGGCGGCGAGATCCCCGACGTGATGATGCTGGCCATGGACCAGGTGCCCCGCTATGCGCTGAACGGTATGCTGCTTCCGCTGGACGATCTGGCCAGCCAGGAGTATAAGGACGCTCTGTACCCCGTGGTGAAGGACGCCCTGACCGTGAACGGCACCATGTATGCCGCGGCCCGCGACGTTACCCCGAAGGTCATGTATCTCAATACCAAGATGTTTGAAGACGCTGGCATCGAGATCCCGGCCGATACCTGGACGATGGACGAGTTCGTCGAGATCGCCAAGCAGCTCACCAAGGGCAGCGGCGCGGATGCCCAGTGGGGTTATTACTGGGCAAACTGGACTGACCAAACCTTCGCCATGATTGCGGCGTTCGGCGGTGAGCTGTACAGTGAGGACGGCAAGGCGAGCGTGCTTTCCACCGACGAAAACACCCAGAAGGCCGTTCAGTTCATGTATGACCTGTACAATACCTACAAGGTGTGTCCGTCGGCCACGCAGGCCGCGCAGTTCGGCGACAGCGAGTTCGCCCCCTTTATGGCCAATAAGGTGGCCATGCAGCTCGGCGCGCTCTCCACCGCCTCTACGTTTGACGCAAACGGCACCGGGTATACCGTGCTGCCCATGCCCTATATGGACGGCGTCAGCAAAACGTCCTCGTTTGTGAACACCTGGGTCATTCCCAAGACCGCCAAGAATCCCGAGCTTTCCTGGCGCGTGGTGGAGTTCCTCTCCGGCAAGGAGGGCCAGCAGATCGCTTTGGATATGAACTACGGCCTGCCTGCCTCCACGATGGTGGATACCACGGAATTCGAGGCGAAAACGCCGTACAACAAGTATTTCGTACAGGCCTTGGAGACGGCCGTGCCGTATCCCACGAACCTGAACGGCTCGGAGTTCCAGAACATGTTTGAGAAAGAATGCGAGTCCCTGTGGGCCGGCGCCGTCTCGCCGGAGGTAGTTTGCACAGCGCGTGGATGAACAGGCGGCTCCGATTTTGAGCAAATAAAGCAAGTGGGGGAAAGGGCGGTCGGTTTCCGCCGTCCCTTTTTCGAGGAAGGAAGGTCAAGGATGACCGCAAAACAATTGCCGGACGATACATATTTGGAATAAAATATATACGATGCTGGCACAGATCGAGCAGGAGGAAGGCGCGGCCATGGACGCAGCCGCCCGCGCGGCGTATGCGTCCATAGACGGCGGCGGCCTGCTGCACGTGTTTTCCACGGGCCATTCCCACATGATCGTGGAGGAGATGTTCTACCGCAGCGGAGGGCTCGTACCGGTGAATCCCCATCCTCTCGGACGAGCTGATGCTTCATACCGGTGCGATCACCAGCACACATATGGAGCGCATGCCCCGGCAAAGCGGCCGAGGTGCTGGGCAAGGCGGGGCTGCGCGCGGGCGACACGATCCTCATTTCCTCCAATACGGGCATCAACACGGTGCCGGTGGAAGCGGCTTTGTACGCAAAGGAACGGGGGCTGACGGTGGTGTGCGTTACCTCGAAGAAAATATCCCGCACGCTTGCCTCCCGCGCGCCGGAGGGAAAGCGCCTGTATGAAGTGAGCGATATCGTCATCGACAACCATGCGCCCAGAGGCGACGGGCTGCTCACGATCCCCGGCACCCAGCAGATCACAGGCGGCGCGTCCACCTTCGGAAGCCTGTTCATCGCGCAGCGCATCGTACTGAAGATCGAAAACCTGTATCTTGCGCAGGGACGGATGCCGCCGGTCCTGTGCAGCGCCAATCTGCCCGGCGGCGACGAATACAATACCAGCGCGGTGGCGGCGTATCAGGGCCGTATCAAAGCGCTGTGCTGAGGATGAGGTGAACGGTTTGTATCTGGTGTGCGACGGCGGGGGAACAAAGACGGATTTCCTGCTGTTTGAAAAAAACAGGACGTGTGCGGGGCCGCGCGCAGGGCGCAGGCGCGAACGCAAATTTTGTGCCTCCGGCCGAAGCGGCGCATACCGTCTAGTGCGGGCGTTATGGAATGCTGGCGCAGGCGGGGGCCGCGCCCGCGCAGGTGCGGGAATTCGTGTGTTCATCCCCGGCTTCCGGCCCGCGCTGCCGGAACTGGAGACTCTTTTGGGGAGCGGGAACGTCCGGCAGCTGGGCGATGAAAAGAACGCTTTTTATGCGGCGCTGGGCGCGCCCTGCGGCATCGCCGTGCTCAGCGGTACAGGCTCTTTTGCCACCGGGCGGGACAAAGCGGGACGCACGGCCACAGCGGGCGGCTGGGGCCCGCTGTTCAGCGACGAAGGCAGCGGATATCATATAGGCGTTTTGTGCCTGTCGCGTCTGGCGCTGCTGCACGACACGCATGTGACCGGCACGCTTCTGGAAAAAAACGTGCTGGAAATGCTGGGCCTGCCGGATGTTCTGTCCATTCGCGACGCGGCATACCGGCCCGATTTTACGCGCAGGCATGTGGCGCGGCTGAGCTATGCTGTGGAACGGTCGGCCCGGGAGGGGGATGCAAATGCATGCGCGGTGCTGGATGAAGCGGCCTGTGCGCTGGCGCGCCTGGCTGCGACGGTGGCCGGGCAGCTGGACGCGGACGGCCTGCCTGTGGCGCTCACGGGCGGCGTGGCGCGCATGGGAGAGCTGTTCACCGGACGCTTCCGCCGGGCGCTGGAACATCTGGTACCCCAGTGCGTATACCAGCCGGCAAAGTACAGCCCGGTGGTGGGCGCGGCGCTTTGTGTGTTGAGCGAGAGCGCGGGCGTGGATATCACGGCACCCGGCGTACGCGGAAAAATCTGATGAAAGAAAAGATGGGTGAAGCACATGTTGATGGATGAATATTTCGGTGCAATGAAGGGCGTTCTGGAAAAGGTGGAGCAGACCCAGCGGGAGGCCGTGCTGGAGGCTTCGGCAGAGATCGCGGAGCGCCTTGCCCGCGGCGGCGCGTGGCATATTATGGACACCGGCCATATGCTGATGTTTGAGGGCGTGGGCCGAACAGGCGGTATGATGGCGGTAAAGCCCATCCGCATCACCTGCGAGATACAGAACCCGGTGCGGCACCGGCCCGCGCCTGCGCGGGGCATCGTGGGCTACGACACCATTCCCGGCTTTGCCGATTACGTGCTGGGCCGTGCTAACGTGCTGCCGGACGACGTCATTATGATCGGCTCCGTTTCCGGTTACCAGTATTTTCCCGTGGATCTGGCGCTGAAGGCGAATGAAATGGGCTGCGCGACCGTGGCTGTCACATCGGTGGAATATTCGGGGCGTCTTACCGGCAAGCACCCCAGCGGCAAGCGCCTGTTTGAGGCATGCACCTACTGTCTGGACAACTGCACCAATTACGGCGACACGCTGGTGGATGTGCCGGCGCTGGGCCAGCGCATCTGCCCGGCCAGCGGCATCAGCGCCAGCTACCTGATGTGGGCGGTGCAGAGCACGGTGGTGGAAAAACTGCTGGAAAAAGGCCTTAAGCCCAGTGTGTATATCTCGAACCATATGCCGGACGCGGCGCGCATCAACGGCGAGGCGTTGGAGAATTATGAAAAATACGGTTTTTGAGGGGCCTGTCATGGAACTGAAAACAAACGCTTTCCGCGCCCGATTTGCGCCGGAGGCAAACAATTTCGTCAGCCTTGTAAACCTTGCGACAGGGGACGATTATATCAAAGCCGCGCCCCGCGGCCCTCTGGTGGAGCTGTACGCGCTGGCGGACGGAGAAAAGAAAAAGCTGCTGCCCGGCGTACCGGGGATGAGTGCAGGAGCAGGCTTTCTGGAGATATCCTATACGGAGTTCGGCGGTCTGCCCATTGGTATGACTGTGCGCTGTACGGCGGAAAACGACCGTCTGTGCATCCGTGCCCGGATGGAGAACCACAGTGCGGCGGATGTTGTGGAGGTACTGATGCCGCACATCGGCGGCGTCTATCTGGGCGAGGACTACGCCGATGACGCCATCATCTACCCGCATCACGCGGGCGAGCGCACGCGCAACCCGGTAATGGGCTACGGTGTGAATAAAAAAGATTTCTGGCGCGCCAGCAGCGTTGCGTTCGGGGACATCTACCGCCGCGAGATCAACTACTGCGGCCTTGCGTCCATGAGCTGGATGTACTATTACGACGCCGAAAACGGCCTGTACATCGGCAGCCATGACGCGCGCTTCCCCGTGACGGGCGTCATAGCCGAAACAAGCGGAAGCGCCGAAGATCCGTGGATGGCCTTTGGCTTCCGCAAGCATTACCGCGTCCGTCCCGGGGAAAGCTATGAAACAGGGGAATATATTCTGGCCGTCACCACGAAGGACTGGCATTACGGCGCGCAGCTTTACCGCGCGTATATCGCGCCCTATTTGGATTTCGACCACAATCCGGCGTTTTTGGCGGACGAATGCGCGCTCAACCAATGTTACAATTTCAAGCGCACAGGCAATATCGAGCATACGTTCCGTGATATCCCGCAGATGTACGAAGAGGGCGCGGCCTGGGGCGTGCGCCACATGTTTCTGGCAAGCTGGAACCGTACGGGCTTCGACTCGTTCTACCCGGAATATTATCCGGACATGGAGCTGGGAAGCGCGATGGAATTCCGGCGCGGGCTGGAATACGTGCGGGAGCACGGCGGGTTTTACCACGCTGTACATCAACGCGCGGATTTTTGACGTGAAGTCGGATTTCCACAAGACCGTGGGCGAAAAAATGGCCGTCCGCAACGAAAAGGGCGAGCCGTACCGCGAGACCTACGGGCCGGAGCATTTCACGGTGAACTGCCCGTCCGACACACTCTGGCGGGATTACCTGCTGGACACCGCGGAATTCTGCGTCAAAGCCTACGGCTGTGACGGCATTTACCTGGACCAGCTGGCTTCTGCAGAGCCTTTCGCATGCTACTGTGCGGAACACAGCCACGAAAATATCGGTGAATTCAACAACGGCTATGTGTATGTGCTGCGCGAGCTGCTGCGCCGTCTGCGAAAGCACAACCCCAATGCGTATATCATGACAGAGAACTGCGGCGATATCTATGGCAGCTATACCTGGGGCAACCTGACCTGGAACGGCGCGGAATATGATGAATATTACAATGTGTTCAAATATACGTTCCCGGAATTCGTGCAGGTGAATATGGTGAACCCCCGCGGCTGGGAGACGGAAGATCGCGACCAGCGCCTGTGGTTCTACCGCGATATGCACCGTGCCGTTACATTGGGCAGCGTGCTGTGGATGGGCATTACCACCCGCATGCGTCCGCAGGACGGCGAATATCATATCTATGGCAGGAAGATGGCGCGGTTCCGCAGGGAACTGCAGCCGCTGCTCAAGGAAGCGCGCTTTTTGGACGACGCCTGGCTGGCGCCTGTGCCGGACTTCTGCTATGCGGCCTGCTGGCAGCTTGCGGACGGGCGCGGAATGGTGCTGGCGGCCAATGACACCGGCGCGCCCTGCATGCTGACGGTGCACGGCACGGCTGCGGACGGAGCCTGTACAGTGAAAGCCCCGGACGGGGATGCGCCCGGTGTGCGGCGGGACGGGGATGCTCTGCTGCTGGCTTTGCAGCCGGGACAGATATGCGGCGTCCTGTTCGACCGGTGAGAATGGTTCATCTGTACTCGTTCCGGCGGCGGGAAGATATACAAGGCTCCCATTTCCGGCATGTGCCGGGCAACGGGAGCCTTTTCGTCTGTGAGAGGAGCTGAATGGATTGTCTTTTTACCGGAAATATGCCTGCGACACTTTTTTGGGAATGCCTGCTGCGTATTTTTCTGGCCGCGCTGTGCGGACTTGTGATCGGCTTTGAGCGCAAAGCCCGCCTGAAGGAAGCGGGCGTACGCACGCATCTGATCGTAGCGTTGGGCGCGGCGCTTATCACCATCGTTTCCAAATACGGTTTTTTTGACCTTGCACTGTTTGCCGAGGGCATCAAGGCAGATCCCACGCGTATTGCGGCCCAGATCGTGAGCGGAGTCGGCTTTCTGGGCGCGGGAATGATATTCATGCGGCACAGGACGCTTACCGGCCTTACAACGGCTGCGGGCATCTGGACGACGGCAGGCATCGGGATGGCGGTGGGCTGCGGGCTTTACGCGGTGTCTCTTTTTTCCACGGCGCTCGTCGTTCTTACGCAGCTGATGCTGCACCGGGATTACCGCTGGACGCGCGCGCCCGGATGTACGGCTGTGTGCCTGCGCACGCAGCCGGGCCGTCCGGCCTGCGGCAGGCGCTGGCGGCTCTGGATGAGATGCAGGTGCAGGTGATAAACCTGGAGGCGAGCCACAAGCGCAGCGGCGTGCATTACGAGCTTTTTGTGCGGCTGCCGCCGGCCTTGCGCAGGAGCGCCTGGGCGCGCAATTGGCGGCACTGGAAGAAGTTACCTACGGTGGATATATGGAAAGGAGAGGCTGCCGGAATTGCCGCGTATTATAAATCCATTGAAATCACAGTATTCGTACGATGATATCGTAAAAG
>ENA-OQMY01000445-OQMY01000445.1-human-gut-metagenome-genome-assembly--contig:-NODE-445-length-11408-cov-2.825725_pt1 | contig 11408 bp, 10 predicted proteins | sample MGYA00242623_ERZ504868 | MGnify/ENA primary metagenome ERZ504868 (study PRJEB26092, sample SAMD00036386) | human gut metagenome | host: Homo sapiens | study: EMG produced TPA metagenomics assembly of...
ATATATAAATATTTTACATATCAGAAACTAACGGAGGTGGTTTTTCATGTATTTTCCGGTATCAGCACTGCTGATCGAATTTATGATCCTGTCGATTGTGAATCGGGAAGATTCTTATGGATATGAAATCAGCCAGACGATCAAACTGGTTGCCGACATCAAAGAGTCGACACTGTACCCGATCCTGAAAAAACTGGAAAAGGCGGGCTACGTGACGACGTATTCCGCAGAGTACCAGGGCAGAAAACGGAAGTATTATTCGATCACAGAAGCAGGAAAAACACAGATGGCGTACCTGCAGGGCGAATGGAAGTCCTACCGTGACACCATTGACGACATTATCGTGTGGAGGAAAAAAGAATGACGAGTGGGGAATATCTGAAACAATTGGAAAAGTATCTGAGGAAGCTTCCGCAGAGCGACTATGAAGATGCGATGGAATACTTCACCGAGTATTTTGCAGATGCCGGTCCGGAAAATGAGCAGGCCGTGATCAAAGAACTCGGAACACCGAAACAGGCAGCCGCCGAGCTGATGCGGAATCTTCTGGACAAAAAAGTAGATGAACGCGAGGCAATGGAAAAGGAAGAAAAACGGAAAGAGAAGAAAAAAACGACAGGCGCCAACATCGTCTGGATCGCGATTCTCGCCCTGTTTGCAGCCCCGATCGGAGCCCCGATTCTGATCAGCATTCTCATCGTTCTGCTCTGCGCGGCCCTCTGTGCGGCACTGCTTGATATGAGCGTCTTTCTGATTGCAGTTGTCGGCGTGGCCGCCGGAATTAAGATGCTGCTGCGCGGCATTCTGGCAGTCTCGGTTTCCTTCGGCGGATTCTGCTTTATTACCGGAATGGGCGTTTTCATGCTGGGAATCAGTATTCTGTGCGCGGTGTTCGGCGTATACTTTGCAAAATGGATGGGACGGCTGTTCGTGTGGTGTACACGTAAGGTAACGAAAAAAGGAGGAAGCAGATCATGAAAAAATGGACAAAAACAGCATTACTGACAGGATGTGCCTGCTGTATTGCCGGTGCAGTGCTGATGTTCAGCGGATGGGCAAGCGGCGGAAAAGCATACGCGGAAACGTATGATCTGAATGCGATGAGCGGTTCTGCGAAGAAAGAAGACGGCATTTCCACACAGGAAAAGATAAAACTTGATGATTTTGATGAACTGCAGGCAGACCTTACGATCGGCGACCTGAACATCCTTCCGTCCGGTGACGATTCCTGTTATCTCGCCTGGCGGATTCCGTCGAAAAAAGGAGAGACTGCAGTGGAATATCGCGTGCGGGACGGTGTTCTGAGCATCGAAGAGACAAGCGCAGTGTCCGATACGATTTACATTAATATTGACTTTACGGAAGAAATCTTAAGTGGCGGTAAACAGTCGGAAACAGGAGTGATTCTGTATGTACCGGAAAAGAAGGTACTGAAAAAAATAGAGGTAACGATGGGATTCGGTGATGTGCAGATGAATGGCATCCAGGCGGAAAGCGGAAGACTGCAAAATGCGGATGGAGATATCACACTTTTCGGATGTGACATGCAGAATATCAAATGCAAAGCAGATTACGGTGATGTGGAACTGAAGAGCGGAACGTGGGAGAATGGGTCGATCACGCTGGAGGATGGCGATGCGAAAATCCAAAATACGAAGCTTTCCGGAGACGTGTCGGTGGAAAACTCCTACGGCGATATTGAACTTGAACTGGGTAAAAAAGATCTGGAACGGCTGGAAATTACGGCAAAGACAGATTTTGGGGAGATCGATGTACCGGATACCATGGAGAATCTGATGCAGAAAGAGGAGGACGAGCAGAGCTTTTCTTATGTACCGGATCAGCCAGCAGGCAGAATCACACTGATGACAAAGGATGGTGATATCTCGTTGGAAAACGATTAAGCGTTTCTGAATGTTCAGGGACATATGAAATTCCAGAAAAATCGCAAAGCATGCCCGCATGAATGAGCGTTTTTGGAAAATAAGACAAAAGTGACAAAAACACAGGAGGCTGTTTGGATGGTTTCACCAGAAAAAGGGAAATGATCCAAACAGTCGCTTGTTTTTTGTACTTAAATTTTCAGCTTTTAACTTGATTTGTAGATTGCGGTGCTTTAAAATAAAAGTAATCAAGCATTGTGGAACGGGCTCCACAGACCGGCAGCGGGGGAAAAGCCGGAACGAGTCAGAGAAAACAGCCCAGTGTCAGAATAGGAGTTAGGAGAAACTATGGCAAGTATTAGAGATGTCGCGATCAAAGCGGGAGTAGGAATCGGAACGGTATCCCGTGCACTCAATGGGAGCGGGTATATTTCCGATGAAACAAAACAGAAGATCATGCAGGCAGTGGAGGAACTGAACTATAAACCAAATGAGCTTGCCCAGAACCTGTTCCGCAACAAGTCCGGTTTTATCGGAATTGTTGTTAAGAATCTTTCACATCCGTTTATGGCATCTCTGGTGAAACATGTCGAGAATAATCTGTACACCAATGGCTACAAGTGCATGCTCTGCGAGTTGGGGACAATCCGAACCGCATCGAGGAATTTGTGGAAATGCTGCAGCGAAATGTCATGGACGGCATTATCTGCTGTGCGGATATCCCGTCGTTCTGTCAGCCTGGCGGAAATTCACCGTCCGATTGTCATGATTGACCGCTACGTCACCGAAGGGATTCCGTGTATACATTCCGACCATAAGCGCGGCGGTGAGCTTGCGGCGCAGGCGCTTTTGAGCGCAGGATGTAAGAATGTGCTCTAGTTTTGCATCGAGTGCAACAGAGCGTGGTTGCTCCATGGATCGTTACCGACGGTTTGCGGAAGTCTGCAAACAGCATAAATGTAAAATTACAGCGATTGATGCCGGAAGCAAGATTCTGAATTTTCAGAGCGGCCCGACGATCTGGAAAAAATACATCAGCCATTTTGATGGAATTGATGGACTCTTTACAGCCGATGTCACAGCGGCAGCGTGCATGAAGATGCTGCAGAAAAAAGGGATTAAGATTCCGAAAAAACTGAAGGTGGTTGGCTACGACGGCCTGGATTTTACCCGCTTTTTGACACCGGAGCTGACGACGGTCTGTCAGAATGTGCCGGAAATCGCAAAGCGGAGCGTGGACACAATCATCCGCATGATTGACGGAAAGAAGATTGAGGAGATGGAGCAGATTGTGGATGTGACCTTCCGAAAAGGAGAAAGTACCTGAAGATAACAAAACAGGGAATTACCGAATTTTGCATCATTTTCCGGGATTGCGATAGAACAGAAGAAGAACAGATATCAGAGACACTCGATCTGAAAAGAAAGGGTGTCTCTTTTTCATGTATAAAATAAAAATGAAATAAAACCAACTTATATACGGCAAAAGGGCAGAAAGACTGAGCAAAAGGATATGAAATCGCTGCTGAAACAGTTGCAATTGTCGAAAAAATAGTGAAAAACGGAAAAGTGGAACATATGGAACAGGAAAAGCATGGAACAGCGGAACATGTGGAACAGGAGAATGGGAGAAGAAAGAAGATAAGTGTGAATTTTATGAAAAACAGGATGCATATTGCACAAAAACACAAAATAAAAATTGTGAAAATATTGAAAATGACGAAAAAATATTGATGATTTGTTGACATTGGGCGAACTGCGTACTATGATACAGGTATGGAACAGGTTCCACAAGGCAAAGTGCCAAAACGGAAACGATGCAAATGTGGAACGAAAAGCGGTTGGTAAAGCTTTTAGAGAAATAAGGAGGGAACTATGAAGAAAAAAACGTCATCGCCGAAAACGGCAGAAAGTGGAAAATTGAAAAAAGCGCTCTCGTGCTGGCAGCTGTACATCCTGCTGATTCCTGCACTGATCTGGCTGATCGTTTTTGCTTACTATCCAATGTACGGCCTGATCATCGCCTTTAAAGATTTTAAAGGCCGCATGGGAATCATGGGAAGTCCGTGGGCAGATCCGATCTTCAAGTATTTCAAGATGTTCTTCAGTACCAGTATTGCCATGACGGCAATCAAGAACACGATCGTCATCAGTCTGGAGAGCCTGATCATCGGATTCCCGATTCCGGTTATCTTCGCACTCTTACTGAACCAGGTACAGAGAAGCGGACCGAGACGAATCATCCAGACCATCTCCTACGCACCGTACTTTATGTCAAACGTAGTTGTAGTCAGCCTGATTTCCGTACTGTTTTCCGCAAACGGTCTTGTAAACCACGCAGTTATGGGAGCCGGCGGAAAAGCAATCATGTTCACCAGCCTTCCGGAGTACTTCCGCAAACTCTTCATCGGAAGTAACATCTGGCAGACGATGGGATTCAACGCCATCATCTTCATCGCAGCACTGACCGCAATCAGCCCGGAATATTACGAAGCAGCAACGATGGATGGTGCTTCCAGATTTCAGAAGATCCTTTACATTGATTTACCTCTGATTATGCCGACCATCATCCTGATGCTGATCCTTCAGGTAGGTAACATTATGAACGTGGGATATGAGAAAGCTTATCTGATGCAGAACGGTACCAACACAACCGTCAGTGAGATCATTTCGACATACGTATACAAAGTAGGTCTCCAGACCGCACAGTACAGTTTTGCGACAGCCGTTGGCTTATTTAACTCCGTTGTAAACTTCATTATTCTGGTTATCACAAACGCAGTTGCAAAGAAGACCAGCGATATCAGTATTTTCTAAGAGTCAGGGGGCTTGAAAAATGGCAAATAATAACACTGTGAAAAACGAAAAACGTAAAAATGAGTACGGGAGACAAGGTCTTTACTGTGATCAATACCGTTATCATGATCCTTGTCTGTATCGCAATTGTATATCCTCTGTACTACGTGCTTCTGGCATCTGTTACAGACCCGATTGTTGTAAGCTCCGGTAAATTCCTTCTCTATCCGGAAGCGTGGTACGCCAACGGATATGCAACCACACTGAAATATCAGCCGCTCTGGACTGGCTATGCAAACACCATCAAGTATACCGTATTAGGAACGCTGATTTCCCTGGTCTGCACAATTCCGGCCGGCTATGCACTTTCCAGATACGATATGGTAGGAAGAAAACCAATCATGTTCCTGTTCACCTTCACGATGTTCTTCAGCGGCGGCATGATTCCGATGTACTTAACGGTACAGCAGCTGCACATCTACAACACAACATGGGCTATGGTCCTTCCGGTAGCAGTGTCCGCTTACAACCTGATCGTATGCCGCTCCTTCTTTGAAAGTGGTATTCCGGTCGAGCTTCTCGAAGCAGCAAAAATCGACGGCTGCAGCGATTTTGGATTCTTCTTCAAAATTGCAATTCCGCTGTCGAAAACGATCATCGCAGTTATGTGTCTGTTCTATGCAACCGCAATGTGGAACCAGTTCTTCAACGCACTGATGTTCCTGCAGGATGACAGCAAGATGCCTCTTCAGGTCGTTCTTCGAAACTTGGTACTGATGAACCAGTCCAACCAGATGGGAAGTAGTGCTTCTGAGATGGTAACAAAACAGAAACTGGCTGAGCAGTTAAAATACTGTGTCGTAGTTGTTTCCGCATTCCCGCTTCTGTGCGTATATCCTTTCCTGCAGAAATACTTCGCAAAAGGTGTTACGATCGGTGCAGTCAAGGGCTGATGCAGAACAGAAAATTTATTGTTGCAGAATTCATGGATATAGCAGACATGGTTTATGTGTAGGAATACAAAAATACTAACGTATTTCACTGCTGGAAAAGGCAGCAAAATAAAGGAGGAACAATATGAAGAAAAAAATCGTATCCGTATTACTGGCAAGCCTTATGGTAACCAGCATGCTCGCAGGCTGTGGAAACAGCTCCGGCAGCTCAAGCAGCTCCGGTGCAGGAAGCACAGGAGGAGACACCACCTCTGCATCCGGTACAGAAGCAGGTGACACAGGTCTCACAGCAGAAGAGCAGGAAGCAGTAGATGAGGGAATCATCCAGCTCGACGGTACCCTTCCGATCATCAAAGATCCGGCAAAATTCGAAGAGAAATACGGAAAAATTTCCGCTCTGATCGTAAACTCTGCAGACAGAACTGTAGAAGTAGGCGACCTGGCTATGTGCCAGAAATGGTTCGAGGACACAGGAGTAGAGTTTGACTGGCAGCCGATCCCGCAGGAGAGCGCAACAGAGAAAATCAATCTGATGCTTTCTTCCGGACAGGATCTTCCGGATGTATTCTGGAACTTCGGCGATGGTAAATCCGGAAACACCGTAGTTCAGTACGCAGACCAGGATGTATTCCTTCCGACCGAAGGCCTGATCGAAGAGTATATGCCGAACCTGAAAGCATTCCTCGATGACAATGAGCAGTATCAGCTTGAGATCACCGCTCCGAACGGCCATAAATATGGATTCCCGTACGTAGAGGAAATGAAAGGTCTTGTATTAACACCTGGACCATTCGTGATCAACAAAACATGGCTGGATAAAGTAGGCAAAGAAGTGCCGACAACCGTAGACGAGTGGGTAGACTGCCTGAAAGCAATCCGCGACGGCGGCGATCTGAACGGAAACGGCGAAGACGATGAAATCCCGATGGCAACCTGGTTCGGCGCAACCGATACCTTTGGTTCCTACAACCTGTTCTATCGTTTCACAGGTGCATTCGGATGCGCTGACTCCTACTGCGGAGGAAACTCCTATGCGGATCACTTAAGAATGGTTGACGGAAAAGTTACGTTCACTGCAACAGACGAAGCATTCAAGAAAACAGCAGAATTTTTCAACATGCTGTATGAAGAAGGACTGATCTGGAACGGTTCCTTCGAGGCAGATGAAAGTATGTCATTCAAATCTTCTCTGATCAAAGAGAATGTTGCAAAGATCGGTTCCTTCGGTGTTTGGGGCGATCAGGAAATTACAAACCAGGAAGTACATGATCAGTACGTAGCAGTTCCGAGACTGCAGGGCGAAGACGGTATGACCGGTTTCGAGTGCAACTACTCTGAGCTGCAGGATTCTTCCGATACAGCAATCACAACGACCTGCAAATTCCCGCACGTTGTTGCAAGATTTGTAGATTACATGGTAGGCGATCCGGAAATCTCTGTTACATCTAACTGGGGCGCAATCGGATACAACTATGAGAAAGACGAAGACGGCGTTCTTCGTACACCGCTCGATGAAAACGGAAACTACAAACCTCTGAATCCGGAATATAAGAACTTTGGTGAGGCTCGTGTAAACTCCACAACCTGCCGTGGTTCTATGATCGTTCAGAACGAGTACTATGACACCGTTTGCGGCTACACCTTCGATGCTGTAAAACTTCTCGAGATGCAGAAAGAAAACGGTAAAGATGACATCATGGAAGAGTATGACACCATTCCGCGTGTTCTGATGACCCAGGAAGAGATTCAGCGTCTGGCACAGATTCAGCCGACCGTCTCCGATATCGTTGACCGTTACATCACTACATGGGTAACCGGCGGCGTTGATGATGCAAGCTGGGAGTCCTATAAGACAGAGCTTGAGGGCGCTGGTTTGAGCGAACTGGTTGAGATTTACCAGGGCGCAGTAGATCGAGCAGCTTCTGCAGCAAACTAAAAATCGGGCGAAAAGCGATTACGAAAAAACAGTAACGTAAACGATTTGCAATTAATGTTCTATAACTAAAGAAATTCCAAATGTGGCCATGTTGTATCCCATATAACATGGCCATATTTAAAAAGAAGATTATTTCGTTCTTATTTCTTTTTTGTTGAAGTTCCAAATGGAAAAAGATAAAATAGGAAAAGAGAGAACAGGAAAAGAGGGATCCTATGAGTAAACAGGGAAAAAGAGATTTTAGACCGAACATTCATTTTACACCGGAGAAAAACTGGAACAACGATCCGAACGGACTGATTTATATCGATGGTATCTGGCATCTGTATTATCAGCATAACCCAAATGACGTTGTATGGGGACCGATGCACTGGGGTCATGCAGTATCGAAAGACCTGATTCACTGGGAGCATCTGCCGGTCGCCCTGTACCCGGATGAGATCGGAACGATGTACTCCGGAAGTATGGCATACGATGAAAATAACACCAGCGGATTTGCGAAATACGGTGAGAAACCGATGGTGGCTGTCTACACGGCGCACAATATGGAAACGGGCCTGGAGCAGCAGTGTATTGCATACAGCCTGGATCAGGGAAAGCATTTTGAAAAATATTATGGCAACCCGGTGATCGAAAACCCGGGCACACCGGATTTCCGTGATCCACGCGTCTTCTGGAATGACAAAAAGGACTGCTGGAGCCTTGTTCTGGCATCCGGCGACCACGCAGAGTTTTACGCATCCCAGGATTTGAAAAACTGGAAGAAAACAGGCGAGTTCGGTGTCGGTGTCAATAAAGTGCCGACTGTATGGGAATGCACCGATCTGATCCGTGCTAAAACAGGAAATGAATTTGACGGATTCAAATGGATTCTGATAGTCAGCATGATACATCCGGGAACCGAAGGCCGTGCCAATATACAGTATTTCGTCGGTGATTTTGACGGAGATACCTTCCAGTGCACCGAGATCACAGACGAGCCGCTGTGGATTGATTTCGGATTCGACAATTATGCCGGTGTAACGTATGGAAACTACGACCGTCCGGTTTACCTTGGATGGGGCGTTAATCCGCTCTACGCGAACTTTGTTCCGACCGGTGAGTATTCCGGTCTGATGACACTGCCAAGAGAACTTTCACTTTGTGAGACCGAGGAGGGCTACCGCCTGAAAACAAAACCGTTCGGGATCGATGAGTACCGTGCGGGTGCCTTCCCGATCGGAAATCAGAAGCCGCTGCTGACCGAGAGCTTTGGACTTCTCGTGCAGGGCAATTTCGGAAGAATTGCGCTGAAAAACAGCAGAGGTGAGGAAGTAGTCATCGAGGTAACGGTGGACAGCATCACGGTGGACCGCTCTAAGAGCGGCGACCTTAGTTACTTTGATGATGTAGATCCGAAGCTCTTCAAAAAAGAGGATCTGCTGGTATCTACAACAAAACGTTACATGCGCGGAAATGTCAACATGGAGATTATTTTTGACGTTTCCTATCTGGAGATTTATGCAGATGGTGGTCTGGAGACCGCTTCTGTATGTGTTTACCCGGATGCTCCGTATCAGGTGGTTTCCACAGACGGAGATCTGGAAGTGAAAATGTACACCATTAAAAATAGGGGATATGTTTATTTTGGGAGGTTTTACAAAAATGATGAAAAAAGAGATTACAGACCGAAAATCCATTTTTCGCCGGAAAAAGGCTGGATGAATGATCCGAATGGCATGGTTTATGTGGACGGCGTGTACCACTTCTTTTATCAGAAGTACCCGTATGATACCAGCTGGGGACCGATGCACTGGGGTCACGCAACATCCCGTGATCTGATTCACTGGGAGCATCAGCCCATCGCACTTTATCCGGATGAACTGGGATTTATCTTTTCGGGAAGTGCTGTGTATGATACGCAGAATTCTTCTGAGTATGGTACCAATGAAAACCCGCCGATCATTGCTATTTATACCAGCCATCACAAGGACGGTTTGGAACAGCAGAGTATTGCATACAGCAATGATAAGGGCCGGCATTTTGAAAAGTCATATCTGAATCCGGTCATCAAAAACCCGGGAATTTCCGATTTCCGTGACCCGAAAGCGTTCTGGAATCCGGTCAGAAGATGCTGGAGTCTTGTCCTTGCAGCGCAGGATCGTGTCTTCTTCTATGCATCCCAGGATATGAAAAACTGGGAGAAAACAGGAGAATTCGGACCGGAAGGAAACCATGTGAAGGGTGTATGGGAATGCCCGGATCTGTTTCCAATCGAGTATGAAGGAAAAATGTGTGGGTTCTTGTTGTCAGCATGACGAAAGCCTCCGAGGATGACCATTGCAAGATGCAGTATTTCCTGGGCGATTTCGACGGTGAAAAGTTTCTGTGCACCTATCCGTCGGATGAACCAAGATGGCTGGATGAAGGATTCGACAACTATGCAGCCGTTACGTTCCAGAATGCAAAAGACGTTCTGATGATGGGATGGGGCATGAACTGGCAGTATGCAGCGCAGACCCCGACAGAAGAGTACTGCGGCCAGGCAACACTGGCAAGAAAATTGTCGTTGACGAAAGTGGATGGAGATCTGACCCTTGTGGCCGCTCCGGTCGGTCTGGAAAAATTCCAGCACAGCAGCTATCCGATCGAGAATCATACAACGATCCGCACGGAGACGTTCGGTCTGAAGATCTCCGGAAGGGGAGATGCAAAAATTTCCCTGAAAAACTCAGTGGGACAAAAGTTGAAAATCTATGTAACTGATACCGAAATCACAGTTGACCGTACGATAGCAGGCTACAAAGAATTCAGTGAGCACTTCATGACGGAAAAATATTCCATCAGCACCGCAGCGAGAAAGAAAGATGGAGCATGGAATCTGGAACTTGTTTTTGATGTTTCCATTCTGGAACTGTTTGCTGAGGACGGCGTAGATGCTGTTTCCAGTGTGGTTTATCCGGAGACACCGTACGACCGTGTAAGCTGGAAGGGAGATCTTTCCGTTGAACTTTACGAAATTGATGCATAAAGGCTGCGAGAAAGGGGAAAAGCAAAATGGGATACTTTAAAGATGTGACACCGGAAACAGCTGGAATCAGCTCCAAACGGAATTTTGAATTTTCTCGACCGGATGGAAGAAAGTCAGATTGAGCTGCACAGCTTTATGGTGATCCGCCATGGACAGTGTGCAGCGAAGGGCTGGTGGAAGCCGTATGATGAAAAATTCCGTAATCCACTGTATTCGTTCAGCAAATCGTTGACAGCAACGGCGATTGGTTTTGCAGAGCAGGAGGGAATCTTATCGCTGGATGAGAAAATTGTCGATATCTTTCCGGATCTGCTGCCGGAAAACCCATCTGAAAATCTCAAAAAGATCACACTGCATCACCTGCTGATTATGGGCTGCGGCCATGAGACGGAGATTATGGACAATTCCGAAAACTGGATTTCTACCTTTCTTCATCATCCGGTGCTCCATGAGCCGGGAACGTTTTATAAATACAATACAGCCGGAACCAACATGCTGGCTGCCGTTCTGCGGAAAAAAACGGGACAGAATGTTACAGAGTTTCTGAAATCCCGTCTGCTGGAGCCGCTTGGCATCACATCCCTTACCTGTGCGTTGCTCGGAGACGGAACGGAGCTCGGTGGAGGCGGTATGAAGATGGTGACGGAGGATATGGCAAAATTCACGTATTTTCTGTCCGGACAGGGCGAGTGGGAAGGAAAACAGCTGCTTCGAAAAGACTGGTTTGAACGCGCCTGCCGCAAGCAGATTGAGACGGAGGGCGATTCGGAAGGCCACGTAAAAGACTGGGCGCAGGGCTACGGCTATCAGTGCTGGATGTGCCGTTATCC
>ENA-OQMY01000446-OQMY01000446.1-human-gut-metagenome-genome-assembly--contig:-NODE-446-length-11389-cov-3.782010_pt1 | contig 11389 bp, 15 predicted proteins | sample MGYA00242623_ERZ504868 | MGnify/ENA primary metagenome ERZ504868 (study PRJEB26092, sample SAMD00036386) | human gut metagenome | host: Homo sapiens | study: EMG produced TPA metagenomics assembly of...
AAAAAGCACTCTCATCTCTTGACAATTGTATATTTTATATGTATAATTGCAACAGTGATGTAAAACACAATTTAATATACGGGGATTGGTCAAATGGTATGATAGGGGTCTCCAAAACCTTTGGTGGGAGTTCGACTTCTCTCATCCCCTGCTATTAGAATCGACTGAAAAACCTTAATTAAGGATTTTCAGCGTTTTTATTGTATGGCAGAAAAAGTGATCGCCCGGCCTGTCATATCAACATCCGGGCGATCACTTTTCAATATTTTACTTCTCACTGCATTCATATCGTGAAAATCTCTGCACGTATCCACATGCGCTTATCACTTCAGTTTCTTCAGATTATCCGGTCCAAATCCAAATGGCAACAGTTCCTTTAACGTAAAGATATCATATTTTTCTCTGCTGACTGCCAGTATGATCTGAAAGGTTTCCGGATCACAGAACTCCATCATAACCTGTCTGCATACTCCACAGGGTGCTGCATACTCTGTAGGAACACCATCCTTGCCGCCAACGATACAGATTGCCTGAAAGTCTCTCATGCCTTCACTGACCGCTTTGTAAAAAAGCAGTTCTTTCCGCACAGTTTGTTGGAGTATAGGCAGCATTTTCTATGTTACACCCGGTATAATAGGTACCGTTTTTACAAGAAGTACCGCCCCTACATGAAAATGTGAGTATGGCGCATAGGAATAGTCCATCTGTCTGATCGCCAGATCGATCATTTCTTTGATCTGTTTTTCTTCCATAATTTTCCCACCTTTCCTGAATCAGGCATGTATACGTTATTCTTCTTTTTTCTGTGCCTGATCTGCACGGATCAGTTCACGGATCGCCTGTACTGCAACCTGGATTGCCTTATCGGTATCATGTACCACAGGATTATCCAAACCCAGCTTTTCTCTTTCCTGATTTGCAAGCACCAGGAAGCAGGAGCCCACACGTACTTTTAAATGGCTTGCCACTATAAAAAGAGCAGCGGATTCCATCTCCGACGCAAGACAGCCGAGACGTTTCCACGCTTCCCATTTATTCATCAGTTCATAGCTGACCGGCTTGGTTTCCGGCTCATGCTGGCCATAAAAGGAATCCTTACATTGTACCACACCTGTGTGGAATTCACATTCTTCTTTCTTTGCTCCTTCCACAAGTGCATTGATCACTTCCAGATTTGCCACTGCCGGGAATTCAATAGGTGCATACTCTTTGCTGGTGCCCTCCATACGGATCGCGCCCGTTGCAACAACAATATCACCACTTTTTACCTCTGGCTGCATTCCACCGCAGGTTCCGATGCGTACAAATGTATCAGCCCCGCACCGATACAGCTCTTCCATTGCGATAGAAGCGGACGGTCCGCCGATTCCGGTAGATGTCACACTTACCTTCACTCCGTCCAGTGTTCCGGTGTATGTTACGTATTCCCGGTTATCTGCTACCAAAACCGGATCATCAAAATACTGTGCGATCTTTTTGCAGCGTTTCGGATCTCCCGGTAAAATAACGTAACGTCCCACTTCTCCTTTTGCTACCTGAATGTGATACTGTCTGTCCGCATCCTCTGAATAATTTTTCATGTTTGTTTCCCCCTTTCTCAGCTAACAGTTTCCCTATTCCTTATGAATAAAAAAAAGACTGCATTTTCATACAATCCAGTCCTTTATTCTTTTATTTTAACCTTGCTTCCCATCGATCCCTGCAAAACTGTATTGTCTTACATTACAGTCAGATTTTTCGTATTTGCTCAGTCAATGTCAAACCTCTTTTGTCTTTATCCCATTATAACATAGATTCATTTTCTTCAAAAGCTTAATATAAACATGTTCCACAAACCACGGTTCTGTTGATCTCATCAATGCTTCTTCCGGTAAAAACCAGGCTACACCGCTGTTTTCATCTGCTTTTATGGAAACAGCCTCTTCTGAATCTGCCTCAAGGAGATATGTTAGGTTAAAGTGCAGATGGCTGGATACATATTTTCCTTTTTTCACATGGCCGTCTACAGTCAGGGATTCCAGGGAAAAAATCTCTTCTGACACCGGATGAACATTGGAAATCCCTGCCTCTTCTTTTACTTCTCTGACAGCAACGGACAGTAAATCCGTCTCACCATCTGCATGTCCTCCAAGCCAGGACCAGGAATTGTATATGTTGTGATATACCATAAGGACTTTCGTCCGTTCTCTGTTTACTACCCAGGCAGAAGCTGTCATATGGGCTACTGCATTTTCCCTGGAAAAAGCATTCTCATTATTTCTGATCCAGTCCAGGATCAGGATTTTATCTTTTTCTTCCTGCTCATTATATGGCTTGTATTTTTCTATCTGATCGATCAGTTTCTGGCGTGTTATCATTATGCACTCTGTCTCTTTCTTAAATATCCATAAATGTATTTTTAGTCAAGCGAATAAAAGCATCCGCTTCGCTACTTGCTCATAACCGGATAACTGCTTCACAGTTTATCAGAAGGATCTTGTAACTATCTTTTTATTAATACCCATCTTTAACCGGACAATATTTTTAATTTTTTCCATTCAGATATCGTTCCATATTTTCCATGCAGATGTTCCAGATCATATCCTGGACTTCAGCGTTTCCACCGAAACTCGGGCCTGCAATGTGTGGAGTGATAAGGACGTTTTCCATATTCCAAAGAGGTGATGTCTCCGGCAATGGTTCTGTTTCAAATACATCCAGGACCGCTCCTTTTAAGTGGCCTTCCTCCAGTACTCTGATCAGGTCTTCTGTTGGAATGAGGCTTCCTCTTCCTACATTAACCAGAATTGCATCTTTTTTCATGGAATACAGCCGTTCGTAATTCAGAAGGCCTTTTGTTTCCGGTGTTCCCGGGAGACAGCCGATCACAATATCCGCTTTCTGAAGCTGCTGATCCAGCGCTGTCAGATCATATACCTCATCAAACTCTTTCATCTGCTGCAAATGCTCCGGGACTGCAGTTCTTTTATTCCAGTCACATGCGTTTCAAACGCTTTCATTCTATGGGCAATATTTCTTCCTATATCCCCTGTTCCCAGGATGAGAATGTTTTTTCCATATATGGTTTCTGATGATCGATTCTGTACCCAGAGGTGTTTCTGTTTGTTCTTCCAGTAGTTCGGAAGTTCACGGTACAGCGCAATGATATTCCCGATCACATATTCTGATATGATCTTTCCAAAAGCGCCGGAAGCATTGGTTAATGTAACTCCTGTCGGGAATGCTTTCATTTTTGTATATTTGTCCGCACCGGCCCAGGTCAGCTGGATCCAGCGAAGATTTTCTGCTTTCAGGATTTCTTCTTCCTCTGGCTCTCCGATCACTACTTCTGCTGCTGCGATCGCATCCTCAGTTTCTTTGCTCTGAAATGTAAATTCGCACTGATCTCCGAATTTTGTTGCAAACTGATTTTGAATTTCTGCATTACATTGTGGTTTTAGTAAAACTTGTATTTTTTTCATGTTTTTCTCCGCAAATCATCTTTATCAGCTATATCCTACCATAATTAACAGCCATCTGCTATTATTTTCTGTTATTTCTGCCTCTGATACCTGGTCACTGCCAGGATCATGCAGACAAAAACTACCGCAAACATAGCTTCCAGTCCAATGCCTTTCCACACCGATACAGCTGCCTCACCTGTTAGGTGGCTATAACTTCCAAGAGTCTCATTTACGTTTTCATACCAGTACACAGGAAGAAACTGAGACACCTTCAGGACGTTTCTGTCCATAATATTCATGGGAACAAACACACCACACAGAAAGCACATTCCAAGAGACAGGATATTTGCGATTCCGCTTAACATGTTGCTGTTTTTTAACAAAAAGACCGATCAGATAGGAAAGTGAAAGTGCCACTGCCATCATTACCAGAGTGTTCAGTACATAGTATCCTAAATTTTCTGAACTGAGAAATGTTTTTCCATACATAAGGATAGCTCCAGCCATACCGATTCCCCGATAAGCCCCCACCCATCACAAACATGGCCAGAAGCCCTTCCAGACTCTGTCGTCTTGCAGAGATCGCAGATGCCTGCATTCTCTTTGGTATATCGTCTTTTTTTGAAAGCCATCAGAACATATCCCATCACATAGCAAAGTAATGCAAGAAACAGATATGGAATATATCGGAAATAATAGAGCCATCCGGACGTACCACTGTTTTCATCTGTATCCAGCATGGTGACTTCTCCTCGTTTTTTTATCCAGGATCGCTGTTGCCGCTTCCTTCTGGGAAAAACCGGCTTTCAGATATGTCCGCATTGTATTCAGGCAGCTCTCAAGCTGCTGATCCACATAATATGCCGAATAAGATCCGGGCACCTTGGTCACAGAAATACTTTCGCCGTTTACCATACAGTTCTCATAAAAATCCTCAGGAATCACCACGATGTACTCCACATTTCTGTAAAAAAGCTCTTCCTGAAGCTTCTCTCTGTTATCCTCCAGCATGGTCACGTGATGCGTACCTTCAAGCCATTTTACCAGTCCTTCTGCAAGTGGTCCGTTGTCTTTATCCACCACTCCGATCTTTATTTTTTCGCTTTCATAGCTGGTATAAGTTTCCTTACCGGCCGCTGCCTGAAGTGCCATTGTCACTCCGAAAAAAATGCCCAGATACAGGAGGATCAGACCTGTATTTTTTTTCATGATCCTCATATAGCCTTTAAATACTGTCATAACGTTCCCTCCTGACCATGAAAAAGGATGCCATCACCAGCACCACGCACATTACCGCCAGTGTGATCAGATTTCTATAGTATCTGGTCATATCATCATATACATTGATACAGTAAAACGCATCTGAGATCAGTGATGCAGGATTGATCCGGTTCACAAACGGAACACTTTTTTCCACGATATCCTTCATATTTCCGTTCATCAGTCCGGCAAGAAAGCTGCTTACCATAGAGATTCCAAGCATGAGCCCGATTCTGACGCCTTCCTGCATTTTTCCGAAGCTGCCTATAAACATTCCCATAGATACACCGATGAGACTTCCGAAAAAACGATACCACCAGCATTTTTCCCATCTGTCCCTGAAAATCCAGATTGAGAATATACCGGAGATACAGGATCAGAATGATCACGTCCACATAGCCCAGAGCAAAAGATGTCAGCTGGTCTGTAAGGATCAGCTTCAGCTTGTGGGTCGGCGTTACACACCTTCTGGCTGCCAGAGGTGTGATATTGGCCTGAATCCCGATCGCAGAGCCAAATCCGATAAAGCATCCATACAGGCAGGCCATGGCGATCAGTGCGTAAAAGAACTGCACATTTCCGTCAATGGTCCGGCCGCCAAGAGAGACTTCCCTTACCAGGCTGTCGGAACTTAACAAGGATTTCATGGTTTCCATATCCATCTGCGGATTTTTTTTCATGATATTGGTGATGGTCGTTCTGGTGTTTTCACAGCTGTCGAGAACTGTCTGAAGGATACTTTCTTCTATTCCGGTTCCTGCTACTGTAAGGGAAGGCTCTTTTCCCACATAATAAATCCCTTCTACTTTTTTATCCTGCAGTGCTTCCAGCGCTTCCTTTTCCGACATTTCTTCTGCTTTTAAAAGATCTGGGCTGCTTTTTTCCACTTCATCCAGATAGGTCATTAAAAACGTATCCGCAGAAGCTTCCTTCACCACTGCCACCGGAACCGTCTGAAAATCTGCTTCATTGATATTTCCGAATGCAAAATAGAAAAAAGTTCCAAGCACAAGCGGAAAGACCAGCGGCCAGAATACAATGTTAAAATTCCGGATCTTGGAAAGAAAACTGTATTTCAGTAAATGCAACATCTCCCATCCCTCCTAATCTCTCAGCTGTTTTCCGGTGATCTCCAGAAAGACATCATTTAATGTAGGCAGTTCGGAAAAGACTCTTCCAAAAGAAATATCCTGGCTTTGCAGATAATTAAGAAGCCGGATCAGGTTATGCTTCGCATCGGTACAGCGCACGACCAGCACCTGTTTTTCATACTGCACATCAAACACATGCTCCAGTGTGCGGATATCCCGGAGATTTTTTTCTTCCAGGGCAATGGCTTCTACGGTGATGGTCTCTCCTGTTTTGATCATCTGCTTCAATTCTTCCTTTGTTCCCTGAGCGATGACTCTTCCGTGATCCATGATGGCGATCCTGGTACAGATCTGCTCCACTTCTTCCATGTAATGGGATGTGTAGATAATGGTGGAGCCCTGGTGGTTCAGCGTCTGGATCCCTTCCAGGATCTTGTTTCTGCTCTGTGGGTCTACAGCTACCGTCGGCTCATCCATAATGATCAGTCTTGGCTTGTGGGCGATCCCGCAGGCAATGTTCAATCTTCGTAAAAGGCCCCCGGAAAGCTTCTTCGGGTACATTTTGCGAAAATCTTCAAGACCTGTAAATTCAATGGCATCCTCCACCAGCTCTTTTCTCTGTTTCCTGTCCCGTATGTAAAGGCCGCAGAAATAATCGATATTTTCCTGCACTGTCAGCTCATCAAAAACGGCTACATTCTGAAGCACGATCCCAATCTGTTCCTTGAGCTTATAGCTGTCCGGCTTCATCTCTTCTCCGAATATCTTTATTTCACCTCTGTCATATTTCAGAAGTGACAAAAGGCAGCTGATGGCCGTTGTTTTTCCCGAGCCGTTGGGACCAAGTAATCCGAAGATCTCACCCTCCCGGATATCCAGTTCCAGATGATTCAGTGCGGTAAGATCACCGTATCGTTTTACCAGATTTTCTATGTGGACCATACTCTGTGGCATATGTTTTCCTCCTTTTTTACAGTCCGTTAAACAGGACTTTTATGTCTTTTTCGCAAAAATTCATATTTCTTCTATGATGCCATTATATCCTTTTCTTCTGTCTGCTCCAAGTGTTGAATGTCACCACCTGCGAATGACAAATGTCATGTCTTTTTCAGAAGGATAGATTTTTCTTTGCAGGGAAGGAACCGGTATATTATAATAAAGGCACATTGATTTCAGAAATTTGTGCAGCAAAAGGGGTTCTCACGGAACAGGATACGATAATTTTAGCCGGTTATCTGCCTGACTTTCGGAAAATGCTGTAGTAGAAAGGAGGGTATATTTTTATGCGTTATTTTACAGATTCCATACTATTGCTTTTATACAGTACTTTAACATTTTTTTATGTGCCTGCAGATCAGGCTCTTGTGTTTGCCCTCCTTTTTGCGGTGATCCTTTGCTGCATTACTTATCTGTGCAGGGTATGTAAAACAGAATCCTGTTCCCACAATTCTTTGCCAGTATTGAAACCCGCCGGAAATATCATTCCGGTTCTTGCAGGAAGCTATGTGATCTTTGGATTATGTTCCCTATGGTTTTCGGATTTTCTTCTGTTTTTCCCGCTGCTGCTGTATCAGACCTTATCTGCCGGGCTTTTTCCTCTGGCAGTGGCTGCGCTTCCACTTTGGGGATTTCTGGTTTTTCAGATCAATAGATTTCCGGCAGTTCTTTGTCTGCTTGGGATTTTTGGTTTCGTTCTCTCATTTTTTCTCTGGCTTTATGCCGGAAAATATCAGGCTCTTTACCAGGATTTTCATCAGATCCGGGATGACAGTGAGGAACATACGCTTCTTCTTTCTGAAAAAAACAGGCACTTCTGGAAAAACAGGATTACGAGATTTATGCTGCTACATTGCGCGAGCGAAACAGAATTGCCAGAGAGATCCATGATAATGTGGGACATGTACTATCCCGTTCTATCCTTATGACTGCTGCCTGCAAAACCATCAACAAAAATGATTCTCTTGATCCTCTGCTTGGAAATCTGGAAGAATCCCTGAACGGTGCTATGAACAGCATCCGTTCCAGTGTACATGATCTTCATGACGATGCGATAGATCTGGAAGATGCCATAAAAGGACTTGTAAAGGATTTCACCTTCTGCCCGGTGAATCTTACTTGTGATATGTCTAGGCAGATTCCAAGAGAGGTGAAATACAGTCTGATCAGTATTACAAAGGAAGGGCTTTCCAATGTGATGCGGCATAGTAATGCGGATTCTGTGGATATTCTTCTGCGGGAGCATCCTGCACTTTATCAATTGTGCATTGAGGATAATGGGACACCGGAAAATGGAATTCCGGATATTCAAACTGGATCAGACAGCAATAAGGCCAAAAATATTTCCGGTGGTATGGGACTGTCCAATATCCGTGACCGTGCAAAGGCGCTGGGCGGTACGGTCCAGATTACGCAGGAGAATGGTTTTCGGATCTTTGTGACGATCCCGAAATCTGTTTCTAATTGAATCAGACAGATATTTCTCACTTTGCCGGAAACCTTCCTGATTTGATCAAAGTACTTTCCCGGCATATTGGATCCGTCTGTTTTTTCTGATCTGTAAATTTACTTTTTATAACTCATAAACAGGAGATTTTGACATGAAAATTATAATCGTAGACGACGACTGCCTGGTTGCAGGAGCACTAAAAACCATTCTTGAAGCAAACCCGGATATCGAAGTGACTGCCACCGGCTCTGATGGTGAAGAAGCCTGCTCTCTGTACAGAGAGTATCTTCCGGATATTCTTCTGATGGATATCCGTATGAAAGGAATGGACGGACTGGAAGCGTCCAGAAAGATCCTGGGCGAATTTCCGGAGGCAAAAATTCTTCTTCTGACTACTTTTTCCGATGATGAATATATTGTAAAAGCCCTCCGCCTCGGCACAAAGGGTTATCTTCTGAAGCAGGATCATACCAGCATTCTTCCGGCTCTTCAGGCGGTTTACTCCGGCCAGACCGTATTCGGCACAGAGATCATATCCAAAATCCCTGAACTCCTGCAGTCTTCCGACGGATTTGATTATGCTTCCAGAAACATCAGTGAACGGGAGCTGGATATCATCCGGCTGATCGCCAACGGATACAGCAATAAGGAGATTGCCACAGAACTGTTTCTCAGTGAGGGAACGGTACGAAATTATCTCAGTTCCATTCTGGATAAACTGCAGCTGAGGGATCGGACTCAAGTTGCTGTTTTTTTAATATCAGCATAAGTAAAAATCTCCTGCATCCAAATTCCTGTAAATATTTATTAATTTAATAGAATCGGAGGATTCCTCACAATGAACCGCTATCTTACTATCTATATCCCGAAAACAGCTGTTCCGGCACCTGTCTCCCGCTTTCTTCGCACGCAGGCAGGTCTTACAAAAAAGCAGATCAGCCAGGCGAAGTTTCGTCCCGGTGGTATCCGGAAAAACGGACAGCAGTGCCGGGTAACGGAAAACGCTTATCCCGGGGATCAGATCATAGTATGCCTGGAAGCGGACGATGTGGATTCTGCCCAGCTGGAATCTTCATCCTTTACCGTCTATTCGTCCAATCACAATTTCCAGTTCTCCGCAGACGCAATTTCATATTCTGATTCCGCAACTTCAGAATTTGCAGGTTCTGATGTCAATTCTCACATTTATCATTCACTGGCTGCAACGTCACAGTTTCTTCCTGAGTTGGCGATCATATACGAAGACCAGGATATCCTCGCCATAAATAAACCTGCCGGGATTGTCACTCATCCTTCCGGTTCTCACTACAGTGACAGTCTCGCCAACCAGGTGGCTTCCTATTTCCGTTCCAAAGGAGAGCCTACCAAAGTCCGGTCTATCGGACGATTGGATAAAGAAACCTCCGGTATCCTGCTCTTTGCCAGGAACCAGACTGCTGCCGCCAGATTACAGAACCAGCGTGAAGAAGGGATTTCAGAGAAAACCTATCTGGCTGCAGTTTCCGGTTTCATGCCTGTGGATGAAGATGGAGCTTTTCACAGGATCTCCGTTCCCCTTGCACCTGACCCGGATAACCGTCTGAAAATGGTCGTATCCACAGATGGCACGCTTCCCGGAAGCAAACATGCAGAAACCCTTTATTCTGTTCTGAAATCTACCGGCCCTGACGCAGCAGCTCCGGCTTCTCTTGTAATGCTCCGTCTGAAAACCGGCCGTACCCATCAGATCCGTGTACACATGGCATCTCTCGGGCATCCTCTTCTGGGTGATTCTCTGTACTGTTTATCGGACATATCGAATCCGTTTTCCCGGGCTGCACTCCACGCATGGAAGCTTAAATTTCAACTTCCATTTTCAATTGATGAATCTGCTTCCGACACCCGGGCTTCCATGCATCATGACAAAAATGCCAAAAAAGAAATCTCCCTGGAAGCACCCTCCCGGAAGATTTCAAAAAATTCTATGAAACGATATTCTGAAGCCATACGCCTTTTTTTACAAGGATAAATCCAATGACACATTTCATCATATCCGCTGCCTGGACCATTGCGTAGATCACAAGTACAGGCAGACCTGTAAAACGGCTTAAGGTAAATGCGATCGTTACACTTACCACCCAGATAAACACACTGTCAAACAGAAATGTAACGATGGTCTTTCCACCGGAACGCAAAGTAAAATATGTTGCATGCAAGAATGCATTCTGCGGCATGAAAAATGCTGTGAGCATAATAAAATATTTCGCCAGAGTACGTGCCTCAGCATTGGTATTGTAAAGCCTTGGAAACAGTGGTGCCATTACAAACATCACAGCTGCCACGCAGGTACAGCAGAACACAGAAAATGCGATCATCTTGTTGTCCGTATCTCTGGCTTCCTTCATCTTACCTGCCCCCAGAAGCTGTCCTACAACAATGGCTACCGAATCTCCAAGTGCGATAAATACGATATTAAATACATTGTTGATGGTATTGGAAATATTTAATCCCGCAACCACGTTCAGTCCACGGACTGAATAACACTGTGTCAGCATAGCCACTCCGGCTGCCCATAAAGTCTCATTCAGAAGCAGCGGGGTTCCCTTAATAAGTATCTTCTTTGTCAGGTTCGCCGGAACCTTTAATGTTGAATACAGACCCTGTGCAAAAATATTCTTTTCTGTATGCTTATGTGTCCAGCTCAGGACAATGCAGGCTTCCACATATCTGGAGAGCACTGTGGCAACAGCCGCACCTCTTACTCCCATTTCCGGGAATCCGAATTTTCCATAGATCAGAAGATAATTAAATATCAGATTGATCAGCACTGCCACGATCCCGGCCTTCATTGGAAGTACAGTCTCACCGCATTCACGTAAGGTACTTGCATAAACCTGTACCATCATAAATGGCGGGAGTCCCAGAAGCATGATCCATAAATACTGTTTTCCATAAATAAGAGTATCCCTGATCTCCTGTGCGGTCCCGTCACCTTTTAAATACATGCTGATCAGTGAACCCCCTGCTGTCAGAAACAGTATAATGGTGATCGCTGTCAGAATCACTGCCATCCACAGTTTATAACGAAGTGTCTGGCGGACACCCTCATGATCCTTCTGTCCGAAATACTGTGCTGTAAAAATTCCCGCTCCGGACACTCCGCCGAAAAT
>ENA-OQMY01000448-OQMY01000448.1-human-gut-metagenome-genome-assembly--contig:-NODE-448-length-11383-cov-3.108564_pt1 | contig 11383 bp, 9 predicted proteins | sample MGYA00242623_ERZ504868 | MGnify/ENA primary metagenome ERZ504868 (study PRJEB26092, sample SAMD00036386) | human gut metagenome | host: Homo sapiens | study: EMG produced TPA metagenomics assembly of...
CGTACCGCAACATCATGGGCAGCAAAATGCGCTCATTTCTCACGATGCTGGGCATCATCATCGGCATTGGGGCTGTCATTATGGTGCTGTGCATCGGCGGCGGCGGTCAGCGGATGATGGACAGCGAACTGGGCATGCTGTCTTCCGGTTCGGTGTATCTGAGTGTGACCGGCGAGGATACCACTGTGAACGATTATTTTACCGACGGGGACGTGGAGGCCGTGGGCCGTATGGAAGGCGTTGCGGGCGTGACGATGGCCGGCGGCGCCAGCGGAAGTGTGCGCGGCCCAAAGGGAGAAATAGGCGCCAGCCTTTCGGCGGGCAACGGCAGCATGTTTCTGGTGTTTCCGGCTACGCTGCAGGCGGGGCGCTTTTGGGACGCGTCGGATTATGATGCCGCGCGCCGTGTTGTGACCGTGGATTCCGCGGGAGCAAAGGCACTGTTTGGAACCGACGACGTATTGGGCATGACGGTGCAGCTCACGGTGGGCGGACGCACTTCGGATTTCACGATCATCGGCATAACCGAAAGCCAGAGCGGATACAGCTACAACGGCAAGATCACTGCGCAGATGACGGCGCCGCTGTCCAGCCTGTCCACTCTTTCCGACGATGTGGGCCAGCCGTATTTCCAGATCGCGCTGCTGGCGCAGGACACTGCGAACAGTGTACCGCTGGCACAGCAGGTGCTGCGTCTGGTGGAAAGCCGACACGGCAACGCCGGGCGGGACTGCTACGGCATTATGGACGTAAGCCAGTACACCGCGCAGATCAGCAGCGTGACAGGGATGTTTACGGGCATCATCGCCGCCATCGCGGGCATCAGCCTGCTGGTGGGGGGCATCGGCGTTATGAACATCATGCTCGTCAGCGTCACCGAGCGCACGCGGGAGATCGGCATCCGCAAGGCGCTGGGGGCAAAGACGGGCAGCATCACGTTCCAGTTCCTCATTGAAGCGGGTACGCTTACGCTCATCGGAGGCGTCATCGGTATTGTGCTGGGCCTGTGGGGCGGCTACGGCATCAGCAGCCTGATGGGCATGGAGGGCTATGTGGCACCCTCCACTGTAGTTTATATCGCGCTGTTTTCCATCGCCATCGGCATTTTCTTCGGCATTTACCCCGCGCGCAAGGCGGCGCGCCTGAGCCCCATAGAGGCGCTGCGCACAGAATAATTGGTTTTACAGGCCTGCGGCTCCGCGCTGTGGGCCTGTTTTGATAAGAAAAGGCTGTGTTTTTGGGCATAACGCCAGTATTTTGTAAATAAGGACGAATTTTCCGTAAAAAATTTGACAAATATTCACATCTGTCCGTTGATTTTTCGACAAAAAGCGGTAAAATACTATGATATAAGGTAAAGATAAGGTTAAGATAGGAGGTCCTGTCTTACCGGCGGGCTGCGGCGCGCCCGGCGCGCCGCTTAAGGGGAAAGGAGAACAAGTTTGAAGATCGGGCTTGACATCGGGTCCACCACCATCAAATGCGTGGTGCTGGACGACGCGCTGAATATTACATACAAAACCTATGAGCGTCATTTTTCCCACATCGTGGAAAAAGCGGCGGAGCTGGTGCAGCGCATGCACACTGAGGTGCTGCACGGCGCGCCCGCGCAACTTTCCATCTCCGGTTCGGCCGGCATGGGCCTGGCCGACGCCTGCGGCGTGCCCTTCGTACAGGAGGTGTTTGCCACACGGGTGGCGGCAAAGCGTTACGCGCCGGATGCGGACGTGGTGATCGAGCTGGGCGGCGAAGATGCGAAGATCCTGTTTTTGACGGGCGGTACCGAGGTGCGCATGAACGGAAGCTGCGCGGGCGGCACCGGCGCGTTCATTGACCAGATGGCAACGCTGCTGAAGATGACGCCCGACGAAATGAACGAAGCCGCGCGGCATGCGGAAAAAAACCATATACCATTGCCAGCCGCTGCGGCGTGTTTGCCAAAAGCGATATCCAGCCCCTCATCAACCAGGGCGCAAAGGCCGGGGATGTGGCGGCCAGCATTTTCTATGCCGTGGTGAACCAGACCATCGCGGGCCTTGCGCAGGGCCGGAAGATCGGCGGCAACGTGCTGTATCTGGGCGGGCCGCTCACATTTTTGCCCCAGCTGAAAAAGAGCTTCGACAAGACGCTGGGCGTGACGGGGACCTGCCCGGAAAACAGCCTTTATTTTGTGGCGCTGGGCGCGGCGCTGTATTCCGACAAGGAACTGGACCTGGCGGGTGTGGTGGAAAAGCTGCGCGCATACAGCGCCACGGCCACCTATGCGTTCAACCCGCCGCTGTTCCGGGACGAAGCGGAATACGAGGCGTTCCGCGCACGGCATGCAAAGGCGAGCGTGCCGCGCCGTCCCTTTGCGGACAGCACCGGCCCTGTGCATATCGGCATCGACGCGGGCAGCACCACGGTAAAAGCCGCCGTCATCGACGGAGACGACAATTTGCTTTTCACCAGCTATCAGCCAAACAGCGGCAATCCCATCCCCATCATCCGGCAGATGCTCATCGACATTTACAAGGCGCGTCCGGGCCTGCGGGTGGCCAGCGTCACAGCCACGGGCTACGGCGAGGACATTGTGAAAAGCGCCTTCGGCGTGGATTTCGGCGTGGTGGAGACAGTGGCCCACTTTACGGCGGCCAAGCACTTTATGCCGGACGTGGATTTCGTCATCGACATCGGCGGGCAGGATATGAAGTGCTTCAAGATAGAGGACGGAGCCATCAGCAACATCTTTTTGAACGAGGCATGCAGCTCCGGCTGCGGCAGCTTTTTGCAGACGTTTGCGGGCGCGCTGGGCTACGGCGTGCCGGAGTTTGCGAAGCTGGCGCTGTTTGCGGATAAGCCCGTGGACCTGGGCAGCCGCTGCACGGTGTTCATGAATTCCAGCGTCAAGCAGGCCCAGAAGGACGGCGCGTCCATCGAGAACATTTCGGCCGGGCTTGCCATCAGCGTGGTGAAAAACGCGCTGTACAAGGTCATCCGTGCCTCCGGCCCGGAGGAGCTGGGCCGCAAGATCGTGGTGCAGGGCGGTACGTTCTACAACGAGGCTGTACTGCGTGCGTTCGAGATGGAAATGGGCGTGGAGGTCATCCGGCCGGATATCGCGGGCCTGATGGGCGCGTTCGGCGCGGCACTGTACGGCAAGGCAAAGGGAAAGAGCCAATCGTCTCTGCTTACGCTGGAGGGGCTGGAGGGCTTCACCCAGAAGGTGCGTAGCGTCAACTGCGGCCTGTGCGGAAACAACTGCCAGCTTACGGTCAATAGTTTTTCCGGGCGGCTAAAAAAATACATCAGCGGCAACCGGTGCGACCGTCCGGTGTCCCACCGGGGCGCGGAAAACCCACTGAATCTGTACGAATACAAGCAGCGCCTTCTGGCCGAATACAAGCCCCAGCCGGGCATCCGCGGCACTATTGGCATCCCCCTGGGGCTGGGGATGTACGAACTGCTGCCTTTCTGGTATGCTTTCTTCACGAAGCTGGGCTTTTCGGTGGTGACCAGCGGTCCCTCCAGCCGGGAGCTTTACCTGGAGGGCCAGAGTACCATTCCTTCCGACACTGTATGCTACCCGGCAAAGCTGCTGCACGGCCATATCCACCGGCTCAGCCGGATGGCTGTGAACGCCGTTTTTTACCCCTGCCTGACGTATAATGTGGACGAGGGCCTGGGTGACAACCACTACAACTGCCCTGTGGTGGCCTATTACCCGGAGGTCATTGCGGCCAACTGCCACGAGCTGGAGAATATCCGTTTTATTTATGATTATATCGGCATTCACCGCCGAAGGGATTTTCCCAGGAAGATGACGGCCATCCTTGCAAAATACTTCGCGGGCATCAGCCTGGGCGAGGTGAAGGGCGCTGCGGACGCGGCCTATGCCGAATATGCGGAGCATATGTCCCGCGTGCGTGTCCGGGGCGGGGAGATCATCGCCCAGGCGCGGGCCGAGGGCCGGCAGATCATCGTTCTGGCGGGCCGTCCGTACCATGCGGATGAGGAGATCAACCACGGCATCGACAAGCTGATCTGCAGCTATGGAGCGGCGGTGATCACAGAGGACAGCATCTCACATCTGGTGGAAAAACTTCCCCACCAGCATCCTCAACCAGTGGACCTATCATTCCCGCCTGTACGCGGCGGCGAAATACATTGCGGACCAGCCGGATATGAACCTCGTCCAGCTGGTGAGCTTCGGCTGCGGCGTGGACGCCATCACCACCGACGAAACGAGAGAAATTTTGCAGCGGGAAGGCAAGCTGTACACACAGATCAAAATCGATGAGATCGCGAATCTGGGCGCGGTGAATATCCGGCTGCGCAGTCTGTTCGCAGCCATAGAGCCGGCCTCCGGCGAAACGCCGGACGCGGAGTAATGCTCCCGCCCGTATCCATAACTGCGTATTTGCCCAAAGGAGGGGCATGCCCATGGAAAATGTCCATACTTATCCCAAATTTACTCCGGAGATGAAAGCGACACATAAAATCCTGATCCCCAACATGGCGCCCATCCATTTTGAGATGATGCGCGCCGCCATGGAGGACGAAGGCTATCATGTGGAGGTGCTTGGCTCCGGCGGCCATGCCGTGGCGCAGGAAGGGCTGAAATATGTCCACAACGATACCTGCTACCCTGCGCTTCTTGTCATCGGGCAGTTCATCAATGCGCTGAAAAGCGGAAAATACGATCTGGATCACACGGCCCTGCTTATCACGCAGACGGGAGGCGGGTGCCGGGCGTCCAACTACATCCACCTTTTGCGTAAGGCGCTGGTGAAAGCGGGCTTTCCTCAGGTGCCCGTGGCCAGCCTGAATTTTTCCGGCCTGGAAAAGGACAGCGGCTTTCAGTTGACGCTTCCGCTCATCCGAAAGATTGTTGCGGCGGTGTTTTACGGAGACGAGCTGATGAGCCTTGCCAACCAGACGCGCCCCTATGAAAACGATCCGAGCACGGCGGATGCGCTTGTGGCTGCCTGGACGCGGAGGGTGGCGAGCCAGTTCGATGAAAAAAAGGGCTTCTCGAAAAAGGATATGGCTGCGAACTTTGCAGCTATCGCGGCGGATTTTGCGGCGGTGCCCGTTACCTATACGCCCAAGGTGAAAGTGGGTGTCGTGGGCGAGATCTATGTGAAATATTCACCGTTGGGCAATAACAATCTGGAGCAGTTCCTCCACGGCGAGGACTGCGAGGTGAACCTGCCGGGCCTGATGGGTTTTGTGCAGTACTGTGTTGCCAACATGGCCGAGACCGTGCGCCTGTACGGCGGCAGCAAGCTGTTGGAGCTCGGCTCCGATACGTTGATGAGCTGGCTTACCGTGCGGGAAAAGCTGATGATCGCGGCGATTAAAAAGCATCCCCAGTTCCATGCGCCCACACTGTTTCTGGACACGAAAAAAACTGGCGGACGGAATCATTGGTATTGGCAACAAGATGGGTGAGGGCTGGCTGCTGACGGCCGAGATGATGGAGCTGCAGCAGACAGGCTTTGAGAACATCATCTGCGCCCAGCCCTTCGGCTGCCTGCCCAACCACATCTGCGGCAAAGGAATGATCAATAAGATCCGCACCATATATCCCCGCGCCAACATCACACCCATCGACTATGACCCGGGCGCAACGCGGGTGAACCAGGAGAACCGTATCAAGCTGATGCTGAGTGTGGCCAAGGAACGCCTTGGGCAAAGCGGCGGCACGCCCCCGCAGGGCGGCGCAGCCGAGAAAGTGCCGGTATACGGCGGCATGGAGGTGCCGGCCGTGCATGTGCCCGGCTTTGCGGAAAAGCTGCCCGCCAACGGATGAGCGCCGCAGCGCGGAATACAGACGAAAAACCAGCGGAGCCTGTGCCCCATAAAAAGGGCAGGCTCCGCTGGTTTCTCTGTACCATTGGGATTATAGCGCGCCGCGTGCTCAATACGCGGCTTCAAGCTCGGCAATGCGGCGGTAGAGCATATCGTTCACCGGGGGTAGGAACGCCGTGCTTCTCCCCAAGGCGGCGCATGGCGCCTGCGAACAGCTCTACCTCGGTGGGACGCCGGGCCAGCGTATCCTGGCGCATGGAGGGCATCCCGTCGGGGTTCAAAGCATCGGTCATTTTCATCCAGGCGGAAATATCTGCGTCTGTCAGCGTCACACCCTCCCGTGCGGCCAGAGCCTGTGCCTCCCGTATGGCAGCCAGCATGGTGTCCCGCGCCGTCCCCGGGTGCTGTACGCCCCGGTACGGCACATTGTAAACCGCGCATACCTGGTTCAGCCCCACATTGAGCATCAGCTTGCTCCACTGGCGGTACAGAATATCTTCATGTATTTCGCAGGGCACGCCCGCCTCCAGCAGCAGTGCGGCCGCCGCGTCCACAGCCGGGGTGCGCGCGCCCGTACCGCTGCCGATAAGAAGCTTTCCCATATTGCGGTAGGTGACGGCGGGGCCGTCCTTTACGGCGTCCATCCCCTGGGCCACACAGTAAAGCACGTGCTCCGTCCCGTAGGCTGCGGCCAGCTCGCCCTCGCTGGTAATGCCGTTGAGCAGGGAGATGACCAGTGTTTCAGGCCCGATGAACGGGCGCATCGTTTCAATGGCGGCGGCAAGCCCGGTACTTTTGACGGCGAAGACCGCCAGCGCGGCAGGCAGCGCCTGCTGCGGTGTCACAAAGCGGAAGGTACAGGCAGCGCCGTTGCAGGTGAAGCTCTGTGCCGCATAACGGGCTGCACGCTGTGCATCCGCAGCAAAGAATACACGCTGCGGGCCAAGTGTCTGCGTCATGCGTTGGCCGAACATGACGCCCAGCGCGCCTGCGCCGATGACTGCGATGACAGGTTGTTTTTTCATAATACATTTCCTCCGGGAGCTTTTGGTGCTTTGTAAAATACGTTCGGATGCGTGCGGCGCGGGAACGGCCGCAGCTGTCAAAAACGGCAGAAACAAACGGCATTTCCCGGTTGGGAAGACAGTGTTTGTTTCATTATAGCATGCCGCCGCAAAGGGGGTACAACAGAACCGTAGGGATTGCGGCTTTGCAGTCTGTTCAAAAAGGATATCGAAAATTTCCGAAATATGATTTTTCATCTGGTATTTTGTGCGGGGCCATGCTATGATGTGCTGGGATTTATGCTGCGCTGCCGGCTGTTTACAGGCGGGAACGGCGGAGCGCATCCCATAGCACAACAAAATAAGCATCAAACGGATGCGGGGGCGGACAGCAAATGGAAAAGACACCGCGCGATTTTATTTTCGATAACCTTCTTTCCATGTCGGCATACTGGGCCTGCACAGGCGCCATCATTGCCAGCCTGACGGCATATTACGGTTTTTCACTCGCGCTGTCCAATGTGGTCACGGGCCTGAGCGGCACGCTGCCCATCCTACAGCTGGCGGGCGGCCTTGCCTACGAGCGCACAACACGTCCGCTGCGCTTTCTGCGCCTGTGTAACGGCACATGGCGTGTACTGCTGCCGCTGGTGTTTTTTTCGGTGCTGCTGCCGAGGACTGCCGGCGCGCCGTTGATGGTGGTGTGCTATGTGTTGGCCATCGGCATTTATCAATTTGCATGTCCGTCTCAGACGGACTGGCTGGTGAGCAGTGTGGAGGGCCGTGTCCGGGGAGACTATTACTCGGTGCGTGAGATGTTTTTCATGCTTACATATACCGGTGTGTTCTGCGCCGTGAGCCTGATTATTGACCGCGCTGCCCGGCACGGCGCACAGCAGACCGGCTTTTTGGCCGTAGGCGTGCTGGAGACCATGCTGCTGGCCGCCAGCTTGACAGTGCTGCTGCGTTTGCCTGCGCCGGAAAGGCCTGAAAAGGAGGAGCCTGCCCCAGCTGTGGCCGCCTTGTTGGAGCCGCTGCGCAACCGCCGTTTTCGGAGGGTGATGCTGACGAATATGGTGTGGAGCCTTTCGGGCATGTTCATCGGCGGCTTTGCCGCGGTGTACCAGATTCAGGTGCTGGAACTGACGTTTTTTGAAATCATGGTCTGGGTGACGGCAGGAAACCTGTGCCGGTCGCTGTGCACTCCGCTGATGGCACGTCTGGCTGCGCGCTTCGGATGGAAGAATGTTACCGCGCTGACCATTGCGATGATGGCATGCGTGGCCGCGCTGTGGGCGGCGGCCACCCGGCAAAATGCAGCATACCTGTTTCCGGTGCTGTCCATACTGGGGGCGGTGCCTTACGCGGGCATGGGCGTCGGTTTCCTGAAAATGCAGGTGGCCACCAGTCCGTCCGCCACGCGTAGCATGTATTTTTCCGTCAACTCACTGTTCAACGGGGCTTCAGCTCTGCTGGGCTCGGTGCTGTGCTCTGCGCTCATCGGCGTGCTGGAGGCCTACCCGCCCCACGCACTGCGCTGCATCTTTTTTGTGGGCTTGGCAGGCGCTCTTGCCGCCGCAGTGATGGCCGCGCGCATTCCCTGCCGGGAAGCGTGAACCGCGGGAAAACAGAAAAATTTTTAGGGCTTTTCTTTTTGGAGAAAATCCTGTATAATATATAAGCCGCATCACTGTGTGCCGCGGCGTGATTGGGGGCCTTAGCTCAGTTGGTCAGAGCATTCGGCTCATAACCATTTCTATTTGGTATCGAAGCTTTTAGTCTTAACCTTATGGTGCTTATAAACTCGCTGTTCTAGCGGGTTTTTTTGATATATCCAATTTGTATTATTTTACGGTTTGTACAATTGCTATTTTTTTGCTATGCATACGCAATACTTGTTATTTTTGTGTATTCTACGCATCCGGTGCAATCAGCGCGCGCAGAAGTTTTTGTTGCAAATCGGGGTTGTTTTTCAACATTGTAACAATCAGTTTTTCCGTTACATCAGAAGCAAGGAGTGGTTCGTCGGCAGCTTTCAGAGATTCTGAATTGGAAGATGCCGCACGGGGGGGTATCGTTCTGCTTGTAAAACTCCCGCGCGATCTTCTTTGTCAATTCCATGCGCGGCTGATTGCGAATATGAGCGTAGGTGTTTAAAAGAACCCCCGCTGTTTTATGGCCGGTATCGCCTTGTACTGACTTGATATCGCCTTCACTGAGCTCCAGCTTATAAGTAGAGCTGGAATGACGCAAGCCGTGAAAAACAATATCCGGATACCGCCCTTCCTGTTTGACCAGCCAATTTTTAAACTTTTTATAGCTCAGGGCCGGTTCAATTGGGCGACCATTGGGTTGGCAAATTAGTAATCCATAGTCAAAATAGCGTTCACCAAGGCGTTCCTTGTCCTCTTCGATCTGTTTGAGCCGTGTTTGAATCTCTTCCTTGAGCGGAGGTGTCATAAAAATGATTCGTTCGCTGGATTTTGTTTTTAGCTTTTTCAAGACGAGAATGCTTTTTTTTACCCTGAAAAGACTTCTGGGAAGCGGAACAAAATGGTTTTTTACATTTACCGATGTTAGCGCATCTTTTCGTACACGTTGAACCATCTTTGTAACGCTAAAAGCTCCAACACCTTTAAAATCAAAGTTGATATCCGACAATTGTACCCCCACGGCTTCTCCTTCACGCAGCGACCCGATAAAGGTCATATGGACCAGCAGGTGTAAAAGCGGATCATCCTCCAAATCCTCAAGGGCCTCAAGAACTGTATCCGCTTCCCAAATTTCTCGTTCCACGCTGTCCTTTTGAGGGCCTTTTTTGGGCATCGGATTCCTTGCAATCCGTTTCCATTCTACTGCCGTTTCAAAGCCTGCGTTGAGTAGATCCCGAACCTCTTTCACAGTTGTCGTTGAAAGACACTTTTTCTTAGCTTCCTGTGCAGGGGTCCAGCGCTGACGAATCCCTTGAACATACTGTCCTCTTTTCGTTTGAAGCAAAGTTGCATATAGCTTATCAATATCCTCTGATGTTACTTTTTGGAGTTTTAACTCGCCAATGTTGGGATTGATATGGTTCATTACAATTCCGCGATTGCTACTGTATGAACTCAGACCCCAGCGGCTCTTCAAAGCTTGAACAGGGAGCCACTCTTCAAAAAACTCCCGGACAGTTTGATCGCTTGGAAGAATGAAGCATCCGTCTCGCTGTTGCATATTGATTTCGTCTCTTCGCCTTTCTGCTTCCTCTTTGGTAAAACCACACTCCCATTTGGATATATTCTTGTTGCTTTGCGGATCTTTATAAGAATAGATTACTGCGTATGTGTTTTTTCCTTTTCCTCTTTTTTGAATAAAAGCCATTTTCAATCCTCCGACTCTAAATGCTCGAACCAGTCATCAAATGACTTCTTGTTGACTCGCACAGAACCACCGAATTTGAGCACACGGAACGGCGCATGGTCACATAAGTTGTATGCACCGCGCTTACTGATCCGTAAAATCTGCGCGATTTCCTCCGGAAGATATACTTTTTCGCCAGAGTCTTTATCGTACTGGTTCATATTGATTCACCTCGTTAGATTGAAAAGAAAATCAACCTCCCCTTCTTTATATAATCAAATCTGTGTCTGATTTTATTATATAGAGGAAAGGACTTGATTCCAATAGAGTATTAAATCTTTCGGCTGGTTAATTTTTTACGAGAAAGTTAATTTTATCTTCAAATTTTTAAAAAGCTCTTCCAAATTTTGTGATTTTGTAGTATACTAATAAATATATGGGGCCTTGGCGCAGCTGGTTAGCGCATTCGGCTCATAACCGACCGGGCCTGGGTTCGAGTCCCAGAGGCCCCACCAAAAAGGGAGTAATTTTCAGATGCCATTGACATCGAAAATTACTCCCTTCTTATAGGGTGTCCAAAATTGGACACCCTATGGGATGGAAATTTCTGGCAAACGCCCCATATCAGCTAGCTTTTCATATAACTTGGCAAGATATTCAATGCCGCGTTCCCGGCGGTTTTTGATTGTTCGCAAGCAACTGCAGTTTCGGTTGGCGATTTCTTCCCATGTAAGTTCGTCAAAATAATGCTGGCGTAGGATCTCGGAGATTTCTGGGGCAAGGGTGGATATGTAAAATTCTAAACGCTCCACCTGTAATTTGGATTCATTTAACTGTACCAAAATTTGTTGTACAGTTTCATGGACCTGCGTTTGATATACTTGTTGGTAATTCAGAGCAATGGAGGCAGTTTTATCAGATATGCTGCTGCTTTGCACCGTTTCTGTTACCGACGGTACAAAGGTCATAGATTCGATTAAATCGTTTGAGTTCATTGTTAAAAGTGCTTTTAATTCAAATTCAAGCACGGAGATTTCTTTGCGGATTTTATTATGATCCTGCAATTGTTGAATTACATATTCACGAGGGGTCATTTTGCCCACCACCTTTCCACTACTGGAGAACGGTTCTGAGCCTTTAGAGAATTTTTGACATATAAAGAATACCATGTGTAAACAGGCATCTGCAAGGTTATGCCGCGTGCATATTTCTGGTACATAGAAGTGCATACAGAGGGCATTTTATGT
>ENA-OQMY01000449-OQMY01000449.1-human-gut-metagenome-genome-assembly--contig:-NODE-449-length-11342-cov-2.050379_pt1 | contig 11342 bp, 8 predicted proteins | sample MGYA00242623_ERZ504868 | MGnify/ENA primary metagenome ERZ504868 (study PRJEB26092, sample SAMD00036386) | human gut metagenome | host: Homo sapiens | study: EMG produced TPA metagenomics assembly of...
CAGCGGCACCACGGATACCGTGGCTTCGCTGGAATGGTCGGCGGCACAGCGCGCCACGGCCTGGCTCGATGAGCTCGCGGGCCATTGTGTCGCACTCGTCCTTGGTCTGCGTCTCGAACGCGGCGATGTGCATTGCCTTTTCGTGGGTGAGCTGCTCGTCCAGACGGTTGAGCAGCAGCTGCTTTGCGTCCTCCGCCGTCAGGCCGGCGATGGTTTCCATCTTGTCCAGTTCGCGGGCCTTGATCTGTTCGATTTCGTCCAAGCGGGCCTCCACAAGCTCGGAGCGCTTGGCAAGGTCAGTTTCTTTCTGCTCCAGAACGGCCGTTTTGCGGTCCATGGCCTCTTCCTTTTGGTCGAGGCGGCGCTCCTGGCGGCTCAGCTCCGAACGGCGTTCCTTGATTTCTTTGTCGGCCTCAGCCTTCAATTGAAAAGCTTCGTCCTTTGCTTCGATCAGCGCTTCCTTGCGCTTTTGCTGTGCGGCTTTCATAGCGTCGTTGATCAGGCGCTTGGCCTCTTCCTCCGCGCTGCCGATCTTTGCCTCGGCAGTTTTGCGGCGGTAGAAACCCCGGCGAAAAATGCAATGGCGGCAGCCACTACGCCTGCGACAACGGCGATCACAGCGGCGATGACCGGTGATACCAGTTTTCAGGGTTCAACTCCTATTCGCTTTTATTATGAATGAAAGTAATCTCCGGGGCGGCTGCCGCGTCACAGTTTTGATTTCAAAAAAGGTTAAAAAGGCAAACGGCAGGTCCGTCCGCCCCTAAAAATTACATTAAATCATCATTCATATTGTAAAGCGCGGTTTCACACTTGTCAAGAAATTGTTACATTTCCATGAATAAATCCTTACGCTTATACGAAAGGTTGTGCAAGTTTTTCGCCCGTGTGAAAGCGGCGGAATGCGCTTTGTGCTTGACTTTTGGACGCGCGCGTTGTAAGATAACGGTGTACACCATCCCGCCAAAGCGATGAAGCGGATAATGCATGCGCCGGCGCGCAAAAGAGAGGGCCGCCGCGGCCCGCCGTTCCCCAAACGGCATGCCGCGCGCTGCAAGCGGCTTTGCACCGCCGCCGTATGTTACCACCGCGGAGCGCGGGGGAGAACGGGCGCATTGCCCTGCAACTCCCGCCGGGCACGGCCCGTTACAGCCGGCAAAGAGTGACACGCGCCGGGCGCGCCCGCCGTGTGTAATTCGGGTGGAACCATGGGCATTCTGCGCTCATCCCGTATCAGTTTTACGGGATGGGCTTTTTTGTTTTCCGGCATATGCCGGAAGAAGGAGGATTTTGAAATGATCAACGTGACATTGAAGGGCGGCGCCGTGAAGGAATTTGAGCCGGGCGTTTCGCCAGCGGACGTTGCAAAGAGCATCGGCATGGGCCTGTACAAAAGCGCCTGCGCCGCCAGGGTGGACGGCGAGGCCGTGGACCTGCGCACTCCTTTGGAAAAGGACTGCGAGCTGGAGATCCTGACGTTCGATTCCCCGGAAGGCAAGCACGCCTTCTGGCACACGGGCGCGCACATTATGGCGCAGGCCATCCAGCACCTGTTCCCGGATGCCCAGTTCGGCATCGGCCCGGCGCTGGACGACGGCTGGTATTACGACATCGGCGGCACGGAGCCCTTTACGCCGGACCAGTTCGAGGCCATCGAGGCTGAGATGAAGAAGATCGTCAAGGCGGACCTTCCTGTGGAAAAACGGTTCATCACCGTGGAGGAGGGCCGCGAGATCTTCAAGGGGCAGACCTACAAGCTGGAGCTGCTGGAGGAATACGCCGAAAAGGGCTGGCAGCTTTCGGTTTACCGGCAGGGGGATTTTACGGATCTGTGCGCCGGCCCGCACCTGATGAGCACGGGCGCGGTGAAGGCTGTAAAGCTGTTGAGCACAGCCAGCGCCTACTGGCGCGGCGACGCTGCGCGGGATAGCCTGTGCCGTGTGTACGGTACGGCATACCCCAAGGCCGCCGAACTGGAGGCCTATCTGAACATGCTGGAAGAGGCCAAAAAGCGCGACCACCGCAAGCTGGGCAAGGAGCTGGGGCTGTTTGCACTGCTGGAGGAAGGCCCGGGCTTCCCGTTCTTCCTGCCCAAGGGCATGCTGCTGAAAAACACCCTCATCGACTACTGGCGCGAAATCCATAAGCGCGCGGGCTATCAGGAGATCAGCACGCCCATCATCCTCAGCAGGGCGCTGTGGGAGCGCAGCGGCCACTGGGACCATTACAAGGATAATATGTACACCACGCTCATCGACGGCGAGGACTTTTCCATTAAGCCCATGAACTGCCCGGGCGGCATGCTGGTATACAAAACGCAGCCCCACAGCTACCGGGACCTGCCCCTGCGTATGGGTGAGCTGGGCCTTGTGCACCGGCACGAGCTGTCCGGTGCGCTGCATGGCCTGATGCGCGTGCGCTGCTTTACACAGGACGACGCGCATATCTTCATGACGCCGGAGCAGGTGAAGGACGAGATAAAGGGTGTGGTAAAGCTCATCGACGAGGTGTATTCCCGTGTTCGGCTTTGAGTACCACATCGAGCTTTCTACCATGCCCGAGGATCACATCGGTGAGCTGGAGGACTGGGAGACGGCCACGGATGCCCTGCGCGAGGCCATCGAGGAGCTGGGCCGCACTTACGAGATCAACGAGGGTGACGGCGCGTTCTACGGCCCGAAGCTGGATTTCCACCTGGTGGACGCCATCGGCCGCACCTGGCAGTGCGGCACCATCCAGCTGGATATGCAGATGCCCGAGCGGTTTGAGCTGGAATACACCGGCGCAGACGGACAGAAGCACCGCCCGGTGATGATCCACCGCGTGGTGTTCGGCAGCATCGAGCGCTTCATCGGCATTCTCATCGAGCACTTTGCGGGCGCATTCCCCGTGTGGCTGGCGCCTGTGCAGGTGAAGGTCATCCCCATCAGCGAGGCGCACCATGCCTATGCCAAACAGGTGGAGCAGGAGCTGCGGGACGCAGGGCTGCGTGTGGAGGGCGACTACCGCGCCGAGAAGATGGGATACAAGATCCGCGAAGCCCAGCTGGAGAAGATCCCCTACATGCTCGTTGTGGGCGCGCAGGAGATGGAAAACGGTACGGTGAGCGTGCGTGCGCGCAAGGAGGAAAAGGGCGGCACAAAAACCGTGGAGGAATTCAAGGCGCAGGTGTTGGCAGAGGTTGCCAGCCGGGAGCGCTGAACGCAAAAGGCAGACGGCAAAGGCCGCGCGTCCCCAATGGGGACGCGCGGCCTTTTTTGTCGTGTTTTTGCGGCGGCCCGCCGCAGAACGGTCAAAATTCCAGCTGCATAAGGCGGGCGATAGCCAGGATATACGATCCTTCAGTGCCTTGAACAGCAGCGCCTCGCTCACGCCCTCGTCCGGGCCGTGCATGGGTCCGACCCATTCGGGCGCGGGTTCGCCGGTCTCTTCCATACCGAAGCTGACGGCGCATTTGAAGTGGCGCGCATAGGTGCCGCCGCCCATAGTGAAAGGCTGGGCGTTTTTGCCCGTTACATCGTTGTACGTCCGGATGAGCGTCTGGATGACCGGGGTATTGGGGTCGATATAGAACGGAACACGGGCGCTGTCCGGCAGGAAGCTGCCGCCCGCGTCCTGCGCCAGCTTCGACAGCGCGGCGCACAGCGTCTCGGCATTGGTGCTGGTGGGGAAACGGATGTCGATGCTTTGGCGCAGCGCGCCGTTTTCCAGCTTGATGACGCCGCCCACACAGGTGAGCGGGTCGAACACGTCGTCCTGCGCGGCGATGCCCACGCTGCTGCCGTCTGTGGAGGCGTGCAGCCGGCGCAGCATTTCCAGCGCGCGGGCTTCCTCCTCGCTGCACAGGCGGTTGTCCAGCAGGTAGTCCACCACAAGAGCAATGGCGTTCACCGTACCGGCGGGCATGGCCGCATGGCCGCCCTTGCCGAAAGCGGAAATACGAGCTACGCCGTCCGCCTCGGCTGTAACTTTCACATTTTCGGTGTCCTTCAGCGCGGAGGCGTCCGCGCGTACCAGCGCATAAGCACGGTCCGGCACCACATTGTGGGCCACGCCGCCCTGAAAGTCGATGAGGCTGCCGTGCAGCGGTGCGCTCACCAGCCAGCCGCCGTAGCCGCCCTTTTCCCCGTAGCACACCGGGAACTCGGCGTCCGGCGTGAAGCAGAATGCGGGCTGGGGATAGTGTTCCAGGTAGTAATCCACGTCTTTCATGCCGGTCTCCTCGTTGGCGCCCAGCAGGATGCGCAGCGTATAGGGCAGCGTGGCGCCCTGCTGCTTGAAGAATTTGGCAGCATACAGCGTCAGTACAGCGGGGCCTTTGTCGTCGGCCACGCCGCGTCCCACGACATAGCCGTCGCGGCGCACCATATCAAACGGGGAGCCTGTCCAGCCGTTGCCCTCGGGCACCACGTCCAGATGCGTAATGGTGGCGATCTGCGTGGGGCTTGCGCCGGGCAGGTCGGCGTAGCCGATGTACCCTTCGCAGTTGTGTGCGTCCAGACCCATGCCGGCGGCGATGTCCAGCGCAGCCTCCAGGGCTTTCCTGGGGCCGGGGCCGAAAGGTGCGCCCGGCTGGGGTTGGCCTTCCACGCTGTTGATGTCCACCAGCGTCTTCAGGTCCCGCAGGACATTTTCCCTGTTTTCCGCCACAAAAGCATCGATCTGTTCCAGAAGAAGTTTTTCGTCCATAAACAATCTCCTTGCATAGTTGATACCTTTTATTATAGTATATTAAAAGGACAACACAAGACATAAAAAGGCGTAAAAAGGAGAAACCATGAAAAAAAACCATATTGTTCGCACTTGCGGTCATTTTGCTGGCGGGCGTGATTGCCGTGACAAGAGTTATGACGCGTACAGAGGGGACGACGGCCCGCGTGGAGATCACGGACGCGGAGACGATCACCCTGCCGCTGGACAAGGACGGCACCTATGAAATCAGCGAAGGCAAGCTCCCCGTGACGCTGGAGGTGTCTGAGGGCCGCATCCGCTTTATCAACAGCCGGTGCCCGGACCATATCTGCGAGGGCTACGGCTGGCTTTCAAAAGAGCACGACCAGGCCGTCTGTATGCCCGCGGGCGTTGTGGTATCGGTGGAAAAAGGCGCCTGACGGCCATCCTGCGCGCCGCAGGGGAAATGTACAGTTTTTGTAAAGTGGGAAAAACGCATTGCGCACGGGCCGGCTACACAGTATAATTGTATTGTTGCTGTAAAAAAACTGTCAAAATTTCGTGAAGACCACGGGCGTGTATGGAAGGCCCGTTGGGAGAGACCGGAGGCCATGTATGACCATTTTCAACGTTATCAGCCTGGCGGGCGGCCTGGCGCTGTTTTTGTACGGCATGTCCATCATGGGCACGGGGCTGGAGAAATACGCCGGAGGCAGGATGGAGAGCATCCTGCAGAAGCTCACTTCGTCCACCTGGCGCGCCGTGGCTCTCGGGGCCGTCATCACCGCGCTCATCCAGTCCAGCTCGGGTACCACGGTCATTGTGGTGGGCCTTGTCAACTCGGGCATCATGCAGCTTTCCCAGGCCATCGGCATCATCATGGGCGCCAACATCGGCACCACGGTGACGGGCCAGATCATCCGGCTTTCCGATATTTCGGGCGGCGGCACGCTGATGGAATTCCTTAAGCCCGCCACGTTCGCGCCCATTCTGGCGTTTGTGGGCGCGGTGCTGTTCGTGTTCATCAAGTCGCCGCGCAAGCGCGACATCGGCCAGATTTTCATGGGCTTCGGCTTGCTGTTCATCGGCATGGGCATGATGACAGATTCTGTGAGCACACTGCGGGAATCCGAACTGTTCGTCCGCCTGTTCACCACGCTGCAGAATCCCATTCTGGGCGTTCTGGCGGGTACGCTCGTCACGGTGGCGGTGCAGAGCTCCTCGGCGTCCGTGGGCATTTTGCAGGCGCTTTCCAGCACCGGCCTGGTCACCTGGGGCAGCGCCATCCCCATTATTTTGGGGCAGAATATCGGCACCACGTCCACATCTCTCATCGCGTCCATCGGCACATCCAAGGCGGCCAAGCGCAGCGCGATGGTACACGTTTATTTCAACATTATCGGTACGGTCATATTTATGGCGGCCATCTACGGCGTGAAAGCCGCGGTTGGGTTCTCGTGGTGGAACGACACGATGAATATGGGCAATATTGCAAACTTCCACACATTGTTCAACGTGGTGGTAACGCTGCTGTTCCTGCCGTTCACGAAGCTGCTGGCCAAACTGGCGGAAATGACCATCCCGGACAAGCCCGGAGAAAAGCAGGACATCGAGATCCCCGTGCTGGACGAGCGTCTGTTCAATTCTCCCGCGGTTGCCATCCAGCAGGCCAAAAGCGCCGTGGAGACCATGGCCCGCAACGCCCGCGCCAATTACGGCGAGGCCGTGCCCGTGCTGTACAGCCATAACACCGAGGTGCTCAATCTCATTCAGCAGCGCGAAAGCGTCATCGATAAGCTGGAGGTCAATATCAGCAACTATCTGGTAAAGGTGACTGATCGTGAACTGAACGAGAGCGAAAGCCATGCGGTAAACGAGCTGATCAATTTCATTGTGGAATACGAACGCATCGGCGACTACGCCATCAATGTGGTGGAGCGCAGCGGCGAGATGTTCGACAAGGAGATCACCTTCTCCGAAAGCGCCCGGCGGGAGCTTTCGCTGGTGGACAACGCCATCAAAGAGATCATGGATATCACGCTGGCGGCCTTCCAGGCGGACGATACGGTGCTGGCCGAGCAGGTGGAGCCGCTGGAGGAGACCATCGACTTGATGATCGACACGCTTCGGGAACGGCATATCCTGCGCCTGAAAAACGGTGTGTGCGCCATCGAGAGCGGCATCATTTTCCTGGAGATCCTGACGAACCTGGAGCGCATCTCCGACCATTGCTCCAACATTGCCGCGCGCATCGTGGGCAAGGAATCCGAGGACGACCACTTCGACGCCCACGAGTTCCGCCGCAACATGCACGACGGGTATGTGCCAAATTTCAACGAGATGCTGGCGCAGTATAAGCTGAAGTATTATACACCGCTGCTGGAAAGCCAGGAGACGGCCTGAGCCGCTCATATGAAAACAAAAAGACCGCCCCGCGCCGGACGCTGGAATGCATCCGTGCGGGGCGGTTTTCTGCGGAAAAGAGACGGCGCACCGCGAACACGGCGCTGTACGCTGCGAGACGTTTCCTAAAACGCGTCCTCATCGTCGGAATAGATTTCGATATACTCGGGGGTGCCGGCTTTGTCGAACCAAGACAGCGCCGCCAGCGCCGCTGCGACGGCGGCGGCCACGGCGAATACCTTCAGGATAAATTTGAACATAGCAATACGCCTCCTGCAATTAGTATGCCGGCATTTGCCGGCAGATGCGGAATAAGGGGATGCGGCGGTGAAAAAAGGGAACACTGCGAAAGGACACGCGCCGGTCAATAAGGCACCACGACGAAGGTGCCGAACCCGGCTGCGGTGGGAACGCCCGCACCTGCGGGCACAGGAAACGCCGCGCCGAACGCCGGTTCGGAAACGTCATACAAAAAGGCGTTCCCGGGCAGGATGCCGCCCACCCTGGGCACACGGCCGAACGCCGTGCGGAACGCCTGAGCGGGGAGCACACCTTCGGCGCTCCAGTAAAAGCCCTGCTCGTCACTGCCGGCCAGATGCCGCATGGGCGGCATTTCCAGCCGGCGCAGCGGCACGTCCGCCGGTTCCCCGGTACGGTACAGCCACAGCGCATCGCCCTGCTGCTTTGTACAGGACGCGAACAGATAAGTGCCGGCAGCGTCGTCCGGCGTGACGGCAAAGCCGAAGCGGGCCGTGTGGGGCGGCGTTTCATCAAATACCGTGACGCTGAAAGGGATTTCGCCATCCCGCACATAGCAGCGCAGATACGCATATACCTGCCCGCGGGCAGGCTCGCCGTTGAAATGTGTGATTTTCAATGCGGGCAGCGTTTCCATGGGCAGCGCGTCCCGGCTGTTTGTGATAAGAAAGGACAACGTGTTTCCTCCCCGCGGGCGGCAGGCCCGCGTTGCTGAATGTATGTTTTGAACGATATACCGCCATGCGGCCGTACGCGGCAAACCGCATAGACGCGGCTGTTTTGTTATTACAGTATACCGCTGTTAGTATAGCACAATCGTGCATAAAAACGCAACCGTTCCGCGCCGGCCGCCCGGCCGCGCCGGATATTGTGAAAAAATTATCCGTTGTTGACTACGCCCGGCCCAGTGTTTACAATAGAAGATGGATTATTTTGCGTACTGGCGTTGTATCTGCGCCCCGGGTGGATACGGCGGCAACCGTAAAAAATACAAAAGGAGAAACGAGGGATCATATTTTCATGTCATCCAAATTCAAACGCAGCGCCCTCGGCGCGCGCGTGCCGCATGAAAAGAAAACATCCGGTATGGCCACTGTCGCCATGCCCCTGCCCGAAAAGATCGTGCTGCCCATGCAGCAGCATATCGGCGCGCCGTGCACCCCCACGGTGAAAAAGGGCGATGCGGTGCTGGTGGGTACCGTTGTGGGCGCGGCGGGCGGTTTCGTCGGCGCAGCCATCCACAGCGGCGTGTCCGGCACCGTGGAGGCCGTGGAGACCGTGCATATGCCCAACGGCCGTTCGGTACCGGCTGTCGTCATCAGGGCCGACGGCGAGCAGACGCCGGACCCGGCCTGTGTTCCGCCCGAGGTGACGGACCACGCTTCGCTCATTGCGGCGGTGCAGGCGTGCGGCCTGGTGGGCCTGGGCGGCGCGGGTTTCCCCACGGCGGTCAAGCTCTCGCCCAAGGATCTTTCGGCCATCGACACCCTCGTCATCAACGGCGCGGAATGCGAGCCGTACATTACCTCGGACAACCGGGAATTTCTGGAATGCTCCGAGAGCGTGATGCGCGGTATTGCGGCCGTCAAGCAGCATCTGGGCATCAAAAAGGTCGTCATCGGCATTGAGCGCAACAAGCCTGAGGCCATCGACCTTATGTTCAGCCTTGTGAAGAACGACCCGGATTATTCCGTTATGCCCCTGCAGAGCCGTTATCCCCAAGGGGCGGAAAAGGTGCTCATTGAAAAGACCACGGGGCGCGAAGTACCCCGGGGCGGTCTGCCCGCGGACGCAGGCGTTATCGTGCTGAACGTCACCACGGTGTCCACACTGGGCAAATACCTGGCCACGGGCATGCCTCTCACGACCAAGCGCCTGACCGTGGACGGCGACGCCATCGGCGAAGCGAAGAACGTAGAGGTCGTCATCGGCACGCCCATCGGCGACGTGCTGGACTTCTGCGGCGTAAAGGACGATGTTTCCAAGATCCTGATGGGCGGCCCGATGATGGGGACTGCCGTAGCGGACCCGGCTTTCCCCGTGCTGAAGCAGAACAATGCGCTGGTGGCTTTCGGCCCGGCGGCGGCCGCTCTGCCCGCTCCCGGTCCGTGTATCCGCTGCGGCAACTGCATCAATGCCTGCCCCATGGGCCTTTCGCCTGTGGAGATCGCGGGCGCGTACACCAAGAACGACGGCGAGATGCTGGACAAGCTGATGGTGGACCTGTGCATCGGCTGCGGAACATGCAGCTATGTGTGCCCGGCCAAGCGGCCCGTCACACAGACGATGAATCTGGCCAAGGCCGTGTGGCAGAAAATAAGAACGGAGGGAAGAAATAACGATGGAAAGCAAAAAACTGATCGTTACCGCGTCCCCCCATATCACCAACCATACCAGCACGCGGGGGCTTATGCTCAACGTGTGCATCGCGCTGCTGCCCGCACTGGTGGCCAGCACGCTTATTTTCGGCGCGCGGGCACTGCTGGTCACGGGCGTTACTGTGGCGGCCTGTGTGGGCTTCGAAGCGCTGTACTGCGTCGTGATGAAAAAGCCGGTTCCGGTGGGGGACTTCTCCGCCGTTGTCACAGGCATGATCCTGGCTTTCAACCTGCCCGCGACCATTCCGCTGTGGATCGCCATCATCGGCGCTTTCGTCGCCATCGTGGTGGCAAAGCAGCTGTTCGGCGGTCTGGGCTTCAATTTTGCAAATCCCGCCCTGTTGGGACGCATCGTGCTGTTCATCGGCTTTGCGGGCCGCATGACGGCTTATGCCTTTCCCCAGACGGACATTGATGCGCTGGCCAGCGCCACGCCTCTCGTGGCGGGCAACAGCATGGCAGGCAAGGACATGCTGTTGCAGCTGCTGCTGGGCGCCCACGGCGGCGTATTGGGCGAGACCTGCGCCGTGGCGCTTATTCTGGGCGGCATTTACCTGATCGCCACCAAAACGATCAGCGCGGCCATTCCGCTGTCCTACATCGGTACCGTGGCCGTGCTCAGCTTGGTGCTGGGGCAGGATGTGGTGCTGCAGCTCTTTTCCGGCGGGCTTTTGCTGGGCGCGTTCTTCATGGCGACGGATTACGTCACCAGCCCGTTCACCTTCACGGGCCGTATCGTTTACGGCGTATGCCTGGGCGTCATCACCTGCATCATCCGGTTCTACGGCAACATGGCCGAAGGTGTCAGCTTTGCGTTGCTGCTGATGAACCTGCTGGTGCCTTATATCAATGACCTCACGCGCCAGAAACCGCTGGGAGGTGCCAAAGCCAAATGAAAACACCTGGAATGATTTTGTAAAACCCATCGTGGTGCTGGGCGTCATCTGCCTGGTCACAAGCCTTCTGCTGGCTGTGACAACATGTGACGGCCCCATCATCGCGGAAAACGCCGTCAAACGGCAAACGCCACGCGGCAGGCTCTGCTGCCGTCGGCAGACACCTTTACGGAGGTGGCGCCGGAAACCCTACCGAGGGCGTGACGGCCATTTATAAGGCGGACAACGACAGCGGCTACGTCATTACCGCGCAGGCAAAGGGCTACGGCGGCGAGGTGCCCGTCATGGTGGCGTTCAACGCCGAAGGCACGATCGAAGCCGTTCAATTCCTGGACAACGACGAAACGCCGGGCCTTGGCCAGAAGGTCAAGAGCGAAGCGTTCCAGAGCCAGTTTTCCGGTATGCCAGCCGAAGAATTCGGCCTCTCCGACATCGATGCCATCACGGGCGCGACGATTTCCTCCGGCGCGGCTGCCTCGGCCATCAACGCGGCTATCGCGGCGTATAATCAGGAAGCCGGCGTGGCAGGAGAGGACCTTTCGACCCTTTCGCCCGAAGAGCTGCGCGCGGCGCTGCTGCCCGACGCAGGCGCCATCACGCCTGTGGACGTCTCCGCCGACGGTGTGACGGAGGCTTACAAAGGCGAAGCTTACGGCGTTGTGATCTATGCGCAGGCGGAGGGCTTTTACAAAAAGCCGGTAGACCGCGGCGGTTGGAGTTCGACGTACGACGGCGT
>ENA-OQMY01000450-OQMY01000450.1-human-gut-metagenome-genome-assembly--contig:-NODE-450-length-11285-cov-2.481807_pt1 | contig 11285 bp, 17 predicted proteins | sample MGYA00242623_ERZ504868 | MGnify/ENA primary metagenome ERZ504868 (study PRJEB26092, sample SAMD00036386) | human gut metagenome | host: Homo sapiens | study: EMG produced TPA metagenomics assembly of...
ATAGACTTTGTTGCTGCCCTGAATCTGATAGAAATGCTCAGGCTTATCGTTCAGGTACTTCACCTCTCCGTCTGAAGCCTTCAGCGATGCGTTCAGCCTCAGAAGGTCTTCGGCATGGCTGTATGTGCAGGACCAAGGGTAACACTCATCGTTGAAATGATTGGACCCGCTGCGAAGGTGTCTCCTTAGGGATGAAGTAGCACATGCATAGCCTTCCTCGGTTCGGAAATACATTTTTCCTTCGTGAAAAAGCACCTCAACCTTGGCGTTGCCTTGGAATTGATTCGTATTGCTCATAATTTTTATCCTCCCAAAATATGTTTCTTTCAAAAAAATAAAAACCGTTCCCGGCACTTCCGTGACTCAGAAACGGTTTATATTCTTTGATGTGTTAAATTTTATCGCTTTTTCGGGTTTGTACAAGAAAAGCCGGAAGGAAGACCCCTCCGGCGGATTATCTATACAAACTTTTTTCGTGCTGGTCCACAGCCTTGATTCGGGTCGGGCACCGAAAACGGAAGGTTTTTTTGAACACTTTCGTTCTGATTATAGCAACGGTCGTGAACTGCAATGATTCCAGATGTTGCTTCTTCCCATTGGGGGAGACCGTCCGCCCACTTGAGAATCTCATTTGTGCAATCACGGTTTGCTTCCAGCCGCATAATTAGTCTGTCCGTTAACGTCATAGTAAAAATATCTTCAACGTTTTTATTCGGAGCGGAAAGGCTGTCGCACAATCTTACAAGAAACTCAAGTTCTTTTTTACTACTATTTCGCCTTCAGAGTTCGCATTCGATACGAAGCGTGTACCCATCTAACCCGGACACAGCAATCATTCCCACTGTTTTTGACAGCAGCTCTTCAGGAATTTCTTCCAGTTGGCCGCTATATCGAATTGGGTTGCTATCATCGCTGGGGCCAAGGCCTGCGATTTCAACGAACTCGCCAGGATACAAATAACTTGACACAAAATCTTCCAAAGTCATTTGGTCTCACCTCTGGAACATTATACATCATTTTTAGCAGTTAGTCTACAGTGTTTATTGCGCATTTTTGATGTCCTCCATTAAACGCTCGATTGCGGCTTGAATTTCCTTCGCGCTCTTTTCCGAAAGGGTCAGCGTGTCAGGCCGGTCGGGAATGGCCGTTTTCTTTTTGCGAATCAGCTTGTGGCACTCTTTGCAATATTTGCAAAGTTCTTCAAGCCATTTTTTGCTTTCCTGGCTTAGTTCCACATCGCTTTCCAGCATCACCTGACTTGCTCGCATCTGCGTTCTGAAATATGCAAGGTAAAAATTTCGGTCTTGCATAGAGATTTCCATAGCTTTACTCCTTATTTTTGGGCAAAACCCAGGCGTCAAATGTTCTGGCCCAGGCGTTAGGCTCAGAACCTTTCTGAACCCTTAATGCCAATTTGATTACAGCATAGCGAATCTGCCCATTTGTGAATCCCTCGTCTCTCATAACTTGACGAGTCCACATGCAATTCGCACAACCACCTTTTTCTTTTAGATAGCGGCGGAGAAACTCCGCCGCTTCTTTGTTCGATAAATCTTTCATTTTTTTCTGAACCAAATCCAGTCATGTGCTCCATGGAAAATCCAGTGGTGAGAAGATGTGTCATCTTCTCGATATACTGGCTGCCAGGAAAATCCGTTATCATTACTGTATTGGTATTTATCTGGATTTTTCTTGATGTCAGCGGTAATCCCCACAGTAATGCCATCGGGGATTCGACGGAAGAGCGCGTTCGGATAGTCGATTTTGCCAATATCCATCGGCGCCCGCTTCCAGGTGATGCCGTCCAGGGAGTACATCCAGCCGGCAGGATTTGCATAGATTTCTCTGCGCTTTTCCGATTGGCCTTCTCCCGGGATGTCCGGAAATACGATATCCCCAAAATACCTGGCATATTGCTTCAGCTTTTCTTCGGGCGACGTCTGTACTTCCTGCCAGTTTTCGCAGAAGATACCGCTGTCATTCAGCCAGTTCATCTCCTGGCTGATTAGCTTCGCTGAAAGAGTCGCACTCAGACGGATTCCATCAGAGTTTCCTCATATACTTCAAAAGTAGCAGTAATTTTCCTCATTTTATCACCTCATCGCTTTTTAGCAGCCTTCGCTGTTAAATGTGGCTATCGGTTTTCCCATATTCGTTTTTTTGCAGTGCAAAAAGGGCACCTGTTCTGACAATCCCACGGGACGAAAACAGTAGCGGACAGGTTATTTCTTCCTTTAATGAACATCATATTCTTTGCAGCTATGCTAAGCTGCTTCACCTCCTCATTACAGATAGCTTTCTTCTTTAAACTCAATTTCTTTTTCTTTCAGCTCACCAATAAGAAACTTTCTGGCCTTCTTCATCGTGGGCCAATTCGCCGGCAACATCATAGATGTTTTCAGCATACCATCCTTCAGGGGCTTGTTCTCCAGCCTCTCGATAAACAAGGATATAGTTGTTATCTTCTGGGTAAAGCTGAATCAACCCAGCTTTTACACATTCATGTAAAAGTCTTAAACAGTTGAAAAAATTCATCATTGCACCTCATTCTACCGGGTTTTTGCCGTCAAACCAGCCAAGCAACTCGGTCACCCGCTGATGCAGGGATTCGGTGTACTGGTCCAGTTTTTTGGAGCTGATTTTGTGGCCGGAAGAGATTTCGTCCAAAAACTTCTCTTCTTTTTGATGAGATTTGAACATACGGAAAAGATAGTGGTTTACGCCATCATGATAGACTTCTTCGGCACGGATGTCTTGGCCATCGGTATAAACACAGATTTCCGAGTCGCCGTGAACATGGCGCATCAGGATATCTTTGAGATTACAGCTCACAACCAGATGTCCTTTGTGTTCGCCTCTCCAGTCTTTGATGTCTGCAATAACAACGATTTTCTCAGGGACAAAGATGTTCAGTACATCGCTGACATCAAAGAAGGCTTCTTCGTTATCTTCCATGAAGTAGCTTTGCGCTTCGGCGTCTGTCGGATTTTCTTTGCCGAATTCTTGCATCTGCTTTTTGATACGGTCTATGTCTTCTTTGTCCAGTGTGGGGTTGCTCTCCCAAATAATGGTTCGTTCCATAACAATATTCTCCTAAGTATTTGATTTCAAAAAAAAACGCCTCGCTTCTGTAACTTTCGGTACACAGAAACGAGGTTCTATATTTTGATGTGTTTCATTTTATCCTTTTTTACGGGCATGGGCAATAAAAAACCCGCTCTCCCCGAAGAGAGAGCGGTCGTTGTTAAACCAGTTCGTCAAACGAGCCGGTCAAAGGCTGGATATCATCCCAGCTTTCGGGTACGGGTTCATCGGTCAGAAAATTGTCGTGGGTATCGCTACCACTGACAGAAAGACGGGTTTCGTCCAGTCCCTCCATTCCGTATTCGGTGGACTCGAGAGTTCGCATAGATTCAAAAGAAAAAAGGTTCTTCATTGTAATTCTCCTCATTGGTGTAGCGTCTTCCCTGCCGGGATGACGTTTCCGTAATTTAGCCGCAAATCATCTTCACAAAGAAGTCTGCCATGAGGTTGTCTTCTCCAAAAATGCTTTCTGCGATGAACTCGGTAACAACGACCGGGTCAACGAAGAAGAAAAGCACCTGGAAAGCCAGTGCGATGACGCCGAGCGCAACGGCCAGTACCATAATGGTGGTGATAATCTTACTCTTTCGGCTGGAGTTCACAATGTAGCAGAAAATGGCGATGAGAAGAGAAAAAGCAACGGTACGCATAATAAGTCTCCTTCCTGGTGCCTTTCAGGACTTACCCAGATATGTTTTTGTGTGATTACTCGGAACGTTTTATATGTAAAATCAGCGTCACTAAACGCTGTTGCTGGGTAAAAAACTGACCCAGTATTTATATAAAAAAGAACGCAAACTGTGCATCCCGATTTAAAATCAGACGAATCTGATTCATTTTCGAGACTCACAATTTGCGTTCGATATTTGTTATGCTTATTATAATATTCAATTTTCGGGGGAACAGAATATATAAAAATCCGCTCCTGTTTCAAAGAGCGGTTTTGGGGTTAATCGCAGAGCTCATGAGCCATTGCTTCAGCTACATTCAGGCAACTGGTGGGTTTCTGGCCGAAAAGAATGTCGAGCTCGTTTTCACGAACAGCTTCAGCATTCGATACAAAGTGGAATTGACAATTTTGCTCTTTTAATGCGTTGGCGATATCTGTGTTCGCACTGCTGGTTGCGATTACGACATTGATGTGATGCTTTGAAATATCTTTAAGCAAAGATTTTAGATTGGTTTCATAAGATACAGCGGTTTGAACGACTCCTCTTTCCCATGCACTGGAAAGAAGGCTTAACTCGGTTTTTGTAAAATGGATTTTTTCTTTTCCAACAAGCAGCAGAACACGAATAAGGTTATTGTTCACGATGGTAGCGTCTGAGTCACAATTACTGGCGACATCTTTTGCAGCTTTTTCATATAGCCGATTTTCAGCTGTGGTCATTTGTCTTCCAAGCAGCTGCTCGATTTCTTTTTTTGAAATATCAGCATTGGGAATGATTTTAGTATCGTCTTGACTTACATTGTAAACATACAGCAGCATTAAGCACACTCTCTTTCTTAATAAAAAACTAAAAAACGGCATAAAGATAGACACATCCATCTTCCATGCCGTTTCAGTTTTCTTTTATCTTATGTTTATATTATACCACATTTTATCGTTGAATTCAATCGTTTAGATAAAATGTTGAATGTATTTTTCTACATTTTAGTCTGTTGTCTTGGAATATTCCCACAGTTAACGCAGTAGGTTTGTTCGGCTGCTTTTAGCAAAAAAAACTACGCCCCGAGTTCTTTCGGGGCGTTCTTCCCTCCTTTATTTATTTTTCGATGAAGCCTTCTTTCCACGGGAGAACATTTCCGTTGTAATCAACGATATACTTGATATCGTCGTGATTCAACGAAACACGTCGACAGCCTCCGTCTTTTACTGGATAAAACAGAAGGGTATCCATGCGGATGCCCCCTTCGTATCCACGAAAGAAGAATACGGCGTCATTTACAATGTCGTCCTCATCCGGGGTAGCAGCCGGCGTTTCAAACCCCTTCCAAAGCAAAGCGAGTTTTTTGCTCTCCCAGGGCTTGCAAAAAAGCGTTGCACGTCGAAACGCGCTAAGCACACGGCTGACTCCATGGTTCTTTAGGGCTTGGTACTGGAAATATCCCTCCAGGTCCTCTGCGTCAACAAACCCTCCGCGTTGGTTTGCGCGTTCGAGAACATGTTCGTCGATTCGGATTTTTTCGATAATGTTTTGCATTTTATGTACTCCCTTCTCCGGGTGTTTGGGCCGAAAGAAAATTAAAAGCCACCTTGCGTTCGTATTTTCTCAACCAGTTGGTAGAGCAATTACGAAACACAAGATGGCTTTTTTTATAATTTGATTAACTCTATGTTAGTTGTTTTTCGGGGATTTACCAGAAAAAAAGTGGCCCGGTTTCCCGGGCCAACTTTATTTACTCTTCGGCCAAAACAGCAGCAAGCTCATCTTCAATAAGCTTGTTGCCGGCAGCAATGCTTGCGGAGGCCACATCTGACCAATCCAAACGATTGGCCACTTCTTTATAAAGTTTTTCTTCTTCCTCAGGCGTCATATTCAGGAGCTCATCCTGATAACATCCGCTTTCCACAAGGAAGCGCACATCATCGGCACCTTTCCAGATAACGTATTCCTCGCAGTCGGAAAGATTGGCGAGGATGAGATTGTCACCTTGTTCTTCATTATGCAGCTCCCATAAGGCGGCAAGAGCCTTTTTTGTGTCGTCATCCATGTCGATGACGCCCGGCCCCGCAGCGGTCAGAATATTTTTAAGCGCATTTTTCGAGATGTTTTTTTCCATATCTTCTGCCCCCCTATCAACAGTCTTCGGCATCTTTTTCTGCGCCCATGATTTCGTTGATGATTTCTTCTGCGCAGAAACAATTCGGCGCATTTACGACGTCGATGTAGAAATCCGGCTCTCCGCCAAAATCGTAATCGACATAGTCGCAATCACGAGAACGAAAGGCCTTTGCCTGCTCTTCGGGGAACTCTTCCAGCTTTTCTTCCGGCACCAACACTACGGCGCCGTCATAATCCGAATAGAGGTATTCACGAACAATTTCCCAATCTTTTTTAGGAACAATTCTGAGTGTAGACATATTATACTCTCCTTTATATTTTTTGTTATTCAGATTTATGCTTCCATACTATCAAACAACAGCCAGGTGGTTACATCCTCGTGGTCCGCAAAGGAATTGGTCAAAGTGATTTCGCCGAGCTCCTCGTCGACGTTCAGGTCTGCGGTCCAGCCGCTTTCTTCGCGGTCGATTCGTTCCTCGTTCTTAGCATCCTTCAGCATTGCGGCCCAGGCCTCATCCCAGGTTTGGAAAGGCCCGACCGCATGACGTTCGGAGTCGAACGAGTAGGTAACAGTATAGAAAAGCCATTCATATTCATTCCTCCTTGATTGCTTTGTAACCGGGGGTCCAGACCAGCCGCAGTTAGCACAGTGCCAAATATCTTCGTTATTAGGTTGATGGGTGACCACATCGCATGAGGTCACCTCTTCGAGAAACTCTCCAGTCGCATCAACCCGAGCCAGGTCTGTGTTACATGAGCTGTTACGTGGAATCTTTCACTTCCACAAACAGGACAACGATGTTTTTCCATAAGATTCCCTCCTTAAATGTAACGCATGTAGTTCAGCAGCGAGATGACTTTATTGTCATCAAGCAGTGCTCTGCATTCGGCGTCACACTCGAATGGCCATTCGCTGTGTTTCTCGGTATTCCCGTCTTTCAGAACAACCCTCAGCTTTGCAAATGGATATTCGTTTTCTCCCCATTTGCGCATTTCTCCGCTGGCATATACCGACAAGGTAACATTGTGCTTTTTGCCGTCATCAGTCATTTGAGGCGGCAGCTGCATATTGTAGGTTGCAGCGCAGAACTCTTTATTCGGGGTTTCTTTGTATTGTTCTTTCACCTGCGTAGGGCTCATTACTTTGAGCTGTGTCCAACGCAGTCCGACACATTCTTCATCAAGCAGCTCTTTGGCCAGCTTCATCATGACGCCCATCAGCACGGGAAAATCACCGTCTGTGGTGGTATACGCATAGGTCCTGGTCGGTCGAAAGATATGGTTGGATATCTTTTCCTTTACTTCAAGGACGCCTTTGTGCGTAAACGACACGGCTTTTACATCCCATGCGTCAACGTTTTTGTAAAACGTCACATTGCAGGGCTCCAGCCCGTAGGCTTCCAGATAGTCGTCAACATCGCCGATGTATTCTTCCGTACCGGGAATCTCTCCGGCGTTGGAAGCCTCCTCGTAAGGAATGAATTCCGGCTCGCCATTTTCTTTGGCCATGGCATTGTATTTTTCTACAGCCTCTTCATCATCCGGTGTGAAACCGTCCAGCCGTTGGCAAACGAGTTCTTCCACGGAGGAATAGGTCTCGTAATCGCCGCAGTCCACATATTCGACTGTTGCGATTTCATCCTGATATTCGTCGAAATCAGAATGACTTACCTTTTCCATTTGGTCCGTTTGCTCCTGAAGGAAATGAATCGGATGCCTTGTGGAATAGTTATCTTTGCTGCTGGAAAACTGAAGCGCTGCAAAACGCTTCAGATAGTCTTTTTCGATGTTCGTAAAATTGAAATACATATGTTTTCTCCTTATTCAAAATTTTCAGCAAATCGCAAATAGTGCAGCAACCGTTCTTTGCCACTAAATCCGGATTCGCTCTTTTCTGCTCTTAACGCTTCCCCGGTATTGTCGTTCTCGAACGGATACTGGAATTCGACCGGTGTGTTATTGCCCATGTAAACTTTCACAGACAACTTTGCAACCGGGAATGGCTTGTTTCCGGTCGTATGAATGCTTCCTTTGGCCCACACATCAATTTGCCACACTGCGTCCTTCCCGTTTCGGCTCAATTCAGCAGGAACATACGCCTCAAAATTGGCGAGCAGGAATGGCCGGTTGGGTCGATTTTGGTATTCGGCCAACACCCGGTTTTCAGGCAGAATGAATTCACTCTGCCAACCGACGTTCTTTCCATCTTCCAAAAGCAGCTGTTCACCGATTTTTTGAAGTAGGCCAGTCAAGGCGGCGTATTCTTTATTTTCCATCCCAAACGGTTCAGATGAAATGGCACAGGTTATTACCGGATGAAAAATGTGAGTATCCAAGGATGCCTGCATTCGTGTAGCTTCTTTTCTGCTGAAATGGACAGATATCGGTTCTCGACTTTCGTTCGGACGCTGGAAAGTGATGTCGTCCGGGTCGATACCGAAATTCGCGACATATTCGGAAATGCTATATATTGGCCGGCCGCTCGGTCCTCTGCCTTCTAACGCATCTTTCAGCGAGACGAATTCTGTTTCCAGCTTTTCAAGCTTCAGATGATGCTCGATAAGCGCATCCAAAGAATCAAAGGTAACATAGTTGCCGCAGGGGTCTCCGTATTCAAACTGGTCGCCCTCTTTCGGAGGATATGCCTCCTCAAGGGATTTGGTCGAATATACTTCTCGTGTTTGTTGCAGGAGAAAAGCGGAGTTGTGTGCTCCGGAACTTTCCAGGCTGCCCGGGAAGTGGAGTGCAGCGAGCTGCCGTGTATAAATTTCTTCTTCATGAGATAATCGGGTTAGGATTTCCATGATTTTATCCCTCCAAAATATAATGTTTGCACTTTAGTACCATTAAGGAACGGTTTTTCACCACTTTGGGGCTTTTTGATAAACCTTAACCCCATCGCCGTAGCCATTTTGTTCCAGAACACGGCAAAGCAGAGCATCCAATTCAAGATGCGACCGCTCATAGTCATCTCCAGCTTCGTCGATAATCCTTTTTACCTGTTCGGCAAAGGCTTGCGGTGAAATCAGATAATCTGATAGCTTCTTATACCCTTTTTCCAGCTCTCGCTCAAGCAGGTCTTTGCGGTCCTTTAAGACTGCGATGATGCAGAAGTGTTCGCTGCTGGGTACAAGAATCTCGTATTCTTTTCCCATCTGCCGTTCAAGGTCCTGGCAGATTTTGCCCATCTTTTCAATGGGGAAATTCCACGAGATACACTCGTATTCGCTGATGTCGTCATTTTTGGTGACGCGGCCGGAACCGTTATCGGCATTTTTGAAAATCAGATATTGGACATTGTCCATGCTGGTCGGCTTGATGCCTTTGTGCCAATATCGCGCCGGAAACTCCAGCGGTGTTGAACAGCAGGAGCACATGTTGCGCAGATACGTGAAGTGAGCAAAATCCAGTCCGTTATCTTCCCTGATTTTTTCAGGTTCAGTTCTTGGTATTTCATTGTTTTCCTCCTTATGTTTTTCCTTCTTGTGCTCAGAAAGACGACCGATTAGATATGCTATGATGACAAACGCGCTCCACAAAAGGAACATTATGTCATCAACAACTCGAGGCTGAACTTCTCCATAAATTTTCAGCTCCAAGTATTCCCATATCTCTGCCAACAGCCATTCTCCGAGTACAAATAATAAAAGACTCATTGCTTTTTTTATTCACCTCTTTTTACAGCAAAAGCCTGCTGACGAGTCGGGTATTTGCGAGACTCGAAAGCAGGCTTTTATTCTTTGATGAGATTGATTCTATTTACTTTTCGGGGTTAGAAAACCCCTTCTGCCTTTGAAAGACAGAAGGGGTATTTTCGATATTGGATTTTACTGATTTTTAAACAGAGAATAATACTCTTCAAACGATTCTCCGGAATCGGTTTTTACATTGCATCCGCAGCCCTGAAGGAGTCCTGCGACGATACTTCTGTGGCACAAATGCTCATCTGGGCAAAAACATGCAAGACATATTGTTTTCCCAGCTTTATCCTGTTTATACAGATAATTAAGAGCTTTCCTTGCGTCTTGCGCTCTCATTTGAGCCAGAAAGTCAGGGACATATATTTCTTTAAAAGATTTTGGTGACCATTCCCCGTCTTTTTTCAGCTGAAGATATTTTCCGAATAGTTCGCTGGATGGAGACAACACTTTTATTTGCTTGGCATTTTTGACCTGGTGTTTGAGACTCCTTACGATTATCCAGACTTCATCACTGGGCTCATCATTTATGTGTCGAATTGATGTCACTCTTATCATGCTATATACCTTTCTAAAAACCGCCCTCTGAGTTCAGAGAGCGGTTTAGGTTGTTAGAATTTTTGTATAAGCTTGACCGTTGAGGTAATCGTGTCTACAGATACCTCCGGTTTGCGTTTTTCGTTAGGCTCGGTCGGAGTTTTAACCACTGCAACAGGAGCATCTCCAGAGCCCGGATAAAGTCGAGCTGTGAACAAAGAATCTTCAGGAAGCTCAACATCTGCCAACGGCATTTCCTTGCCTTTAATTTTTCCGGAGATGTAAACTCCTTTGTAGTCGGCATTTGTCGGACATACGCTTCCAATCAGCTGTGCTGTCTCGTTTTCAATGGCGACTCCGGTTTCGCTGACATCTTCCATATCAATCCCATTCTGTTTCAACACCTCTCTGATGCTCAGAGATTGAATGGAGCCATCCTTTTTCAGCACCTTGAAAGACATTGTTGCCGGACTGCCGATGTCTTCCGAGAGAGATTTGGCTCTACGCAGCAATGTCTCCTTGTCATTCGGAGCTCCTTCCATTACCTCATTCAGAAGTTTTTTCAGAATTACCCCCATCTGAGGCCCGGGCTCAAAACCATTTTCAATTAAGTCTTTACCATTTATGGCAAGATGTTTAAGAGAAAAGGCGGACTTTTCGGCAATGACCTCTTCCAAACACTTTCTAAAACCGATACTTTTTTCAAACCGAGGGAATGCCATTCGAGAATGTGCTCTGTTGTCGCATTCTCTGATTTTTAACAATCTCCTCAGTTGTTCTTCACCAAATTTATTGAGAAGACGACGTGCGCAGCTTTTGGAAGGGGTAAATTCAACCGCGTGGTTCCCTACCAATTCCACAATGGTTTCTCTGAATTTGTTGCTATAGCGCAACTGAATAAGCGCACTGTTTGCCAACTCAGCACTTCGCGCTGGGTGCCCATAAAAATGGTCATGGCCGAGTTCATCGGTCATTTTAGAAACAGGTTTGCCGATATCGTGCAGAAGCAACGCAAACTGGACATATTCATCTGCCCATTCATCCGGGAACTCGTGGCAGGTGTACACGTTCCTCATGGCGTTTAATGTGTGTTCGAATACTGTTCCGCAATGATACTGGTTGTTTTGTTCGCATCCATCCATAGCCTGGAGCAGCGGCATTGCTGCAAAAAAGATGGTCT
>ENA-OQMY01000451-OQMY01000451.1-human-gut-metagenome-genome-assembly--contig:-NODE-451-length-11283-cov-3.058175_pt1 | contig 11283 bp, 6 predicted proteins | sample MGYA00242623_ERZ504868 | MGnify/ENA primary metagenome ERZ504868 (study PRJEB26092, sample SAMD00036386) | human gut metagenome | host: Homo sapiens | study: EMG produced TPA metagenomics assembly of...
CCCATCATCTTGACGGCGTCCATGTTGATGCCGGCACGCAGACTGGCGACGTTGACGCTGGAGCAGACGCGGCTGGTGGTGGCGAGCGCCTGGGGGATGGACTGGATGACGCGGCGGTCGGCGTCGCCGATGCCCTTCTGGACGAGTGCGGAGAAGCCGCCCAGGTAATCGATGCCGAGCGTCTCGGCCGCGCGGTCGAGGGCATGCGCGATGGGGGTGAGGTCCTCATCCTTGCAGCACGCGGCAATCTGCGCCACCGGGGTGACGGAAACGCGCTTGTTGACGATGGGGATACCGTACTCGCGCTCGAGGTTCTCGGCGGTCTCGACCAGGTGCTCAGCCGTGTGCGTCACGTGGTCGTAGATCTTCGTGCACATGCGGTCGAGGTTCTCGTCACCGCAACCCATGAGCGAAACACCCATGGTGATGGTCCTGATGTCGAGGTTCTGCTCCTCAACCATGCCGCGGGTTTCCGCGATTTCTGCGGGCGTGATCGCCATCCTTGCGCTCCTATCTGCCAAAACGAGCATAGTCTTATCTATTCTAACGTGCCGCACGTGCCAAGTGGCGCGTGCGGCACGTTTTGGTGCTCGGTTGTTTCCGTTGTGTTACTGCCCAAAGACCTCTTCGGCGATACGAGCGCTTTCGGCGGCGTCCTTGGCGTAGTAGTCCGCACCGATCTGCTTGGCGTATTCGGGGGTGAGCACGGCGCCGCCCACGATGATCTTGACGCCCGGCACCTCGGCATGAAGCAGCTTGATGGTCTCCTCCATGGCGACGACCGTGGTAGTCATAAGCGCCGAGAGGCCGACGAGTTTGATATCGCGCTCCTTGACGGTCTTGAGTACCTCCTGCGGGTCGACGTCGCGGCCTAGGTCAAAGACGGTATAGCCGTAGTTGTCGAGCAGCATTTTGACGATGTTCTTGCCAATATCGTGGATGTCGCCCTTGACGGTGGCCACGCAGATCTTGCCCTTGTCGGCGATCTCGCCGGCGGGCATCAGGCGCTTGATGGTGTCGAAGCCCACGCGTGCGGCCTCGGCCGAGGCCATGAGCTGCGGCAAGAAGAACTTGCCCTGGTCAAAGAGGACTCCGACCTCGTCGAGGGCGGGGATAAAGTGATTGTTGATGAGGTCCATGGCGTCGTGGTCTGCCAGCAGACGCTCGGTCTCGGCAGCGATCTCGCCTTTGCGGCCCGAGACGACCATGTGGCGGATGGGGTCGTCATCGGCGCTTGCGGTGGTGCTTGCGGTAGGCGCGGCGTCGCTCGAGGCGGCCTGGGCGGCTGCCGGGTTTGCGGCGATCTTATAGGGATCGGTCCAGCCGGCGTAGCGCTCGATGTATCCGGTCGAGCCCTCGTCCTCAACGCTCAGCACGCGATAGCTGTAGACGGTGTCCATAAAGCGCTTGGAACCCGGGTTCATGATGGGGGCGTCCAGGCCCGCGCCGAAGGCGGCAGCCAAAAAGACCGAGCCCAGCAGCGGGCGGGCGGGCAGGCCAAAGCTGATATTCGACACGCCAAGCGCGCATTTGACGCCCAGACGCTCCTTGCACAGGGACATGGCGCGCAGGATCTGTTCGGCTTGGCGTTGATTGGTCGAGGCGGTCATGACCAGGCAGTCGATGAGGATGCGGTCCGGGCCGATGCCGTAGCGGGCGGCCTCGGCCACGATGCGCTCGGCGATGGCGAAGCGAGCCTCGGCGGTATCGGGGATGCCGCCTTCGTCGAGCGTGAGGCCGACGACGTTGGTTCCATAGTGGGCGACCAGCGGAAAGATCTCATCCATGATCTGCTGCTTGCCGTTGACCGAGTTGATGATGGGCTTGCCGGCGTAGCGGCGTACGGCGGCCTCGACAGCGGCGGGATCGGTGGAGTCGATCTGCAGCGGCAGGAGCGTGGAGCCCTGGAGCTGCTCGGTGGCCTGCTGGATAATCTTGACCTCGTCGATCTCGGGCAGGCCCACGTTAACGTCCAGGATATCGGCGCCCTGTTCTTGCTGGCTGATGCCCTGACTTACGACGTAGTCCAGATCGCCGTCGCGCAGGGCCTGCTGCAGGCGCTTTTTGCCGGTGGGATTGATGCGCTCGCCGATGACGGCGATCTTGTGGCCATCGCAGGGAAGGTCCACGACCGTCTGGGCGCTCGTGACCGACATGCTGGGCTTGCGATGGCGCGGACTGGGCGTGTGGTTGTCGATAAGCGTGCGCAAGGCCGCCATGTGCACGGGCGTGGTGCCGCAGCAACCGCCCACGACGCTCACGCCATCCTTGATCATGCCGGCGACGGCCGCGGCGTACTCGGGCTCCTGGATATCAAAGACGGTGTTGCCGTCGTCGTTCACGCGGGGCAGTCCTGCGTTGGCCTGCACCATGATGGGCTTGTCGGTAACGGTGAGCATGCGTGCAGCGAGTCCCCGGAGCTCGGCCGGGCCCTGGCTGCAGTTGATGCCCAGGACATCGGCGCCGATGGCATCGAGCGTGATGGCGGCAACCTCGGGACTCGTGCCCAGGAAGGTGCGACCGTCTTCCTCAAAGGTCATGGTGGCAAAGACGGGCAGGTCGGAGTTCTCGCGGCAGGCGAGGACGGCCGCCTTGATCTCGGCAAGGTCGGTCATGGTCTCTATAATAAAGAGGTCCACACCCGCGGCGACGCCGGCGCGCACTTCCTCGGCAAAGAGGTCATAGGCCTCGTCGAAGCTGAGGGTACCCAAGGGGCGAAGCAGCGCGCCGATGGGGCCGATATCGCCGGCGACGTAGTGGGCGCCGGCCGCGCGGGCGCAGGTGACTGCCGCGGCAAAGACGTCTGCCACGGTGGCGGCGCCGTCGAGCTTGTGGGCGTTGGCGCCAAAGGTGTTGGCGGTGATCACGTCACAGCCAGCCTCGACGTACTGACGCTGAATATCGGTGATGACCTGGGGCTCCTCAAAGTTGAGCAGTTCGGGCAGGGCGCCGGCCTTCATGCCGGCCGCCTGCAGCATGGTGCCCATGCCGCCGTCGAACAGCAGGTGTCCCGTGCCCTCGATGGCGGCGCGCAGGCGGTCATCCTTAATGCGAAGGTCGTCGATCGTGCGCGTCTTGTATGCATCGCCGCTGCGGCGGGCAGCATCAACGGGTGCCGCCAGCGCGGCACCGTCCAGATCATGAGTGATAAGCGGAGTAAACATCGGGGGGCTCCGTAATGGCTGGAATAGCAGGTGGTGTGGGCGGCGCGGAAGCGGCAGTGCTCGCGCATGCGGCAGATATTGCAGGTGGGGCGGCTCTGGGCGTCGTGGACTTCGCCGTCAAACAGGCCGATCACCGCGGTCACGCTCTTGGTGGGCATGAGCAGGCTGGTCGGCGTGACGGTAAGCCCGATGAGCCGCGTAGCGTTGAGCGCAGCCACGATTGAGCGCTGGGCCGAGAGCGGACAGTCGCCATAGCCGGGACTGAAGCGCCAGTTACCGGCGAGTCCGTGTGCAGCGGCCGCAGCCTTGACTTGCTGGTCCATCTGCTCGACGGCGGCCTCCACGTAGGCGGAGCATGCGGCGTCGAGCACGGCTCCCTCTAGGGGCTGCTGAGCTCCCGTGGTGCGCAGACGGCGTTCGGCGTCCATGCCGAGGGTGCATGCCATGAGTGCGGCAAAGCGGGCGTCTTTGAGGTGGCGATAGATATCGCGACCGCGCAGTTCAACGTTGGTGCCGACTAAGCGAATGCAGGGCTTGCCCTGTTCATCGACGCCCGTGGCATCGATGGCAAATATGCGGCGCACGCCACGGGGCTCAATGTCCAGCTCCAGACGCTCAACGACAAGCTCAATACGCTGCGCTAGCTCGGGCTCAATCTGCTGGCCGCCGTAGCCCAGATACCGCAGCATCTCGGCACGGTCGACACGAGGATGGTGGGCAGCGTCGATACGGTAAAGCGCCGGCGACGCAAGGTCGGCCGGCACTTTAACAACGGTTGTATCGATGTGCGGTTTTTTACCATTACCCCAGACGCTCCATAATGGTCGCGGCGATTGCAGGACGGTTCATAGTGTACAGGTGCAGACCGTCGGCGCCGTGCTCCTTGAGGTCGCAAAGCTGGCGGGCGGCATAATCTACACCGGCTGCCTGCAGGCTCTCGGGGTCGTTCTCGTATTTGGCGAGGATCTTGATGACGGGGGAGGGCAGCGACGCGCCGCACATAAAGACCATGCGGCTGATCTGCGACTTGCCCATAAACGGCATGATGCCCGCGGTAATAGGCACGGTGATGCCGGCCTTGTCGGCAAGCTCGCGGAAGCGATAGAAGCACTCGTTATCAAAGAAGAGCTGCGTCACAAAGAAGCTCGCGCCGGCGTCTTGCTTTTGCTTGAGGTGCTCGACCGAGAGGTTGAGATCCTCGCAGGCAATGTGGCCCTCGGGGTAGGCTGCGGCGCCCACGCAAAAGCCGGCGTCGACGAGCTCGGGGATGAGGTCACGGGCGTAGGCGTAGTCGGAGGCGGGCTTGTCGTCCTCGGTCGCGCCAGCGGGCAGGTCGCCGCGCAGGGCCAGGATGTTTTCAACGCCGGCCGAGCGATACTCGTCAATCTTGGCGGCGATATCGGCATGTGTGCGGCCAACGCAGGTGAGGTGCGCTACCGAGGGCGTATCGAATTCGCTCGTAATCATATGTGCGATGGGGGCGGTGGTGGCACCGTTACCCGAGCCGCCAGCGGAACAAGTGACCGAGACAAAGCTCGGTGAAAGCTTGCACAGGTTGCCTGCCACCTCGCGAGCCGTATCGAGGGTAAGCTCACCCTTGGGCGGGAACATCTCAAACGAAACGGACGTGGTGCCCTGGGATGCTGCCTGCTTAAAAACCTCGTCGACGCGCATATCGTGCTCCTTTAGATGCCTGGGTGCGATGTGTTGTAAGGATTCTACAGCACCGCTGTGCCACGGTGGAGTTTTACTCGCGATTTAGGGATACCAATCAAAGATGCCTTGCTATCGGCATTGCCTATAGCAGAGCGGTCAATGTAGGAAAGGGCTATATTGAATGGTATCTGATGCGAAATACCAGTTAAGAAAGCCCTGTCCCAAATTGACTGCCCTTAAATCATGGGGAGAGGTCTGCAATTTATACAGTTGATTGGCCATTAAGGGCGGCAGTGCCGCTGTGATGCGGTAACCTCATTGATTGGTTTCGCGACAGCAACATAACGGTAATGTCGCGGAAACACGGCGAGTCTAAGCTATGACTCGTTCGTTAGTAATCAACACCGCATCTCACGCGGTGCCGATACGAAGGGAGTTCCGTATGGCCGATCTTACTGACCGCTTCGGGACCATGGTGTTCTCTGAGGAAGTCATGAAGGACTACCTCCCCAAGGACATTTGGAAGCGCCTTGCTGCAACCCTCGAGGACGGTGAGCCGCTCGACCTGGATGTGGCCAACGCCGTTGCCCACGCCATGAAGGTCTGGGCCATCTCCAAGGGCGCCACGCACTACGCGCACTGGTTCCAGCCGCTTTCGGGCATTACTTCCGAGAAGCACGACAGCTTCCTCGAGCCCAACCACGACGGCACCGCCATTACCAAGTTTACGGGCAAGAACCTCATCCAGGGCGAGCCCGATGCCTCCAGCTTCCCCAACGGCGGTCTGCGTGCCACCTTCGAGGCCCGTGGCTACACCGCCTGGGATCCCACCAGCCCTGCTTTTATCAAGGACGACGTCCTGTGCATCCCCACGGCTTTCTGCTCCTACACGGGCGAGGCCCTGGACAAGAAGACCCCGCTGCTGCGCTCCATGACCGCGCTCTCGCGTGAGTCCAAGCGCGTTTTGGCGCTGTTTGGCAAGACCCCCAAGAAGGTCGTTCCTTCCGTGGGCGATGAGCAGGAGTACTTCCTGATCAAGAAGGACGCTTACCGCAAGCGCAGGGACCTGGTCATCACCGGGCGCACCCTCTTTGGTGCTGCTCCCTGCAAGGGCCAGGAGCTCGAGGAGCACTACTTTGGCGCTATCCGCCCCACCGTCTCGTCCTATATGAAGGACCTGGACGATGAACTGTGGGCGCTTGGCATTCCTGCCAAGACCAAGCACAACGAGGTCGCTCCCTGCCAGCATGAGCTCGCCCCTGTCTACGGCGAGGTCAACGAGGCCATCGACCAGAATCTGGTCATGATGGAGAAGATGAAGCTCATCGCCTCCCGCCACGACTTGGTCTGCCTGCTGCACGAGAAGCCCTTCGAGGGCATCAACGGTTCGGGCAAGCACAACAACTGGTCGCTTGGCACCGAGTCCGAGAACCTGCTTGACCCGGGCGACACTCCGCTCGACAACCTGCAGTTCATCGTCTTCCTCACCGCGGTGATCGAGGCCGTCGATAACTATCAGGAGCTCCTGCGTGCCTCCGTTGCCTCGGCCGGCAACGATCATCGTCTGGGCGCCAATGAGGCTCCTCCGGCGATTATGTCCATCTTCCTGGGCGACCAGCTTACCGAGGTTGTCGAGAAGATCATCGATGGCAAGGCTTCCGTCCATGCCACGCGCGGCGTGCTCGACCTGGGCGCCGACACCCTGCCCAAGCTGATGCAGGACAACACCGACCGCAACCGCACCTCCCCGTTCGCCTTCACCGGCAACAAGTTCGAGTTCCGTGCCTGCGGCTCCGAGCAAAACGTTTCCGACTCCAACCTGGTGCTCGATGCCGCCGTTGCCAAGTCGCTCAAGTCCTTCGCCGATGCACTCGAGGGTACGCCCGAGGATAAGTTCCAGGACGCCGCGCTCGAGTACTGCAAGAAGGTGCTGACCGATCACCAGCGCATCCTGTTCTCCGGCGACGGTTACTCCGACGAGTGGCCCATCGAGGCCGAGAAGCGCGGCCTTGCCAACAACAAGACCACGGCCGACGCTCTGCCCGCCTTTGTTTCCGATAAGGCCATTGCGCTCTTTGAGGAGACGGGTGTCCTGACCCGCGCCGAGGCCCAGTGCCGCTACGACTGCAAGCTCGAGAAGTACAACAAGCTCATGAACATCGAGGCCACCACGATGGTTCGCGAGGCGCGTCGTACCTATCGCCCGGTCATTACCGCCTATGCCACCAAGGTCGCTAAGGGCCTTGAGACTATTCGTGCCGCCGGTGCTGAGGCCGCCATGCAGTGCGAGCAGAACACGCTCAACAAGCTCTGCAACGGCATCACCGCCATCAACGACTCCATCAAGGCGCTCGACGCCGTGCATCAGAAGGCCGAGGCCCTCGATGGCCAGGAGCAGGCCAATGTGTATGCGCACGAGGTCGTTCCCGCTATGGATACGCTGCGCGCCGCCGTGGATGCCATGGAGGAGATCGTGGCCGCCGACTACTGGCCGGTTCCGACCTACGACGACATTCTGTTCTATGTGTAACAGACACGTTTGATTTTGTGTGCGAAGGGGTCTCGCCTGTGCGAGGCCCCTTCTCTTTATGTCGCTCGGACCTGCTCTGAACTTGCAGCCGAGCAGGTGTTTCGCGCGGGGCATCTTAAAAGTTGTAACCTGTTTTGGCATGCGGACGTTTCGGGCGTTTGTTCGTAAAGGGGAGGATTATCCGATGAAGGTATTCGATATCGTGTTTAGCCCGACCGGCGGAACGGAAAAGGCGTCTGGCTACATTGCCAATGCGTTGGAAGGGGAAACCGTTGCTGTAGATCTGACCGATAGCGGGCTTGGTTTTCGCACAGTTGCGATGACAAAAGAGGATGTAGCCGTGGTCGCGGTGCCCTCGTATGGCGGGCGAGTCCCGGCTGTGGCCGCGGAGCGCTTGGGTATGATGCGGGGAAACGGTGCGCAGGCGGTTCTGGTTTGCGTTTACGGAAATCGCGCGTATGAGGACACGCTGGTCGAGCTTGAGGATGCGGCGAAAGATGCGGGCTTTCGGGTGATCGCGGCGGTTTCTGCCATCGCCGAGCATTCTATTGTTCGCCAGTTTGCCGCCGGTCGGCCTGATGCACAGGACGCGGCGCAGCTCGCTGGGTTTGCGGATCAGATTCAGCAAAAGATGTCTGCAGGAGATGCTTCTGAGCCGGCTATTCCGGGTAATCGTCCCTATAAGAAAGCCGGGGGTACCGGTATGGTGCCTATGGCCACAAAGGAGTGCACCGCCTGCGGGGCTTGCGTCGCAGTGTGTCCCGTTGGCGCTATCGACAAAGACGATCCCAAGCGGGTGGACAAAAAGGCCTGTATCTCTTGCATGCGCTGTGTCGCCGTATGTCCGCGGGGCGCTCGCGCGGTAAATCCCGTCATGCTCTCTGCGGCTACCAAGATGTTGAGCAAAGCCTGCTCTGAGCGAAAAGAATGCGAACTGTTCATCTAGCGCAAGGGCGTTGAGTACTTTTCGTCTTATAACGGCAAAAAGAACGAACCCGTCGGACCTTACATCCGGCGGGTTCGAACATTTTAAAGTTGGTGCCCCCAGCGGGATGTCCGCGTGCGGCTTCCGCCGCTCGCTTCCGCTGCGTCGCTCCGCTCCTTGCGTGCTGCGCTGGAAAACGCTTGCGCGTTTCCTCAGCTCCGCACCCTGTCGGGTTCGAATCCCGGCGCATGGGTAGCAAAAAGCCCGCTACCGAATTGGTAACGGGCTTCTCAGATTCTGTGGTGCCCCCAGCGGGATTCGAACCCGCGATATCCACCTTGAAAGGGTGGCGTCCTTGGCCGCTAGACGATGGGGACAGCGGGAAAGAGTATAGCAGACTTTTTTGCCGGCGCGTATATCGTTGGTAAACTGGAAAACCACCACACAGGAGCTGACTCTCTATCCCGATATTCAAACATCTCAATCTGTAACATCTGGGCGGGCAAATCGGCTCTATCTGTTACAGATCGAGACAGACGGCGGGCGTCGGGACGAATATCTCAATCTGTAACAGTAAGACGACTTTTAACGGTCTAGATGTTACAGATTGAGGCAAACTGCCGTGGCGGGTCAAAACCACCACAAAGGTGCCTGTCCCCTTTGTGGTGGTTGGGTCGTTAGGGGAGGAGCTTCATCGCGGCGTCGTGGGCGGCGTGCTCGTAGGTGTCGTCGAGGGGCTTGAGCGGCAGCAGGGCGGCGGCCTGTGCGTCGCCACGGCGCTCAAGGGCGTGGGCGATGAGCCAGTCGGCGAGCTCGGGGTTCTTGGGTAGCGCTGGTCCGTGCAGGTACGTGCCGATGACGCCCTTGTAGATGAGGCCCTCAAAGCCATCGTCGCCGTTGTTGCCGGTACCCGTGACGACGGACGTTCCGAACGGCGTGGCCTCCGCATCGAGCAGAGTGCGGCCGCCGTGGTTCTCGAATCCCACAAAGGGCTCGGGTGCCAGGTCGGTCTTGACGGCGACGTTGCCGATCAGGCGGTCGGAGCCGCGCACGGTCTCGGCGGCAATGACACCCAGGCCCTCGATGCGATTCTCACCCATATAGTACGAACGGCCGAGCAGCTGATAGCTGCCGCAGATGGCGAGCAGCGAGCCGCCATCCTCAACATAGGCCGCGACCTTGTCTTTTTGAGCGAGCAGCTCGTGTGCCACGGCAAGCTGGTCGCGGTCAGAGCCACCGCCCATCATAACGATGTCGGCGTCGGCGAGATCGAGCGACTCGCCCATGCGGACCTCGTCCACACGCACGGGAATGCCGCGCCAGGCGCAGCGGCGCTCGAGGGCAATGACGTTGCCGCCGTCACCATAGAGGTTGAGGGCATCGGGATACAGGTAGACGATGCGCAGGGGGCGCGAGAGCTCGACCGGCGCAATATCGGTGGGGACAGCGCTGCCATTGGCGCGCGTTGCGGCGTGGGAGGCAACCGAGCTCGCATCGGCGCCCTTAAGCTCGTCGAGCTCCTTGACCAGCGGCGGGAAGGCCGTGTAGTTGGCGACGGCGTAGAAAGTATCGCCAGCCTCCTCGTCTGCCACGGCGCCGATCGCCTGCTCGATATTCGAGATGATGGCGGCGTCGATGCCGGCGTACTTCAGGCGTACCTGCATATCGTGCGCGCGCGTACCCCCGACAAAGGCGATAAGCCCTGGGGTATCGGCGATGCGCTCGAAGTCGACGTCGTAGATCCACGAGACATCGTGGCCGTCGGCGTCGTTGTCGTTCAGGAAGAAGGCGCAGAGCCTGCCGCCTGCCGTTTTAATGGACTGAATCTGGCGATCGAAGCCCACGGGATTTTTGGCCAGGTTTGCCTCGACGGTGCGGCCGGCAATGTTCCAGCGGCCCATGCGTCCGCCGGCGGGGACGTAGGCATCGAGCGTGGGCTGCAGGTGCGCCGTATCCACGCCCAACTCATGTGCGGCAAAGAATGCGGCGGCAACGTTGTAGACCATGTACAGACCGTTGTAGCGCGTGGCGATGTGTACGGCAGCCGCGTTGGACGCAGATCCAAAGACCAGGTCAAAATCGTAGCCGTCGCAGCCGAGCTCCACGCCCGTCACGCGACGGACAAGCGCAGGGCGTGCCCAACCGCACGAGGGGCAATGGTAGGCGCCGAGCTGGCCGTATTGCACATAGTCATACTCCAGCGGCGCGTTGCACTGCGAGCAAAAACGCGAGTCGCTAATGCGATCGGACTCGGTGTCCGTGGCGCCGTCGATGCCAAAGGCGATGCTCATATTGGGGACGCGCGCGGCGATCGAGGCGCACAGCGGATCGTCGGCGTTATAGATGAGCGTCGTTGTCGGCGAAAGCTCCAGCGCGTGGGCGATGACGTCCTGGGTGTGGTCGATCTCACCGTAGCGGTCCAGCTGGTCGCGGAACAGGTTGAGCAGCACAAAGTAGGTCGGCTTGAGCTTGGGCAGGACGCGCACCGTGTAGAGCTCGTCGCACTCAAAGACGCCTACGCGCTTGCTGCTGGCGGTTCGCTTAAGGTTGCCACGCGCCTCGAGCAGGGCACCAACCACGCCCGGCTCCATGTTGTTTCCGGCGCGGTTGCATACCACGGTGGCGCCGCTGGCGGCAACGGCATCGGCGATGAGGTTGGAGGTGGTGGTCTTACCGTTGGTGCCGGTGATCACCACGCTGCGGTCGACAAGGCCCGCGAGGTCGCTTAGCAGCTCGGGGTCGATCTTCATGGCGATGCGGCCGGGGAGTACGCCGCCCTGGCGCTTAAGGACGGAGCGCAGCCCCCAGCGGGCGATATCGCTCGAGGTGCAGGCGAGAGATGAGCGGAAGTTCATGAAGCCGTTCCTAACGTGAATGACATGGTCGTGGCGTTTGCGCCGTTAAAAGCCGTAACGGCGCGCAAATTCCTGGGCAAGCTGCGATACGTCTTCGCAAGCGCTGGCCCAGGGGGCAAAGTCGGGAGTATCCGAGATGATGCCGTCGGCCTC
>ENA-OQMY01000452-OQMY01000452.1-human-gut-metagenome-genome-assembly--contig:-NODE-452-length-11272-cov-3.534769_pt1 | contig 11272 bp, 12 predicted proteins | sample MGYA00242623_ERZ504868 | MGnify/ENA primary metagenome ERZ504868 (study PRJEB26092, sample SAMD00036386) | human gut metagenome | host: Homo sapiens | study: EMG produced TPA metagenomics assembly of...
AGACCGAGAACCAGGAGAGAATTAAAACTCCGTTTTCTGAGATGGTTCGAAAATTTAAAAACAGAAAAATGCAGTAGTTGCGCTTTGTTTTATCATTTTTCTCATTTTCCTTGCGTTTTTCGGAAGCAAAATTGTGCCGTACGGAATCAATGAGTATGATTACAATGCGATTCTGCAGGGACCAAGTATGAAGCACCTGTTTGGAACGGATGAGTTTGGACGGGATCTGTTTTCCCGTATCGTCTGTGGAACCCGGATTTCACTTGCAGTCGGATTCGGCGCTGTTACGGTCGGTGCAGTCTGTGGTACCATTCTCGGACTTCTGGCCGGATATTACGGCGGATGGATTGATTCTATTATTATGAGAATCTGCGATGTCCTGTTCGCTTTTCCGGGACTGATTCTTGCAATCGCCATCGTGGCAATCCTCGGAAGCGGCATGACAAACGTTGTGATTGCGGTCGCTGTCTTTTCTACACCGACCTTCGCACGACTTGTCCGAAGCAAAACGCTGACCCTGAAAAATTCCGTTTTTGTCCTGGCGGCACGGAACATCGGTGTTTCCGATGCGAGAATTCTGTTTCACCATATTCTGCCGGGAGCCATTCCGGACATCATTGTACAGTATTCCATGTCATTTGGATCTTCCATTCTGACAGCATCGAGCCTTTCCTTCCTGGGAATGGGCGCACAGCCGCCGACACCGGAATGGGGACTGCTTCTTTCTAACGGAAGAAACTATATGACGAGCGCAATGTATGTGACGATTTTCCCGGGTCTTGCGATTTTCCTTACCGTACTGAGCTTTAACCTGTTAGGCGACGGACTTCGCGATGCACTCGATCCGAAACTTTCCGATTGATAAGGAGGAGCAGAAGTGGCTACTGATAACGTACTTGAGATAAAAAATTTACATACGTATTTCTATACCGATGGCGGTGTAATCAAAGCAGTAGACGGTGTCGATGTGGAGCTTCGACGCGGCGCAACGCTTGGTATCGTAGGCGAGTCGGGAAGTGGAAAGAGCGTGACATCCCTCTCTGTGATGGGATTACTGGCCGGAACGAAAGGAAAAATTGCTGACGGCGAAATCCTGCTGGATGGCGATGACATTGTAAAGCTGACGAAGGAACAGCAGAGAAAGCTGCGCGGAAGCAAAATTTCCATGATTTTCCAGGAACCGATGACCAGTCTGAATCCGGTCATGAAGATTGGAGACCAGGTGGCAGAATGCGTTCTGCAGCACGAAAAAATATCAAAAAAAGAGGCACTGAAAAAGGCAGAGGACATGCTCCGGAAAACGGGTGTTCCGCGTGTGGAGCATATGATGAAGGAGTATCCGTTCCAGCTTTCCGGCGGCCAGAGACAGAGGGTCATGATTGCCATGGCACTTGTATGCAAGCCGGAAATCCTGATTGCGGATGAGCCGACGACTGCGCTGGATGTAACGATTCAGGCACAGATACTGGATCTGATGAATCAGCTGAAAAAAGAGACAGGTACATCGATCCTGTTTATTACACATGATCTTGGTGTTGTCGCAGAGGTCTGCGATGATGTTGCCGTTATGTACTGCGGCCGCGTGGTAGAGCGCGGAGATGTAAAAACAATTTTCGCCAATCCGTCCCACCCGTATACGAAGGGACTGCTGGGATCGATTCCGAGACTGGGAGACGCCGGAAAAGAACTGAAGTCGATTCCGGGTAACGTTCCAAACCCGAAATATATGCCGAAAGGCTGCAAATTTGAGCCGCGATGTCCATACGCTTCGGAAAAATGTCGCGAGGAAGAACCGGGATTTTTCCAGATCGAGGAAGGCCATATCAGCAGATGCTGGCTCTGCGAAAGCGGACAGCTCAAAACAGATCACGTAGAGAAGGCAGGTGACTAGGATGTCGGATACATTACTTAGAGTAGAGGATTTGAAAATTTATTATCCGGTTGCCGGAAGCGGATTTGGAAAAAAGGAATTCGTCAAAGCGGTAGACGGAGTTACCTTTGAGGTGAAAAAAGGCGAGGTATTCGGAATTGTAGGCGAGTCCGGCTGCGGAAAATCCACGCTGGGAAGAGGCGTCTGCAAACTGGAAAATCTGACATCGGGCCATGTGTATCTGGATGGAGAAGATATTACAGAGTACAATGACCGGAGAATGCGTTCCATCCGGAAAAAGGTACAGATGGTTTTTCAGGATCCGTATGCGTCCCTGAATCCACGGATGTCCGTTTTTGACATCATTGCAGAGCCGCTGCTGGTGCATCATCTGTATCAGGATAAAGCGGATCTGGAAAAGAAAGTGCTGGATCTTTTGCACCGGGTAGGACTGGATGACTACCATGCAAACCGTTATCCACATGAATTTTCCGGCGGTCAGCGTCAGAGAATCGGAATTGCCCGTGCACTTGCGGTAGAACCGTCTCTGATCATCGCAGACGAACCGGTTTCGGCACTGGATGTGTCTATTCAGGCGCAGGTTCTGAATCTTTTAAATGAACTGAAGCATGACCTGGATCTGACCTATATTTTTGTTGCACATGACCTGAGCGTTGTGGAATACATCAGTGACCGTGTCGGCGTTATGTATCTCGGCAATTTCGTGGAGGTCGGAGAAAAAGAGAAAATTTACAGCAATCCGATGCATCCGTATACGCAGGCACTGCTTTCCGCAGTTCCGGTTCCGGATCCGACGGCAAAAAGAGAAAGAATTCTGCTTGAGGGAAGCATCCCATCCGCCCACAAGCCGCCGACAGGCTGCAAATTCCATACCAGATGTCCAAAATGCATGGAATGCTGCAAAACACAGGCACCGGAGCGGTATGAAGTGGATGACGGACATTACGTATATTGTCATCTTTATGATAAAGAAAGAAGGGAACAGCAGAAATGAAGCTTTTTATCAGTGCAGATATCGAGGGCTGTGCCGGAGTGGCACTGACCGATGAAACACATAAGAAGGAAAGCGTATACCAGAGATTTGCAGAGGAGATGACCGAAGAGGTCGTTGCGGCATGCGAAGCAGCACATGAAGCGGGCGCGGATGAGATTGTCGTAAAGGACGGTCACGGAGATGCATCCAACATTGACCCGCTGAAAATGCCGGAGTATGTCACCCTGATCCGGGGAAAGAGTGGTCATCCGTATAATATGATGTATGGTATCGACGACAGCTATGACGGCGTACTGTATCTTGGATACCATGCACCGGCAGGAGATCCCAATTTTTCGATCAGCCACACATCGACAGGAAACAGCCTGTATATTCATCTGAATGGAAAAGTGATGAGTGAGTGCATGCTGAACAGCTATACAGCAGCATCACATCACGTACCGGTGCTGTTCCTTTCCGGAGATGAAGAGATCTGCCGTCAGGCCAAAGAACTGATTCCGGGCATTACGACAGTGGAAACGAAGCATGGTGTCGGTGCGGCAACGTGGTGCAAAGCGAAAGAAAAAGTGATCTCCGAAATCCGGGAAGGGGTAAAAAAGGCAGTTGCCGGACAGAAAAAAGAGTGCCAAGTGGCCCTTCCTGAGCACTTTACGTATGAGGTAACCTATAAAGACTGGAAAAAACGCGTACACGATGTCGTTTTATCCGGGAATGCAGAAGGTAGATACCTTCACAAATAAGCTGGAGACAGACCGCTGGATGGATATTGTCACAGCACATTGCTTTGTTGTATATTAAGAATATAAATCTGACAGAAACCCAAAGAAAAGAGGATAAAACAATGGATATAGAAATGTTTGGTAAGCTTTCCGATGCATTTGGACCAAGTGGATTCGAGGAGGATGTCATCCGTACCATAGCAGATTACTGCAAAGAATTTGATGTAGAAAATGACGCAATGAATAACCTGTATGTGCGGATGCCGGGAACAGAGAAGGATTCCCGTCCGGTCATCCAGCTGGATGCCCATCTGGACGCATGCGGTTTCATGGTACAGAATATCCAGGACAACGGATGCCTTGGCATTATCATGCTTGGCGGCTTTCATCTGACCAGCCTTCCGGCACATGCGGTATGGATCCGCACCAGATCCGGAAAAACTGGTACATGGTATTATCTGTGCAAAACCGGTTCATTTCATGACAACAGCGGAACGCAACAGTCAGACTCTGGAAATTGAAAAAACTGTATGTGGATGTCGGAGCAACCAGCCGCGAGGAGGTTGAAAACGTTTTCGGAATCCATATCGGTGATCCGATGATGCCGGATGTAACCTTTGAATACGATGCAGAGCATGAAATCTGCTTCGGAAAAGCATTTGACAACCGTGCCGGCTGCGCGTGCATCGTAGATACGATGAAACAGCTGGAAAAGGAGCAGGCTTCTCTTGCAGTTAATGTTGTCGGCGCCTTTGCGGCGCAGGAGGAGGTCGGAACTCGCGGTGCTGTGGTAACGAGCCAGATTGTAAAACCGGATCTTGCCATTGTATTTGAAGGATCTCCTTCCGATGACTTTTTCATCAGCGCAGGACAGGCACAGGGCTGCATGAAGAAGGGTGTTCAGATCCGTATTCTGGACAACAGCTATATTTCCAATACGCAGTTTATTTCACTGGCCGAGGAAGTGGCAGCAAAATGCGGAATCAAATACCAGGAGAGTGTAAGAAGAGGCGGAAGTACAAACGCAGCAAAAATCAGCGTGACAGGAAAAGCAGTTCCGTGTCTGGTGCTTGGTGTTCCATCCCGCTATGCGCACAGCCATTACAATTTCTGCGCAAAAGAAGACCTGGAGGCAGCAAGCGCAATGGCAGCCAATGTCATTCGTGCTTTAGATGAGGAAAAGATCCGTCATATCTGCCATCAGGATGTACTGTAAAATATTCGATAACGAAAGAAAAAGCATGCCGGAAGCGGGTTCACAGGAAAGGTGAAGCCGTTTTCGGCATATCTGGTAAAAAAGGAGAGTTTACAAGTGAGAAAACCGATCATTGGAATCTTGGGAAATACGTATAAAACACAGCCGGGACTTTTTTCAAGTGCGGAGAGAATGTATGTCAACAGCGATTATATCGAATCAGTTCTGAATAACGGCGGAATTCCTATGGCAATTCCGGCAGTTGCCATGAAAGCGGATCCGGAAGGCATACTTGCTGTGTGCGACGGAATTCTGGTTCCCGGTGGAGAGGACTTAAATCCGTGGTATTATGGGGAAGAGCCAAAACCGCAGATCCAGACCATCCGCCCGGAGATCGACGAGGCATGGTTTGCACTTGGACGGGCAGCAAAAGAGATGGGAATGCCTATGCTTGGCATCTGCAAAGGAATTCAGTTTTTAAATGTCCTGTGCGGCGGTGATCTGTACCAGGATATCTATACACAGAAGGAAACTACAATTCTGCATCTGCAGTCCCTGGAGCGGTCGTATCTGCATCACCATGTAGAAATTAAAGAGGGAACCCATCTGGCAGAAATCCTTGGGGCGGGAACCCATGCGGTAAACTCCATGCATCATCAGGCAGTGCGTACGCCGGGAGAGGACATCGTGGTTTCAGCAACGGCGCCGGATGGAACCATCGAGGCGATAGAAAGCCGCAACGGACAGATTGTGGCCGTACAGTGGCATCCGGAAGGGCTGATCCACTCAGCGCCGGAGATGAACCGCCTTTTTGCGGATCTGGTAGAAAGAAGCAGCAGATACAGAGAGAAAAGGTAACGATTTGGAGCTATGTAAAAGGAAAGAAAAACCGGGATGGGACTTTTGAACCGTTACGAAAAATAAGAATGGATAAAGATGCGATTCCAAAAGCAGAGAGCAGGAATCGTTCGGGAGGCAAAAAAAGAATGAACAGAACAATAAGAGTATCGGCGGCGGGTGATATTCTGATTATGAAACGGCTTCTGCCGGGGTATCAGGATGTTTTGCCGATTCGCGAATTTCTGATGCAGGGAGAGGTTCGGATGGCGAATCTGGAAACGACGATATCGGACGGCAGCTGTTACGCATCGGCGTATTCCGGCGGAACATGGCTGACTGCAGATGCGAAGTGTCTGGAAGATACCCTGCGTTACGGTTTTAATTTTCTTGGGATTTCGAATAATCATACGATGGATTATTCCTACGAAGGACTTGCATCTACGATCAGCGAACTGAAAAAAAAGGATGTGGCATATGCCGGAGCAGGCAAAAATCTTTACGAAGCATCGCGTCCTGCCATTCTGGACACAACAGCGGGACAGATTGCGGTGATTGATATCTGTTCTACCTTTGAAAATGCAGCCAGGGCGGGAAGCCAGACGGAACGGCAGCCTGGCAGGCCGGGCTTAAATCCGTTGCGCTTTTCGGAAAAATATACCATTACGGAGAAACATGCGCAGGATCTTGCAAAGATTGCAGAGGTGACCGGAATCAACGGACTGCGGGATCTGCACCGGCAGGAGGGATTTATAGCTCCGCTTCCCGAGGGTGTCATGGAATTTGGCGGGAAAATGTTTGAAATCAGCAAGGACGGAACAGAGGGAAGAAGCTCCAGCCCGAATCCGATCGATGTGAAACGCACCGTCGATGCAATCCGGGAAGCGAAGATGACATGTGAGGCAGTCCTGGTTATGGTACATTCACATGAAATCCGTAAGGACAACGACGAGGAAGCGGATTATTTTCTGGAAGAATTTGCACACGCCTGTATCGATGCGGGAGCCAGCGCGGTGATCGGGGGCGGAACGCATCAGCTGAAGGGAATCGAACTGTATCATGACTGTCCGATTTTCTACTGCCTCGGAAATTTTATTTTTGAAAATCAGTATGTACGCCTTCTGCCTGCGGACTACATGGAAAAATATGGTCTGAATATTCACACGGCAGCATCCATCGGAATCGCCAGGCGGCAGGAGCAGTCCTCACATTCCCTCTACGAAATTCCGGAGGTCTATCGGAGTGTGCTGCCGTATTTCGAGATCTGTCAGGGAAAATGCACACATCTGGAGCTTCTGCCGGTCGAGCTTGGTATGGACAGGGAAAACGCAGAAAAAAATATTCCGTACGTGGCAGACGAAAAAACAGCAGAAAAAATTGCAGAATATCTCACCCGCGTGAGCAAGAGATATGGAACAGAATGGGAATACAAAGAAGGAAGGATTGTACTTCATGCGTAAAAAATGGGAAATAGAAGAGAAATACCGAAACTTTTGCCGGAACAACAAAGAACTTGCGCTGCAGACGCTGCGGGAGCTGACACTGACCCCGACGGAAACGGGAAAAGAGGATCAGAGAATCGCATATTGCATGGAATGGATGAAACAGCAGGGCATGGAGTCGGTTCATACGGATGAGCTTGGAAATGTAATCTGGGAGTATCGGCCGGAACAGGAAAAGAAGGTTCTGTATACGGCGCATCTGGACACTGTGTTTTCGCTGGAGGAGCCGCTGGAGATTAAAGAAGACGGAATGATCTGGCGTTGTCCCGGCATCACAGACGATACCGTGAATGTCGTGATGCTTCTGATGGCGGCAAAATACGTTCATGAGACAGAGCCGGAGCTTCCATGCGGTCTGATTTTTGCAGCGGATCTGGGAGAAGAAGGGCTTGGCAATCTGTGCGGAGTTCGCGCGCTTGTCGACCATTATGTAAAAAAATCTGTGTGGAATGGCAGCCTTTGACCTGTATCGGGATAAAATGTATCCCATCTGCATCGGGTCTGTCCGGTATCGGATTTCGGCAAAAACAAAGGGCGGTCATTCTTTCCTGAATTTCGGAAGAAAAAATGCCATTGCAGAGCTTGCGGGTCTGATCGGAGAGCTTTACCGTTTTCAGACGGATGCAGCATCTCATACAACATACAATGTGGGAAAAATAGAGGGAGGAACCTCTGTTAATACGATTGCGCAGGATGCCTCCATGCTGTTTGAATTCCGTTCGGAGGATTACAGGAGTCTGGAAGCCTGCGAAACATATCTGGAGGAGACCATAGCAGCACGCCAGAGTGAGGAGGTACAGTATTCCTGTGAGCTCGTCGGAAAGCGGCCGTGCGCAAGAGAAACGGATCCTGTCCAGATGGCACGTATGACGCGGTGCGCACAGAAAACGCTGAAGGCAGCCGACGGGGAAGAGGCGGTATGCTCTGAGGCATCCACAGACTGTAATATCCCATTGTCGCGGCATATTCCTGCTATCTGCGTCGGTTTCTGCCGGGGCGGGGGAGCGCATACCAGAGAAGAATGGCTCGATGCCGCCAGCGTAGAAGATGGCATGTGTGCAGCCGTAGCACTCGTATGCCGGCTTCCGTGGATGTGCTGCGAGAGCAGAGTCGTTGTAAGGGACGGGATAGAGGACCGAAAAGAGAAAGAGGAAATCCGGCGGCTGCTGGAGCTGTGCGATCAGGACTTCGTTCCGCCGCTTTCCCACCGCAACAGTACATCCCAGACGAACTGGGCCGAGACAGAAGAAAAGACGGATGGAATTGCAGAATATCTGGAGAATATCTGCAGTCAGCATGTGGTGCTGTGGAAGGAAGAGGGAGTCGTGCGGGCCTTTATGACCTGGAAGGATCACTTTAACTGTGAAAATCTGGAAGCATATCCGGATTCCTGCTATCTGACCACCCTCTGCGTCTGGCCGGATTACCGCGGACAGGGAATTTCGGAGGTAATGTATGCAGGAGCAGAAAAGGATATCGCAGCAAAATTTCCGGGAAGCCGGATTACTCTCCGTACCTGGTCCACGAACGGGGCCCAGGAGCATATCCTGGACAAGCTGGGATATAGTCTTGTCCGGCGGCTGAAGGATGACAGGGGAGAAGGAATTGATACGGTTTATTTTGTGAAAAAGGAAGAAAACGACAGATAACATGGTGCTTGCAAATCGTAGCTGAAGATGTCATAATCGGAAGCATAAGACAGCAAAAGGAGGGCTATAGCTATGCCTTGTACAACCATTTTAGTTGGAAAGAAAGCATCGTATGACGGTTCCACCATGATCGCGCGAAACGACGATTCCGGTGCAGGCCATTATACATCGAAAAAATTTGTAGTGATTCACCCGGAGGAGCAGCCGAGAACCTATAAAACCGAGATTTCTCATCTGACCATTGAGCTTCCGGACAATCCGATGCGGTACACTGCAGTGCCAAACGCAGAAAAAGGCGAGGGTGTCTGGGCGGCAAGCGGCGTGAATGCAGCGCAGGTCGGCATGACTGCGACCGAGACAATCACATCGAATCCGCGTGTGCTGGGTGCTGATCCGCTTGTTGTTTATCAGCCGGCGGAAGACGGAAAAGAGGAGGTTCCGGGCGGAATCGGCGAGGAGGACCTTGTTTATATTGTTCTTCCTTATATTAAAAGCGCCAGAGAGGGTGTCAAAAGACTGGGCAGTCTGCTGGAGCAGTATGGTACATACGAGATGAACGGCATTGCATTTCAGGACCACGATGAGATCTGGTGGCTGGAGACGATCGGCGGCCATCACTGGATGGCAGTGAAAGTGCCGGATGACCATTATGTGGCCATGCCGAACCAGCTTGGCATCGACCATTTTGATCTGGAGGATGCACTCGGCGGGCAGAAGGAATATATGTGCTCAGCGGATTTGAAAGAATTTATTGAAACATATCATCTGGATCTTTCTATGGATGGAAATTTTAATCCGCGCGATGCCTTCGGAAGCCACGATGATTCCGATCACGTTTACAATACACCGCGTGCCTGGTTCATGGAGCGCTATTTGAACCCGCACACGAAAAAATGGGACGGACCGGATGCCGATTACACACCGGTATCTGACGATATTCCGTGGATGATGGTTCCGGAGAAGAAGATCACCGTAGAGGATGTGAAATACGTACTGTCCTCTCACTATCAGGGAACACCGTACGACCCGTATGCCGCATACGGCGATAAATCGTGGAAAGGGGCATACCGATCCATCGGTGTCAATCGGACCGATTTCCTTTCTGTCATCCAGATGCGCCCGGATCACAAAGGAGACAACGGCATTCTGCAGTGGATTGCATTTGCGTCAAATGCATTCAATGTGCTGGTTCCGTTCTACACCGATGTGACGACAACACCGGAGTATCTTTCCAACACAACGGGAGAGGTTTCCACAGATAACTTCTACTGGGCAAGCCGCATGGTGGCAGCAATGGCAGATGCATCCTATAAGTCTTCTATCTTCCACATTGAGCGGTATCAGGAAAAGGTGATGGCAAAAGGCCATGCACTGATCCATCAGTACGATGCGCTGCTTGCAGGGGAGACAGACGAAACAAAACAGACACAATTGAGAGAAGAAGCAAACAACAAAATCGCTGAAATGCTGAAAAAAGAGACGGGTGCAACACTGCACAAGGTACTCTTTGAACTCAGCAACCAGATGAAAAACGCGTATTCCAGATCGGATGCGTAAGGCTTTTTCAGGGAAAGACTTCGAGAGTACATAGAATGGTTCTGTGCGCAGGAAAAATTGCGCGCAGAATCATTTCCTGTCCGGAACCGCCTCGAACAAACAGGGTGTTACAGTTCGTCGGAAACCAGTGAACGATACGATCCTGATAAAAAATCTCAGCGTACTTTGGTGAATTTTGTTGACAACAGGCAGTTCCTGTGCTACAATAAATCAGCGACATGGAAGAAGGTCTTTTTTTTAATGCCTGAAATTGCTGAAGTACGAGCAGCAAAAGCAGGGCAGAAATGAAGAGGCCGCCGCTGATCCGCAAGGATCACAAGCGATAACGCAAATACACAGTGGAGGTGGAAGTCGTGCGCGTAAAAATCACATTGGCATGTACTGAATGCAAACAGCGTAATTACAACATGACAAAAGAGAAAAAGAACCATCCTGAGAGAATGGAGACAAAGAAGTACTGCAGATTCTGCAAAAAGCACACAATGCACAAAGAAACCAAATAATCTTTGGTAAGAGGTGATCCAATGGCAGAAACTGTAAAAAAAAGCATCCAAAAAGAGCTGGTTCAAGGGCTTGAAAGCAGAGTTCAGAAAAATCATCTGGGTTGACAACAAAACGCTGGGCAAGCAGACCGTTGCAGTCGTAGCGATCTCTGCAGTAACCTGCGGGTTAATCACCCTGGTTGACAGCGCTGTAATCGAGTTCGTCAATTTATTGATCAAATAAGGATAAAGGTGTCAGAATGTCAGAAGTAAACTGGTATGTAGTCCACACCTATTCGGGCTATGAAAACAAAGTAAAAGCCAATATTGAGAAAACAATTGAGAACCGTCATCTTGAGGATCAGATTTTGGAAGTACGTGTTCCTATGGAAGAAGTTGTTGAAGTCAAGAACGGAACCAAGAAACAGGTACTCCGGAAATTGTTT
>ENA-OQMY01000453-OQMY01000453.1-human-gut-metagenome-genome-assembly--contig:-NODE-453-length-11262-cov-2.367310_pt1 | contig 11262 bp, 10 predicted proteins | sample MGYA00242623_ERZ504868 | MGnify/ENA primary metagenome ERZ504868 (study PRJEB26092, sample SAMD00036386) | human gut metagenome | host: Homo sapiens | study: EMG produced TPA metagenomics assembly of...
GGATAAATGTCTTTCATTCCGACTTGGTCGATTTTGCACAAGCCAGCACGCATCTATATGACCTGATTGTATCCAACCCTCCTTACTTCGTCGATTCATTGAAATGCCCGAACCTACAACGGAACACGGCCCGCCACACCGATACGCTGACATTAGAAGATTTGTTGCAGTACAGTCGCAAACTGCTTACCCCACAAGGACGTATTGCCCTTATCCTGCCTTACGACCAGAAAGATCGTCTTACGGATTGTATTCAAACACAAAATCTATTTCTTTCGAAGGAAGTCTCCGTCATCCCCGTACCCGATGCACAACCGAAACGACTGTTGGCCGAACTGACATCAGAGCCACCCGCCTCTCCCGCCTTCTCCGATCGGCTGACCATCGAGATTGCAAGACATCGGTATACTGACGAATATATCAATCTAACCAAAGACTTTTATCTAAAGATGTAAGGGAGTTTCTTATCGAAAAAACGGGTTACTTCACCAAACAGATTCTGTACCTCCTCCGTAAAAGAAACAGTTTCCGGAGTCAATACGTTCAATGATTTGGGAAGAACGGAGATTTCGATCCGGCTGTCCGCCATGATCGGCTCTCCGTCCAGATGCATGACTCCTGGATTCTGACGGATGATAGTCACCTCTTTTCCTTTGAATGTCTTGATCTTGCTGTTACGGTCGATCTGTTTCGTAAACAACTGAATAGCCAACGGTGCAATGTCCAGCGGACCGAAAGGGGAAAGGATTGTAATATCCATTTTGCCATCCTGGATATTGGCATGAGGAGCGATAAACGCATTGTTACCATACTGCGAAGCATTCCCGCAAGCCACCAAAAACGCCTTTTCCTTAACCGTCTGGTTATCGATCAAAAGTTCATAAGGTTCGGGTTTGTAGCTCAGATATTCTTCCACCGTATTTTTTATATAGGTAAGCGAACCGCGGCGTTTCTCCCCGGCAAACTTTTGGCTGACCGCTGCATCAAAGCCGACTCCGCAGGTACAAAAAAAGACACGTCCGTTCGCCTTGCAACAGTCGATTGTCGAAACATGCCCCTTTACAATCAGATCAATCGCCCGGCGTACATCCATCGGAATATGCAATTCACGCGCCAAACCATTGCCGGAACCTTTCGGGATAATCCCCAGCACCGCACCTGAGTGGAGCATGGCACGGGCAATCTCGTTCACAGTTCCGTCTCCCCCGACCGCAATCACGCAATTGGCCCCTTTATCAAGGGCTTTCCGCGTCAGTTCGCTGGCATGTCCGGGATATTCTGTAAAAGAAATTTCCACACAACAATTTCCGCCCGCAAAGGCGGTTTCAATCATTTTCGGAATCTTTCTTTTCGAACCGACACCCGAAATCGGATTTATAATGGCCTGTATATTGATTGTTTGTCCCTCCATTCTTGCTGTTACTTACTTTGAGAGGACAAAAATAATGCTTTTGTAAAACTTTTAAAGCATTTCGGCTACTATAAGTTATTTTTTTACTACTTTTGCAGCTGGATTTGCCGAAACATAAATATTATAGTAGTAAGCAGATCTGGGTTCTTTTAGAATAACAACGTAGCGAGAAAATCATTCTCTGTTAATTATAATATGAAACTTTTACAAGAGAAACTATCAAAGTACGATGCACCTCAGCGGGCTATGGCCGCAGGAATTTATCCATACTTCAGAATGATTGAAAGTGATCAGGATACAGAAGTAATGATCAGCGGTAAAAAGGTCCTGATGTTTGGTTCTAACGCCTATTTAGGCCTGACAAACCACCCGAAAGTAAAAGAGGCGGCAATTGATGCCATTAAGAAATATGGTACAGGTTGTGCCGGTTCGCGTTTCCTGAACGGGACGTTGGATTTGCACATTCAGTTGGAAAAACGTCTGGCCGAATTTGTCGGAAAAGAAGATGCCATTGTTTATTCTACGGGATTTCAGGTAAACTTGGGTGTTGTATCCTGCCTGACAGGACGTGAAGACTATATCATTTGGGACGAGCTAGACCATGCATCCATCATCGAAGGACACCGTCTTTCCTTCTCTACCAAACTGAAATATAAGCATAATGATATGGAGTCCTTAGAAAAGCAACTCCAGAAATGCGAACCCGACAAGGTAAAGCTGATCGTTATCGACGGTGTATTCAGTATGGAAGGTGACATTGCCAAATTACCGGAAATCGTTGCGTTAGCCAAAAAGTATAACGCAAGCATAATGGTAGACGAAGCCCACGGTTTGGGTGTTCTGGGCGATCACGGTCGTGGAACCTGTAATCATTTCGGAGTAACAGACGATGTAGACCTGATTATGGGTACATTCAGTAAGTCGCTTGCTTCCATCGGCGGTTTCATCGCTTCGGACAAAGAGACGATCAACTATCTCCGCCATAACTCCCGCTCTTATATATTCAGTGCAAGTAATACTCCAGCAGCTACAGCTGCGGCCGGCGCAGCACTCGATATTATGCTGAGCGAACCGGAACGCATCGAACACCTGTGGAAACTTACCCACTATGCCTTGGATGGATTTCGTAATATGGGGTGCGAAATCGGCCATACCTCAACACCGATCATTCCATTGTTTATCCGTAACAACGACCTGACATTCCTGATCGTAAAGGAATTGTTCGGAGCCGGTATTTTCGTAAATCCAGTCGTATCTCCGGCTGTTGCGCCTGAAGATACGCTGATCCGCTTCTCACTGATGGCGACGTCACACAATTGAACAGCTCGACTACGCATTAGAAGCAATTCACTAAAGTATTTAAAAACGTCACGGTCTGGTCAAATAAATCAGCATGGACAAATAATACCAAAAAGGGCAAAACGGAACATTCTGTTTTGCCCTTTCTCTTTATAATTCATTCTTCATTTGCTACGAACCAAATATTTTGACTATTTTTGCGTAATTGTACGCACTATAAATACATTATATATACCAGACAAATGGATTTTAAATTAAATACAGGAAGTTGCTGCATGGGTAAAAAAGGATGCAGCAAGATACAAAATAATAAACTGAACACCTACGACTGGCTTTGCGACGTGCCCGATGCGGCAAACGCTACCGATTACGTGGAAGTGCAGTTTAAAAATACCCGCAAAGGGTATTACCTCAACAGTTCCAAGATACCTCTGGAAAAAGGAGATTTAGTCGCAGTGGAAGCCAGCCCAGGGCATGACATCGGGACTGTGACACTGACCGGCAAGCTCGTCCTTCTCCAGATGAAAAAGAACAATGTCCGCACTGGCGAAGGCAATGAACCTAAAAAGGTGTATCGTAAAGCCAAACCGACCGATATCGAGAAATACGAAGAGGCGAAGGCCAAGGAACACGCCACAATGATCCGTTCGCGCCAGATCGCTGCCGATTTGGGACTGAATATGAAGATCGGGGATGTGGAATACCAGGGTGACGGCAATAAGGCGATCTTTTATTACATTGCCGACGAGCGTGTCGACTTCCGCCAGTTGATCAAAGTACTCGCCGAAGCATTTCGTGTCCGCATCGAAATGAAACAGATTGGTGCCCGCCAGGAAGCCGGACGCATCGGAGGTATCGGCCCCTGTGGGCGCGAGTTGTGCTGTTCAAGCTGGATGACGAGTTTCGTATCTGTAGCCACCGGAGCCGCCCGCTATCAGGATATATCCATGAATCCCCAGAAATTGGCCGGCCAATGCGCCAAGCTGAAATGCTGCATCAACTATGAAGTGGACGCCTATGTGGAAGCGCAAAAACGCTTACCGTCCCGTGAAGTGGTGCTGGAAACAAGGACAATACCTATTATCACTTTAAAACGGATATCTTCAAACGGGAAATCACCTACTCTACCGATAAATCGTTCGCGGCCAACCTGATTACAATCTCAGCCAAACCGCGCCTTCGATGTGATCAACATGAACAGAAAGGCATGAAGCCTGTCACGCTCGAAGCCGATACCAAGCCGCAACCGCCCAAACGCGATGCGCAGGATATCCTGGGGCAAGACAGTGTTACCCGTTTCGATGCTTCCCTGAAAAAGAAGAAAAAGAAACGCAACGGAAACGGCAACAAGGAAAAACCTGCCGAAAGAAGCCGCTGCCAACACCGGCAACGAAGGGAACAGCAAACCTTTCAACGGAGAAAAAGCGAACGGCAACACCGGCAACGAAATAAAAACGGCAAAGGAAACGGGAACAGAAACGGAAACCGCAACCGTAACAGCGGAAACCGGGAGAACAACCGCGAACGGGAGAACCGCGAAAACAACCGTAACAGACCGCGTCCGAACCGAGTAAATAACGATAAGCAACCGAATAATGACAAACCTCAGCAACAAGCTAAGCCTGCTGCCAAACCGGAAAGCAAGCCGGACACAAAGCCGGAAGCTTAAAGGAGTCATTGCCGCACTGACTTGTTCTCTGTTCTTTTCCTGCGAAAACCCAGCCTTGTACGACCAATACCAGGCGATCAACAATATCACGTGGGAAAAGGACAAGGAATACTATTTCACCTTCGAGGTGAAAGATATATCTGTTCCTTACGACCTGACACTGGAAGTAAGGAACAATAACTTGTACCCCTATCAGAACTTATGGCTTTTCTGCAGTGAAGAGCAGCCGATCGGCCCGCTCCGCCGGGACACCATCGAATGCATGCTTGCCGACGAATTCGGCAAATGGCACGGACATGGCATTTCCTTATACCAAAGCAGTTTTCCCATTCATTCGCAATATAAGTTTCCGCATGCCGGACAATATACGTTCAGTTTCCGTCAAGGGATGCGCGACGATGCTTTGAAAGGAATACAAGAAATCGGTTTCTCGGTTCGCCCGGCCAAGTGAGCAGCCCTTAACCCTACCGTTCCCTCCTGGATGCATCCAAGCGAAGGAAGATAAAAAGCAGGATCGTGAATCCCCAAAGGGAAGAACCGCCGTAGCTAAAGAAAGGCAACGGAATGCCGATCACAGGTGTAAGCCCCGTCACCATCCCTATATTAATGGCCAAATGGAAGAAAAAGATAGAAGCGACACTATAGCCGTACACCCGGTTGAAAGTGGAACTTTGCCGCTCCGCCAACACAATCAGGCGCAGGATCAGAAATCCGAACAACAATAAGACCGCAGAAGCCCCGATGAACCCTTGTTCTTCACCTACCGTACAAAAGATAAAGTCGGTATCCTGCTCTGGAACATACTTCAGTTTGGTCTGCGTACCGTTCAGAAAGCCTTTTCCGGTAAGTCCACCAGAACCGATCGCGATCTTCGACTGATTCACATTATAGCCGGCACCGCTCGGATCATCTTCCAATCCCAATGAAACCTTGATACGTATCTGTTGATGCGGTTCCAGGATATCGGTAAACACATAATCCACCGAATACATAAAAGCCAATGATCCCAATGCAAAGACTGCGATCAACACATAATGCCACGCCCAGTTGCGGATAGAAAGAAAAACCAGATAACAGGCAACCAGCAAGATCACCCCGATCGATATCAGGGAATAATCGACCGGCATAAAGAAAGAAGCGGCATACCCTCCTAAACAAGCAACACCCGCAGTCCCCAATATCACCTGTATTGCACGGGTATCTTTCCTTTCTATCTGTATCAGGATAACCGTGATCAACAGGATCAGAGAAGAGACAAGCAACTCTCCCACCGCCGTATCTCCCACCGTCACATCCGAAAACTTCATGCTGGTGACAAAAAAGACAACCACGCAGACTCCCGACAAAAGAATATATCCCGACATCCCCTCCCGATATAACATCAAGAAGAAAGCCAAGTAGACCAGTGCCGAACCTGTCTCTTGCTGCAGCAGGATGCAAATCATCGGCAGAAATATTAGCGACAAGACGGCTATAAAGTTTTTAGGAACAGTCAGCTTGAAACCATAGGTATTCATCAGCTTCGCGACAGCAAGTGCCGTCGCAAACTTGGCAAACTCAGCCGGCTGCAACCTGACAGGTCCCAAAACAAGCCACGAATGGGAACCTTTTATGTTCGGAGCCAGAAAAATCGTAGCAATCAGCAACACGATGAAACCGGCATATATCAGATAGGCAAAAACATCAAAAAACTCACTCTCAAGCATCAAGAGCACAAAGATCAACCCTACCGACAATCCCATCCACATCAACTGCGAACCGGGACGGCCCGACGGGTCAAATAACCCCACGTTATCGAATTCATAACTAGCACCACAGATGCTGAACCAGCCGGCAACGACCAACACCACATAAAGGATAATCGTCAACCAGTCAACCGTCTTCCATATTTCCGTCTTCCTATAACTCACGATTCGGTAAAGATAAAACGTTTGGCGATACAACCGCATTCGACATCGTCTCTTCCAGCAACTTGTTCTCCTCCGAGATTTCGCCTTTCAGATACTTCTCCATCATCAATTTGCCGATCGGCACTCCGTAGGTCGCACCGAAACCACCATTCTCCACATACACGCAGATGGCCACCTTCGGATTCCGATAAGGAGCAAAACCGATAAAAGCTGAGTGATCTTTCCCATGCGGATTTTCGGCCGTACCAGTCTTGCCACAGACTTCGATATCCGTTATAGCCGCTCCCCGACAAGTTCCGCCTATAACGGCATTCCTCATACCTTCGGCTACGATTTCATAATTTTTGCGTTCCACCATCGTGTACCGTTTATCCGTATAAAGGGAATCCAGCGGGGTGTCCTGTACCTCCTTCACGACATGCGGAGTAATAAAATATCCCCGGTTAGCGATGGTTGCCGCCAAATTACAAATCTGCAATGGCGTAGCCAACACTTCACCCTGCCCGATCGCAATAGAAATGACGGTACTGGAACTCCAACGTTTACCGTGATATTTATTATAATACTCGCTATTCGGCAAAAAGCCTCTATTTTCCCCAGGCAGGTCAATGCCCAACTTATAACCGTATCCCATAGATACCAAGTAATTCTTCCAAACTTCAAACGCCTCTCCCACACTCGAATAACGCCGACGGCTATCGATCATATCACGCAGCCCCCAACAAAAAAAGGAGTTGCAGGAAGTAGCCAGCGCATAAGTCACATTCAGAGGAGAAGCATGGCCGTGGCAGGCCGGTTTGCCGTTCCGGGCCCCTGTATATCCATGTGCACAAGTATACAAGGTTTCTGTCGTAATCACTTCCTCCTGAAGGAAAGTCAACGCCTGTGTCGGCTTGAATGTCGATCCCGGCGGATAACGCCCCATGATGGCACGATCCAGCAAAGGCTTGTCCGAATTTTTCGACAGCATGATATGGTTCTTTCCCCGCTGGCGACCGACCAACAAGTTTGGATCATAAGAAGGCGAAGAAACCAGACACAGAACCTCCCCGGTTTCCGGCTCGATCATGACAATGCTACCCCTCTTGTTCTGCATCAGCTTCTCACCCAAAGCCTGCAAATCCATATCGATCGAAAGCGTCAGGTTCTTACCAGACACGGGAGCCACATCGTGGCGGCCTTCTTCATACCGCCCTTTTATACGTCCATGCGCATCACGCAACAGAATCTCCACACCCTTAACGCCACGCAAAGCCTCTTCGTAAGACAATTCCACACCTGAACGTCCGGCATTATCTCCCTGCACATAATAAGGATCTTTCTCGATATCCCCCTGGTTCACCTCCCCAATATTACCCAACAGATGGGCTCCATAAGGATATTCATATTCCCGGATTGTACGGTTCTGAATATAAAAACCCCGGAAATTTATACAGTTTTTACCTGCAAAACACCGCATTCCTGTGCGGAGAGGTGATTCATGAACACCTGCGGGACATAGGAAGAATAGCCGGGATTCAACCGCCTGTTCTTAATTTCAGCTATACGTTTTACAAACAGCTCTTTTGTAATTACCGAGGATATTGCAGAAATCAAGCGTATCGAACGGTTGAATCTCACGCATAACCAACATGACTTCATAAGAAGGCTGGTTATAAACCAGCAGCTTCCCGTTGCGATCATAAATGATACCCCTGGAAGGGATCAGTGTCTTTTTCAGAAACGCATTGCTGTCTGCCCACGCTTTATAGTCGCTGTCCACTACTTGCAGAAAGAACAAACGAATGATAAAGATGAGAACCAACAGAACAACGGCGCCACCAATCACGAAACGCCTGTTCTCAAGAGTATACTTCGTATTAATCTCCACTTTTCTGGGACCCTATATTGAATGCTTCTATTGTACAAATTAACAAGGTTGTCGTCACCACACTCGCCGCGATGCGGATCGCCAGGAACAGCGGATCGAATAATGTCAACGACTCAATCAAAAACAACGCCACATGATGAATCACGACAAAAAGCAGCGTATAGCGGAAAAAACCGCCATATCCGAACGTTTTGTAAGAAGGATTAATCCCTTCCGGCAGGTCTTTTCCCATCAATAACTGAATTAACGAGTGACGGATAAAACCGGCCAGCGTACAAGCAAACGCATGCATTCCCGGCGTATTTGAAAAAACATCAATCGTCAACCCGATCAGAAAAGAGAAAAACACCACATTCGTCCGTGAGCTCCCCACTGGCATTTTCAGTATGAAATAAAGATACAAGAACGGCGTTGCCACACGCAGGAAATGGATATTGTTCAGGATCAAAACCTGAACCAACACCAGCACCACAAAATAAATGAAGCCCCGCAGTATATTGTTAATCATTCTTTTTCGCCTCCCGTTCTGTATTTTTTTGCTCTGCCTGACGATAGTTCTTTATGATACGCACATTGTTCAAGGCCTGGAAATCAGTAGCCAATTCCACTTCAAGCGAATAAAAGTTATCATCATGCTGTTTCTCGAAATTCACGACTTTACCCACAATAATCCCAGACGGGAAAATGGCGGAATAACCGCTCGTCACGATCGTATCTCCTTTCTCAAACTCCACGTGGCGCGGCAACTCGTCCAGATTGGCAAAACGCGCATTACGCCCGTTCCAGCTCAACGTTCCGAAATAACTACTCCCCAACACCTTGCAGCTCAGTTTGAACTTCGGATTCAACAGAGGGATTACAACGGAAAAACTGGTCGGAAACCGTCGACACAATTCCCACGACACCCCGTTCAGACACAACTCCCATGTCCGGCTCCACTCCATCCTTACGGCCTTTGTTCACCGTAACTATAATTGGATAAACTACGTAACACTGTTGTTCACGACATCCGCCATCACAAAACTATACGGAAACTGTCCGGTCGAGTCAGGTGCAAAACCGACAAACAGAGCAGTGTCGGCCCGCATCATCTCCAACTGGTCCTGCAACTCTAGCAACTCCATTTCAAGTTGTCCGTTACGCTCCAGAAGCTCCCGATTTATATCACGCAGGTTCAGGTAGGAAGTAACAAAGCCGGAAACAGAAGTAATATGTCCGGTTATCACATTTGCCGAACTGAACATAATGTTCCGTTGATATGCATTATTGCGATAAACCAACGTCAACGATATGATCTCTAGCAAAATGAATAGGAACCAATGCCTCTTTCTGACTAAAAAATCCAGGAGTTTACGCATAATCAGTTGAAAATTGAAAGTTGAAAATTGAAAGTTGAATATTCAGCAAGTACACCACTTGTTTACTTTCAACTTTCAACTCTCAACTTTCAACTTATATTTACCGGATAAGGAAATTAAACTTGTCGATATTCTTCAACGCAATCCCCGTACCTCTTGCTACTGCATGCAAAGGATCGTCTGCCACGTGAAATTCGATCCCCATCTTGTCGCGCAAACGTTTGTCGATACCACGCAGCAAAGCGCCGCCACCGGCCAGATAGATGCCGTTTTTTTAACGATATCGGCATACAATTCAGGAGGCGTCTGTTCCAACGCGCTCAGAACGGCGGCTTCAATCTTTGAAATCGACTTGTCCAAACAATGTGCGATTTCCTGGTAGGAAACAGGCACTTTCATCGGCAGAGCCGTCATCTGGTTCGGACCGCAGACTTCAAAATCTTCAGGAGCGTCCTCGAGGATACTTAAAGCGGAGCCGACATTGATCTTGATACGCTCCGCCATACGTTCGCTGACGCGTATATTATGCTGGCGGCGCATATATTCCACAATATCATTCGTCAAGTCGTCGCCCGCCATCTTGATAGACTTGTTGGAAACGATCCCCCCCAACGAAATCACCGCGATCTCGGTCGTACCGCCACCTATGTCTACAATCATGTTTCCTTCCGGAGCAAGCACATCCATGCCGACCCCGATAGCGGCTGCCATCGGTTCGAAAACCATATATACCTCACGGCCACCGGCATGTTCGGCAGAGTCGCGGACGGCACGGATTTCCACTTCCGTACTACCCGACGGGATACCGATCACCATACGGAGCGAAGGAGCAAACCAGCGTTTGCGTCCGCTGGCCATTTTGATCAATCCACGCATCATCTGCTCGGCAGCGTAGAAGTCGGCAATGACACCTTCGCGGAGCGGACGGATCGTACGAATATTCGGATTGGTCTTTTCGTACATCTCACGTGCCTGGCGCCCTACCGCCAGCACCTTTTCCGAACGAGCATCCAGAGCGATTACGGAAGGCTCATCCACTACCATCTTATCGTTGCAGGTAATAATGGTATTGGCAGTCCCCAAGTCCATTGCCAATTCTTGTGTGAAAGAAAATAATCCCATTTTTTGATTTCTGATTTATCATTTATGATTTATAACCTATAAACTTATGACTCACAAACAGACTGAAAACCCAATCAACTATAAATCATAAATCATAAATATTCCAATTAGTGTTTAAAATGACGAATACCCGTCTTGACCATAGCCAAACCATGTTCGTTGCAATAATCAACGGACAGCTTGTCGTTAATAGAACCTCCCGGCTGGATAACGGCGGTGATACCGGCTTTGTCGGCAATTTCCACACAGTCGGCAAACGGGAAAAACGCATCCGAAGCCATAACAGCGCCATTCAGGTCGAAATTGAATGAAACGGCCTTCTCAATAGCTTGCTTCAGAGAGTCCACACGTGAAGTTTGTCCGATACCGCTTGCACAAAGCTGTTTGTTCTTCACCAGTGTGATCGCGTTAGACTTGCTGTTCTTCACGATCTTGTTGGCGAACAACAAGTCTTCCACTTCTGGAGCCGTCGGTTTCTTTTCCGTCATCGGTTCCAGATCGGCTTCTCCTTGAATACTAAGGTCTTTTTCCTGCATCAACACGCCGTTCAACAATGAACGGAACTGCATCGGACAAGTCTTGCATTCCTTACGGACCAATATGATACGATTTTTCTTTTGTTT
>ENA-OQMY01000454-OQMY01000454.1-human-gut-metagenome-genome-assembly--contig:-NODE-454-length-11233-cov-2.925986_pt1 | contig 11233 bp, 9 predicted proteins | sample MGYA00242623_ERZ504868 | MGnify/ENA primary metagenome ERZ504868 (study PRJEB26092, sample SAMD00036386) | human gut metagenome | host: Homo sapiens | study: EMG produced TPA metagenomics assembly of...
GTTTTGTTATTGTTTTGAGCAGAAAAGAGTTCTGCAGCGGCAGTGGTCCCCCGACGGGACGCGCGAAGGGGAAACGGTCGGACGATGTTACACCGCCTCGTCGTTCACATCCGCGAACTGGCTTTGGTACAGCTCCGCATAGAAGCCTCCCTTGGCAAGCAGCTCTTCGTGTTTGCCTGTCTCTACAATATCTCCGTCCTTCATCACAAGGATGAGGTCCGCGTCGCGGATGGTGGACAGGCGGTGGGCAATGATAAAGCTGGTGCGGCCCTCCATCAGATGGTCCATGGCTTTCTGGATGGCGATCTCCGTGCGGGTATCCACGCTGGAGGTGGCCTCGTCGAAGATGAGGATCTTCGGCTCGGAGACGATGGTGCGGGCGATGGTGAGCAGCTGCTTCTGGCCCTGGCTGATATTGCTGGCTTCCTCGTTGAGCACAGTGTCGTAACCCTGAGACAGCGTGCGCACAAAGTGGTCCACCTGCGCGGCCTTGGCGGCCGCCAGCACATCCTCGTCCGAAGCCGCAAGGCGGCCGTAGCGGATATTTTCCAGAATGGTGCCGTTGTACAGCCAGGTATCCTGCAGCACCATGCCGAACATATCGCGCAGGTCGTTGCGGGCAAACTGGCGCACATCGTAGCCGTCCAGAAGGATAGCGCCCTCGCTCACGTCGTAAAAACGCATCAGCAGCTTGACCATGGTGGTTTTGCCCGCGCCGGTGGGGCCTACGATGGCTACTTTCTGGCCGGGCTGGATGATGGCGGAAAAGTCGTTGATGATGGTTTTTTCCGGTGTGTACCCGAAATGGACGTGGGCAAATGCGACCTCACCCTGAATCAGGTCCGGCGAGAGAGGCTGCTCGGGGTCGGGCGTTTCCTCCGTCTCGTCCAGAAACTCAAACACGCGCTCGGCGGCCGCGGCTGTCTGCTGCAGCACATTGGAGATGTTGGCGATTTGCTGGATGGGCTGCGTGAAGCTGCGCACATACTGGATAAACGCCTGAATGTCGCCCACGGTGATGGTGCCGTTCAGCGAAAGGAACCCGCCCAGAATACAGATGCCCACATAGCCCAGGTTGCCGACAAAGTTCATCAGCGGCATCATCATGCCGGAGAGAAACTGGCTTTTCCAGGCCGAGTTATACAGGTTATCGTTGATTTCGTTGAACGTCTTGATGCTTTTTTCTTCACCGTTGAAGGCCGTTACCACCAGATGACCGCCATACATCTCCTCCACGTGTCCGTTGGCGTGGCCCAGATAAGCCTGCTGCTTTTGGAAAAAGGGCTGGCTGCGCTTGACCACGTTGCTGACGATGGTGAGGCTCAGCGGCAGGATGCACAGGGCAACCAGCGTCATCAGCGGGCTGATGGTGAGCATCATCACCAGAACGCCGATAAACTGCGTCACGCTGGTGACGATCTGCGTCATGCTCTGGTTGAGTGTCTGCGTCACGGTGTCCACGTCGTTGGTGATGCGGCTGAGCACTTCACCGTTGGGTACACGGTCAAAATAAGCCAGAGGCATGCGGTTGATCTTCTGGCTGATATCCCTGCGCATTCCGTAGCTGATCTGGGTAGAGACTTTTGTCATGATAAAGCCCTGGATATAAGACAGCACGGCTGAGACCAGATATATAATGCCAAGGAAGAGCAGGATGCGGGCCACAGCCTCAAAGTCGATGCCGCCGGTGCCCGTGAGCTGGGCGATGATGCCGTTAAACAGCTCGGTGGTGGCGTTGCCAAGAATTTTCGGGCCGATGATGGAAAACACGGTGGAAGCGATGGCAAACAGCATCACCGCGATGATGGCGGGCAGATATTTGCCCAGGTATGAAATGAGTTTTCCCATGGTGCCTTTGAAGTCCTTGGCTTTTTCACCGGGCATCATGCCGCGGGGGCCGCCGCCCATGGGGCCTCTGTGTTTTTGCTCTGCCATTATGCCAATTCCTCCTTTGAAAGCTGGCTTTCCGCGATCTCACGGTAGGTCTTGCAGCTTGCCAGCAGCTCCCTGTGCGTGCCGATGCCCATAACGCGGCCCTCGTCCAGCACCACGATCTGTTCGGCATGCATGATGGTGGAAACGCGCTGTGCCACGATGAGCACGGTGGCGCCTTCGGTGTAGCCCTTCAATGCCTTGCGCAGCTTTGCATCTGTTTTGAAATCCAGCGCGGAGAAGGTGTCGTCAAAGATGTAAACAGGCGCTTTCTTTACCAGCGCGCGGGCGATGGAAAGACGCTGGCGCTGTCCGCCCGAAACATTGGTGCCGCCTTGACTGATGGCGGTTTCAAAGCCGTCCGGCAGCTCGTCGATGAATTCCGTGGCCTGGGCCACCTCGGCGGCCCGGCGCAGCACATCCGCGTCGGCGTCCTCGCCGCCGTAACGCAGATTGGAGCTGATGTCCCCGCTGAACAGCACGCCTTTCTGCGGCACATAACCAATGGCGTCGCGCAGCTCATGCTGTGGGATGTCGCGAACGTCCACGCCGTCCACTGTGACGCTGCCGGCCGATACGTCGTAAAAACGGGGAATGAGATTGATAAGCGTGGATTTGCCGCTGCCGGTGGAACCGATGAAGGCCGTTGTCTCTCCGGGCCGGGCCGTAAAGGGTTACATGCTCCAGCACATTTTCGTCCGCGCCCTCATAATGGAAGGAGACGTCGTTGAACTGCACAAGCCCTTTCACTTTTTCCGGCAGGTGCCTGGGCTGGGGCGCGTCCTGCACGCTGGTTTCGCTGGCAAGGACATCCGCGATGCGGCCCGCCGAGACGGAGGCGCGGGGTACCATCACGAACATCATGCTGATCATGAGGAAGCTCATAATGATCTGCATGGTGTACTGGATGAAGGCCATCATGTCACCCACCTGCATGGCGGAATCCGCGATCTGGTGGCCGCCGACCCATACGATCAGCAGGGAAACGCCGTTCATTACCAGCATCATCACAGGCATCATCGTGGCCATGGCGCGGAACACGAACAGGTTGTTGTCGGCAAGGTCCTTATTGGCTTTGTCGAAGCGTTTTTCTTCAAAATCCTGCGTGGCGAACGCGCGGATGACCATCATGCCTGAAAGGTTCTCTCGGCTGACAAGGTTCAGCTTATCCACCAGCTGCTGCATGATCTTGAAGCGGGGCATGGCGATGGCGGAGATCGTGCAGATGAGGCCCAGAATGAGCACTACGGCCAGCGCGATGACCCACGCCATGCTCACGCTTTTGCTCAGGGCCATAATGGTGCCGCCGATTCCGATGATGGGCGCGTAGCACATGATACGCAGGCCCATCGTTACAAGCCCCTGCACCTGCGTCACGTCGTTGGTGCTGCGGGTGATGAGGCTGGCGGTGCCGAATTTGTCGTATTCATTGTTGGTAAAGCTGGTCACTTTTGCGAAAATATCCCGCCGCAGATCCCGCGCGATGCCCGCGCCCATGCGGCTGCCGCAGAAGCCGACGCTGATGGCGCACACGGCCAGCAGAAGGGCCATCAGCAGCATTTTGCCGCCGGTGCGGAAGATATAGCTTGTCTGCATGGCGTCTGTATCCGCGCCAAGCTGCATGTAAAAGCCTTTGGTGAACACGGCGGCCGTCTGGCTGAGCATGCTTTCCGGCGTGGCGGCGGCAGCGGCAATGGCATCGTCTACCATGCCCTGAGGCAGCATGGCAAGCATGGGGACAAGCTCGCCCAGTTTGGACATGTCCATGGCCTTGCTGTCGGTGTCGCCGGCAGCGATGTCCTGCCCGCTTTGCTCGGCAAGGTCCTTAACAACGGTCATCAGCGCATAGGACGCACGGCTGAACGCGCTGTCCAGTTGAGCTTGCGTGCTGTCGTCCAGATTCGGAATCTGTCGGTATACATCGGTGTCAGATACCTTGGGCCAATCTGTCACAAACCGATCCCATTCATCCGCCGTCATGTTTGCCTGTTCGGCCAGGACATACTGGCTTTGGGCAAGAGCCCGGTCCTCCTCGGACATAAAGGCGCTCATCAGCTGCAAGCCCTCGGCGGAAACCGCTTTTGGCGCGGCCTCGGTGATACCGCCCTGCTGGATGCCCACATTCACGATATCGCTCATGAGGTTGGGCAAATTAAGATCCACGGCGGCCTGGCAGAACATCAGCACGATGGCCGCCAGCGCGAAGCCGATATAGGGCTTTAGGTAGCGCTTCAATTTCATCATTTGGAATCACTCTCCCGTTCTTCTTCCTGTGCGGCGACCGCCTGCTCCAGCGCAATGGCCAGTTCGCCCAGCAGATGCAAAAGCGTTTCAAAATTTTGGGGGCCAAGATAGTCGATCGACCGGGAAAGAATGCTGCCGAAACGGCGGTAGGCCACTTCCATCACAGTGCGCCCCTCCGGGGTGACGCAGACGCCGATGACACGCCGGTCATCCGGGTCGGGCACGCGCTCCACATAGCCCTGTGCCTCCAGCGCGCTGACGCGCTGGCTCAATGCGGGCAGGCTTTGATGCATGGCGCCCGCAAGCGCGGTCAGCGTAAGAGCGCCATGTTCCTGAGACGGCGTGCAGCTTTGCCCGGGCATTCTGCCGTGGTGGGCAATGGCCATAAGTGTGCCAAACTGAGATTTGCTCAGATGTTCGCACGGGGTGACGCTCTGCCAGGCTTTGCGCACCCGGTCCATCAGCCGGAACAGCTCGGCTGCGTTGTTTTCCAGCCCCTTCATGGTTTACCTCCTGTTGGATTTGCTTGTTAAAAGTTAATATGCCTAATTGTTAACAATTTTAATAATTAGGATGCTTAACTAATATACGGCAAAATATACCTGTCGTCAAGCGGGAATCGGGAAAGTTCACAAATCATTCAAATTTTTCCGGGCAGAATGCGCAAACGTCTGTTCCACAGGTTATGAAAGCCATCGCCCCCGGTAGGCGCGGGATGCGCCGCCGGGGGCGATGGCTTTTGCAGGAAACGGTCGTTTTTCTGTCTGTGACGGCCGCGGCCGGGAAAAGGCTGCGGACACGAAAAAGCATAAGGCTATTTTTTTACCTTCATCCGTTTGATGACCTTCAAACGCGTGAATTCTTCGCGTTCATGCTCTTCCAGCGTGCCGGAAATAAATTTGATGTTGCCCTCCAGGCGGGGAATGACCACATTTTCCAGCATGTTGGCGCGGCGCTGTGTCTTTTTGATGGCCATGGCCAACCGGTAAACGCTGTTTTCAATGCCTGCGAGCTGCGCGCAGAGCTGTTTGACTTTATCGAAGCAGACATAGGCGTAGTCGAGCTGGGCATTGCTGCCGGAGAAGCCGTAGTAGGGGTACAGAGGCCGGCTGGCCAGATGCCCGGTGGGCAGGTCCACGCCCATGATGCTGTGTCCCGTGACGGAAAAGCCTTTTTCCTCGGGAACGGCGCCCTCCAGGGCATGCTCGATGCCCAGCGTGATATTGGCGCTCTCCAGCGCTTTGTATGCCTTGATGAACGTGTCGCCGATGGCGCGCTGCATACCGGCCGCTTCGTCGATGAGCTTCATCATCTCGCGCATCAGCACATTGCGTTTGCGGTCCAAAAGGTCGAAGCCCAGTTTTGCCAGCGTCAGGTTTTTTTTGCAGGCGATCAAATTGCCCTTTGTGGGGAAGATCTGTTCGGCCATGGGCTCACCTCCATTTCAATGAATCTGTCCGGCCCGCATGGGCGGCCGGCTCAATGCTTGCGGTAATGCTGTTCCAGCACGGCTTCGTCCACACGGTCCAGCTCCTCGCGGGGCAGGATGGAGAGCAGGCGCCAGCCAAGGTCCAGGCTCTGGTCGATGGTGCGGTCCTCATTGGGGCCCTGGCCCAGAAATTCTTTTTCGAAGTGGGCGCCGAAATCCAGATACAGTTTATCGGTCTCGCCAAGCTCCTCTTCGCCGATGACGCTGGCCAGGTCCCGCGCGTCGTTTACCTTGGCGTAGCTGGCGAACAGCTGGTTGGAAACGTCCGCGTGATCGGCACGGGTGTAGCCTTCGCCGATGCCGTCCTTCATCAGGCGGGACAGGCTGGGCAGAACACTGATGGGCGGATAAACGCCCTGCTGGTCCAGGTAGCGGTCCAGCACGATCTGCCCTTCGGTGATATAGCCTGTCAAATCGGGGATGGGGTGTGTGATATCGTCGTTGGGCATCGTCAGAATGGGAATCTGCGTTACGCTGCCCTCGCGCCCCTCGATAACGCCCGCGCGCTCGTACAGGCTGGCGAGGTCGGAATAAAGATAGCCCGGATAGCCCTTGCGGCCCGGGATCTCGCCCTTGGAGGATGAGAATTCGCGCAGCGCTTCGGCGTAGCTGGTCATATCCGTCATCACCACGAGGATATGCATGCCCTGCTCAAAGGCGAGGTATTCGGCCGCTGTCAGCGCGCAGCGCGGCGTGAGGATGCGCTCTACAATGGGGTCGGACGAGAGGTTCAAAAACATTGTAACACGGGACAGCGCGCCGGATTCTTCAAAGCTGCGGCGGAAATATTCCGCCACGTCCTTGGTCACGCCCATGGCGCAGAACACCACGCCGAAGTTGGCACCCTCATCCTCACTCAGCTTGGCCTGCCGCACGATCTGCGCGGCAAGCTTGTTGTGGCTCATGCCGCTGCCGGAGAAGATGGGCAGCTTCTGGCCGCGGATCAGCGTAATAAGGCTGTCGATGGAAGAAATACCCGTGCGGATGTAGTTGCGCGGATAACTGCGGGAGACAGGGTTGATGGCGCTGCCGTTGATATCCTCGAAGTGCTCGGCGTAAACAGGGCCGAGGCCGTCGATGGGTTCGCCCGCGCCGTTGAAAATGCGGCCCACGATCTCGGGCGCGAGCGCCAGGCGCATGGGGCTGCCCGTAAAGCGGCTGGCCGTGCCTGAAAGCGTCATGCCGCTGGTGCCCGCAAACACCTGGATGACGGCGCGCTCGCCTTCCAACGCCGCGATGCGGCCCAGGCGCGTGCCGGTGGCGGTTTTCATCTCCACCATTTCCTCGAAGCCGACGCCTTTTACGCCGTCCACCGCGACAAGCGGGCCGTTGATGTCAGAAAGGCCCAAATATTCCATTGCCATATGCAAACGCTCCTTTCCGTTCAGCCCGCCGCAGGGGTCTGCTTTGCAAGCAGCTGCGCGCACATATCGTCCAGCTCCTTGTTGTACTCGCCGAACATTTCCGGCTTGTCGTTGGGAATCTCATACTTTACCTTTACCAGCTTGTCGAACAGCCCCGCTTCGGCCATGGCACTGACGGGAACGCCCTTGTCCACCAGTTCCACGGCGCGGTCATACAGGTGGAGAATGGCCTCCATCATCCACATCTGTTTGTCCAGCGGCACATAGGTGTCGTTTTTGTGGAAAGCGTTCTGCTGCAGAAAGCCCGTCCGGATGACGCGCGCCGTCTCAATGACGACCTTCTGGCTGTCGGGCAGCACATCCGAGCCGATGAGCTTGACGATCTCCATCAGCTTGTTTTCCTCGCTGAGCAGGCCCAGGATGCGGCCGCGCATGGTGCAGAACTTTTCACCCAGATGCTCGGTGTAGTAGGGGTCCAGGTCTTCGTAATATTCGCTGTAGCTCATGGTCCAGTTGATGGCGGGGTAATGGCGCGCGTAGGCGAGGCTTTTGTCCAGCGCCAGGAAGCAGCGCACGAAACGCTTGGTGTTCTGGGTGACGGGCTCCGAAAAATCGCTGCCCTGGGGCGAAACCGCGCCGATGATGGACACGCTGCCCGCCGCGCCGGAAAGGGACTGCACGCAGCCCGCGCGCTCATAGAACGCGGCCAAGCGGCTGGGCAGGTAGGCGGGGAAGCCTTCTTCGGCGGGCATCTCCTCCAGACGGCCGGAGATCTCGCGCAGCGCTTCTGCCCAGCGGGACGTGGAATCCGCCATCATGGCCACGTCGTAGCCCATGTCGCGGTAGTATTCCGCCAGCGTGATGCCCGTGTAGATGGACGCCTCGCGTGCGGCCACGGGCATATTGCTGGTATTAGCGATGAGCACCGTGCGCTCCGTCATGGGCTTGCCGCTTTTGGGGTCGATCAGCTCGCGGAATTCGTTCAGCACCTGCGTCATCTCGTTGCCGCGCTCGCCGCAGCCCACATAGATGATGATGTCCGCGTCGCTCCACTTGGCAAGCTGGTGCTGCGTCATCGTCTTGCCGGTGCCGAAGCCGCCGGGAATGGCGGCCGTGCCGCCCTTTGCAATGGGAAACAGCGTGTCGATGACGCGCTGGCCCGTGATGAGCGGACGGCCGATGGGCTCCCGCGCGGCCACGGGACGGGGCGTGCGGATGGGCCACTTTTGTGCCAGACAAATGGTCTTTTCCTCACCGGAGGCCGTCGTTATCTTACAGATGGGGTCCGTCACGGTATATTGGCCGTTTTCAGCGGCCCAGGTAACGACGCCGGAAATATCCGGGGGCACCATGCTTTTGTGGGTGATGATGCTGGTCTCCGGGCAGGTTGCGACGACCGTACCGCCCGAAACGCTGTCGCCGGGCTTGACGGTGACGGTCACATCCCACCTGCGGGCCATATCCAGGCTGTCCACATGGACGCCCGTGGCGATGAACGCGCCGTTTTTTTGGGCGATATCCGTGAGCGGACGCTCGATGCCGTCAAAAATATTTTCCATGATGCCGGGCCCGAGCGTGGCGGAGAGCGGCGCGCCGGTGCCCTTGACGGGCTCACCCACCAGCAGGCCGGTGGTGTTCTCGTACACCTGGATGGTGGTGCGCGCTTCGCTGACGCTGATGACCTCGCCGATGAGGCCCGCGTTTCCGACGTACACCATCTCCGCCATGCCGAACGTGCTGGTATCCTTCACCGTGACGACAGGCCCGTTGATCGAATAAATTACATCTTTCATAGGCTTGCTCCTAATTCCAGGCCGTCCGGAAAAAACGCTTGAAAAAACGGCTTTTCCGGCAGCGGCCCATACTCGTTTGCGCGCCTGCGCGCCCGGATGGGCGCGGCGCGCGTTACTCCACCCGCAGCTTGCAGCGCGTCAAAAAGGCGGCGCGCTCGGCTGCGGCGGCGAAATCCAGCGTTTCGTCGTACAGGATATGCTGTGTTTCCAGCTTGACGCCGCCCAGACGGATGGAACCGTCCACGGCGATATCCGCCGAGGGCAGGGCCTTTTTCACCACGGGGGCCAGCAGCGCCTCGTCGGCACGGCGCAGGCGCACCGTGCATTTGCCGGAAATTTCCGGTGCACGCCTGGCCAGCGCGTCCGCCACGCGCTGGGCATAAGCGGGTGTCCCGGTGTACTCCTCCAGCGCTTCTTCCATTTCGGCAAACAGGCCGTTCACAAGCTGGCTGCGGTACACCAGCAGCTTTTTGCGGTTGTCCTGCTTGACCGAGGCCATTTTGCGGGCCAGACGGTTCTTGGCCTCTTCCCGGTAGGGGATGAGCGGGTCGCCCCGGTGGCCCTCCATCAGCTTGTCAAAGTTGGCGTCCCCCTGGCGCCTGGCGTCGTCGATGATGCGCTGCGCCTGCGTTTTTGCCGCTTCAATGACAGAGTCCTCGAACTCGGAGTATTGCTCCGGCGTTTCCATGCTGCGCACGGCGCGCTGCTGCTCGGCTGCTTTCTTATTCATGCTCGTCACCTCAAATTTTAACGCCCACGACCTCGGAGATATAGCGTTTGATGCTGTCGCCGGGGTTCGAGTCGCTGTGGCGGTCCGGCATTTCGACGATGAGCGGCCGCTTGCGCGTGAGCTTGTATTCAAATCGACCGCGGAGCATTTCGCGACCAGCTTGTCGGTGATGAGCACAAGGCCGATGTCCGGGTCCGCACAGGCCTTGTCCAGCGCCGCGCGCACTTCGTCCTCTTCGTGCACCACGACGCCTCTGACGCCCACCAGCCGCATGCCGGCCAGCGTGTCCACGTTGTCGCTGATCAGGAAATATTTCATGGCTTAAAACTTGGTGATGATGAGGATGGCGATGAGCATGCCGTACAGCGCGATGCCTTCGCCCAGAACCACGAAGATCAGCGCTTTGCCGAAGCTCTTCGGGTCCTCGGTGAGGGCGCCGATGGCGGCGGGCGCGCCGGAACCGACGGCAATGCCGGCGCCGATGCCGGCGACGCCCACGGCTAGGGCGGCGGCGATCATGCCGATGCCCATATTGTTGTCGGGAGCGGCGGCTGCGGTCTCGCCGTCGGCGGCGAAGGCCATGCTGGAAAAGGCGCACGCCAGTGCGAATACGGCAATCAGTACCAGAAAGGTGCGGGCAAACTTTTTAACATTCATCTTTTTCATAACAGATACTCCATTCTGCCGCAAAGCGGCGTTGTGTTGATATAAAAAATAATAGCGCAGCTACTATTTTTTACACGCATCCGGGCACTTTGTGCCCGGGCGCTTGAAATCTTAGGCCGTGGGCCGGGACGGCCCACAGGACCGTTTTTTATAGCTTTGCACAGCAAAACTATAAAAAAATCTATTCACAAACCCCGGAGCCGTCCGGGCGGGGTAGCAGAAAAGAAGCTGCGTACGGCAGCGGTGCGGCCCATGCGCACAGAGGTTCATTCGGCCTTGTCCGCGGCTGGGTCCAGAGAGATTCTGAGCGGGGCGAAGGGAACGCCGTTCGCGTCGAAAAAGCGGCTGAAGATCTCATAGAACTCCAGGCGCAGCACCTGAATGCCTACGAACAGCGCCTCCAGCGCCATGACGAACACGTTGCCTACGGCGACGATGAGTACATAAAATACACCGCCCGTCATATTGGCCAGCGTGAACACGACGGTCATCATGCCCGCGTGAACCAATACGAATCCGCCCACACGCAGAAAGCTCATGGTGTTGGAGGCAAAGCTCAGCACGGTGTCGAACATCTCAAAAAAACCATTGAGAAGGATATCGCCCACCGAGCCCTCGGGCTTTTCGCCGGCGCACAGCGCACTCAGCGGCTCGGCAAAGTACATCAGGAAGAACGGCACCGCGATGCACAGGATAAGATACGGCACGCTGCCCACGAAGGGAAGCTCCATGCCCAGCATCGGCAGCAGAAGCGCGATGAGACTGACGTAAAACACCAGCCCGGAAACGCCGTTTACGGAAAAGATGGTCTTTGCAATGATGTGCTTGCGCAAATTGGAAATGATGCCCGTGACGATGGCGGAAACGATGATGAGCACGCCCGCCACCACGCTGGCGATGAGGATGTTGCTGATGCCTTCGGGAGACCAGTACTTCCAGCGGTCTTTACAGCAAAGCCCAGCGCGTGGAACATCGGGTCCAGCACATGCTCGTAGCCGAACACGCTGCCGTACAG
>ENA-OQMY01000455-OQMY01000455.1-human-gut-metagenome-genome-assembly--contig:-NODE-455-length-11192-cov-3.458473_pt1 | contig 11192 bp, 8 predicted proteins | sample MGYA00242623_ERZ504868 | MGnify/ENA primary metagenome ERZ504868 (study PRJEB26092, sample SAMD00036386) | human gut metagenome | host: Homo sapiens | study: EMG produced TPA metagenomics assembly of...
GAGCAGAAGGATTACAACGAGTTCTACAAGTCCACGTTCCACGACTTTGACGATCCCGCGCGCACCATCAGCTTCCACGCCGAGGGCACGCTTGAGTACGATGCGCTGCTGTTTGTGCCGGGCCGCGCCCCGTTCGATCTGTACAGCAAGGACTACGAGAAGGGCCTGGCGCTCTACAGCTCCAACGTGCTGATTATGGAGAAGTGCGACGACCTGCTGCCCGACTACTACAACTTTGTGCGCGGTGTCGTGGACTCTGCCGACGTGACGCTCAATATTTCGCGTGAGACGCTGCAGCAGAATCGTCAGCTCAAGGCCATTGCCAAGCGTGTCGAGAAGAAGATCACCGCCGATCTCGAGGACATGCGCGACAACGACCGCGAGGCATACGAGAAGTTCTTTGAGAACTTTGGTCGCGGTCTTAAGTACGGCATCTACTCGAGCTACGGTATGAAGGCCGACGAGCTCGCCGACCTGCTGCTGTTCTGGTCTGCCAAGGAGCAGAAGATGATCACCCTTGCCGAGTATGCCAAGGGCATGCCCGAGGGCCAGAAGGCAATCTACTATGCCGCCGGCGATTCGCGCGAGCGTCTGGCCAAGATGCCCGTCGTGAAGGGCGTGCTCGACCGCGGCTACGATGTACTGCTGCTGACGCAGGATGTGGATGAGTTCACCTTCCAGGCCATGCGTGAGTACGTGGCTGCCGATATGCCCAAGGTCTACGAGGATGACGCTGCTCGCGAGGCTGCCGAGAAGGCAGTTGCCGATGGTGCCGAGCCCGAGGTCGAGGATCGTCACCTGGAGCTTAAGAACGTCGCGACCGGCGATCTTGACTTGGCGACCGATGACGAGAAGAAGGAGGCCGAGGACGCCACCAAGGAGAACGAGGATCTCTTTAACGCCATGAAGGAGGCGCTCGGCGACAAGGTCGAGAAGGTTGCCGTCTCTGCACGTCTGACTGACGCTCCCGCCTGCATCACCACCGAGGGCCCGCTTTCGCTCGAGATGGAGAAGGTGCTTCAGAAGGGTCCCGAGGGCACGCCCGACGGTATGCCCAAGAGCCAGCGCGTGCTCGAGCTCAACGCCAAGCACCCGGTCTTCGCCAAGCTCGTCGCTGCCCAGAAGGCGGGCGACGCCGACAAGATTAAGCAGTACTCCGGCCTGCTCTACGACCAGGCCCTGCTCGTCGAGGGCATCCTCCCCGAGGATCCCGTAGCCTTCGCGGCAGCTGTTTGTAACTTGATGTAGTTAGCAAGTTACGCGGTTCTACGAACCGCGTAACGGCTCGACGCTGCAAACGCCCCTAAGCGGCAATCTGACGTTCAATCGTCGGTCGCGTACCGAAGTACGCTTCCCTCCTCTTTCACGTCACCTTGCTCGCTTAGGGGCGTTTTCGCTGACTTATGCTCAACCTACGACGCTTTCGTGGTCCTAAGTAGTCATTGGGGTGGTCGTTGGGGACGTTCTTAAATGACTAGTCGTTGGGGACGTTCTTGTTTGACTAGTCGTTTAAGAACGTCCCCAATGACTATTCGAACTGCTAGTTTGTGCGGGTTGTGGTTTTGGGAGCTGCGGGAATTTAAGATACTGTACAACTGTACGTTAAATCATCTTCGTAGTATATTGCTACCTGCAAAACTCAGCACCATTGTGCCGCGAGGCACTAAAGCGTCTACGTACAATGGTTGTCGATAGTACGATTCGATTCAACGACAGGATGGATGGTCCAAGCGTGAGTCTCGGCAGCAAACTATCCAACGCAAAGGTCTCCTTTGCGATATTTAAGCGCGACATTAAGCGACTGCTTATGAATCCCGTCGCCCTGGTGGTCACCCTGGGCGTGTGCGTCATTCCCTCGCTGTATGCCTGGTACAACATCGTTGCAAACTGGGATCCGTACGGAAATACCCAGGGCATTAAAATCGCCATCGCCAACAACGATCAGGGCACCCAGAACGACCTAGTGGGAGAGCTCAACGCAGGCGATAAGGTGGTCGACCAGCTCAAGGAGAACGACCAGCTTGGCTGGACCTTCGTCGACTCGGCGGCAGATGCCAAAGAGGGCGTCGAAAGTGGCGAATACTATGCTGCCATCGTGATTCCCAAGAACTTCTCCGACAATCTCGTCTCGATGCTCGACGGCAATTACCATCAGCCGAAGCTCACCTATTACGTCAACGAGAAAAAGAGCGCCATTGCGCCCAAGGTCACCGATACCGGTGCCAACACCATCGAGGAGCAGATCAACTCGGAGTTTGTCTCCACGGTGGGCGAGACCGTCGCGGGCATTGCCAAAGATGCTGGCATCGACCTTAAAGACAAGGCAACCCAGACCAAGGATTCGCTGGCGGGCTCGGTGTCCGAGGCGTCTGATACCCTGGGCGAAGTACGCGATTCCATCGGCGACATGAACACCGCCATCGACAAGACGAGCAACTCGATTGCTTCGGCCGATGCTGCACTGGCGGGCCTGCAGGGGCAGGCGCCTTCGCTAACGCAGGCAATCGCTCAGGGTAATGATCTGCTGGGCGAAGCTCGCACCACGGCTGGCAAGTCCATCACCTCGCTCTCCAAGGCACTTTCGGAGGGCAGCATCGTGCTGAGTAAGACATCGGCTTCTGCGAACGCCGCGATTGGCAGGCTTACCGGTACGGTTACGTCCACGACCACTCGAATCGACAACTCGCTCGAATCCCTTCAGGCGACGATTGACCACAACAGCGCTGTCATCGAGCGCCTGCAGATTCTCGTTAACGATACGTCGACGGGATCGGAGAACGCCGATGCGCTCATCGCGTCGACCATCGATTCGCTTCGCGAGCAAAACCAGAAGCTGCAGAGCATCAAGGATGGCCTTTCTGCACAGTCGAGCGCCATGGCAAACGACGCTACGGCAATCTCGAACGCGAGCAACGCACTCAACGCGGCAATTCAGACCGGTACGGCTAACCTCGGTCGGGCGCAGACCGATCTGGGGCAGAACGCGCTGCCGAAGGCTTCGAGCGCGCTGGACTCCTTTGCCGCCGTTTCGGGCGATTTGACCGGCATTGTGTCGGGTATGACCCCCACGATAGCGAGCGCGCGCGGCACGCTGGCGCAGCTCGATGCCACGCTCAAGCAGGCAAAGACCACGCTGTCCCAAACCGACGCCTCCCTTGCCAAGGTTCAGGACAAGCTCGCGACCGCCGCCAATGACATTGCGGCGCTGCAGACCTCTGAGTCTATGGGCGAGTTAGCCGACCTCATGGACGTCGACGTCAATGACGTGGCAGATTTCATGGCATCTCCGGTTGAGCTGACATCCAAGTCAATCTATCCGGTCAAGAGCTTTGGCTCGGGCATCGCGCCCTTCTACACCAATCTGGCGCTGTGGGTAGGCGGCTATGTGCTCATCGCTATCTACAAACTCGAGGTCGACCGCGAGGGCATCGGTAGCTTTACGGCGCGTCAGGGCTACTTTGGCCGCTGGCTGCTGCTGGTGATCCTGGGCGCGTTGCAGGCCATCATCGTTACGGTGGGTGATCTGGTCATTGGCGTACAGTGCGTTAACCCGCTGCTGTTCGTGCTGGGCGGCATCGCTATCTCGTTTACGTACGTCAACATCATCTATGCGCTGTCCACCACGTTTAAGCATATCGGTAAAGCCATTGGCGTCATCCTCGTCATTGTGCAGATCCCCGGCTCGTCGGGCATGTATCCCATCGAGATGATGCCCGGCTTCTTCCAATGGCTGCATCCGCTGCTGCCCTTCACCTACGGCATCAATCTGCTGCGCGAGACCGTCGGCGGCATGTACTCGTTCAACTACCTGTTCAACCTGTGCATCTTGGGCGTGTTCTTGATCGTGGCGCTCTTTATCGGTCTGCAGCTGCGTCCGCTGCTGCTCAACCTCAACCTGCTCTTTGATAAGCAGCTTTCCACGACGGGCCTTATGATCTGTGAGTCCAATGACCTGCCGCGCCAGCGCTACTCGCTGCGCACGGCCATGCGTGTCATGCTCGATTCCGATTCGTACCGTCGCGAACTGCTCGATCATGCGGTCGCCTTTGAACATCGTTATCCGTACTACATCAAGGGCGTTTCGCTGCTGTAGTCGGCGTGCAGGTGCTGCTCTTCGTTCTGTCGACGGTTCTCGATATCGACAACAATGGCAAGATCATTCTGCTGGTCATCTGGATTATCTCGGTCATTGCCATCTGCGGCTGGCTCATCAACATCGAGTACATCCGCTCGAGCCTCAACACCCAGATGCGCATCTCGGCGCTTTCGGATGAGGACCTGCGCCGCGAGATGCGCGAGCACACGGCCGCCATTCCGGCCGCTCGTCGCATGTTCGGCTTGAATGCGAGCGAGCGGGGGTCTGAACCCAAGACTCAGACTGTCAGCCAATGTGGTCATTGCGATGCGGTCCATGTGCCCGAGAACGGGGATGACACGTTTGTGATGAATGAAAAGAACGCCCCGCTTGGCAAGCATTCCAAAGGAAGTGAGGCATAAATGAAAAACATCCTGCATCTGTTTAAGCGCGATGTCCAAAACGTGTCTCGCTCCGTAATCGGCTTGGTTGTCGTGATGGGCCTGATCATCGTGCCATGTCTGTACGCGTGGTTTAATATCGCCGGCAGCTGGGATCCGTACGGCAACACCGGCAATCTTAAGATCGCCGTGGTCAACACCGACGAGGGTTACGAGAGCGATTTGATTCCCGTCGAGGTCAACGTGGGCGAAAACGTAACCGCCACCCTGCGCGGCAACGAGAACTTCGACTGGGTCGTCCTCAACGACCGCGATAAGGCGATTGAGGGCGTTAAGTCGGGCGCGTACTACGCTGCCGTCGTTATCCCTAAAACGTTTAGCGCCGACATGATGACGCTTTTCTCGACCGAGGTGAAGCACGCCGATATCGAGTTCTACGAGAACCAGAAGGCCAACGCCATCGCACAGATCGTGACTGAAAAGGGCTCGAGCGCCGTCCAGAGTCAGGTCAACGAGACCTTTACCAAGACCATCACGACCATCGGCCTTAAGACCGTGTCCAGCCTGCTCGACTATATGAGCACCGACCAGGTGAGCAACTTTATCGCCAATCTTTCCTCTACGCTGGGCGATTCGGTCGAGGACCTGCAGGACGTTCAGGCGAGCGCGACGTCGCTCGCGGGCATTTTGAGCGCTACGTCCGATTCACTGACATCGGCGGGCGGCATGCTCAAGCAGACGGGCACCGTTGATGAGTCGACGAAGCAGCTCATGGAACATGCCAAGAGCGGTATGAGCGATTCCAAGGAAGCGCTGAAGGACGCCAACGACGCCATCAACGCCGCGATTGACGGAAGCGCGGGCTCGTTTGACAACGTGTCCGCCGAGCTTGCGAAGGCATTCGATGCCGCGAATCAACATGTCGACCTTACGGTGTCCCAGCTCAACGATGCCGCGGCGGCGCTCAACACGCGTGCCGACGATATCGACGCCACTGCTGACCAGCTCCGCAGCTTTGCCGATCAGGTGACTGACGAAAAGCTCCAGGACAGCCTCAAGTCTGTGGCAACATCGCTGAGCAGAATCGCGGTGGAGTATCGCAATAACGCCAAGGACCTGACGGCAACCGCAAAGTCCCTTTCTGACGGCATGGCAGAAGTTAACAAGTCGCGTGCCGAGGTCGATCAGGCAATCGCGGATGCCAAGGCTGGTATCTCGGGCGCCAAGTCCGACTACGATTCCACGTTTTCGGTTAAGGCCAAGGAGCTCAAGAAGACCATTTCGGGCGTTTTGGATTCGTTGAACAGCATCTCGGGCGATCTGGATAGTGCCGTAGACGGTCTGACCGACGCATCCGGTTCGCTGGCAAAGGGCCTCTCCAAGGCTGCAAAGCTGGTCAACAAGGCTTCCGATCAGCTGGGCGAGGCGTCGGACAAGATCAGCGCCTTTAAGGACGAGCTCGACGGTGCCCTTATGTCGGACGATCTGGCCACGATCAAGACGATGATCGGCAACGATCCCGAGGGTCTGGCCGTGTCGCTTTCCGGTCCCGTCGCGCTCGACCGCAAGCCGGTCTATCCGATCCGCAATTACGGTTCGGCCATGGCACCGTTCTACACGATTCTGTCGCTCTGGGTTGGCTCGATCGTATTGGCGGCCATGATGAAGGTGTCGGTCGACGATGAGCTCATCAACGAGCTCATCCCCGTACGCCTGCACGAGATCTATCTGGGCCGTTACCTGTTCTTTGGCGGTCTGGCCCTGCTGCAGGCAACGCTCGTGTGCGCGGGCGACATTCTGTTCTTTGGCATTCAGTGCGACAACCCGCTGCAGTTTGTGCTGGCGGGTTGGGTCGCGAGTCTCGTGTTCTCCAATATCGTCTATACGCTTACGGTTTCGTTTGGCGATATCGGCAAGGCGCTCGCTGTCGTGCTGTTGGTCATGCAGGTCGGTGGTTCGGGCGGCACGTTCCCCATCGAGATGACCGGTCCCGTGTTCCAGGCGATCTACCCGTTCCTGCCGTTTACTCACGGCATCAACGCCATGCATGCCGCCATGGCCGGTGCCTACCATATGGAGTACTGGATTGAACTGGGCATTCTGGCGAGCTATCTGATTCCGTCGCTGGCCCTGGGTGTGGTCTTCCGCCGCCCAGTCATCAAAGCCAACGACTGGATTATCGAAAAGCTGGAATCAACAAAGCTTATCTAGTACAGCAACGTTAACGCCGATGCAGCGCTAATACCAGCGAGCGAGCCGCATTTGCGCCAAGGTGACGTGAAATGAAAGGGCGCTGACCTTCTGGTCGCGCCCTTGAAATTGAACGTCAGATTGGCGTGAATGCGGCTCGCGCAGCGTCGGCCGGTCCGCCGTTCGGTAGAACGGCGGAACAAAACGCTTTAGTGGGCTGGATTGCGTGGGCTGCTTGGTTGTTGCTACAGTAGCGGGGCGTGCCGGGGGTCCGGCGCGTCCCGTTTTATTTGACCATGAGGCGGCACGCAGCCATACGCGTGCGGACACCACGCCCAGTTTGAGTGTGAGGATGTTCCATGGCCCAATACGCTGCCAACGAAATTGAAAACATGCCCGATAGCCCTGTTGCTCGCGAGGACCTGGGTGCGGGCGGCACCTCCCGTGGTGCCGGCGCACGCTCTCCGCTGTTCTGGAAGGTTCTGCTCCTTTCGGTGGCGGTCATCTGGGGCTACTCCTTTACCACTATGAAGGACGCACTCGGCACCATTCCGGTGTTCGCGCTGCTCTATGTACGTTTTCTGCCCGCAGCGTTGGTCATGTTTGCCGTCTTCCACAAGCGCATCATCGCGCACCTCAACGCTCGCAACCTGATCGTTGGCCTGAGTATGGGCGTGCTCATGTGGGCGGCCTATGCGCTGCAGACGGTCGGTCTGGCACATACTACGGCGGGCAAGAATGCTTTTTTGACGGGCACGTATTGCATCCTTGTGCCGTTCGCGAGCTATTTCCTGAGCGGCGAAAAGCTCACGCGCTACAACTTGGGTGCCGCGCTGCTGTGCCTAGCGGGCATTGGCCTCGTCGCACTCGATAGCGTTGAATTCAACATTGGTGACGTCATTACGCTGGCGGGTGCGGCCTTTTTCGCCATCCAGATGGCGGTGACTGCCAAGTACGGTCGCAAAATGGACATCAACGTCATCACGTTTTGGATGTTTGTGGGCAACGGCGTGCTGAGCCTGGCAACGTCGCTGCTATTCGAGACCCAAGCGCCTCTGTCCGTGTGGACACCGAGCTTTATCAGTGCGATGGCGTTTCTCTCGGTGGGCTGCACATGCGCGGCTCTGCTCATCCAAAACGTCGGCCTGGCGCATGTCCCGGCCTCGACGGGCTCGCTGCTCCTTTCGATGGAGTCCCCTTCGGGCGTGTGTTTTCGGTGCTGCTGATGGGGGAGGCGCTCACCTCGCGCCTGCTCGCCGGCTTCGCGCTCATCTTCCTGTCGATTATCTTGAGCGAGACTCACTTCGATTTTTTGCGTCGAAAGCCGCGCCCGCAATTGTAAACAACTTGTTGCGCCGCCCTCCCGGGGCGGCATTTTTATGCCTCGCCCTTAAAGTAGTACCTTGCACTTTACGCTATCAAAGTGCTTGCTGCAAAAACGATACTGGAGGGCATCTATGGCACCAGCTTTGTCCGATCTTCAACCGCAATCAGCGCCCAAGGCCACCGCCGCGGCGCAGACCGCTATCGGTGACGGTCTTGTTGCAGAAGCTCAGGCTTTTGCAGACGAGCTCGCTGCGTGGCGACACGATCTCCACCAGATGCCCGAGCTGGGTAATAGCCTCCCACAGACCTCTGCGTATATCCAAGCGCGCCTGACCGAGATGGACATCCCGTTTGCCACGCTCGTCGACGGCTCCTGTGTTGTGGGCCTCATCGGTGCCGGTGCGGCCGTGGCGGCCCAGGGCAACGGTACGTGCACGGACGATCAGGCCGGCACGGTCATCATGCTGCGCGGTGACATGGATGCCCTTCCCGTCGCGGAAGAGTCGGGCGAGTCTTTTGCCTCTGTCAACGGCTGCATGCATGCTTGCGGTCACGATATGCACGCGACGGCGCTGCTTGGTGCGGCTCGTATGCTCAAAGCGCGCGAGACTGAGCTTGTTGATGCCAACGCCACGGTTAAGCTGCTGTTCCAGCCGGGCGAGGAAACCTTTGAGGGTGCCCGCGCCGCCATCGCCGACGGTCTGCTGCAGAACCCGCGCCCTCAGGTCGCCTTTGCCATGCATGTCAATAGCCAGTCGCCGCTTGGCCTGGTGCTTTACGGCAGTCCGGCGCTCTCGGGCGTGTACGGTTTCCGCATTACACTGCAGGGCAAGGGTGGCCATGGCTCCAGCCCCGAGATCTGCATCGACCCCATTACGGCGGGTGTGCACGTGCATCTGGCACTTCAGGAGCTTATCGCTCGCGAAGTGCCGGCGGCCAAGGAGGTCGCGCTTACCGTTGGCAAGTTTGCCGGCGGACAGGCGGCAAACGTCATTCCCGACACCTGCGTGCTCGAAGGAACGCTGCGCGGCTTTGACGTCGAGCTCATGGCGCATCTTAAGACCCGTATCGCCGAGGTCGTCAATGGCGTCGCGGCAACGTATCGCACGCCGGCGACCATCGAGACGCTCTCGGATGTTCCGCCACTCGTGCTCGATGACGATATGACGCAGGCGTCGCTTGGCTACGTGGGCGCGGTGCTGCCCAAGTCCGCCTTCCTGCCGCTGTTCCACGCCATGGCGAGCGAGGACTTTGCGCTTATCTCGAGCGAGATCCCGAGTGCGTACTTTACCGTGGGCGCCGCTGTAACCGATACGGATGAGCATTTTGCTCAGCATCATCCCAAGGCACGCTTTAACGATGCCGAGCTGCCGCTCGGTGCCGCGGCCTATACCGCCGTCGCTTTGGGCTATATCGCCGACCACCGGTAGCTACCCAACCTTGCCTTTCAAGCCTGCGGGCATGGCCGTAAGGCCTATGCCCTTGTCTTTCAAGGCAATCTTGGGCACTACCGGCGCCCGGCGCCGGCTATTCGTTTGTTAAATAAGGAGCAGTATGTCCCAGCAGCGTAAGTTCTTCCCCGGCTGGCTCGTGGTGGCCTCTGGCTTCGTGATCATGGCCACGTGCTACACGATTTTCGTCAACTGCATGAGCCTGTTCCAGCCGTTGATCGTCAGCGACTTGGGAATATCTCTTGCGCAGTACAACATCTCCAATGCCCACGATCGCTGCGTCTAAGCAGTTTGGCATGGCCGACCTGGGTAAGGTTACGGGCACCATTACCTCGCTCGAGATGGTCGGTGGCACCGTGGGCGCCATCGTCTCGGGTGTGCTGTTCGACGCTACGGGCTCCTTTGCGAGCACCTGGATCGTGTGCTTGGTGTGCTCCGCGATTATGCTCGTGTTTCTGCTGGCGTCCGAGCCCATCGCCGCCAAGCTGCGCGCGAGCGTGGCGGGGGAGTAGGTAGGCCAAAGCGCATCGCCACCTGTCCGTTTCGCCCGCGGCGGCACGTCTGGCCGAACGAGTCCCCATACCCTCGTTCGGTCAGACACGCCGCCGCGTTGCTGCTTTGTGCCGTATAATGTCCACTACCTATGACGCGATACAAAAGAAACGGTGTTTGCCCATGCAGGCACAGAAGGCGGAGGGAACCCGCGACCTTATCGGCGCCGAGATGCGCGCTTGGCAAAAGATGCAGCAGATCGCTGCCGGCGTGTTCGAGCCGTTTGGTTTTAAACCCATCGAGACGCCCGCGATCGAGCAGGTGGACGTCTTTGTCCACGGCATCGGCCAGTCGACCGACGTCGTGCGCAAGGAGATGTTCCGCGTGTTTAGCGGCGCCAACCTGGAGCGCGTCTTTACCGAGGGCACCGATACCAAGCTCAAGCCCAAGCAGCGCCTGGCCCTTCGTCCCGAGGGCACAGCCGGTGTGGTGCGCGCCGTCGTGGAGAACAACCTGGTGCCCCAGGGCTCCACGCCGTTTAAGGCCTACTACGCCGAGGCCATGTTCCGCGGCGAGCGTCCCCAGAAGGGCCGCCTGCGCCAGTTCCATCAGGTGGGCATCGAGTGGCTCGGCGCTCCCGATCCGGCGGCAGACGCCGAGTGCATCATCATGCTCATGGAGTTCTACAAGCGCCTGGGCTTCGACCTTTCCAAGCTTCGCCTGCTTATTAACTCGATGGGCGATGCGCAGTGCCGTCCGGCTTACCGCGAGCAGGTCAAGCAGTTTATCCTCGATCACGCCGACGAGATGTGCGATGAGTGCCGCGAGCGCGCCGAGCTCAACCCGCTGCGCGCCTTCGACTGCAAGAACGACCACTGCCGCGAGATCATGGCCGACGCCCCGCTGATGGGCGACAACCTGTGCGACGAGTGCCGTGAGCACTACGAGCAGGTCAAGCGCTATTTGGATGCGGCGGGTATCGAGTATGTCGAGGATCCCACCTTGGTGCGCGGCCTGGACTACTACACCGGCACCGTGTACGAGACCGTCATGCTGGATCACCCGGAGGTGGGTTCCATCTGCTCCGGGGGCCGTTATGATAACTTGGCGGAATATTATACCGATAAACAACTCCCCGGAGTCGGTATTTCCATCGGTCTGACCCGCCTGTTCTCCGTACTGGAGGCCCAGGGCTATCTGAACGACGCCCTGGTCACCGCCCCGGCGGACGTGCTGATCCTCCCCATGACCGAAGAG
>ENA-OQMY01000456-OQMY01000456.1-human-gut-metagenome-genome-assembly--contig:-NODE-456-length-11166-cov-3.063593_pt1 | contig 11166 bp, 14 predicted proteins | sample MGYA00242623_ERZ504868 | MGnify/ENA primary metagenome ERZ504868 (study PRJEB26092, sample SAMD00036386) | human gut metagenome | host: Homo sapiens | study: EMG produced TPA metagenomics assembly of...
GTCGTTTCCGCATGTCCTTGGGGAACAGCGGACGGATGGGACGGTCCACAACACGGCTCGTCAGCACGGCCTTTTCGCCGGGACGGCCCTCGCGGCGCATGAAGCTGCCGGGGATGCGGCCCACGGAATACAGCTTTTCTTCAAAGTCCACCGAAAGGGGGAAGAAATCGATGCCGTCGCGGGGCTTGTCACTCATGGTGACGTTGCACAGCACGGCGGTCTCGCCGTAGCGCACCAGGCAGCTGCCGTTGGAAAGGCCGCACATCTTGCCCGTCTCCACAACGAACGGCGGCCTGCCAGCTCGGTTTCAAACACTTTGTACCTAGGGAACGTTTCTTTTTTGGATGCAAATTCGAGTGCCATTGTATACCTCCTGGTTTTTTCACAGGACGGGCGGTGTTTTAGCAATAAAGCCAGTGCTCTCCCGGCGGGAAAGCCCTCGATTCATTGCTAACAACACGCGGATGCCGCCCTGCGGTTTTCTTTTGAAGTCCCCCGCGGGGGACGCGGTAAAAACACGGAAAGGCAGACGGCAAACGCCGCCTGCCTTTTCGGATTTTCTTACTTGCGCAGGCCCAGCTTGGCGATCAGGGCGCGGTAGCGCTCGATGTCCTTCTTCTGCAGATAAGCCAGCAGGTTACGGCGCTGGCCGACCATCTTCAGCAGACCGCGGTAGCTGTGCTTGTCGTTTTTATTGGCCTTCAGGTGCTCGTTCAGGTGGTTGATGCGCGCGGTGAGCAGCGCGACCTGAACCTCGGGGGAACCCGTGTCCGTCTCGTGTACGCGGGCGGAAGCGATGATGTCCTGTTTGTTTTCCATGGTTTCTTTCTCCTCTTTTTTATGATTTGCCGCAGACGCAGTGTCGGTAGACCATCGAGGGATGCGCCGGACACCGGGCCTGGGTAGGCTTGCAGCCCATAATAAGGCAGCCTAAACAGTATAACACAACGCACACGCAAAAACAAGGCGTTTTGCCAAGTTTTGTGCGGCTTATAACAACGGAGGCTCATTTCTCCCGCCACTCCCGCGCGGCCTGCGCGGCGCGGCCCACCATGGCCGAAAGCTCCTCCAGCGTACCGAATTTCTGCGTGGGCCACAAAAAACGGCAGAAGCGCACCGGCACTCTGTCGCCGTAGATATCGCCGGAAAAATCCGGGATAAACGTCTCGCAGGTAACGCCGTCGCCGTTCACCGTGGGGCGCGTGCCCAAGCCCGTAGCACTGGGCCGCCACACGCCGTCCAGCAGGACCCGCGTTACATATACGCCCTGCCGGGGAAGCAGCATCCAATCGGGATAGATTTGGTTGATGGTGGGAAAGCCCAACGCAGTCCCCAGCCGCTTGCCGTGACGTACGGGAAGGTCGATGCAGTAAGGCTCCCCCAGCATGGCGCCCGCAGGTTTCCACATCGCCCGCCTCCAGGCAGGCGCGGATGTCGGGACGATGAAACAGGCGCGCCCTCCCGCTGTACCATCGGGCACGATCTCCACCGAAATTCCCGCGGCCGCGCACAGACGGCGCAGCATGTCCACATTGCCCGCCTTGCGGCTGCCGAACGTGAAGTTATCCCCGCAGAAAACAGCCTTCGCGCCGAAACGCACAGCCAGCACGTCGTGGACGAACGCCTCCGGCGAAAGCGTGCAGAATTCCTCAAAGGGCGGACGCACATAATGCTCCACGCCCATGGCGGCAATGCGCCGCGCCTTTTCCTCCGGCGTAAGGATGGCCCTGCCTTTTACAGCCCGGTCCAGCGGCGGTGCAAAGGTGAACACGGCGGACGTGCAGCCCCGCTCCCGCGCAGCTTCCACCGTGCGCGCCAGCACACGGCGGTGCCCCAGGTGCACGCCGTCAAAATAGCCAAGGGCCACACAGGCGCCCGTGCCGCCCTCTATCGTCGCAAGAGTATCGTAGCAGTGCAAACGCACACCTCCCGTTTTTCAATGCGGGCCGTTCCCTGCTCGGGATAAAAGGCCCCAAAAGCGAACGCCGCGCGCAGCGGCCCCGGCGGGGCGCGTCACGCGCGTTCGCAAAACAGTTTTTCCACAGTCAGGATGTGCTTTTCCACCCGGCACACCCCCAGAAATTCCCCCGCGCACAGCGCGCGGTAGCGCCCGTCCCGGGCCGGGAACCGGTAAGTAGGCGCACCATTCAGCAGGCGGCGGCGCGTCTCCTCGTTCACCTCTACGGCGGGCAGACAGGTGAAAACGCTTTCCACGCTCAGCAGCAGGCTCTCCAGCGTACCGGCCTCCCGGGCGCGCTGCAGCTCATCCAGCGTATACGCCATTTCCAGCGTATAGGGGCCCGACGCCGTGCGGCGCAGCGCCGCCATGGTGGCGGGCACGCCCAACGCCCGGCCAATATCCTCCAGCAGCACGCGCACATAGGTGCCCTTGCTGCAGTGGATATTTAAAATATACTCGTTGGGTGCGGGGCTGCCCGCCAGCATAATGCTGTGCAGCGTGACGGGGCGCGGCGTGCGCTCCACGGTCTTCCCCGCGCGGGCCGCCTTGTACAGCGGTTGTCCGTTTACTTTCACGGCGGAGTACATGGGGGGCACCTGCTGCTGCGTACCCGTGAAGCGCGGCAGCACCGCGGCCACGGCGTCCAGGCCGATGTCCGCGGGAACAGCCGCCTGCTCCAGCGTTTCGCCGGTAACGTCGCCAGTGTCGGTGCGCCGGCCCAGCAGCATCGTGGCCGTGTACATTTTGTCGGCACGCTCCTGCATATCCACGGCTTTGGCCGCGCCGCCCACAAAAACGGGCAGCACGCCCGTGGCCATCGGGTCCAGCGTTCCGCCGTGCCCAATGCGCCGCGTACCGCAGATGCCGCGCAGCTTTGCCACTACGTCAAAGGAGGTAAAGCCCTCCGGTTTGTCGACAACTAGGATTCCTTGCATAACGCTTTTTCCACCTCGGTCACGCAGGGCGGCCGTTGGCGTTGTCCAGACTGCCCAGCAGTTCGCATCCGGCGGCCTGCTTGTGGCCTCCGCCGCCCACGATGGGCGCAGATGGCGGAAGCGTCCACGCCTGTCACGGTACGCACGCTCACCTTATAGCTGCCCGTGGGCTGCTGGCGGATGGTGATGCCGACCTCCACGCCCTCGATCATGCGGGGCAGGCTGGTGATACCCTCCAAATCGGTGCCATCGGCGCCGGTCTCGGCGATCTGCTCGTTTTGTAAGGTAGACCGTGGCGCACCGGCCGCCAAAGCTGTATTCCAGGCTTTCCAGCGCCAGGCGCTCAATGGCCAGACGGCTGCGGGATTTGCTCTCGAACAGGATGTTGTTGAGCTTAACGAGGCTTGCGCCCGCGGTGATGAGCTTTGCCGCGATCTCGTGGGTGCGGGCCGTGGTATTGGCAAACTTGAAGCAGCCGGTATCCGTGGACAGACCCGTATACAGGCAGTCCGCGATGGTGGGCGTGATCTCAGTGCCGATGGCCGTCAGCAGCTCGTAAATGATCTCGGCTGTGGCGGCGGCGTCGCCGTCCAGCAGCATGCAGTCGGCATACCCTGAGTTGGAGGGATGGTGGTCGATGCACATGTCGATGCGGCGTGTATATTCCGCGATGGAATCGCCGAACAGCTGGATGCTCGCCACGTCCACGGCTACCGTGTAGCCGGGCGTGAACTGGCCTGTGTACAGGCCGATGTCCATATAATCATACCGGGACGGGATGGGGTCCGCGCACAGCACGGCCACTGTTTTGCCCAGGCCCTTCAGCGCCCAGTACAGCGCGGCGGCGCTGCCGATGGTGTCGCCGTCCGGGTTTTTATGACAGATCAGCAGCACGTTTTCCGCTTTCAGCAGCCTGCTCAGCGCTGCCGCGATGTCTAAAATCTCGCTCATAAACTCTCCTCATTCATCGCTTTTGGGGATAGCCCCGCCGAGCGCGTCAGCGCTCTTCCCGCTCCAGCCCCGCGATCAATTCATTGATGTGCGCCGCATACTTCGCGCCGTCGTCCGCCACGAAGCGGAATTCCGGCGCCTTGCGGATGTGCATGCGCTTTGCGATCTCGCTGCGCACATGGCCCGCGGCGCGGTTCAGCGCGCCCACGGCTTCGGCCGTTGCGTTTTCCTCGCCCATCTTGCTCACGTGCACCTTGGCCGTGGACAGATCCGGCGCGACCTCCACGCGCATCACCGTCAGGAAGCCCTGCACGCGGGGGTCTTTCATCCCCCCGATGATGGCGATCAGCTCGCGCTTCATGTCCTCGGACAGGCGCGCCATATTTTTGCTCTGCGGCATAGTGTCTCCTTTCAAACGGAACGTTCCGTTCAGTCGCGGTATTCCTCCATGATGAAGGCCTCGAAGATATCGCCCTCCTTGATGTCGGAGAACTTGTCAAGGCCGATACCGCACTCGTAGCCCTGGGCAACTTCCTTCACGTCGTCCTTGAAGCGGCGCAGGCTGTCGATCTCGTCCTCGGTGATGACGATGCCGTCGCGCACCAGCCGGATCTTCGCGGCACGCGTTACCTTGCCCTCCAGCACGTAGCAGCCGGCAATGGTGCCCGCGGAAGATATCTTGAACACGCTGCGCACCTCGGCGCGGCCCAGCTCCACCTCGCGGAACTTGGGCGCCAGCATGCCCTTCATGGCGTCGGTGACATCGTTGATGGCGTCGTAGATGACGCGGTACATGCGCAGCTCCACCTCGGCCTGGGCGGCTTCCTCCTTGGCAACGGGGTCCGGACGGACATTGAAGCCGATGATGATGGCATTGCCCGCGTTGGCAAGCATGACGTCGGATTTGTTGATGGCGCCTACGCCCGCATGGATGACGCGCACGCGCACCTCGTCGTTGGAGATCTTTTCAAGGCTCTGTTTTACGGCCTCGGCGCTGCCCTGCACGTCGGCCTTGACAATGATGGCAAGCTCCTTGCGTTCGCCCTCGGCGATCTGGCTGAACAGGTTATCCAGCGTAACCTTCTTGTATGCGCTGAACTGCTGTTCCTTCTGCTCGGCAGCACGGCGGTCGGCCAGCTCACGGGCCAGCTTCTCGTCTTCTACGGCGTCGAACAGATCGCCCGCCGCAGGCACCTCCGTCAGGCCCGTGATCTCCACCGGCATGGAGGGACCGGCCTCCTTGAGGATGGCGCCCTGGTCGTCGCGCATGACGCGCACACGGCCCACGGACGTACCCGCGATGACCACATCGCCCTGATGCAGCGTGCCCTTCTGGACGAGGATCGTGGCCACGGGGCCCTGCCCCTTGTCCAGACGCGCCTCGATAACGGCGCCCTTGGCGCGGCGGTGGGGGTTCGCTTTCAGTTCTTTTACCTCGGCCACCAGGTTGATGCTTTCCAGCAGGTCCTCGATGCCCTGGCCCGTCAGCGCGGACACTGGCACGCAGATGGTGTCGCCGCCCCATTCCTCAGGCACCAGCTCATACTGCGTGAGCTGCTCCATTACATGGTTGGGGTTGGCCGTAGGTTTATCCATCTTGTTGATGGCCACGATGATGGTAGTATTCGCCGCTTTGGCGTGATTGATCGATTCGACGGTCTGCGGCATGATGCCGTCGTCCGCGGCCACCACCAGCACGGCGATGTCCGTCAGGTTCGCGCCGCGGGCGCGCATGGATGTGAAAGCCTCATGGCCCGGAGTGTCCAGGAATGTGATGGGCTTGCCGTTCATCGTCACCTGATACGCGCCGATATGCTGCGTGATGCCGCCGGCCTCGCCCGCGGTAACGCGCGTTTTGCGGATGGCGTCCAGGATGGAGGTCTTGCCGTGGTCGACGTGGCCCATGACCACGACGACAGGCGGGCGCTCTTCCAGATCCTCGTCCTTATCCTCATCCACCTCGAACAGGCGTTCCTCGATGGTAACATGCACCTCGTGCTCTACCTTCGCGCCCAGCTCCTCGGCCACCAGGCTGGCGGTGTCGAAATCGACGACCTCGGAGATAGCTGCCATGATGCCCAGGCCCATCAGCTTTTTGATGACCTGCGCCACGTTCACCTTCAGGCGGCTGGCAAGCTCACCCACCGTGATCTCGTCGGGAATGGATACCTTCAGCTGCGCCTTACGAGCCTTTTCCAGCTGGATGCGCTGCAGGCGCTCGGCCTCTGTCTCGCGCTTTTTCTGGAACGGCTGCTGGCGGCGGTTGTTGCGGCCCGAGAACTTTTGTTTGTTGCCCGCGGGCGTGGGCTTGCGGCGGTTCTCCACATTTTTCGTGGAAGCCAGCTCGGTGTATTTTTCGTTGAACTTATCCAGATTCACGTCCGTGATGCGGGTATCCACCGTGACGGTGACGACCTCCCGCTTCTCAGGCGCGGGCTTGTTCTCCTTCTCGGGCTTGGCGGGGCGGATGCGCTCTTTGCGCTTGGCCGGGCCGGCCGCCACAACGGTGCCGTCGGCCTTTTTCAGGATATCCTTTTCCGCCACCTTGGGCGCGGGCGCGCTGGCAAGGTACGCGTCGAGGCTTGCCTCGGAATTTTTCTGCGTGTAATGCTCGAACACATGGTTCAGCTCGGCTTCTGTAAGGGGCGAGGTATGCTTTTTCGACTCGCCCAGCGTCTGATACAGAAAATCGATGAGCTCCTTATTCTGGACATTGAGGTCCTTTGCTACATCGCTGAGTTTGTATTTGATGACTACTGACATGGACGTTCCTCCTTCTGGTTGGCCGCTTGGGCAGCAAGGTTTTTGCGGCAGAGCTTTGCAAGCTCGGGGTCTGTTACGGCGAATACGCCGGTGGGTTTTTTGCTGATCTGTGCGAGGGCGAACTGGGTTTCGGGCAGGTCCGCCACCTCCACCCAATCCTCACAGAAGGCGCCGACGCGGCGGCGCGTGCCCTCCGAAAGGTCTCCGGCGCACAGCACCAGTTGTGCCTTCCCTTTGCCGACGCTGTCTTTTACGGAGTCGAAGCCCATCACCAGGGCCCCCGCCTTGCGGCAAAGAGAAAGTGCGAACAGGATATTACCCGGCATGCGTCTCTCCTTTTTGCGCCCCGGCCTTCTCGATCTCGGCGGCCATGGCGTCGTAAATTTCTTCCGGGATGCTCACCTCCAGCGCGCGGGCGATGCGCCCGGCTTTGCGCGCTTTGGCAAGACATGCCGCGTTGGGGCACACGTACGCGCCGCGCCCGGGCTTTTTGCCCGTCAGGTCCAGCGAAACCGTGCCGTCCCCCGCACGCACCACGCGCACCAGTTCCTTTTCGGTTTGCTTTCGCCGCAGCCGTTGCAGCGGCGAAGGGGTATCTTTTTTGGCGTCATACATGTCTCCTTTTCCAAGTCCCGTCCGGCCGTTATTCCTCGGCGGCGGGCTCCGGCGTTTTCTTCATGGGCGGCTCCTCGCCATAATAACCGCTCTCGGGGCGGATGTCGATGTTATAGCCCGTCAGGCGCGCGCACAGGCGCGCGTTCTGGCCCTTGTTGCCGATGGCCAGCGAAAGCTGGTGATCCGGCACGGTGACGCGGCAGGATTTGGTATCGCCCTCCAGCAGCTCCACGCCCACGACGGTGGCGGGGCTGAGCGCCGCGCTGATGAACTGGGCAGGGTCCTCGCTCCAGCGGACGATGTCGATCTTTTCACCGCCCAGCTCCTCGACGATGTTGGCCACGCGCTGGCCGCGGGGGCCGATGCACGCGCCCACGGGGTCCACGTTTTCATCCTTGCTCCAGACGGCCATTTTCGTGCGGGCGCCGGCCTCGCGGCTGATGGCCTTGATCTCGACGGTGCCGTCGAAGATCTCAGGCACCTCCATCTCGAACATGCGCTTGACAAGGCCGGGATGCGTGCGGCTGATCATCATGCGCGGGCCGCGCTCGGTCTCCATAACATCCACAACATATACCTTGACATGCTGGCCCTCGCGCAGCTCCTCACCGGCGACCTGCTCGTTGCGGGGCAGCGTGGCCACGCCGCCCTTGCCCAGCTCCAGCGTCACAATGCCCTTGACCGGTTCGATGTTGGTGACGACGGCGGAGATGATCTCATGGGCCTTACTCTGCATCTCGGCGTACATCTGGCTGCGCTCGGCCTCCTTGAGGCCTTGGCGGATGACGTGCTTAGCCGTCTGCGCGGCGATGCGCCCGAAGTCCTTTGTCTTGAGAGGGATGGCGTATTCATCGCCCGCCTTGCAGCTTTTCTTTTTCTGCTGGGCCTCCTCCAGAGAGATCTCGGTAGCGGGATCCTCCACTTCCTCGACGACGGTCTTAAGCAGCGAAACGCTGAATTTGCCCTGGTCCGGCTCGATGACGACGGACACGTTTTCATCCTCGACCTCGTAGTCCTTCTTCACGGCGATCACGATGGCGTTTTTGATTTTTTCCAGCAGGTAATCGGCGGGCAGGCCGCGCTCCTTTTCCAGCATGGCCAATGCTTCAAAAAATTCTGCGTTCATTTTTTCCAATCATCCATTCTATATAATATTTACATTCATCCTATGCGTCAAAACAGGTCTTCATCGTCGCACAATTTGAAGTAGCTCGCTTCTTTTTCCTCGATAACCGTCTCGGAGCCGTCGTCCAGCAGCAGCGTGACGCGCGCGCCGTCCTTGCCCTGCAGGATGCCCGCCACGTCCTTTTCCCCCGCGGCCGTTGCGCGGATGAGATGCGCGGCCACCCTGCGGCCCCGCATTGCCTCAAAGTGGACGTCCCTGGTGAGTTTGCGGCCCAGGCCCGGGCTGCCCACCTCCATAAAATAGCTTTGGTCGATGGGGTCCGCCGCGTCGATGACGGGGTTGATGGCGCGCGTGGCTTCCTCACAGGCGTTGAGGTCCAGCGGCTCATCTCTGTCGATATAGATCCGCAGGAACCAGTCCGGCCCTTCCTTTTCAAAGCGCACATCCCACAGGCGCATGCCGAGCTGCTCGAGCACCGGCGTGACCAGCGCCTCCACTGTCCCGACGGTGCCGCCGCCTTTGCCTTTTGCCATCAAAAACCTCCAAACAAACAGGAAAGAGCGGACCTCTGCGGCCCACTCTTTCATAAGTTTACTATCGTACATTAGTTATATTACCACAAAAAACCGGATTATGCAAGACCTGTTATCAAGCTGTAACCGATTTTGACCGCCGGCCAATTCTCTTTTGTGAAACAGTTTGTGCCAACTAGTATATTTGACTAACAAAATTACGAATCGTATATTTTGTGCTGCCATCAAAGCCGGTCACCGTATCCGCACACAGCATGGCGCGCAGCACGGCTTCTTCCGTGGCCTCTCCCATGGCCCGAAACACCGCGTCTATCCGGCCCTCGTGCAGCACCGTGCAGGGCAGCACCGCGCGGGCGCTTTCATGAGGCACGCGGTTCGTTGTGGAAAAGCCTAAAAAACACCTCGCCGCTGCCGTGGCCGATGTAGCTGCCCAGCCGCGCCAGCCCCACGGACGCCCGTTTTACCACGCGCTCCAGCTGCCGGGCGCAGAGAGGCAGGTCTGTCGCCATCACAACAATACAGCTGCCCTTGTCCTGCTGCTGTTCCGGCGCGCTTCCCAAATGCGCCGCGATTTTGGCGCCGACGCTTTTCCCGCCGATGCACAGATCCTCCAGCCTGCCGTGGTTTGCAAGCGCCAGCACGCCCAAGGTATAACGCGCGCCGTCCAGCTCCACAATGCGGCTGGCGCTGCCGATACCGCCTTTCAGGCCGTGGCACACCATGCCTTTGCCCGCGCCCACATCGCCTTCCTCAAAATCGGCCCGCGCGTTTTCAATGGCCGCAAACACATGTTCCTGCCGCACCGCGCGGCGGGCAATGTCGTTCAGCCCACCGTCGTTGCACTCTGCCACCACAGGGTTCACACTGCGCAGCGCCGTGCCGCTTTGGGCACAGCGCCCCACCATATATTCCACCATTGCGTCGTACACCAGGCCGACATTCAGTGTGTTCGTCAGTGCGATGGGTGTTTCCAGCGTGCCCAGCTCGCCGATCTGCACCAGTCCCGCAGTTTTGCCGAAGCCGTTGAGCACACAGGCCGCGGCGGGCAGCTTTTGGGCAAACATGTCGTCCGCACAGGGCATCACCACCGTCACACCCGTTTTTTGCGTCTGTGTATCGACGGTGCAGTGACCCACCGTCACACCCGGTACATCGGAGATCTTTCCCAGCGGCCCGCTGGGCAGGGTCCCCACTGAAATGCCGTAATCTGAAAGCTTTGCCTGTGTCGCCATGGTATCCGCTCCCTTTCCGCTCAAAAGCGGCCGCACGGGAACCCTCCCGCGCGGCCGCTTTTACCGTTCCTGTTCGGCACGGACGGCATCCCGCCGCGCATTATTATTTTGCCGTATTGATGAAATGCCGGTTGTCCCAAAGATATTTTACCCCGGAAATGAGCGTGACAGCCGCCACCACCCAGCACAGCACATAGCTGATGACCTGCGTGGCAAACACGCTGCGCTCCGGGTGCGCGGAAAACGCGGCCTCCGCCGCATAACCAAAGTAATAAAAACAAATGGTGAGCATTTGCAGCGCGGTTTTCACCTTGCCCCACATATTGGCCGCGATGACCTTGCCGCCCGGCGCGCCCGCTGCAACCATCCGCAGGCCGGAGACCGCGAATTCCCGGGCCAGAATGATCGCCAGCACCGACGGGGTCGCACACACCGTCCACCAGCATGTACAGGAATGCCGTCGTCGTCAGCAGCTTATCGGCCAGCGGGTCGGCAAATTTGCCGAAATCCGTCACCAAATTGTTTTACGCGCCAGGTGGCCGTCAAAGTAATCGGTAAGGCTCGCAGCGGCGAAAATAATGCCGGCCGCCAACATCCAGCGGTTGGCCGCGCACACCATAAACACGGGAATCAGCAGCACGCGCAGCATCGTCAGTTTATTGGGCAGGTTCATCGTTCAAAACTCCTTTTCGGCGCGCCGGAGAACGACGCGCGGACAATGGGTGTCCCCGCGGCGGCGTCAGCTTTCGGCCAAAGCCCCGTACAGGTCGTACACGTCGCTCTCCTCAATGGTCACCCGGTAAAACGCGCCGGGTTCCAGCGGTGTTTCGCTGCGCACACAGCATTCCGCGTCAATATCGGGGGCATCTGCGCGGGTGCGGCAGATATACAGGTCGTTTTCGTCGTCGTAGCCGTCGCAGATGACCTGCACGGGTGCGGCCCACCTTTTTCCTCCTGCCTGCGCGCCATCACGTTCGCCTGGATGTTCATGACGGCCTCGGCGCGCTGCTCGCGCAGCTCCTGCGGCAGCTGAGGCAGACCCGGGCCGCCG
>ENA-OQMY01000459-OQMY01000459.1-human-gut-metagenome-genome-assembly--contig:-NODE-459-length-11118-cov-2.032481_pt1 | contig 11118 bp, 10 predicted proteins | sample MGYA00242623_ERZ504868 | MGnify/ENA primary metagenome ERZ504868 (study PRJEB26092, sample SAMD00036386) | human gut metagenome | host: Homo sapiens | study: EMG produced TPA metagenomics assembly of...
ATGCAGGGGGCCTCGCACAGCCACACGCCGTCCTCGAAGTGGAGAAACAGGCTGCGGTAGTCCAGGTTGACCGTGCCCACCACGGCAAAGCGGTCATCCACCACAAAGTTTTTTGCGTGGATAAAGCCGGGGGTGTACTCGTAAATGCGCACACCCGCCTTCAGCAGAGGGGGATAGTGGGCTCGGGTGACCTCAAAGACGTAGCGCTTGTCGGGAATGTGGGGGGTGATGATGCGCACATCCACACCCGATTTGGCGGCGTTGCAAAGGGCGGTGTTGGTGGCCACGTCGATGACCAGATAGGGAGTGGTGATATAGATATACTTCCGGGCCTTGGCGATCATGTTCAGATACACCGACTGGCCCACCGGCTCCTGGTCCAGGGGAGTGTCCGTGTAGGGCTGGACGTAGCCTGTCCAGGGCCGGGCAGGGGAGGGGCGGGCCGGAAACGGTCAAAGTTCTTCCTCCCGAGCCGCAGCAGTGGTCCCGACATAGACAAGAACATTACCGCCATAGACCACACCGCGTCTCCCTCCAGCAGGATGACGCTGTCCTTCCAGTGGCCGAAGCGCTCATGCTGGTTGATATACGTCGTCGGCCAGATTGATGCCTCCGGTAAAGCCCACCTGACCGTCAATGATCATCAGCTTGCGGTGGCTCGGTGTTGAGCCGCAGGGACATCACGGGGACAAAGCGGTTAAAGACCCTGCACTGGATACCCCGGGCGGCCATCTGCTCGTTGTAGTCCCGGGGCAGGGTGAACATGCAGCCCATGTCGTCGTAGATGAGGCGCACCTCCACCCCTTGGGCCGCCTTTTCCTCCAGAATGTCCAGAATGCTGTCCCAGAATTTTCCGGGCTGAATAATAAAGTACTCCAAGAAGATATAGTGCTTGGCCTTTTTCAACTCCTCCAGCATCCGGGGAAAGGCCAGATCGCCCAGGGCGAAATACTCGGTCTCTGTGTTGGTGTAGGCGGGGCAGCAGGCGTAGTTTTCCAGGTAGCGGGCCTGGCTGGCGGCGTCCTCTCCCAGAGGGAGCAGGTCGTCGGCCTTAAAGTCGGCCTTCAGGTTTTCCGCCGACTGCTCGGCGATGCGCTTCATGCGCCGGGTGATGCGTTTGGGGATGTGTCCGCCGCCCACCAGCAGATAGCGGCCCTCGGGCTTCATGGTAAAGCCGTTGCCAGCCAGTCCCAGCACGTCCAGGCTGTGGCCAACGGGGCGGTTGGCCAGCCACTGGGTGCCTTCGCCCCGGACCTCAAAGACGATGGTCAGAAGGTCCTGAGGCTCATCTTCCTGGCAGGAGCACACAGAAAGGGGACGGCGCAGAAGCAGTCCCTCACCGCACTTGACATGGACAAACTGGCCGGGGGCCTTGAAGGAGGTGCGGACCATGTCGCCGCACTCCAGCGTCATATAGATGGCGTCTCCCATCTGCTCTTTGGAGACGATTTTACATTTGCGTTCTACTTTCATCGTGTCACACCTTTGTCTGACTGTTATTTTTCCCAGGGAGGCTTGGTTCCTGTTTGTGTGTTTCTAGATCGGGGAGAGGTGGCCTGTTTCATGGCGCAGTTAGGGCAGCCAATCAAGGGGCTGTGGCGAGTGCCGCATACCGGACAGGTGACGGGCTCTTCCTCTTCGTCAGGGATGTTAGGCAGTTCCGGAGGCTCAGGAAGATAGAATTCTGCTTTGCCGCACTGGGCGCAGCGAATGACCTCTGCTGTCAGCCAGGAGGCAAACAGCCCGTCTCTTGCTACCGGACCCAGCAGACCCTCATCGCTCAGATGGAAAATCTTGGTTCCGTATTTCTCCATGGGTCCACCGCACCGCAGACAGGTTTTGTCTGTGCGGATGGCCTGATGGGCCCGTTCCAGACGAGCTTGCTTCTTTGCCTGCTGGATTCTTTCCCGGTTCAAAAACTTCTGGAGCTCATCCGGATACAGAGCGCGACCGGTGGCCAAGGCTCTCTCCGCCCGTTCTGTGGGAGAAAGTGGGGTTAACTCATCGACACAGTTGGAGCAGACTGGTTCATCGGTATCTCCGCACAAAACCATGCCGCCGCCAAACAGACCATATTCCTTGCCGCAGAAAATGCACCGTTTTGCCATGGCTCTCCCTCCTTAGTTTTTTCCCACGGGGGCGTTTCTCTTCTTTCTGCCACGGGGAAGCGGAAACTGCGTTTTTCATCGGACTGGGCCGGGATCGTCTCTGGAGTAGCCTGGGAGGCTTGCTCCTTTAGCTCGTTGTTCTGTGTGGAAGAACGGGGGGACAAAACCCGGCGGTATAAAGCTCTACCTTACCGCACTGAGGACAGGCATACAGATCCACCTCGTACTGGTCGGCCAGATAGTTTTCAAACGACTTGCGCTGCAGCGAAACATAGCTTTCCACCGCAGCCTGCACGGCTTCGGCCTGGCCTTCGGCAGGCTTGAACACACCGATGGCGTAGGCCCGCACATTCATCATCGACATGCTGAAGGCGTACGCGTCCAGCGTTGCGGGATCGATGCCCATGGTGTCCAGCATCATCTGGATGCTGGACGCCGCATCCTCGGCGGACATATCGTTGGGATTCACGGCCAGCATCGGCTCACCGCCCGCGTCGCCGCAGGCGATCTCGGAATACTCATTGTCCTCGGCCGGACGCGCGTCACGGATGGCATAGGCGTAGCGCTGGCCCTCGCTCATCGTGTCCCCGGCCCGCCGGACGAAACGGACGCGGAACCCGAACGGACCCGAGCCGGAGCGGCAGGCGTAGATACGGCAGAGGAACTGCCGGAATCGTGCCCGGCAGCTTGGCCCGCAGGCGGCAAGGGCAAGGCAGAGCGCGGCGGCAAGCGCCAGCGCGGAAATACGGTACAGTCGGTTCATGTTTGTTTCTCCTTACAGTTTGTAATACTGGCAAAGGCGGCCGCACACCAGGCGGCCTTTGCTATGAAGTATACCCGCAGCCCTGCCAAAAATTGCACGCGGGGCAAAATTTCTCTAAAAAAGGCAAAAAAGGGGCGCAAAAGCGCCCCATACCGGCCAGGCCGCGGGTTCTTTCACTTATACTTCGGCGCGGGGTGATAAAATTCGAAAATCACCGCGTCGTTTTCCGCTTCTTTCGCGTTTATATCGTCTTCGGGGCGCACGGTCCAGCATACGCGGATGGCGCCCATTGCCTCCGCCAGACGGGCGGTCCATGGCTTTTTGCCGGGGCCATAAGCGATAAACTGCGGGCGCGCCAGCACGTTGGTGAACAGGCAGCCCAATGCGAATGCCAGCGGCTTCGGCTCATCCCGAAACGAGGCGGGCGCGTCGGAAAGCTGTCCCCGCAGCACATCCTTCGCATTTTTCCGGAACCAGCGCACGATGCGCGGGTCAAAGCTCTCGATGCAGTAGGGGCCGTTGTACGCGCGCATCAGCGCCAGCCCCTTCTCGCAAAGCTCGTCGTTGCGCCGCCCCGTCTTGAGTTCAATGATCATGGGCGTTCTGCCGCCCATCACTTCAAACACCTCCGTCAGCACGGGGGATCGTCTCCTGTGTGCCGCACAGACGCATCCCGCGCAGCTCCTCGAATGTAAATTCGTCCACACGGCCGTGCACGCCGCACACACGGTCCAGCGTGTCGTCGTGGAACACCACGACCTGCCCGTCCCTGGAGAGCTGGATATCCAGCTCCACGCCGTAGCCGGCCTCCGCCGCCGCGCGGAACGCGGGCAGGCTGTTCTCCGGCACCGTCTTATCCTTCGTATGCAAGCCCCGGTGCGCGTGGTTTACGCCGTACACCAGCTGCTTTTGCGCCTCGCCGTAGCGGCCCGGCCGCAGAAAAAGCCACAGCAGAACGATGCACACGGCCAGAACCCACAAAAATACCGCCATTCAAGATCATCCCATTTCCCGGCGCATACGCGCCGCGTGATCCGGCCCTGCAGGCACGGGGCCTCCGGGGAGGCGCGCCGGTCCTATCTGCCATTTTACCGCGCTCCGCCCGCGCCGTCAATCGGCAGGGACGCATGCGTAAAACATTTTCACAAATTTGACATATCGGCGCTGTAATATGCTACTATAAGAAAAACGAAAAAACCATCTGCTGCCGAAAACGAGGTGTTTGTTATGGCAAAAATTTTGATCGTAGACGACGAGCCGCGCATCCGCGAGCTGATCCGCGAGCATTTGGAGCACGAAGGCTTCCAGTGCGAAGAGGCCACCGACGGCTCCGCCGCGCTGGCGGCGCTGGCCGCCTCCGGAGCGGACCTTGTGATATTGGACATCATGATGCCGTTTGTGGACGGTATGACCTGCCTGCGCGAGATGCGCAAGCGCAAAATCGACACGCCCGTCATCATGCTGACGGCACGCGGCGAGGAATACGACAAGCTTGCGGGCCTGGAGGGCGGCGCGGACGATTATGTGGTAAAGCCGTTCAGCCCGCGGGAGCTGGTGGCCCGCGTAAAGGTGGTCCTGGCGCGCACCATGCCCAAAACGCAGGAGGGCGGCGAAAGCTTTGTATTCGGGGACCTTGTCATAGACACTGCCTCCCACAGCGTGAAGATCGCCGGGGAGGAAGCTCCCCTTACGCCCAAGGAATTCGATCTTCTGGTGTTCCTTGTATCCAATAAGGGCTTGGCGCTTTCCCGGGAAAAGATTTTGCAAAAGGTGTGGAACTACGACTATTACGGCGAGGACCGCACCGTGGATACCCATGTCAAAATGCTGCGCAGCCACCTGGGCAAATACCGCGACAACATCGTGACGGTATGGGGCATCGGCTATAAATTTGACCCCGATGTGAGGCCCGGAAAATGAAGCAGGACAAGCGCCCCGCGGGCGCGGCTGTAAAAAAACGCGGCGTTTTTTCAATAGGATCAGCCGCAAGCTGATGCTGTTTGTTGTGCTGATGAGCATGGTGCTGCTGGCGCTGGTGTGGCTGCTGAGCGTAAAGCTGCTGGAGCCCATGTACAACCGGCGCGTGCTCGCGGATCTGAACCATGCGGCGGACGTCTATTCCGCCATCATTGAAAAATACGGCAAATTCGAGAGCTTCGACAAGAGCGGCGGCGTTCATATTCCCTCAGACATGATGGAGGAGATCATGGACAACCGGGGGCTGCTGGCCGGAAAATGCTTTGAGGTAGCCGGAACAGACTGCAAGGTCCTGCTGCATCTTCACCAGCTGCAGTCCGACCAGTGCCTGCTGCATCCCAATCCGCTGAGCCAGCTTATGGAATATTCAGAGCCGCAGTGGAACAGCACCGCAGCCGTCAACCTGCGGGCCACGACCTTCGTACTGGGAGACCTGAACTTTACTCTGCCGGACTCCCGCATCCTGCCCGGCCTGGAAAGCACCTCCGGCACCCGGCAGATGGTGGTGTGCCGCAACATCAACAACCAGTATTCTCTCATCCTCTCCACAGACCTGGAGCGTGTGGGCCAGGCCGCCGACGTCATCAGTGCGCAAATGCCCATCATTGCCGCCGTGCTGCTCATCGTCAGTATTGCGGGTGCTTATGTATTCAGCCGCTGGTTCACAAAACCCATCTCGGCCATTTCCCGCGCCGCGCGGGAGATGGCACGCGGCAATTACAAGGTGCGCGTCACGCCCCAGGCGGATGACGAGCTGGGCGCGTTGCCGGGGATTTCAACACCATGGCCCGGGAGGTGGGCCGCACCTCGGAGCTGCAGCGGGACCTCATCGCCAATGTCAGCCACGACCTGCGCACGCCGCTGACGCTCATCAAGGGCTATGCCGAGACGGTACGCGACCTGACGGGCGACAACAAGGAAAAGCGGGACGAACAGCTCTCGGTCATCGTGGACGAGACCGACCGCCTCTCCGGCCTTGTGAACAGCGTGATGGAGCTTTCCAAATATTCCTCCGGCACCGAAAAGCTCAATCCCGTCCAGTTCGACCTGGCACAGCTGTGCGACGAAGTGGCCTACCGCTACCAGAATATCTGTGAGCAGAGCGGCTACACCCTCACGGTAGATGCTGCCGACCCCTGTACCGTAACGGCAGACCCGGACATGATGAGCCGTGTGGTGCACAATCTGCTGGCGAACGCCATCCATCATATCGGGCCGGACGGCTGTGTGGCGCTGCGCGTAAAACCGCAGCCGGACGCCGCCGTGCGGGTAGAGATTGAGGACCACGGCGCGGGCATTGCCCGGGAAGATCTTCCCTATATCTTTGACAAATACTACCGCTCCCGCGCGGACGCCGGCAAGGTCGGCACAGGGCTGGGGCTTTCCATCACAAAGGCCATCCTCATCAACCACGGCTTTCCCTTCGGTGTGGACAGCGAACCCGGCAAGGGCAGCATTTTCTGGTTCGTCGCTCATTGAGCCGGATATTTTTCTCTGTAAAAAAAGGGACCTCCCGCAGGTGCGGGAGGTCCCTTTTATTTTCCATTAAAATGCCCATTCTCCGTTTTCAAAGATCTTCACGTTCTCTCCCGTTCTGGTGGTACCCGTAATGGTCATATCCGGCGCGCCCACCATCACGTCCTCGTGGATGATGCTGTCGTTCACACCGTGGGCCAACAGTTCCTGCTTCGTCATGGCCGTACCGCCCTTTACAGTGCCGGGGTAACCCTTACCGAAGGCGATGTGGCAGGCCGCGTTCTCGTCGAACAGCGTATTGTAGAACAAAATGCCCCGCCGGTTGATGGGGCTGGACGCCGGCACCAGCGCGATCTCGCCGATGCGGCGGGAGCCTTCATCGGTGTCCAGCAGCTGGCCCAGCAGCGCCTCGCCGCTTTGGGCCGAATGCTCCACCACTTCGCCGTCCTTGAAGGTGACGGAAAAGCCCTCAATGAGGTTGCCGTTGTACACATAGGGCTTGGTGCCCTTTACAACGCCGTTTACGCGCAGACGGTGCGGCGCGGTGAACACTTCCTCGGTGGGGATATTTGCGATGAATGTGTAGCCCTCGGGCGTACGGCTTTGAGCGCCCTCCCACACATGCCCGTCCGCAAGGCCGATGGTGAGGTCTGTGCCGTTGGCGCTCTGCAGCCGGATGCTGTCCAGATCCAGCGCATTCATGCGGTCGCGCCAGGCGGTCATTTTTTTCACATGCGCCTGCCACTCGGACACCACATTGCCGTTTTTCACGCGGCACACGTCGAAGATAGCGTCCCAAAGCATTTCCTGAGCCTCATCCTCCGCCGCGCCGGGAAATACCTTTCCCGCCCACGCGGCGCTTGGGATCGCCACGATGCTCCACTGCACCTTGTCGCTCATGGTATAGCTGCGCCACTCCTCCTGCGCCTTCATAGCCGCCTGGTTTGCGCGGTCGATCTTTTCCATATCAAGCCCCTTGTAGATCTCCGGGTCCCGCGCGGAAATGGACAGCATGCACGCGCCTCCCTCACTCTCCACATAATCGAGATAGCTGCGCTGGAGCCAGGGCTTCACATCCTCCAATACCTCCACGGCGGTATGCTCCATTTTAATGCGGGACAGCTTTTCGTCCGAATAGTGCACCACCACTTCCTTCGCGCCCGCAGCGTAGGCCGCCTCGGCACAGGCCCGGGCGAAAAACGCCCCCTCGATGGGCGCACGGATGATGAGCGTCTGCCCCGGCTGGGGGTTGACGCCGATCTTTACGGCAAATTCCGCATACTGCTTCACCAAATTCATATCCATTTTCATTTTCTCCAAATCATCAGGATTTCCGCGCGCCGCGCGGCGGTCTGCTTCGTTATATGCTTTGCTCCAGCCGGGTGAAAAATTCCACCGTCTTGGCAATCTCACGCACCGGGATACGCTCGTCGTTGTTGTGGATCAGCCCCCGCTGCTCTTTGGAGAGCGCCATGGCGCTGAACTTGTATACGTCCCGGCAGATGGCGCTGAAATGACGGCTGTCGGAGCAGGCCATCATCAGGTACGGCGAGACGATGCTGCCCTGCCATGTGTCGCCCACTGCCTTGGCCAGCGTCTCCCAGTTCGCATCCTCCGCGGAGGCATACGGGCTGGCATTCTGAGCGTATGTTACCTTGACCTCCACCTTATCGTTGCGAATGACGTCTTTCAGGTGCTGCGCCGCACTTTCCGGCGTATCCAGATTGACAAGCCGCAGGTTGATGCCCGCCGACGCCTCGGTGGGCAGCACGTTGATCTGCTTGGAACCCTGCGCCGTGGTGAGCGCCATGGTGGTGCGCATCATCGCGCCCAGCTCGCCGCCCAGCCTGCCCGCCAGAAGCGGCAGCAGAGGCCCAAACAGCCACAGATTCGCAAATACCAGCCGCAGGCCGAAAGGCGCATACGGCCCCACGTTTTGGAACAGCGCGCGCACGGGCGCCGTCAGATGCGCCTTGAACTGGTGTTTTTCGCAATCGGCCACGGCCCGGCACAGCATGCCCAGCGTGGAGGGCACGGCCGGCGTGCTGGCATGGCCGCCGGCGGCACGCGCCGTCAGCTCCACATTCATAAAGCCTTTTTCTCCGATGCCCACCACCGCGATGGGCTGCTTGACGCCGGGGAATACGCCGTCTACAACGGCGCCGCCTTCATCCACCACCATTGCGGGCCTGACGCCCCGCTCCTTCAAATATTCCACGATGGTCGGTGCGCTCGGCCCGCTCACTTCCTCGTCGCCTGAGAAAGAAAAGTACACGTCGTTCCGGGGCACAAAGCCCTCGCTCATCAGCCGTTCGGCCGCCTCCAGAATGCCCAGCAGCGTGATTTTCGTGTCCAGCGTACCGCGCCCCCACAGCTCGCCGTCAAACACCTCGCCGCAGAAAGGCGGATGCTTCCACCCCGCTTCGTCTACAGGCACTACGTCATAGTGCGCCATCAGGACAACGGGAGCGGCGCTGCGTTTTTCCTTTCCAGCGAAACAGCATGACCCGTGTGGGCGATGCGCACGGGCGGGCACATCGCATGTACGCGGGGGTACAATTTCCCGCAGCTTCTCACGGAAGCCCTCAAACTGTGTTTCATCAAACTTTTCCGCATCATAATTGGACACCGTCGGGATGCGCACCAGCTGCGCCAGGCGCTGTACAGCCCCCTCTGTGTCCACGGCGACGGGCGTGGGCGCCGCCCCAGCCCCCGCCTCCGGTTTGAACCGGGCCGCACGGATGCACAACACGGCGCACAACGCCAGCACAGCCGCAAGTATGAGCCAGCCGATCATAAAAACTCCTCCGTTCTGTTGGATATGGCTTGTTTTCATCATACCACAAGCAGGCAAAAAAAGGAAGCGGACGCCCCTGGGACGTCCGCTTTGCATGTGGTTTTAAAACTCGATCTTTTTCTCGATATAAGCGCGCAGGTCCTCGATCTTCACACGCTCCTGCTGCATGGTGTCGCGGTCGCGCACGGTCACACAGCCGTCGGCGGCCGTCTTGTCGTCGCCCACGGTCTCAAAATCGATGGTGATGCACAGCGGCGTGCCGATCTCATCCTGGCGGCGGTAACGCTTTCCGATGGAGCCGGTCTCATCATAATCCACCATGAAATACTTCGCCAGCTCGGCGCGCACTTCCTCGGCCTTGGGGGCCAGCTTTTTCGAAAGCGGAAGCACGCACGCCTTGAAGGGCGCCAGCGCCGGATGCAGGCGCATCACCACGCGGGTGTCGTTTTTCCCGGCGTCCACCACTTCCTCGTCGTAGGCCTCGCAAAGGAACGCCAGCGCCACACGGTCCGCGCCCAGGGACGGCTCCACAACATAGGGGATATAGCGTTCATTGGTCTCCGGGTCAAAGTATTCAAGACTCTTACCGCTGGCCTCCTGATGACGGCCCAGATCGTAATTGGTGCGGTCGGCAATGCCCCACAGCTCGCCCCAGCCAAACGGGAACAGATACTCAATGTCCGTCGTAGCCTTGGAATAGAAGGACAGCTCCTCCTTCTCATGGTCGCGCAGGCGCATGTTTTCCTCTTTCATGCCCAGGCTCAGCAGGAAGTTCTTGCAGTAATCCTTCCAATAGTAGAACCAGTCCAGATCGGTGTCCGGCTTGCAGAAGAACTCGCACTCCATCTGCTCGAACTCCCGGATGCGGAAAATAAAGTTGCCCGGCGTGATCTCGTTGCGGAAGGATTTGCCGATCTGGCACACGCCGAACGGCAGCTTGCGGCGCGTGGTGCGCTGGATATTGGCGTAGTTGACAAAGATGCCCTGCGCCGTTTCAGGCCGCAGATAGACCTCATTCTTGGCGTCTTCGGTAACGCCCATAAACGTCTTGAACATCAGGTTGAACTTGCGGATGTCGGTAAAATTTTTGCTGCCGCATTCCGGGCAGGCGATGCCATGCTCGCGAATATATGCCGTCATCTCGTCGAAGCTCATGCCTTCGGCGTGTCCGCCCGCGTCCTCGATGAGCTTGTCCGCGCGGTGACGGGCATGACAGTCCCGGCAGTCCATCAGCGGGTCGGAAAAGCCGCCCACATGGCCGGAGGTGACCCAGGTCTGCGGGTTCATCAGAATGGCGGAATCCAAGCCAACATTGTATTTGGATTCCTGCACGAACTTCTTCCACCAGGCCTTCTTGACGTTGTTCTTCAGCTCCACACCCAGAGGGCCGTAGTCCCAGCTGTTGGCCAGGCCGCCGTAGATCTCGCTGCCCGGATATACAAAGCCCCGGTTTTTGCACAGGGCGACGATCTGGTCCATGGTCTTTGCGCTGTTTTCCATCGTGACACACCTTTTCTTATAAATGATAGGAACAATAAGACATGGGTTTATTGTACGGCAGGCGGCGCGGTTCGTCAAGGGTTTGGCTTGACTTCGCGCGCATTGTGTCATATAATATTTTAGCTTGGATTCCTCGTGTAAGCGCCGTATCCGCCGCGCTGGCACGCAGACATCCGTGCCAAAACCGTATACCGGGGTGTAGCGCAGTTGGTAGCGCGCCTGCTTTGGGAGCAGGAGGCCGCGAGTTCGAGTCTCGCCACTCCGATAGAAGAAAAAGCCACGATGGGACATCCATCGTGGCTTTTCTGCTGTCTGATTTACTTCGGCTGACGGCCGATGTAGGCGAGAATGCCGCCGTCGGCGTACAAAATCTGGCCGTTCACGAAGTCGGAGGCGTGGGAGGCCAGGAAGACGCAGGGGCCGACCATATCTTCCGGGTCGCCCCAGCGGCCCGCCGGGGTCTTGGCGGTGATGAACTGGTCGAAGGGGTGACGGCT
>ENA-OQMY01000462-OQMY01000462.1-human-gut-metagenome-genome-assembly--contig:-NODE-462-length-11093-cov-8.121193_pt1 | contig 11093 bp, 8 predicted proteins | sample MGYA00242623_ERZ504868 | MGnify/ENA primary metagenome ERZ504868 (study PRJEB26092, sample SAMD00036386) | human gut metagenome | host: Homo sapiens | study: EMG produced TPA metagenomics assembly of...
AAGAAATTTTCGAGAATCGTATGTGTTTCACTGTTTAGTTATCAAGGTTTGTTGTGTCTGTCTCTCAGACAGCTCGTTTATTTTATCTCATCTCTTTTTGTTTGTCAAGCACTTTTTTAAGTTTTTTCAAACATTTTTGAGTTAAGATTTTGTTGCCGCTTTGTTGGCGACTCGGATACTTTATCATATCTTCTGTCTTTTGTCAACTATGAATTTCATTTTTCTGAAATTCTTTTTAATTGTTTGTTTTTCAAAAACAATTATTTGCGACAGCTCAGTTATAATACCACTGGGAGTTATGCTTGTCAACCATAAAATTCAATTTTTTTAAAATATTTCGTTTATCCCGTTTATTAAGAAAGACGCTGCCAATAAAAGCAGCGTCCTTCCACCACACTATCTCCAAATCCCCTTTCTCTTCCGGATCGTATAAAACAACTCATTCTCCATCGCCATAACCTTCTGGATCGGCACACTCTTAAACACCGGCATCTTCATCCTAGTCCTGATCCACCAGAAAGAATAAACCGCCAGAACCACAAAAGTGATCACCACAACCAGCCAGATCATATTCCGCTCCACCGGATCAGAAGAAATATTCAGGATCATATAACACGTCCCCGCAATACCAACAAGCGGAAACACCGGCCCACCAGGAACCCTGAAGCTCCTCGGCACCTTCGGCATCCGCTTTCTCAGAATCAGCACATCCACATGCGCCAGCACATAAGAAATCATCCAGAACACCGAACCCACCAGGATCAGGAACGAAATAATAGAAGAAGAATCATTACTGATCAGTGCAAAAATAAAAATCGTCACACTGACAAATACAACGCCACACCAGGGAACCCCGTGCTTATTCGTCTTCGCAAAAATCCTCGGCATCATATTCATCTTCGCCATCCCCTGGCAGATACTCGCCAGACCATTCACCGTAGAATTCTGCGTACTCACAACTGCAAGCGCAGCCACCAAAGTCATCCAGATCTTACCTGCACTGCCAAGAAGATTTTCTCCGTAAAGCAGATGCGGAGCCGGGGAATCCATAAGCTCCTGCCATGGCGTATAATTATGAAAACCAAACACCATGATCGACTGCACACCACAGATCAGAGCAAGACCTATGATCATACCAAGAGGAACATTCCTCTTCGCATTCTTAACACTCTTGGAAACCGGGATCACATACTCCGCCCCGATAAATAGCCAGAACGCCGTAGCTGTAGCAGAAAACAGCTCCGAAGGCTTCGTGGCCATTGTATACGGCTGCGAAACCACCTGCCCTGTCCCCAGCTTAAGCATACCGATCAGTCCCATGATGATCATGGAACCAACCAGAAGAAACGCGACCAGATCCTGGATCTTTGCAAACATATCCACACCACGAAGATTTGCGATCATGATCACAATGGTCATGATCAGCGTATACGCAATACTGGGAACCGGCAGCTTGATCGTCTGCGCCATCGCATAGGAAAAAATCGAAGCCTCCACACCAGAGGACAAAATATTACAGAGCAGATAACCGCCCACCATGGAGATCAGCGTGGGAAAAGGCCCCAGACATGCCAGCGTATACTGCGCCAGGCCACCCGTCGTATTCGGCATAATGGCATTCAACTCCGAAAGCGAAGCCACCGTAGTCATATTCAAAAGACACGCAATAATCATGGAAAAAATAAACACAACACCAACCGTACCTGCACCCTGCCCCAGTGAGACCAGACAGCTGGTGGCAATGACCAACCCTACTGATATAGATACAACACTTCCCAGCCCTAATTTCTTATCTTCACTCATAATCCCAGTCACCTCCCAATAAGTCAGACGGATATTCGCGATCCGCATTCGTTTAGCAGCCCAAAACAGACAACATAGAAACAGGCGAAGTTCCGCTTTATCTGCGGACACCCTCGCCTGCCATCACGATTCTCTGCTTACCCTTTACAGAGCATCTACACCTTCATCACCCGTTCTTACACGGATCACATTATCAATATCGTAGATAAAAATTTTGCCATCGCCAATATGCCCAGTATAAAGCTCATGCTTGATCACTTCCACAATCTTATCCACCTGCTCCTTTTTTACCACAACACTGATCTGCTGCTTCGGAAGGAGCTCCATCTCGTAATTTTCATCCACCTCGTACTCACGGGTACCTTTTTCAACGCCACATCCAAGCACCTGCATAACAGTCATACCTCTGACACCGGCTTTACTAAGTGCAGATTTCAGGCTGGAAAATTTTGCAAGGCTTGTGATGACTTCTATTCTGCATAAGCTCATCTTATAATATCATCCCTTTCTGAAAAAATACATTGATCATTAACTCAGATATTCACGTCTATCTCTGCAGCATATCCATCAATATAAATGCTTTGTAATTCATTCAGAAAAGACATCAGCCCAGCTAAGCCGATGCCTTTCCGCATAAAAAATACTCTCTGTAAAATTCTGTCTTATCTTATACATTAAGTTCTTTCTTTGTATCAGCAAGAGCCTCGTCCATTCTGGAGATAACATCCTTGATATCCTGTTCGGAGATAACAGCTGTAGGCTCGAAACGGATGGTTTTCGCATTAACAAGTGTTCCTGCTGTCATGACACGTCTTGCAAACAGACCCTTTGCAGTCTCATAGCCAAGCTCACATGTATGGAACTCAACTGCAAGCATAAGACCTGTACCACGAACCTCCTGGATGATCTCAGGATATTTTTCCGCAAGGCTCTGAAGTCCTGCTTTCAGGATCTCACCTTTACTTTTGCAGACACCCGGGATATCATTTTCAAGCATATATTTGATAGTTGCGATAGCTGCTGCACAGCATACCGGGTTTCCGCCAAATGTAGGAGAGCCAAGAAGCCATGGGTTGTCGATCAGATCCTGAACCCACATCTTCGGTTTACAGATGATACCTGTGATCGGCATGATACCGCCGCCGAAAGCTTTACCATATGTCATGATATCCGGTGTAACACCCTCTGCCTCACATCTCCACATTGTACCGGTACGTCCCATACCTGTCTGGATTTCATCAAAGATCAGCGCCACACCTGTCTCATCACAGATCTCACGAACCTCCTGAAGGTATCCTGCCGGAGGAACGATAACGCCAGCCTCGCCCTGGATCGGCTCAAGGATCACACCGGCAACCTTCTCTCCAACTGCCTGAAGGTTCTTGATCGCTTTTCTTACATCATCTGCAATACCATACTGCACATGCTGTACCTGCTGTACCATCGGAATATAAGGAGTACGGTATGTACTTTTACCACCCATGGAGATTGCACCCATGCTCTTGCCATGGAAAGCACCTACTGTGGAAATGAACCATCTTCCGCCGGTTGCGATACGTGCAAGCTTCAGAGCCATCTCAACGGCCTCTGCACCGCCGTTTGTGAAGAAGCAGTACTGCAGGTCGCCAGGTGTGATATCTGCAAGTGCTTTTGCAAGATATCCACGAAGCGGATCAAGAAGTTCCTGAGAATGAAGTGCCTGATGATCAAGCTGCGCTTTTACGGTTTTCAGAATCTCCGGATTTCTGTGACCACAGGTGTAAATACCGAAGCCGCCAAGACAGTCGATAAATTTTTCTCCGTTCAGTCCATAGCAATAAGCTCCTTCATCCTGCCACTCAAGAACTGCACCCTGCTCAGAGTCAGAAGAAACAGATTTACGGTATTTCAGCCAGCCCGGGCTTACATAGTTGTCAAAATGATCGATGGTATCTGCCACCATCTGTTTTTTCTCCTCTGCCGGAATATCTTTCATATCTGTGTTGATCAGTCCGATCACTCTATCAAGATCTTTGATTACCTGTTCGCTCTTTGCCATAATACATTCCCTCTCTTTCTGAAAATCATCCCGCGATCTGCCTCTGCATCCTGCGTTCATTCTGGTAAAAAAACAGGCGCATTCGCTGTATTTCTACAACAAATGCGCCTTTGCATTTCGTTTAATTGTTTTTTGAATTGCCTATATTGTACCCCGGTCAGCCAATGTGTACAATTCTTAATTTCTGGCTGTTTATGATTAGTTTCTGGTAGGCATACTTGTTTTTAAGTATATCTCTTCTCAGTTTCTCTCGAAATTATCTGCAATATACTCTACGATCGGTGCAGGATCTTCCAGACTGTGCGGATGATGGTCACAGTCCGGTTTTACGATCACTTTGATCTGGCCGCCGTTTTCCTCATAATATCTGACCAGATTGGCACCGTTTTCCTGATAAGGCACAACACTGTCAACCGCACCCGCTACCAGCATGATCCTGATCCCCGCTTTAAGAAGCTGAGGCATTTTGTCCAGAGGATTCCCCCTAAACTCCAGAGCATTCTCATCTGTGAGATGATAAACTGCCTTACACTCTTCCCATTCTTTCGAATAACGCTCACTTGCTCCATATCCTCCCGGCCAGCTCGTCACATTCATAACCGGCGCATCCAGATACAGCGTGGAGATCGTTTCAGGATTTTTCACCGTATAATTGACAGAATAAAGACCGCCTCGGCTGAAGCCGAAAAGATCTGCTTTTTTATTAAGGCCTTCTTCCTCTGTGATATACTGATAAAACATTTCCATAAGGCTTATGGATTCCGGGCATCCGTACATGTCGCTGATCATCATATATGCAATATGCCAGCCTTTTTCAAGAAGTGCTCTGTCTGCATAATCAAAAGCTCCGAAAAACTCTGCGCGCCATACCCATGGTTTTCCCGGATGCACTTCTTTCGGCATGACCAGGATACACTCATGGCCATCCAGTTTAAAATCCTTTCTCTGATATCCTTCCCATTCGGAGATCCTAACTTCTTCTGCTTTCATTCCATTACCTCCATTATTCATGCCCACACAAGCCACTGCTGCATAAGCTCTTCACAATCCACAGTTTGAAAATGCCGCCTCCCTCAAAGGAGACGGCATCCAGACATCCGCATCAGCAGACATGTTTATTCTTTTTTATTACCACTGGCACGGCTCAAAGTCTGCTGTGTTCTCAGAAGTAACAACGTCTGTTCTCAGATAGTTTACACGGTTTACATCAATGCCACAGAACCACTCGGAGATTGTACGAACTGCAAGACCAGCATCACCCTGGCAGGTCTGATAGGACATACCATAAAGTTTTCCGTCTTTTACAAGATCAAGACCCTGTTTGGAGATACCAGCTGCAACGATTACGATATCGTCACGTCCTGCTGCCTCGCAAGCCTCAGCTGCACCGATAGCCTGGTCAGAGTCATCTGCAAGAACGATAGCATTTAATTTATCGCCATATTTTGTGATCCAGTCGGATACGACCTGTTTAACCTTGGAAGCCTCAAATCCAGGAGACTGGATATCAAGTGTCTCGATATCCGGATATTTCTCAGCAAGCTCTGTCATAGGTCCATAGCAGCGTGCATAGTAAGGAGATCCACCTACGTTATGTGTAATGTAAGCAACTCCTCCTTTGCCTTCCATCTTCTCGCCAAGCATATCGGCAAGTGTTCTCATCTGGTACCAGTCATTCGGGCCAGTGTAGGAAATGATGTAGTTCATAGCTTCTGCTTCTGGTGTTGTATTTACACAGAATGCCGGGATTCCAGCGTCTGTGATCTTCTTGAACTGCTGTGTTGCATGGTCAGCGGAAAGCGGAATCAATGCGATTGCATCCGGATGCTCGTTGATCGCCTGGTCAATGTAGCTGTCCTGATTTCCCTGATCCCAGTTTGGATCATAAACAGTTACTTCCATTCCGACTGCATCACATGCTTTCTGGAAAGCCTCTGTGTAGCATGTTGTCCAGGCATGTGCACCATGAACGATCAGGATAACTTTTTTGCCTTCCTGTCCATCTGCCGGTGACTCCGGGAATTTTGCATCATTTGCCTCGTCCCAGTCAAGATACTCTTTGTAATGCCAGTGATTGGCATCTGTCTCTTCGTAATTGTCTTCACAATATGCAGCATCTCCGTCTACTTCCGGAACATCGAAGCTAAGCGGTGCTTCCATCATGAGATGGTCATCTGTTGTTTTTAATGTTTTTTCTGCTTCCTGCAGTTTGTCGTAAGAATCTTTTGCAGCGTCCGGAACTTCTACTGCTTCCTCTTCTGCACTCTCATCACTTGCCTCTGCCTCAGTTGCCTGGGCGTCTGTGTTCTCCTCTGCAAATGCTACAGACCCCGTACCTAACAACATAGCACCACATAACAGAACCGCCAGTCTCTTTTTCATCATGTTTTCTTCCTCCTCATATAATCAAGTGTTTTTTATTGAAAATTCAAGGTTTTTCAACCTTTCATATCTCAGTGAATAAGCCACAGCTATGAGCATTTCGATGTATCAGGTACTGAAATAGCGGTTGAATGGTATACGAAATAAAACGTCATTGATTTTCGCTTTACTGGCCTTGTGTATACCCTTCCCTCTATGGCAGCTAACCTCCTATATCCACCAGGATCATCTCTGTCTCCAGAGGTCCTAACTTCCTTCGTCCTGCCTGCCCATAACCAGGGTGTCAGCTATGCTCCTATACGGGGTCTCGCCCCATGGAAAATATTCCTGCCGACTACTGGCTCATTCTTTGTATTATTGATTACTGACTCGCTTCCTGTTCCAGCACTGTGATCAGTGGACGTTATCTGTTACATTCTGCTTAATTCAGTGGCTGTCCACTTGACAGCCCCCATTACAGTTACTTGTCTTTCTTACGCAGCCTGTAGATAAACTGCCGGTCTCTTGATGTCACTGACCATCTTTTTCGGATCATAATCCACACCTTTTGTCAGCATGGCATAAAAGACACGTATCAGCTTGGCTGCAATCGCCATAAGTGACTGCATTTTCTTCAACGGATTCAGCCTTCTGGTTGTGTAATAATTATGGAGTTCCCTGAACTCCTGGTTCTTCGACACAAGTGACATTGCAACCTCAAAGAGCAGATATCTGAGTCTCTTTCGACCTCGTCTGCTTATTGTTGTCTCGCCCTTGTGCTTTCCCGAACTATTTTCAACCAATGCCAATCCTGCAAGCTTCTGCAGTTCCTTCGGATTGTTGAAGCGGCTGATATCACCTACTTCTGCAAGGAACCCTGACACTGTCCTGATTCCCACACCTTTGATTTCTAACAGCTTTTCAGCCATCGGAATTTTTCTTACCAATTCTTCAATTAGAACCATAACTTCCTGCAGACGCGTATTTCTGGATTCATAGTCCTCCAGAAGCATTCGGATTTCCATTCTTGCAGACATCGCACCTTCTTTGCTTCCAACGCTGTGCTCAGCAGCTTCTATCAGAGTCTTCGCCCTCGCCCTTCCAACTGCTCTTAACTTCGCATCGCGCCAGATTTGGTTCACTCCATCGATACCTAACGTCAGGATATCTTCAGGGAGTGGTGCTGCTTTAAGGATTAGCATTCCGCTCTTGGCATCCGGCTTTCCGTATACCGTCTTATATTCAGGAAAATATATATTGAACCAACGACTGATCCTGTTTTGAATTCTTGTAAGTTCCGCCTGTAACTGGAATCTTATGTTTGATGCTGTTCTAAGATCAGCATAAACACCATCCGGCAGATATGGGATCATGTAACGTCCCTCTCTAACTAATCCTGCTATAACTTTCGGATCCTTACGGTCATTTTTAGTAGGATTATTGTCGTCGAGTTCTTTTGTTTTTTTCACATGGTGAGGATTTACAAGAACCGGTTTCATTTCATTATCTTGTAGAAACTTTCCAAGATTGAACCAGTAATGCCCGGTCGGTTCCATACCCGGAACCACCTTATCCTTCTCATGCCTTTCTTTGAGGTCCAGGATCCATTCCTTAAATGTCGCAAATCCGGCCTCTGTGTTACTAAACTTAAATGGCTTCTTCGAATACTCGATTCCTCTGTAATCAAAAGCTCTGGCATAGTGCGTTTCACTTCCGACATCAATTCCGAGTACCAAAGTTTTTTCTGTAATAGCTTCAATTTTTGCGTTCTGTGTGTTAGACTTCATTATAGATACCTCTCTGTATAATAAGATTTTTACTAACCTGCCAGTCAGTAGTCTTATTGTACTCTGAGGTATTTTCAATTTTCAACGTCTACGCTTTTTATTATACAGGAAGCTCCTATTTTTCAATAACTGATTTCATAGATTCTTTATACATACACCATAATACCATCGTGTGAACGCTTATAACAATAGAATCACTTTAAGCAGTCTCACTTTCCTTTTGTATTATAATGAAAAAGTTTATCGTTTTCCGTAATGTATATCACATTTTTATTCCTGAATCCGTATCATTACAGACAGTCAGCTCAAAATGGTTTCTGTTTGTTTTTATAAATCCTTCTTTTTGCAGCTTTGATATCTCCGAAGACATTGCCGCACGGTCAATGCAAAGATAATCTGCCAGCTGCTGCCGGTCAAAAGGAATGTCAAAGGATAACGATGCCTGTCTGATGGATACTGCCGACAGATAAGACAACAGCTTATCCCTGGTCGTTCGCCTGCCCACATGTGTGATCTTATCGTTAAGAATCAGAATCTTATTTGCCAGGACACCGACCAGGTTACGGATCAGCTTCTGATGATGCTCACATATTGTTGGGCAGGAAACCAGAAGCCTTTGAACATTTAATAAAATAATATCACAATCCTCATCTGCTACTACACTGACATTCAGAACAGCTCCCGGACTTGCTGCATATGGTTCACCGAAAAAATCTCCTGCATGACATTTTGACAGAATATTCCGATGTCCCCAGAGGTCTTCCTGAATAACAAGAACACAGCCTGCCACCACAAGTCCCATTACTTCGGTAGAATCTCCGGCTCTGAAAATATAAGAATCCCGTTTTCTGGAGATTGTTGCTGCATTTACACAATGCAGTATGGATAATATCTCATTATCAGTAAGACCTTTAAAGAAAGGGCTCGTTCTTAGAATGGGTAAATATTTTTTCAAAATTAATCCTCCTGTTGGAAATCAAACATACACGTTGTAATTATTATACTATACTCCTAACAGAAACCAAGGATAAATACTACTGACCGAGGATAAAATAATAAGAAAGATCCTTCGGAAAAACTCACAGAATAAAAGGAGAATACAATAATGGATAAAAAAACTGTTTTAGTTTCCAGTGTGAACAGACAGTCGGATGTACCGGCTGTACAGGAAATGCCGGTGTCTGCGGAAAAAAACGCAGATACAGCGAAATTACAGGATGAGTTGACAGGTGCATTGATCAGTCTGGCTAAAGCTGCCGACAGCACGGAAACTATTTCAAAAAGGACCGGACAGATCATAATCGAAGGACTGTTTACTACAGTTACAAATGTAAGTTTTGACAATGCAGCAATCGAAAATATGATACAAAAAGTCAGAGTTGAAAAAGAAAGACTGGTTCCTGACTGCAGAACAGAGGAATATGATCTTCAGCAGCTGTGGAATGCCAATGAAGATATCCGCTCCTTGAAGTCTCTTATTCTCTTTGGTATCCGCGGAATGGCTGCCTATGCCTATCATGCAAATGTTCTGAATTATGAAGATGCCGAAGTGAATCAGTTCTTCTGCGAAGCATTATCTAAGATCGGTTATGAAGAAAGCACAGAATCACTGCTTTCCACAGTACTCAAAACAGGAGAGATCAATCTGAAGTGCATGGCACTTCTTGATAAGGCAAATACAGAAACCTATGGAACACCAGAGCCAACTGATGTTACACTTACGGTAGAAAAAGGGCCTTTTATTGTCGTGACCGGACATGATCTGAAAGATCTGCAGCTTTTACTTGAACAGACTGAGGGAAAAGGAATCAATATCTATACACATGGTGAAATGCTCCCTGCCCATGCCTATCCATTCTTAAAGAAATACGCTCACCTGAAAGGCAATTTCGGAACTGCATGGCAGAATCAGCAGAAAGAGTTTGACCATCTTCCGGCCCCGATCCTCTACACTACCAACTGTCTGATGCCTCCAAAAAGCAGCTACGCTGACAGAGTATTTACAACAGAAGTGGTTGCCTTCCCGGGAGCTGTCCATATTGACGAGAAGAAAGATTTCACACCGCTTATTGAAAAAGCACTGGAGCTGGGTGGTTACAAAGAGGATCAGACGTTCTCCGGTATCAACGGCGGTAAAAAAGTGACAACCGGTTTTGGTCATGCAGCCATCCTGTCCCATGCAGGTACTGTGGTAGAAGCCGTAAAATCAGGCGCAATCCGCCATTTCTTCCTGGTTGCCGGCTGTGATGGTGCCAAACCGGGCAGAAATTACTATACAGAATTTGTAAAACAGACACCTTCTGACAGTATTGTTCTCACCCTGGCATGTGGAAAATTCCGTTTCAATGATCTCGATCTGGGAGAGATCGGTGGTCTGCCACGACTGATGGATATGGGACAGTGTAATGATGCTTATGGTGCAATCCAGGTTGCTGTGGCACTTGCAGATGCATTTGGATGTTCTGTAAATGAGCTTCCGCTTTCCTTCGTTCTCTCCTGGTATGAACAGAAAGCAGTCTGCATCCTGTTAACCCTCCTGCATCTGGGTATCAAAAATATCCGTCTTGGTCCTTCTTTTCCGGCATTCCTGTCTCCTAATATTCTGAATTTTCTGGTTGAAAATTATGGTATTGCACCTATCACCACACCGGAAGAAGATATCAAAGCACTGATGAACCAGTAAAAGTAAAGTTTTTCAAAGCCTTTACAAAATCAACAAAGCCGATACAGGATTCCAAAAGTCCTGCATCGGCTTTATTTACAGGTCTAAAGACTCGGATCAGCCGACAACACTTTTTAAACATGTGCAGCGATATTCTGATGGAGTTAAATGATAACGTTTTTTAAACAATCTGCAAAAATAATCAACGTTATGAAATCCGCTTTCATAAGCGATCGTTTTTACTTTTTTATTCGTATTTTTCAATAACCAGGAAGCTGCCTGAAGTCGATATCCTATCAGATAATTAACCGGTGTAGTATGTAAAAAACGGTGGAACAAATTAAGTGCAGTACTTTTGCTGATTCCTATATGCGAAGCAATTTCATCCAGAGACAAATTGCGATTATAGTTTTCATGTATATATTGCATGATCAACTGCACT
>ENA-OQMY01000463-OQMY01000463.1-human-gut-metagenome-genome-assembly--contig:-NODE-463-length-11085-cov-2.589615_pt1 | contig 11085 bp, 12 predicted proteins | sample MGYA00242623_ERZ504868 | MGnify/ENA primary metagenome ERZ504868 (study PRJEB26092, sample SAMD00036386) | human gut metagenome | host: Homo sapiens | study: EMG produced TPA metagenomics assembly of...
TTCCTGAGCGCGGGCGTACAGCGGACGCAGCCCGGCCAGAAGCCCCACGGCCAGCGCCAGCAGCAAAAGTGCGGAAAGCAGCCCTGCGGCCGCCTTACTTTTCGATCTTGTACCCAATGCCCCACACCACTTTCAAATATTTCGGTTCCCTGGGATTGTATTCTATCTTTTCACGGATGTTGCGGATGTGCACCATGATGGTATCCGTGCTGACGGCGCGTTCGTTCCAAACGCGCTCGTATATCTCCTCGGCGGAGAACACGCGCCCAGGGGTTTTTCATCAGCAGCGCCAGAATTTTGAACTCCAGCGGCGTCAGCTTTACGGGCGTGCCGTCCACGGTCAGCTCCGCGGTGTCCTCGCACAGCTCCAGCCCGCCGATGACATAGGTGCGCAGGGCGGGCGCAGCGGCTGCGCCCGTCGCCCGCAGAAATTTTTCGTACCGGCGCAGGTGGGAGTGCACCCGGGCCAGAAGTTCCATGGGCACGAAAGGCTTGGTGACGTAATCGTCCGCGCCGATGTTCAGCCCGGTGATCTTATCAATGTCCTCGGATTTGGCCGACAACATGATGACGGGGAACTCGCAGCCCTCGTCCCGCAGCTTCATCACCATGGTGATGCCGTCCATCACGGGCATCATCACATCCACAACGGCCAGATGGATGGGCAGCTGCCGGGCAAGCTCCAGCCCCTGGGCGCCGTTGGCCGCACCGTGTACGGTATAGCCCTGGTTTTTCAGGTAAATGGCGACGCCCTCGCGGATCTCGGCGTCGTCCTCCACAACAAGAATATGCGTTTCCATGCGTTTCTCCTTTTGTCCGGCTGCGATGCGGTATGCCGCGCGCCCGGCGGGCGGCTGGGCGGCATCGTGCTTCGTATATCGATACTATTTACTTAATATAGCACAAAACCCGGACAGAGAGAAAGAACCTTCTGCGCCCGTATGCGCTCAGCCCACCGCCGCCAGCTCCCGCCGCAGCATTTTTTTGGCGCGGTAAAGCTGGGTGTGCACGGTCTTGGGCATGCGGCCCAGCTGCCGTGCAATGGCCTCCACGGGCCATTCCTGCATGAAATACAATACCGACACCGTGCGGTACGGTTCCGCCAGGCCCTCGATGCACTCCCGCGCAAGGCCGGCGTCGGCGCGTGTTTCGCACTCAGCCTCCAGGCTGGGGACGTTCTGCGCGGCGGCCAGCGCCGGAGCGGTGTCGCCGGGGGCCTCGGTCACGGCCATGCGGCGGTTGTAGGCGCTTTTCAGATGATCCTTTGCCTTGTTCACCGCAATGCGGCACAGCCAGGGCTTTTCCGCGCCCGGCGGACAGCTTTCCATATGCAGATAGGCCGAGACAAACGTCTCCTGCGAAAGATCCTCGGCCAGCTGATGGTCGTGCACCAGCTGGCAGCACACCGTATATACCAGCTTTTCATATTGCCGTACCATCGCTTCAAACGCCTGTTCCGTCATTGGAAACCCCTCCCGCCTTTTTGCCCCGCCCGGCGCGCCGGGCGGCTTGTCTTCAACGTGTTTTAGTATAAGACCGCAATCTAAAAAGGCGCGGGGGGAAAATCCAAAGAATTTCTAAAGATTTGCTGTAAATTTTATAAAACCGGGAACAAAAGGCTGCCGGAAGGCGGGTAATATTTCTGTAAAACAGCGAAACTACTTGTGATTTGCCTGCGGGGATGGTACACTTTTCTATGTGATATACTAACCTTAAAGCCGCCGCCGCTTGCGCGGCTGCGCGTGTGCGCTGCACACGCCCCTGTGCCGGTGCACAGGGCTTTGAGAACATTGAACCATGCAAAACCGCAGTAGATGCGGTTTTGTTGGGGGCGCTTTGCGGCGTCATGGTACAGTAAGGTTTTTTCGCGAATCTGAATAAGACGAGGTGCGTACCGATGCTGAAAGGGTATACCAAGGAAGAAAAAAGCTGGATGATGTACGACTGGGCCAACAGCGCCCATTCGGTGATCGTTGTCACGCTGCTGCCGATCGTTTTTTTCGTCGGTGGCGGGCTTTATGCGCAACACCACGTCGGCCATGAGCATCTGGGGCTATGTCACCAGCATCGCCATGCTTATTTCGGCGCTGCTGGCGCCGGTTATCGGCGCGCTGGGCGATTTTAAAGGCATGCGAAAAAGATGTTTTTGTTTTTCTGGCCGTGGGTGTGCTGGCCTGCGCGGGGCTTGCCGTTACGCCCATGACGGGCTTTGCGGAAAATACCGGGGTGGCCGAGGCCGTGGGCACAGCCATCCTGATCCTGTATGTCATCAGCCAGATCGGCTTTTCGGGCGCGAACCTGTACTACGACAGCTTTTTACCCGACGTCACCACCGAAGAGCGTATGGACCGCGTCTCCACCATGGGCTACGGCCTGGGCTATATCGGCGGCTCCACCATCCCGCTGCTCATTTTTCTTGTGATGAACGCCGTGGGCGTGGATATGCTGTACTGCCTGTCTTTCATCTTCGGCTTTACGGCCGTGTGGTGGGCCGCGTTCAGTTGGCCGCTGCTGAAAAACGTGGAGCAGAAAAGCTATCAGCCCCACGAAAAGGGCGCCATCCGCAAGACCCTGCGGGGGCTGTGGGCCACGCTGAAGGACATCTTCGGCCATAAATCCATTTTTGTGTTCATGCTCGCCTATTTCTTTTACATCGACGGCGTGGGCACCATTATCCACATGAGCACCTCCTACGGCGCCCAGCTGGGTCTGGGCGACACCGAGATGATGCTTGCGCTGCTGCTGGTGCAGATCCTGGGCCTGCCGTTCTGCCTGATGTACATCAAGCTGGCCGGTAAATTCGGCGCGCGCGTGATGGTGGGCGTGGGAATCTGTATCTACATGGGCATTTGCGTGTTCGGCTTTTTTGTGCGCGAGACCTGGCAGTTCTGGGTGCTGGCCATTCTGGTGGCTACCAGCCAGGGCGGCATCCAGGCGCTGTCCCGCAGTATGTTCGGAAAAATGCTTCCGGACAAGAACCGTTCGGGCGAGTACTTCGGCTTTTTCGATATCTTCGGCAAGTTTTCGTCCGTCATGGGCCCGGCGCTGATGGGCTTCGTGACGCAGATCGCCACCGTGGTGCTGCTGGGCAGGCAGAGCCTTACGCCGGAGACGGCCCCCGAGGCCGTGTTGGCCGCCGCGCAGCAGGAGGCATCGCCCTGGGGCGTGTTGTCAGTTCTGCTCATCTTCCTGGTGGGCGCGGTGCTTTACTTCGGCGTGCTGCCCCGCATGCTGAAAAAGAGGGCGCGGGGAGTAAAAAATCCGTACTGCCCATGTGCGGGAGGGCGGGACCCCGCCCGAAGACCCCAACGCGAAAGGTTTTGATCGATATGCCCGAAGCATATACACATATCCGCATCGCCCGCGCGGCGCTGGCACAAAGCGGGGAGCATGCGCCCAGTACGGCGGCCTATGAAATGGGCGCCAACGGGCCGGACCCGCTGTTTGCTTACCGTGTGCTTTCCGCCAAACGGCCCTGGCCGCTGCCGGAACTGGGCGGCCGCATGCACGACGAACAATGCGGCCGGTTCCTGCGCACAATGATCTTCGCGGCCTCCACGCCCGCCCAGCGCAGCTATGCGCTGGGCTTTCTGGCGCATTACGCGGCGGATTCCGTGATGCATCCGTATGTGGCGTTCCAGTGCGGGCCGCAGGGACAGTTCAACATCCCCGAGGGGCACGGCTTCTGCGAGGTGGCCATGGACAGTATGTTCCATGAGCAGGACTGCGGCTCACCCGCCGTTCCGGCGGGAACTGCCGCTCCGGGGCTGCCGCCTCAGGAGCTGGCCGAAGTGACGCAAATGCTTCATGACGCGGTGGCGCAGGTCTACCGCATGGACATCCCGCATGAGGCGCTGGCGGATTCCTTCCATGATTTCCACGCCCTGCACAGGCTGTTCCTGTCGCCTCACGGCGGCAAGCGGGCGCTGGTCTGGGCGGCGGAACGGCTGGTGCTGCACAAGCCCGGCTACGGGCTTTCCCACATGACGCCCGCCCGGCGCCCGGCGGACGGCTTTGCGGAGCATTGGGAAAACCCCTATACGCATGCACAGATGGACGCGGGCCCCGAGGCGCTGTGCGGGGAATCGGCCCGGCTGGCTGCAGGATACCTGAAGGCAGCGGCCGCTTACTGGGAGGGCCGCAGCACCAAGGAGGTGCTGGCCGCGGCTGTGGGCGACCGCAGCTACTCCACAGGCCTGCTCAGTGAACCGGCCCCGGCCGGGGTGTGAAGGCCCGCCCTGCCCGGGAAATAAAATTGGACTGCAAACGCGCCGCGGCGAAAGGCATATCTTTCGCCGCGGCGCGCTTTTTCGCTCCTTTTCGCAGACGAGGCTTTGAAAAAAACTACGGAGTATGCTATACTGATATCATCTGTACAAAAGAAGCTCCGGCGTTTTCACAGCGCACAGGCCGCGTGGCGGTACGCCGGAAAGGGAGCATATATTTATGAATATCACGCGCAAGACATTTTACGGCATCGGCATTCTGTCGGCAGCGCTGAATATTTTGGGCGGCGCGATGCTGCTGTTCAGCATCCGGGCGGACCTTGTGTTCAATATCGCGACCGTCGCGGCGGGCGTGATGATGCTGATGCTGGCCACAAATCTAAAAGAGGACCCCCGCGGCCGCAATTTCTGCCTGGCGGCCGCGCTTCTGACGGTGCTGGGCATGGTGCCGGGTATTGTGGGCATCGTGTGTGCGGCCGCGTCGTGGCCTGTGTTTGCATGGCCGTATTTCAAGGCTTCCGTTCCGGAAAACGGCCTGCATAAGGCAGCGTTTCTGGTGATGGTGTGCGGGCTGGTGCTGCTTGTGGGCAGTTTTCTGCCCGTGCCGCAGATGCTGGCCGCGTGCATCATCATTGCGGTGGCGGCGGTGCAGGGCCTTCTGGCTTTTTTGCTGTATCAGGAGGCGTGACCGCGCCGTGCGGGCCCGGGCAGACATATTCCGGCGGGCCCCATGCATACGATGATGCATGTCCTGCCTTTTGGGAGCGGGCACAGCGTTATGGGGAAAGGGAACCGAGAGCATGAAAAAACTGTTGAGAACCGCTGCGGCAGCCGCCTGCCTGTGTCTGCTGGCCGCATGCGCGCCCGCGCGGCAGGCGGGCGCGGGGAGCCCGGCGCGCCCCGGGTAGGATTTTACCTCTGTGCCGTCCGGTATGCAGGCGGGGGGTCGAGCCGGAGGCCGATGGCCGCGCCCGTGGCGTACCGCGCCATGTGGGTGAGCTATCTGGAATGGCCGATGTTCGATACCTCCGGCGCGCAGGGCTTTGCCGCGTCGGTGGGCTCGCTGCTGGACAACTGTGCGGCTCTGGGGCTGAACACCGTCATCGTGCAGGTGCGCCCTTTCGGGGACGCGGTGTACCCCAGCGCAGTGTATCCCTGGAGCCACCTTGTAACGGGCGTGCAGGGGCAGGACCCCGGCTATGACCCGCTGGCCATTTTTGTGGAGCAGGCCCACGCCCGCGGCCTTGCCATCGAGGCATGGGTGAACCCGTACCGCGTGCGGCTCAACGACACCATGCCCCCCGGCGAGCTGGCGGCGGACAACCCGGCGCTTCTGCACGAGGGCTGGGCGCTGGAGGCGAACGGCGGGCTGTACTACGACCCCGCTCTGCCCGAGGTGCAGGACATGGTGGTGCAGGGCGTAACGGAGATCGTGCAGAATTATGACGTGGACGGAATTCAGTTCGACGACTACTTTTATCCCACCACAGACGAAGCGTTCGACACGGAGAGTTACGCGCGGTACGGCGGGGGACAGGACCTGGCCGAATGGCGGCGCGCCAACGTCAACACGCTGGTGCAGAAGGTATACGCCGCCGTCAAGGCGGTAAAGCCGGAGGCGGTTTTCGGCATCAGCCCGCAGGGCAACAACGACAACAACTACAGCCAGCAGTATTCGGACGTGGCGCTGTGGCTTTCCACGCCCGGTTATGTGGACTACATCATGCCGCAGGTCTACTGGGGCTACAATTATACGCTGCAGAATGGTTCGGCCCGGTTCGCGTTCGAGAATATCGTGGACGAATGGCTGGCCATGCCCCGGGACGATTCGGTTTCGCTGGCATTCGGGCTGGGCGCATACCGTATCGGCGCGGGGGTACGGCTCCGCCACAGAGAGCGGGGAATGGGCCAGCGGCCACAATCTGGCCGATATGGCGCGCACGCTTTCCGTGCGCGGCGCAGACGGCTACGCGCTGTACCGTTATGCCAGCCTGTACAGCGGCGGCGAATATGCGGCACTGATGCAGGCGGAATGTGCGGCTCTGGCCCAGGCCAACGGCATCGGGCAGACGGAACCGTAACGCGGAGAATACGAAAAAAGCGCCCTCTTTACAGAGGGCGCGGCAGATGGTTGAAGAAGGCAAAGAGGTAAAAGAAATGTCCGGGGAAAAAGCTTGAAAAAGGGGTGGAGAACCCCTTTTTCATTTAAAATAACCCCGCGCCGTGCGCGGCGAACGGGGCCGCAGGCCCTGTTCGTAGGCAGCTTTTGCGCCAAGCTAAAGCGCCCTCTTTACAGAGGACGCGGCAGGACGGATGAAACGCGGCATTCCGCCAGAGTGTCAGAACAGCCCCTTTTTCCATTCCCGGCAAGGAATGCCTGCGGCTGTGAGCGCGGCGCACAACCGCGCCCCGTTTTCCTTTGTGGAGGGTGCGTCCACGCCGTAGTGGTACGGCACCACAAGCCCGGGCAGCACGTCCATGGCCGCCACTTGTGCGGGCACTGATTTTTCATAGTCCGGCATGTTCCAGATGCCGTCGCACACCACAAACAGCACGTCGCATTGGACATTGTCCACCAGGACGTCGGTGTCGCCGGAGAGGTAATAGGTGAACCCTGCGAACTCCAACACGAGGCCGAAGCCGAAGCTGACGGGGTGGTTTTTGTTTTCTGCGGCCACCGGTTCCAGCACCGCGCCGCATTCAAAGCCGATGCGGGGCGCTTCAAAGCTCAGTTCGCTGATATAATCGTCGTCGATGCCGAAATCACGCTCCAGCAGGCGCGCCACCTCCGCCGTGGTGGCAAAGCAGGTGTCCTCTTTGCGCACCCGCTCGATGTCCTCCGGCGAATAGTGGTCGCCGTGGCTGTGGGTGATCACGATCAGGTCCGCGTCGTGGGCGTCGTCAGGCACCTTATATGGGTCTACATACACTACGGTGTCGTCGGATTCAAAGCAAACGCATCCGTGCTTTACAAACCGGACAGGTTCAAGGGGGTCCATAGTACAACTCCTTATTGTTTCGATGTTTATTTTTTGTGGCTTCACCGCATACTAACTGTATTCCAGACGCAGAGGCGGCATGAAGGAAAGAATACAGCTTTCTTTATTGTAACGCCTCCCGCGCCAAAAGTCAAAACCGGAGGGATGCAGATGAAGCCCCAGAAGATAAAATATGCGCCATTGTTCGCCGCTATGCTGCTGTGCGTGGCTTTGGCAGGCTGCGGCGGAGCGCCTCATGAGAGCGGCGAAGGCCGTTTTTCGCAAAGTGAAACCCAAGATGGAACCCGGGCGGCTCCGCGCGCCGATGCCGTGCGCGCGGCCGCGGGCGGCGATATCGCACTGCCCGCCACGCTGGCGGCGCCGCAGACGGACAGTACGATCAATACGCTGCTGGACGCGGGCGTGCTCTCCGGCGCGTTCACGACGGTAAATTCCTGCCGCACGCGGGATCTTTGCACGGCAGGCGAAATCACAGTCCGCGTAAGGGCAGAATTGGACGCCCAGACCTCCCGCAAGGACGCGAAATTCGCGTTGTGGAAACTGGCGGACGGCAGAGCGGAATATCTGGAAACCGTGTATTTCACCTGCGACGGTACGGTGCAGAGCTATACGTTCACAGGGCTGGCCGCGGGTGCGCGGTACCGTGTGGTGTTCAGCTATACGGAGTCCGGCGCGCGGCGCATGTCGGGCGCGTTCAACGTGGAGGGCGTGACGGCCGAGATCGAAGAGGAAACACAGGAAGAGGGGGCGGTGGCCGCCGGCGCACAGCCGGGAAGCTGACCGCGTAAAAGGGGGAGGATGTCATTGATCGAGGATTTCAAGCATATGAAATGGCTGCCGCTGGCGGGCGGCGCGCTGCTGTGCGTGCTGGGGCTGACGGCGCTGGTCTGGCCGGGCCGGGTGGCGAAGATACTGCCTCTTTGCATCGGCGCTGCAATCCTGGGGCTGGGCCTGTGCGAGGTGGCTTCAGGTTTTCTGGCAAAGAGCTTTTTGCCAGAGTACATACCCGGCATGCGCAAACTGCAGGGCTTTGTGAATGTCGCGGTGGGGCTGGTATTCCTGCTCAACCGCACGCTTTCGCTGATGTTCATCGCCGTGGTGCTGGGCGTGTGGGCAGTGGCCTTCGGCGCGCTGCGCCTGAGGGACGCGCTGCGGCGGCGTGCGTCCGGCCAGCCATGGGGCTGCTGTGCGGGTGACGCTGCCGTAAAATTCGCGGTGGGGATAGTTTATGCTGGCCAGCCCGCTGGGCAGCATGGCGGCCTGGACGGTGATGGTGGGGCTGGTTTTTCCTGTTCGTGGGCGCATCGGTCAGTTTTTTCTGCGGTATATCTCGACCGGCTGCCCCATGATTTTGAGGATTTCTGATCCCGCGCGGGCAGATTATAAACAAAGTGTAAAAACCGGGCCGCATGCCCGGTTTTTCTTGCATTTTAAACCGTTTGAATGTAATATAAATAGTAACATTCATGCGCATAAAGCGCTGTGGCAGGGAGGCCGCTCGATGGCAGGAAAAATGGTGGAAAAGAAAATACGCTCCGCGCTGCCGCTGTACATTGCGGCGGGCGCATTTCTGGTGTGCGCGGCTGTGCTGCCCGTATACAGCCTGCCGGGCTTTTTGGGCGCATGTGCCGTTGCGGCGGGCGCATATTTTCTGTCGGACAAAAAAATCCCGCCCCGTGTGGTGATGGTGCCCGCGCCGGAGGACCCCTTCGCAACGGGCGAGGAGGCGCTGGACGCCGCGCTGGAAAAGGCGCGGGACGATCTGGAGAAGCTGGAGGTGCTGAACGCCCGCATTCCGGCCGCGGCGCTCTCGGCGCAGATCAGCCGCATGGAGAAAGCGGGCGCGGCCATTTTGCAGCAGGTGCGCGAGCATCCGGAAAAAGGCCGGGATATCCGCAAGTTCGTCACCTATTATCTGCCCACGGCCGTTAAGATATTGACCACCTATGCCGACCTTTCGGCCAGCGGCGCGGGCGGCGAAAACGCTAAAAGCCTGATGTCCGACGTGGAGAAGAACGCCGGAACCATTGCCTCCGCTTTTGAAGCGCAGCTGGACGCGCTGTTCGCGGGCGAGGTACTGGATGTTTCCTCCGACATCGCCGTGCTGGACGGAATGCTCTCCGGCGACGGCCTTTCCGGCAAAAATAATTTGAAATTGTCATGACCCGGGCGGTCCCGATACCTCATTCAGAAAGGAACAAAACGATCATGGAAGAAAAACAAACCGCACCCGCGCTTACCCTGGAGCCAGACCTCTCTGTTCCCGCCGTTCCCACACTGACGCTGGACCCGGAGCCCGCCCCCCTGCGCAGGAGGAAAAGAAACCTGCAGTGGAGCCGGAGCCCATGGACGCGGGCCTTTCGCCCGAAGAGAAAAAGGCAGTGGACGAATTCGCGGAAAAAATCGATCTGCGCAATTCCACGGTGGTGCTGCAGTACGGCGCGGCCAGCCAGAAAAAAGTGGCCGATTTTTCCAGCAGCACGTTGGAAAATATCCGCACCAAGGACCTGGGCGAGGTCGGCGAGATGGTCACGGGCCTGGTGACGGAGCTTAAGAGCTTCGACGCCACCGAGGAAGCGCCCAAGGGCATCATGGGCTTTTTCCGCAAGGCCACCAATTCGCTGGATACCTTTAAGGCGAAGTATGCCAAGGTGGAGACCAACGTGGATAAGATCGAGGCTGTGCTGGAGGGCCATCAGGTACAGCTTCTGAAGGATATCGCCATGCTGGACAAAATGTACGAGATGAACCTTGTGTATTTCAAGGAGCTGACGATGTACATTCTGGCCGGTAAGAAAAAGCTGGCGGAGGTGCGCGCAAACGAATTGCCCGCCCTGATCGAAAAGGCGAAAAAATCAGGCCTGCCCGAGGACGCTCAGGCAGCCAAGGACCTGGACGATATGTGCACGCGCTTTGAAAAGAAGCTGTACGATCTGGAGCTGACGCGCAACATCTCGGTGCAGATGTCCCCGCAGATCCGCCTGATCCAGTCCAACGACACGATGATGGCGGAAAAAATCCAGACCTCTATCGTCAACACCATTCCCCTGTGGAAGAGCCAGATGGTGCTTGCGCTGGGTCTGGCCCATTCCCAGCAGGCCATTGAGGCGCAGCGTGCCGTTACAGACATGACCAACGAGCTGCTGAAGAAAAACGCGGCCACGCTCAAGCAGGGTACCATCGCTGCGGCAAAGGAATCTGAGCGCGGCATCGTGGACATCGAGACGCTGCAGCAGACGAACCGCAGCCTGATCGAAACGCTGGACGAGGTCGTGAAGATCCAGAACGAAGGCAGAGAGAAGCGCGCTGCGGCCGAAACGGAGCTGGGCCGCATCGAGGGCGAGCTGAAAGCGAAGCTGCTGGAGATCGCCCGCTGAGTTTGTACTTGTGACGGGAATAAGAGAAAATGCGGGAGGATAGCGTGAAAAACTGGAAAGAAAACCGTGCGCTGGCCTGCGTGGTGCTGGCGGCTGCCATTTTGGGCGGTACTTTCGGCATTGGCGGGGCCAAGCTGAGCAGCGCGGCCCGCAGCGTGAATGAGGCATACGCGCAGAATATCGCGGGGGACCTGGCGCTGCGCGCCGCCGCCGCGCAGAATATCATCGCCGAGGGTGAAGCGGCGCTGGGCGCGGATGCCGCGTCCGTGAAGACGGCAAAACGGGCCGTGGAGGCGCTGGAGGCCGCGGAGGGGCCGGCACAGGAATACGCCGCAAACGCGGCCCTCACCGCGTCTGTCGGCATGCTGTATGAGGAGACGCGAAAGGTCTCCGGCGACGATAAGGGCAGCGTGCTGCAAACACAGTGGTCGGAATTTTTGAGCCGTGGCAATATCATCGACAATTCGGCGGACGCATACAATG
>ENA-OQMY01000464-OQMY01000464.1-human-gut-metagenome-genome-assembly--contig:-NODE-464-length-11069-cov-2.919667_pt1 | contig 11069 bp, 13 predicted proteins | sample MGYA00242623_ERZ504868 | MGnify/ENA primary metagenome ERZ504868 (study PRJEB26092, sample SAMD00036386) | human gut metagenome | host: Homo sapiens | study: EMG produced TPA metagenomics assembly of...
GGGAGCGCTGCACCAATCCCCGCGCTTTGCTGGACGCGATGCTGGCCGCAACGCCCGCCGACAGCTCCTATTCCCTGAACTGGGAAAACCTGCGGCGTCTGGACGGAGCTGGCGGCTTATTGTGCGGAAAACGGCATTGAACTGACCTTTGTACTGCCCCCCATCGACGATGCGCTGCGGCAGTATCTCGTTGCGCCGCTGGGCCTGGACGAGCCCATGCGCACCATACGGCAGGCGCTTGCGGACACCGGCGCGGCCGTGCGGGATTTTGAGGTAGAGCCGGAAGCCGTTTACGCGGAGGAGCAATACTACGACGGGTTCCACCTGGATGTGGAACGGGGCCTGCCCGAATTTACACGTGCGCTGTTCGGCGCAAAGGAGGCGTAAGCCATGGCACTGGATTTTCTGATTCTGTATGAGCATGTGGTGCGGGAGTACGAGAGCATCCTGCTTTTGAAGGCGGAGCTGGCCCGGCGCGGCTATACCGTGGAGCTCCGCCAGCTGCTGGACCGGAAAAAGCTCAAATACTTCACCCTGAAAAAGCCGAAGGTTCTGGTGTCCAGCTGCATGTACGACGACGAGGCCATCAACAGCCATGTGTACAACAACATCGGCGTGTGCAACAAAGTGGTGAACCTTCACTGGGAGCAGATGCTCAGCGACACGCAGGAGGAAGGCGCGTGGTTCAACTTCGGCGGCAACGCCAAAAAACTGCGTGCAGACCTGCTGGGGCAAACGCACGCAGCAGCGCCTTTGTGGCCCACGGCATGCAGGAAAAAAACTGCCCCGTGACAGGCGCGGTGATGATGGATTTCCTGCGGCCCGAGTTCCCGGGGATAGTTTCAAGGATAAGGCTGCGCTGTGCCGGGAGCACGGATTGGACCCGGCAAAAAACTTGATGCTGTACATCTCCAGCTTCGGCTATGCCAGCATGACGGAGCAGGAAGTAAAGGAGCTCTCCGACATGGCGGGCGAGGATTTCACCGGCTTTGCCGGTACCAACCGCACTAGTATGGAACAGACGCTGGCCTGGTTCGACCAATATCTGGCCGGGCATCCCGAAGTGCAGCTCGTCTACCGCCGCACCCCAGCCGAGTGGAACAGCCCCGCGCTGGAGGCGCTGGCCCAAAAGCGGCCCAATTTCCGCGTGATCTTCGCGGACAGCGTGAAGCAATGGATCGTGGCGGCGGACCAGATCTTCATCTGGATGAGCACGGCCATTGCGGAGGTATACTTCGCGGGCAAAAGCTGCCGCATCCTGCGGCCCGTTCCCATTGAGCACGAGTACGACCCCGTCATTTATAAGGGGGCGGATCACATCACGGATTACGCCGCCTTTGCCGCAGCGGCGGACGCGCCGGACAGTGCGCCCTTTCCCATTGCCAAAGAGGTCATCGAAGGCTACTTTGACAGGAGCGATACGCCCGCCTATGTGCGCATGGCGGATCTGCTGGAGGATGTTTACAAAAACCCTCCGCGGGACCAGCCCTTCAGCCCGCCCTTCCGGCCGCATTTCAATTTGCTCAAGTTCTGCGCGCTCATCGGTGTGCATATGATGTACGCGGTGAAATTCGACCCGGCCCGCCTTGCCGGGGTCGCCCCCGGCTTCGCAGATATGGCTTCACGCATTTACGGTTATATCGAAAAGGCGCACATTTCCAAAGAGGAGGCGCGCGCCATGGAGGAGAAGATCGCGCGCTTTGTGGGCTGATGCCCCAGTGCCAAAACGGCGCGCGCCGTCCGGCCGGATGGCGGTTCGGCTTCCCCCGCGCGCGCCGCCGCCCAAAGCGCCACGCATTTGGGAAAAGCCGAACCGCCCGGCACTCTCCCCCCGCCCGGCAGAGCGCCTCTTTTGTGCGCAAATGCGCCGCTGCGCCTTGTGCGCGGGCGCAAAATGGGGTACAATAAGAGTGCTTACGATGCGCGGCTTTCTTCCGCGCGGTTTCTTGTAAAGGAGAAAAGCTATGAAATATTGTAAAAAATGCACCATGCCCGACACGCGCCCCGGCATTACATTCGACGAAAACGGCGTGTGCAGCGCGTGCAACCATTACGCCCACCGCAAGGATGTGGACTGGGACGCGCGCTGGAAGGAATTTGAGGCCATGTGCGATAAATACCGCGGCTGCAACGGCCCCGGCGGATATGACTGCGCCGTGGCCGTCTCCGGCGGCAAGGACAGCCATTTCCAGGTGTATATGCTCAAGGAAGTCATGCGCATGAACCCCATCCTGTTCAGCGTAGAGGACAACTTCCCCATGACGGAGGCGGGCAAGCACAACCTGAAAAACATCAGCGAGGAGTTCGGCTGCACCATCATCTCCTGTAAGCCCAATATCAAGGCGCAGAAAACCCTGATGCGCACCTTTTTTGAAAAATACGGCAAGCCCACCTGGTATGTGGACAGGCTCATCTATACTTTCCCGCTGCATATGGCGGCCAAGTTTAACACGCCTTTCCTGTGCTACGGTGAAAACGTCTCGTTTGAATACGGCGGCAACGCCGATGTAGAGACCTATTCCGCCAAGGACCAAATCGAGAACGGCGTTGCCGTCGGGTTCCCCAAGGAGGAGCTGCTGGGCTACGGCGTGAGCGAGAACGACCTCATCCTCACCGAGGCGCCCTCCGCCGAAGAGCTGGCCAGGCTGGATCCGTTCTATATGAGCTATTTCGTGCCCTGGAACAGCTACAAAAATTACCAGATCGCCAAGGAGCACGGCTTCCATGACCTGACGCATGAGTGGGACCGCACCCATCACGCGGAAAATTTCGATCAGATCGACAGCCGCGCGTATCTGGTACACTCCTGGCTGAAATACCCGAAGTTCGGCCATGCGGCGGCCACAGACTACACGGCCCGCTACATCCGCTACGGTATGATGACACGGGAGGAAGCCATTCCCATCATCAAGGAGCGGGACGGCGCGCTGGACCCGCTGTGCGTGCGTGACTTCTGCGCGTTCTGCGGCTACACCGAAACCGAGTTTTGGGCCATCATGGACAAGTTCTACAACAGGGACCTGTTTGAAAAGGACGAATACGGCCGTTGGATGCTCAAGGAACCCATCTGGAAAGAGAACTGATTTTTTAAACACAAGGCGCGCCGCAGTCTGGCGGAAAAGCAAAGCTTTTTCGACAAGCTGCGGCGCGTCGTTTTTACAGTGAACAGGAGGCTTGTTATGGAGCTTGTCCCCGCCGCGCTGGAAACGCGCTGCCTTATTTTGCTGCCCGCCGCGCCCGGGCTGGCCCCAGCCGTGCTGGACTATTACCTTCGCAACGCGGCGTTTCTGGCACCGTTCGAGCCCGAGCGGCCCGCGGGCTTTTATACGGCGGAGCATCACGCGCGGGAGCTTGCCGCCGATGTGCAGCGCGCGGCGCAAGGCACGGGCGTGCGCTTTTATCTTGCGCTGAAAGACGTCCCCGGGCGTGTCATCGGCAGCGTTGCGCTGAACAATATCGTGCGCGGAGCGTTCCAGTCGTGCTTTCTGGGCTATAAGCTGGACGGCGCGCTGTGCGGCCGCGGCTATATGACGCAGGCCGTGGAGGCCTGCACGCGCTTCGCCTTCGGCCCTGCCGCGCTGCACCGGGTGGAGGCGAATGTGATGCCCCGCAACACAGCTTCCCTGCGGGTGCTGGAAAAATGCGGCTACCGCCCCGAAGGGCTGGCGCGCCGCTACCTGCGCATCAACGGCGTGTGGGAGGACCACATCCATATGGTGCGTCTCAACGAGCCGGACAAAGGCTGACATCCCGCGTTCAATACAGGCGTACGCGCCAGTCTGCGGGCGTGCCGGGCGCGCGCTCGTACTGGAATTCCGTCAGATCGTCGCGGTCGAACACCGAAAGAAGCTCCCGGAAATCCTCTACCAACGGATAAGCGTCCAGCGCGTCCCGCTCCACCCACACCATCTCGCCCTCCTCCGATGAACGCAGCGTGCCGGAAAAACGGTCTGTTTTGAACAGCAGAACGATATACCGCTCGTCCGCGTCCGTCTGGAACTGCTTAATCCCGCACAGGCGCGGCGCATGCACGGTGAGGCCGGTCTCCTCACGCATCTCCCGCGTCACCGCCTGCACAAAGGATTCGCCCTTTTCCACATGGCCGCCGGGAAGCGTATAGCCTCGCCAGTCGGCTTTCACCCTGTTTTGCAGCAGCAGGCGCGTCCCGTCATGTACCATGCACAGTACGGTGACGACAGCTTTTTCGCTTCTTGCCATCTTACTGTTCCCCCTTCGGGCGGCGGCGCAGCCGGGACACCGCCAGCAGCAGCAGCACCGGGAACGCACACGCGGCCAGCAGCCCCGCTTTCAGCGCGCCGCCCGCCATGCCGGACACCGCGCCTACAACGCCCGGGCCCAGCGCGCATCCCACGTCGCCCGCCAGGGCGAACAACGCAAACATGGCCGTGCCTCCCTCCGGACAGTGTACCATGGAAAGGCTGAATGTGCCCGGCCACAGAATGCCCACCGAAAAACCGCACAGCGCGCAGCCCGCCAGCGAGAGCAGCGGCCAGGGTGCGAATACTGCCGCAGCATAGCCGGCCACGCACAAAAGGCAGCTGGCCGCCATACAACGTTTCAGGCTGATGCGCGCGCCCCATATGCCGTACAGCGTACGGGACAGCCCCATCATCACCGCAAACGCACAGGGGCCCAGCAGGTCGCCCATCGCTTTGGGCACCTTCAGGCCCGTTTCGGCAAACAGGGAAGCCCACTGGGACATCCCCTGCTCGGACGCGCCCGCACATACCATCATCAAAAGGAACAGCCAGATCATTTTGCTTTTCAGCAGTGCGCGCAGTGGCGTGTGGTGCTCGTCGCCCGCCAGCTTGCACAGCGGCACCCGCGCGAACAGCACCATGTTGCACAGCGGCAGCACGGCCCACAGCACAGGCAGCAGCGCCCAGCGTCCGGTGCCCGCCAACGCGAAATACAGGGTTGACAGCACCACCACCCCCACATGGCCCCAGCAGTAAAATGCGTGCAGCAGGCTCATCGAGCCGGCCTTGTCTTCGCTGGGCAGCGCCTCCACGATGGGACTGATGAGCACCTCGGTAATGCCGCCGCCCACCGCGCACAGGCAAACCGCACACAGCACGCCCACATATGGGTCCGCTGTCCGGTACGGCAGAACGCCCAGCGCCACAAGCCCGGCCGCGGCAAAGGCGTGGGCGGCAACGATGGCCCGCGCGTTCCGATGACATTGATCCATTTTGCGGATAAAACGATCCACCAGCATCTGCACGCCGAAATTCACGGTAATGAGCAGGCTGATGCGGCCAATGGAGATGCCCAGAGACGTCTCAAATCGACGAACAGCAGCGGCGTGAGATTGTTCACGACAGCCTGCGTGATGTACCCCAGATAGCTTGCCGCCAGCGTATGTTTATGCGTAAGTTTCATGTACTTTGCCCCCCTGTTGGTTTCCAAAAATACAGTATAGCACATTTTTCGTGCAAATATGATATACTAATAAACATCATAAAAAATAGTGGAATTATTGTAGCAAGCGATAAGGAGTAAAATAGTGCAAACCCTCATGAAGCTGTGTTTAAATGGCTTTGTGGGCTTCTATGTAATCAGGTTCAATATGCTGTCTGACGCTTTTTTGGCGCCCGTGCTTACAAAAAAGGACTTATAACGAGATATGGCAGAATATAAGCAGAAACGGCAAAGAGCCTTAATTTACAAGGGCTTCACCGCTCCGCTATAAACATTTATAAGAAGATATAAGACGATTTCCATCTATAAGCCGCAGGCTATTTTGAGGGCCATGCAGGCCGTCCTTGGCCTGCGGCCATTGAGATAAGCTTTTTTGCTCTGCTCCCGCGCGGCGTGAACCTTTTCCGGACAAGGAGGTCCCCATGAGCACTGTACGAAAACTGAACGAGTCTGCTTTGCGCGGCATTTACGACGCATACATGCACGAGGCGTTTCCGCCTGCCGAGCTGAAGCCCCTGGCCGTGATGCTGAGGCTGATGGAGCGCGGGCGTTACCTGTGTTACGGATATTACCGGAACGGGCGGCTGGCCGCCTATGCCTTTTTTTACCGGCACGACAGCCGCGTGCTGCTGCTGGATTATTTTGCCGTAACGCCCGAGCTGCGCGGCCGGGGCGTGGGCAGCGCGTTCCTTGCCGCTCTGGACGCCGTGCTGGGCGGCGTCTGCATCCTGGGCGAAGTGGAGATGCCCGACAGCCATGACGCCGGCCTGAACGCGATGCGCCTGCGCCGCATCGCCTTTTACGAACGGGCGGGCTTCTCCCTGACGGGCGCGGCCTGCCGGCTGTACGGCGTACGTTACGCTATCATCGCCCGCCGTCTGCCGGCCGGGCTCACGGCGGCGGGGCTCCGTGGGCTGCTGCGGGAGGTGTACCGCGGGCTGGTGCCCGCGCCTCTGCGCCCCTTTGTGCTTCATCTGGAATAACGCGCCGCCTTTTTCCGTGCAAAACAGACGCGCGCCGCGGGAGCGTTCAGCTCCGCGCGGCGCGCGTCTGTTCCTTTTTCATTTCTGTTTTGCGGGACAATGTCACGCCGCATGGTCTCTGCAGACGGCGGGCAGGTTTCCCTGCGTGTAATAGCCTGTCGCCGTGCGCGGGCAGCCGGGCGCGGCCAGCCCGCCGGATTCCGTGCAGTATTCTGCCGTCACGACGCTTTCGTCCACGGGGAACTCCAGCACGGGCAACCCCTGCTGGGCGCGCTCCATCACATATTTCCAGGCCGTGGTGGGTGCATGGGTGCCCGACGCCGTGTTCAGCGCAAAGCCGGAATCATAGCCATACCAGGTGGCCGTTACATAATAGGGCGTCATGCCAACGAACCAGTAATCCCGGTTGTCAGAGGAAGTACCCGTCTTACCCACACTGTCCATTTCGCCGCGCACACGGTAGCCCGCGGCCGTTCCGCCGCCCTGCATCACCTGCGCCAGCAGGCGGTTCATCACATATGCGGTGTCCGTTCCCAGAACCTGCTTTGTTTTCAGTTCCGGCGCGGCGATCTCGCGGCCGTAGCCCGTCTGCACGCTGGTATAACAGTGCAACGTGGTGAAAGAGCCCCCGTTGCCCAGCATCATATACGCGCCCGCCAGCTCATAGGGCGAAATACCGTGGGTCTGGGAGCCCAGGATCATGGGGCCGGAGTCGTTGTCCTCCGGCGTCAGACTGGTGACGCCCAGGCTGTTTTTCATAAAGCGGTAGATATTCCCCACGCCTGCCTGCTCGCCCACGCGCACGGCGATGGTGTTGATGCTCTGTGCCAGTGCGTCCACCACGAGAATATCATCCTCGGCATAGGTCTTGCTGAAATTGGCGGGCCAATCCTTCAGCTCGCCTGTCTTTTCATCCTCCAGCTGCCGCACGGGCGCGTCCAGAAGCGGCGTGGACCAGTTGATCTTGTTTTTTTCCAGCGCCAGCGCATACGCGCCGATGGGCTTCATGGTGCTGCCCACCTGGCGGGGCACGGTGCCGCGGTTCAGCCCGCGGCTCACCTCTTTTTCCCCGATGCCGCCCACAATGGCTTTCAGGCTGCCGTCGTAGCCCACGCTCACCATTGCAGCCTGGGGCGTCTCGACGACGTCCTCCCGGATGGGATCGCCGTTTTCATCCCGGGCGATGGTGCCGTCCTCGTTGTATTTCGTGGCCTGCGTCGCCACACCCAGCCCGCTGGTGGGGAAAAAGCTGCTGTATCCGCGCTCCAGCGCGTTTTCCATCACCGCCTGCAGGTCCGGGTCCACCGTGGTGTAAATGCGCAGGCCGCCGTTGTACAGCAGATTGGTCGTCTCGGCGCTGTCCAGGCCATACTGCTCCGAAAGAGCGGCGGACACATCCGTCAGCACCTTGTCGGTGAAATAGGTCGTGACAGGCGTTTCCGCCACCGGCACATTGCCCGGCGAAAGGCCGATGGGCTCGGCCGAGGCGGCATTGTACTGTTCCTCGGTAATATAGCCCTGCTGCCACATCTCGTACAGAATGTAATTGCGGCGGCTCAAATGCTCTTCTTCATGGGTGCGCGGGTCGTACCGGTAAGGGTTTTTGGTGATGGAGGCGATGGAGGCGCACTGGGCCAGAGATAAGTCCCTGGCGGATTTTCCGAACAGCTTGATGCTTTCGGCCTCCACGCCCGCCGTGTTGTCGGTAAAGCTTATGACGTTGAGGTATGCCTCCAGGATGGTCTCCTTGTCGTACTTTGCGTCCAGACGATAAGCGCGCCAGATCTCCCGCACCTTGCGCATATAGCCCTCCAGGCCGCCGGCCTCGTCGTCCCGCGTCAGGTTCTTGATGAGCTGCTGGTCGATGGTGGAGGCGCCCTGCTTGATGCCGTTGCCGAAATAGGTTCCGGTGAGCGCCTTTTTCATCTCGTTGAGCACCGCGTACGCCGTGCGCGTGAGGGAAACGCCGTGATGCTCGTAAAAATGCTTGTCCTCAATGGCCACAAATGCGTGCTGCATGTCCTCGGGAATCTCCGAGAGCGGCACCCATATCTTCTGCTGCGTGGCCTCCAGCCGGGCATACTCCACCCATTCGCCGGTTTCCCTGTCCTGCGCATACAGGATGGTCGCCTCCCGGTGCGGCAGCTGCTCCAGATCCAGCCACAAAAAGTCGTTGCGCGTAGAAGCATACAGATAGCCCCCCACGCTGAGGCACGCGGCCAAAAACAGGCACAGCACGCCCAGCAGCACCCTGCGCAGCACGGGACGCCGCCGCTGTCTTTTGCCGCGGGGCGGCTCCGGCCCCGGGCGCGGGGCGGCGCGGCGGGCGCGGGAGGGACGCGGCGGACGCACGGGGCCGCCCTGCTGCACATAGCTCTCCGGCAAGCGGATGTTGCGTTCTTTCTCACGGTCGCGCATGCGGCTCCCTCCTTTCCCCCTGTGTGCCGATTAGACGTTATTGTTTCCGCTTTTGTTTCAGCGGCATACGGTTGCCGTTCGCATCCACAACGACCGTGTTGTCCAACTGTTTTTTCAGCGAGCCCTTCATGGCGTCGATGTACTCTCTACGCAACGAGGCCTGCTCCGCTTTTTCTTCAGCGGTAAGCCCTTCGGGCGTACGGCTCTTTTTGGCCAGCGCATTGATGCGCGCGATCTTTTCGTCCGTCATAGCCTGTTCCTCCTTTTTCAGCGCTCCGGCAGCGTTTCTGCGGCGCGGAGCACAGGGTGTTCAATTGATTTTCAATAGCATCCGTGTACAGAAGCATCAGCGCACGAAATGCGCATGGCCGCGGCTGTGGTCGGTTTGGGGTAATTATAGCACAAATACAGATTTTTTGTATGCTTTTAACAAAATTGTAAGAACTGTTTTTACACTTCCCTCCCGGAAAAAGAAATATGCGGCAGCCCTTTTGCAGCGGGCCGCCGCATATTTCTTGTGAAAGGAAGTTCATGAAAAAGAAGTTGGCTTGTTATAATCTATATAAACCCGCAGGCAATGCCGCGCGGGAATGGCTTTGGCCGCCGGGCGGCGGCTTTGCGCGGCCCGGCTTGGAAGAAAAAGGCTTTGGCGGCCTGTGCCGCCGCGCGCTTTTGGCGGAAGACTTCTTCCGCCCGCGCATATCAAAGAGCGTTCGGCTCCTTTTTATCTATATTCGTGCCGCTCTTTGTGGCATGCTTTTAGTATAGAGGGAAGATGTGAACAAAGTTTGATAGAAACTTTAACCTTTTTGTAATATTTGATGAATAGGGCTTGAAGTGATACAATATCAGACAGGAAAGGAGGCGGTGGCATGGCTGTGAATTATCAGCTGGAGCTGGAACGTGAACTGCAGAAAAACGAGGGCAAAACGCCCCGCCTGCTGCTGCACTGCTGCTGCGCGCCCTGTTCCAGCTATGTGCTGGAATATCTTTCGCCCCATTTTTCCATCACGGCGCACTACTACAATCCCAACATCGACACCCCGGAGGAATACGCCCACCGCGCGCGGGAGCTTTCCCGCTTTGTGCAGGAGATGCCTCTGCCCGGCGCGGTGGATGTTTTGGCGGAGCCTTACACGCCCGCGGAATTTTACGCGGCCGTGAAAGGGCTGGAGGACGTCCCCGAGGGCGGGCGCCGCTGCTATGAATGCTACCGGCTGCGCCTGCGCCGCGCCGCACAGGCCGCGGCGGCGGGCGGATACGATTATTTCACCACCACGCTGTCCATCAGCCCGCACAAAAACGCCGTTTGGCTGGGTGAACTGGGAGAAGCGTTTGCCGCGGAGTATGGCGTGCGCTGGCTGCCTTCGGATTTCAAAAAGAAAAACGGCTTCAAGCGCAGCACCGAGCTGGCCGCCCGGTACGGCCTGTACCGGCAGGATTACTGCGGGTGCGTGTTCTCCCGGCGCGAGGCCGAGGCCCGCGCGGCGCGCAAAAGCGCGCAGAATAAACATGGCGCTTAAACGGGCCCGCAGACATTGAGATGTATCGTTTTGCGGTACAAAAAGCTCCGGCTGCAGAGAAATGCAGCCGGAGCTTTTAATTGTATTTTTCGGCCGTCCCGCTCTCACAGCGGGAACAGGGGCAGTTCCTCCAAAAAGATGATGTCCCCGCGCCCGGCCGCTTCTCCCTCGGCCAAGATCGCCGCCTTTGCCACGATCTCCGCACCGGCCTTTTCCAGCAGGCGCTCAATGGCGCTCAGGGATTCTCCTGTGGAGATCACGTCGTCCACAATGGCCACGCGCCTGCCCTTTACGGCCAGCGCGTCCTTGCCGTCCAGGCACAGCGTCTGCGCCTTCTGAGTGGTGATGGATACCACTTCGTCTACCAGCGGTTCCGCCATATAGGGTTTCACGCTTTTGCGCGCCACGATATAGTACGGCAGCCCCAGCAGACGGCTGACCTCGTGCACCAGAGGGATGCCCTTGGCTTCAGCTGTGACAAGATAATCCACCTTGGGCAGCTTTTGCGCCAGCAAGGGCGCAGCGGCTGTTACCAGCTCACAGTCGCCCAGGATGACGAAGCTGGCGATGGCCAGCTCCGGCGAGATGGGAATGATGGGCAGCTGGCGCGTTACGCCGCCACATTCAGCTCATAACAATCAGACATAAATCCAATTCCTTTCTCTGCACGGCTCGCGCGCCGCCTGTTACAGGCCCAGCCCGG
>ENA-OQMY01000465-OQMY01000465.1-human-gut-metagenome-genome-assembly--contig:-NODE-465-length-11067-cov-2.051280_pt1 | contig 11067 bp, 7 predicted proteins | sample MGYA00242623_ERZ504868 | MGnify/ENA primary metagenome ERZ504868 (study PRJEB26092, sample SAMD00036386) | human gut metagenome | host: Homo sapiens | study: EMG produced TPA metagenomics assembly of...
GTTGCCGCCAACGGTGGTACGAGTTTTTTTGGATGAGATCGGTAACTTGTCCTATGAGGTACAGGTACAGCTCTTCGTGCCTGCAGGAGCGGAAGTAAAACCGATCGGTAGCAATCAGGAGATCGCGATCAATGTCCGTCTTGTCTCCGCGACAAACGAGAACTTGCGTTCTGCGATTGATAAGGGAGATTTCCGTGAAGATTTATATCATCGTATCAACGAGTTTACCGTCCGTATCCCTGATCTGAAGGAGCGGAAAGAAGACCTTTTGCTGTTTGCCAACAACTTCCTGGATCAAGCCAATATAGAATTGCAGAAAGATATTATTGGCTTTGATAATGACGTGATCCGGATTTTCCAGTCTTATTCGTGGCCGGGTAACTTGCGTCAGATGAAGAACGCCATCAAGTATGCTACCCTGTTAGCGACCGGTCGCTATATTACCCCTAACGAGCTTCCAGAAGAACTGACTGCCGACCCGATTTCCGCTCCGGTCAATATCCAGTTGAAAAACGAATCGCACGAATGCGAAATGATCAAACGTGCCCTGCAAGAAGCCGGTAACAATAAGACCAGAGCAGCCCAACTGTTGGGTATTGATCGCAAAACGCTTTATAATAAGTTGAAAGCGTATGGGATTGCTTGATCTTTTTACAAGATAGGGGGCTTGGTTTCTATTAAATAAATATGATTTCTTTTGTTTTTAATGGAAAAATGTCTATATTTGCTGCAATCATACACTTAATTTCGAGTGTTGATTTTAAATTGTTACAGTATGTTCGTTAAATCTTATAGACGACTATTCAATTGCCTGATTTCTTGACAGGTGTTCTTCCCTTTTCTCTTTTACCGTTTTCGGGTAAGAGCTCTTTCGGTTTGCATTAGTATCTGAAGTCATTGGCTTGGGTCGGTGGTTTTATCTCTGCATCATTTTGTCCGGAATTTATCAGATTAAAATAATTGAATAAAAATAGCCTTTTATATAATATGACTATAATCACAGCTCAGCGTGCACCGCACAGTGCATCTAATTTCGCCCCCACAGTAGAGGCAAATGCCTATGGAATGAATGACCGGATCAAACGTCTTCGACAAGAGACGTTCGAAGCCGAGCCCTCCCTGTCTATTGAACGCGCTTTGATAGAAACTCGTTTCTACAAGGAAAACTACGGAAAATATCCGATTCCGATTCTTCGGGCCATGAATTTTTATGAGATCTGCAAGCAGAAGACGATCTATATCGGCAAGGATGAACTGATCGTGGGCGAACGCGGACCAAAACCGAAATGTGTGCCGACTTTTCCGGAACTGACCTGCCATAGTGTGGAGGACCTGCATGTCTTGAACACACGTGAATTGCAGCGTTATACGATCAGCCAGGAAGACATCGACACGTATGAACGCGAAGTGATCCCTTACTGGAAAGGACGTACCCAGCGAGAACGTATCTTCAGCCATGTGCCTCAGGAGTGGAAGGAGGCCTATGAGGTGGGGATGTTTACCGAATTTATGGAACAACGCGCTCCGGGACATACCGCTTTGGACGGAAAGGTGTATAAGTACGGATTATTGGATTTGAAAGAACGTATCCGGAAAGAACTGGACGGGCTCGATTTCATGAACGATCCCGAAGCGACCGACAAGCAGGAGGAGTTGACTGCCATGTCCATCTCGTGCGACGCCGCCATCCTGTTTGCCGAACGACATGCGGATCTCGCCGATGAAATGTCGCTGACGGAAAAAGATCCGAAACGGGCGACCGAGTTGCGCCGTATTGCCGAAGTTTGCCGCCAGGTTCCGGCACATGCTCCCCGAGACTATTGGGAGGCGATCCAGATGTATTGGTTCGTCCACTTAGGAACGATCACCGAACTGAACGGTTGGGACGCGATGAATCCCGGCCATTTCGACCAGCATCTGGCTCCGTTCTACGAAAAGGGGTATTGCCGACGGTACGTTGACACGCGACGAGGCAAAAGAATTGATGTCCTGTTTCTTCATCAAAGTGAACAACCACACGGCTCCTCCCAAAGTCGGCATCACGGCTAAGGAAAGCGGTACGTATAATGATTTTACGAACCTGAATATCGGCGGTGTAAAAGCCGATGGCAGCGACGGGGTGAGCGAGGTCTCCTACGTCATGCTCGAAACGATCGAAGAACTGCATATCCTGCAACCCGGCAGTGCTATCCATATCAGTGCTCGTACACCGGAACGTTTCCTGCGTGCCGGCTGCAAGGTGATCCGCCAGGGACATGGCTATCCGTCTGTTTTCAATCCGGATGTGTATATCCAGGAGTTGATGCGCCAGGGAAAATCTTTGCAGGATGCACGTGAAGGCGGTTGCAGCGGTTGCATCGAGGTCGGAGCGTTCGGCAAGGAGGCATACGTATTGACCGGTTACCTGAATGTGCCGAAAATTTTGGAAGTGACGCTTAACAACGGTGTCGATCCGGTTTCCGGGCGTAAGGTCGGATTGGAGACGGGCGATCCGCGCAGTTTCGGCAGCTATGACGAACTATATGCCGCCTTTATGAAGCAGGTCCGCTACTTTGTGGATATGAAGGTGCGTGTCAGCAACTATATCGACCGAATGTTTGCCAAGTATGCACCGGCCACCTTCCTGTCTCTCTTCATCGACGATTGCATAGCGAAAGGACGGGATTATTACAACTGCGGTCCGCGCTATAATACGACCTATATCCAGTGTACGGGACTCGGTACGATTACCGACAGCCTGGCGACGCTGAAAAAAACATATATTCGAAGATAAACGCTGGTCGATGGACGAATTGCTGAAAGCGATGGCTGATAATTTCGAAGGAGCCGAGGCGATGAGACAGACGATCCTGAACCGCACGCCATTCTTCGGAAACGATGACGAATATGCCGACAGTATTGCTGTGAAGGTGTTCGACGATCTCTATGATACGATCGAAGGAAAGCCGAATACGAAAGGCGAATGTTTCCATCTGAATATGCTGTCTACCACCTGTCACGTATATTTTGGCAAGGTGATGGGGGCGACTCCTAACGGACGCTTGGCCGGGCGTGCCATCTCGGACGGCACGTCTCCGTCTCATGGTGCCGATACGCACGGGCCGTCTGCCGTCATCAAGTCGCTCGGCAAGCTTGACCAGGTGAAGAGCGGGGGGACGTTGCTGAACCAGCGTTTCCTGCCGAGCCTGTTGAAGCGTGAGGAGGATATCTCCAAGTTGTCTTCGTTGATCCGCAGCTATTTCGCTTTGGGCGGACATCACATCCAGTTCAATATCGTCGATACGGAGACGCTTTATGCTGCCCAGAAATGTCCGGAAGATTATCGCGACCTTCTGGTCCGCGTAGCCGGTTACAGCGATTATTTCAATGACATGAACGCCGATCTGCAGGCGGACGTGATCATGCGGACGGAACAGGAAACGTTTTAGCAATTGAAAAAAGATGTTTGTTTTCGATATAAAACGATATGCCATTAACGACGGGCCGGGTATCCGGATTACGATTTTTATGAAAGGATGCCCCCTGTCGTGCGTATGGTGCCATAATCCGGAAGGAATCTCCAGCCGGAAGCAAAAACTCTATACGAAAAAGAAATGCATCGGTTGTCGGACGTGTGTCGAGGCTTGTCCTGAGCAGGCATTGACACTCACACCGGAAGGGATCGTGACGGACGGGGCGCGTTGTACCCTGTGCGGAATCTGTGCCGAGGTGTGTCCGGCTATGGCGATGGAGATATCGGGCACGGAGTATTCGGCTGAAGCCTTGATGAAGGAGATTGAGAAGGAGATCGTTTTCATGGATCGTTCGGAGGGAGGTGTGACGTTTTGCGGAGGAGAGCCGTTGTTGCATCCCGGACCGTTACTGGACTTGTTACGCCGTTGCGGGGAACGGGGATACATCGGGCTGTCGATACGACGCTGTTCGCCCGGCCGGAGATCGTACGCGACGTGATGGATAATTGCGAGCTTCTCCTTGTCGATTTGAAGCAGATGGATTCGGCCAAGCATGCGAAATATTGCGGTGTCCCGAACGAATTGATCCTGTCCAATCTCCGGATGGTTGCAGAAGCCAGACACGATTTCTATCTTCGTATTCCCTTGATCGAAGGCGTGAATGCCGATGAAGAAAATATAACACGCAGTGCCGCTTTTCTGGCTTCGTTGCCGTGGGAGCACCGGATTGTGAACCTGCTCCCGTATCATGACATCGGCAAGAGCAAACACGAGAAGTTAGGTACGGTCTACAATCCGGATCGATATGCTTTCGCCGCCCCTTCGGACGAGACACTCGGACGTTGCCGGGAGATATTCGCCTGCTACGGGATCGAAACGACGATCGGGGGATAATTGAAGGTCTTTTATTTCCTCTGTCACTGTATCACTGATTCCTTTTTATCAATTGATATTCAGCTTGTTTTATTTGTGATATATGCCTGTTTTCTCTATCACTACCCTATCACTGGCAATTCAGATAAATAATAGGTGCTTTGCTTGTATGTATCTGTATATAAGTATATTATAAATGATATAAACGATAAACACCCTATTTCCATCCCTACAAATCACTCGATTATTTTATGTAAAAACGGCTATAAAATAGGTAAAACCGGGTGGTTTTCATTGCTCGGCAAGGTACTTTAGTTGCCGGACATCCCCATGTTGCCATCCTTTACATCCGGGTGTAGGGAGCCGGTACACCCGGATGTAAAGGATGGCAACATGGGGGTGTTTACGGAATTATGTGCTTGTTTCATAAACAAAAATGCCATGTTTCAGAAGTGATAGAGGAGTGATACAGGAAAACGTCCTGTATCACTCCTCTAACGCTTGAATGTTAATAGCTACAACCTTCGTAGTGATAGAGTGATAGAGGATTTGTAGAAAACTTCGTATGAAGATCACAACCTTGGAAAATTTTGATGCGGTTGTCCTAAAAGATGGATAATATGTTTTGATATACCAACTATAAATTTAACTCCGGTTTCAGTCGGTTTAACACAACAACTCTTTCGTCTGCCGTGTTTCATTATCAATTTTATTAACGCCAAAAAAATAGATATATGGAATGGTTTGCCAATTTGCTCCGGCATTACCCGGAGCTTGCTATCTTTCTCACGCTGGCTTTCGGCTTCTGGATCGGTAAATTCAAGATTAAAAAGTTCATGTTAGGAACGGTAACCAGCGTCTTGCTGGTCGGTGTATTGATCGGACAATTGCATATCGATATCGGAGCTCCGTTGAAATCGGTATTTTTTCTGATGTTCTTGTTTGCCGTAGGGTATAGTGTCGGTCCGCAATTCTTCCGAGGATTGAAAAAGGAGGGATTGCCACAGGTATTGTTTGCCGTCGTGATGTGCCTGTTCTGCCTGTTGGCCCCGTTTGTGCTGGCAAAGATCATGGGCTATTCTGCCGGAGAGGCAGCCGGTCTGTTGGCAGGTTCGCAGACGATATCAGCCGTACTCGGTGTGGCTGAAGATACGATTAACCAATTAGGAATACCGGTGGCAGATAAAACGGATATGATCAATGTCATGCCGGTAGCCTATGCCGTCTCTTATATTTTCGGTACGGCTGGTTCCGCTTGGATCATGAGTGATATTGCTCCCCGTCTGTTGGAGGGATCGAATCGGTCAAGAAAGCCTGTCGCGAACTGGAAGCCAAAATGGGTTCGGACGACGAAAGCGAGCAACCCGGCTTCATGCCTGCCGCCCGTCCGATCACGTTCCGCGCCTACAAGATTAACAATGGCTGGTTCGGCGCGGGAAAGACCGTGAAAGAGCTGGAAGATTATTTGGAGGGACAAGGAAGACGCCTTTTCGTCGAACGGGTCCGTATCGATGGTGTGATTCGGGAGGCGAAGGCCGATCAGATGCTTTTGAAAGGAAACGAAGTCGTGCTCAGTGGACGTCGTGAATTTGTGATCGGAGAGGAGGACTGGATCGGCGATGAAGTAAATGATATCGAATTGTTGGACTTTCCGGCCGAAACCCTGCCCGTATTGATCTCCCGCAAAGAATATGCAGGCATGACAGTCGCTAAACTACGCAAATTACCAGTTATGCACGGTGTCAGCATCAAGAGCATCAAACGTGCTGGTATCAACATTCCGGTTTTAGCCGCGACGACGATCGATCCCGGCGACATGTTGGAGTTGGTTGGTACAAAATTGGAGGTGAATGCGGCTGCCGATACATTAGGCTATGCCGACCGCCCGACGAACCAGACGGATATGATTTTCGTCGGCCTCGGAATTTTTCTCGGAGGTGTCGTGGGGGCTTTGACGATCCATTTCGGAGGTGTTCCCATCAGCTTGAGTACGAGTGGCGGGGCGTTGATCGCCGGATTGGTCTTCGGCTGGTTGCGTTCCAAGCATCCGACTTTCGGACGAATTCCGGAACCATCCCTTTGGGTGTTGAACAACGTCGGGTTGAATATGTTCATCGCCGTTGTCGGCATTACGGCCGGACCGAGCTTTGTCACCGGCTTCGAGGAGGTCGGCGTCAGCCTCTTCTTCATCGGTGCGTTGGCTACCGCTATCCCATTGATCGTCGGTGTGCTGTTGGGAAGATATGTCTTTAAGTTCCACCCGGCCATTACGTTGGGCTGTACATCCGGAGCGCGTACGACCACAGCAGCTTTGGGTGCTGTGGAAGATGCCGTTGAGAGCCAGACACCCGCATTAGGCTATACGGTGACATACGCGGTCGGTAATACCCTGTTGATCATTTGGGGAGTCGTGATCGTCCTCTTGATGACCTGAAGGGTATTGGAAGCATTGTTTTTATATACTCATTATATTCAATTAAGTTATTTCTCTATGACACACAAAATCACTCGTGAATACGAAAAGAAAATGTCAGAAATCAGTCCTTTCGAACTGAAAAATATCCTGATAGACCTTGCGGACGAAAGCGCCCGTAAGAGTACGCATATCATGCTGAACGCAGGGCGTGGCAATCCGAACTGGATCAGTACTGTACCCCGCGAAGCCTTTTTCCTGCTCGGCCAGTTCGGACTGGAAGAATGCGCCCGTTCCTCCGAATATGGCGAGGAAATGATCGGACTGGCCGGTATCCCCGAAAAGAAACGTATCGCCACCCGTTTCACGCAATTCCTGATGAAGCACGCCGGCTCTCCCGGCATGGCACTGCTGAAAGATACCTACGATTATCTTGTGAATGAGAAAGGAGTCGATGAGAACGACCTCGTACACGAATGGGCGGAAGGCGTCATCGGAGACCAGTATCCCGTTCCCGACCGCATCCTGAAATATACGGAAGTATTGGTCGAAGACTACCTGAAGCAGGAATTGTGCGACAACCGCCCGCCCAAAGGGAAGTTCGATCTCTTTGCTACCGAAGGGGGAACCGCCGCGATGTGCTATATATTCGATTCTCTGCAACAAAATTTCCTTCTTGGTAAAGGTGACAAGATCGTCCTGTTCGCCCCGGTATTCACTCCTTATATAGAGATACCGGAACAAGCCCGCTACTTGTTCGATGTAACCGAAATCCACGCTTGTAAAATGACAAAAGACGGCTATCATACCTGGCAGTACATGGAAGAAGACCTGGACATTCTGAAAGACCCTTCTGTCAAGGCCGCCTTTATCGTCAATCCGAGCAATCCGCCTTCGTACGGTTTGACAGATGGTTTGATGAAACGTATTGTAGATATCGTACGCAATGACAATCCGAACCTGATGATCATTACCGATGATGTCTATGCGACCTACATTCCCCATTTTCGCTCGGTTATGGCGGAATTGCCGGAGAACACCCTCTGCGTCTATTCTTTCTCCAAATATTTCGGAGCGACAGGCTGGCGCCTGGCCGTTGTCGCGTTGCACGAAGAGAATATATACGACCGGATGCTGAAGGAATTGCCGGCAGAGCGGAAAGAGCAGTTGAACGAACGCTATAGCAGTATTTCGCTCCATCCAGAGGAAATCCGTTTCATCGACCGTATGGTTGCCGACAGCCGTCAGGTCGCCTTGAACCATACCGCCGGTCTTTCGCTGCCGCAACAGACGCAAATGGCGCTCTTTGCCTCCTTCTCCCTGCTGGATCGCGAGAATGCTTATAAGGCGAAGATGCAGCAGATCATTCACGACCGCCTTCATACGCTTTGGGAAAGCACCGGTTTCACATTGCTCGACGATCCGTTGCGTGCCGGCTACTATAGCGAGATTGATATGTTGGTCTGGGCGAAGAAATTTTACGGAGATGATTTCGTTGTCTACTTACAGGAAAATTACGAGCCGGTAGACGTCGTGTTCCGCCTGGCACAAGAAACTTCACTGGTATTGCTCAACGGTGGCGGATTCGATGCACCAGAGTGGTCCATCCGCTGTTCGCTAGCCAATCTGAAACGTGAAGATTATGTCCGTATCGGGGAAGGAATCGCTTCCATTTTGCACAGCTATGCGGATAAATGGAAAGAATCGTTGAAGGAATAAACAAAGCCTTTGAACAAAACGGGCTCCCGCTACGTTCTATTATTGAACGTATAGGGAGCCCGTTCTCATAGATACCCTTTATCAGCCGATAGAAATTATTGAATAAAAGGTATTTATATAAATACTATTTTTATCCCATCCTACATTGCTAACTAATAAAAAGAATAGATATGGTGTACGACATTGACATGCTGAGAAGCTTTTATTCTAATTTCCCGAAGCGGGTGGATGCAGCTCGCGAACAGGTTGGCCGTCCGTTGACCCTGGCTGAAAAAATATTATATGCACATTTGTATGAAGAATCGGACATCTGTCCTTTTCGCCGTGGTGAAGATTATGTGAATTTCCGTCCTGACCGTGTCGCGATGCAGGATGCGACCGCGCAGATGGCGTTGCTTCAGTTCATGAATGCAGGAAAATCCCAATCGGCCGTTCCTGCCACCGTGCACTGCGATCACCTGATCCAAGCGAATATGGGAGCTAAGACGGATATCGCAACGGCTACGCAGAGCAACAGCGAGGTCTATGATTTCCTAAAATCCGTTTCCGACAAGTATGGTATCGGTTTCTGGAAACCGGGAGCCGGCATTATCCATCAGGTAGTGCTTGAGAACTATGCTTTTCCCGGCGGTATGATGATTGGTACGGACTCGCATACGCCAAATGCGGGTGGTCTGGGGATGATTGCCATCGGTGTAGGCGGCGCTGACGCAGTGGATGTGATGACAGGTATGGAATGGGAGTTGAAAATGCCGAAACTGATAGGTGTAAAACTGACTGGTAGCCTGAGCGGATGGGCATCTCCGAAGGACGTGATCTTGAAACTGGCAGGAATCCTCACTGTGAAGGGTGGGACGAATGCCATCATCGAATATTTCGGTCCCGGTGCCGCATCCTTGTCTGCGACGGGGAAAGCGACGATCTGTAATATGGGAGCCGAGGTGGGTGCCACGACTTCCCTTTTCCCGTTCAATCTGAACATGGCCACTTATTTGCGTGCTACGGGACGTGATGATGTGGCCGAGTGGGCAACAGCCGTTTCCGACTATTTGGAAGCCGATATGGATGTGCAGGCTCAACCGGATTCTTTTTATGACCGTGTGATTGTAATCAATTTGTCCGAATTGGAACCGCATATCAATGGCCCGTTCACGCCGGATGCGGCAACGCCTATTTCCGAATTTGCTACCAAAGTGAAGGAGAATGGTTGGCCCCGCAAGATGGAAGTTGGACTGATCGGTTCTTGTACGAACTCGTCCTACCAGGATTTGAGCCGTGCCGCTTCAATTGCCCGCCAGGCAGCCGAAGACAAGATACCGGTGGCAGCTCCGCTGATTATCAACCCCGGCTCCGAACAGATACGCTATACGGCCGAACGGGACGGTATCCTCGGAGATTTCGAGCAAATTGGCGCGACAGTTATGGCCAACGCCTGCGGTCCGTGTATCGGGCAATGGAAACGGCATACCGACGACAATACGCGCAAAAACTCCATCGTTACCTCCTTTAACCGTAATTTCGCCAAACGAGCAGACGGCAACCCGAACACGCATGCCTTTGTTGCTTCCCCAGAACTGACGCTCGCGCTGACCATCGCCGGAGACCTTTGTTTCAACCCGCTGACCGATACACTGAAAACCGCCGACGGCCGCGAAGTGAAACTGAAAGAACCGGAAGGCACCGACTTCCCGCCGAAAGGATTCGAAGTGAAAGACAACGGGTATGTTGCCCCGACGGGGAAGGACGCCGAAGTGGTAATCAATCCCGGCTCCAACCGTTTACAGGTCTTGAAGCCTTTCGCCGCTTGGGACGGCAAAGAGCTGATCGAAATGCCGCTGTTGCTGAAGGCTGAAGGCAAATGTACGACCGACCATATCTCGATGGCTGGTCCGTGGCTTCGCTTCCGTGGTCATTTGGAGAATATTTCGGACAATATGCTGATGGGGGCTGTGAATGCTTTCAACGGCAAGACAAACAGCGTGCTGAACCAGCTGAACGGCAAGTATGAGGCTGTGTCAGCCGTCGCCAAACAGTATAAGGCAAAGGGAATTTCATCTATCGTCGTAGCAGAAGAAAATTATGGTGAGGGATCGTCTCGCGAACATGCCGCTATGGAGCCTCGTTTCCTGAATGTAAAAGTGATCCTTGCCAAAAGCTTCGCCCGCATCCATGAAACGAACCTGAAAAAGCAGGGTATGCTTGCCCTCACTTTTGCCGATAAGGATGATTATAAGAAAGTACGCGAGGAAGACAAGATTTCGATTGTCGGCTTGAAAGAGTTCGCCCCCGGAAAGCCGCTGACGGCAATCCTTTACCATGCCGACGGCACAGAAGAATCGTTCGCGGTGAATCATACCTATAATGAGTTGCAGATAAAATGGTTTAAAGCGGGAGCAGCGTTGAATGCAGCCCGATGATAAATTATTGATTTATGGGCGAATTAAAACTGTCCTGTTCCCGCACTTGACGCGGGAACAAGGCTGTTAAATCATCATTTGTAAAAATAAAGAATAAGATTATGAATAAGATAACAAAACAAAACGGGACCCTCCTTGTCCCCGATAAAGTCGTCATTCCCTTTATAGAGGGAGATGGAGTAGGTGCGGAGAT
>ENA-OQMY01000466-OQMY01000466.1-human-gut-metagenome-genome-assembly--contig:-NODE-466-length-11013-cov-2.717986_pt1 | contig 11013 bp, 16 predicted proteins | sample MGYA00242623_ERZ504868 | MGnify/ENA primary metagenome ERZ504868 (study PRJEB26092, sample SAMD00036386) | human gut metagenome | host: Homo sapiens | study: EMG produced TPA metagenomics assembly of...
TCTTGTCGAACGAGATGTCCGTACTGCCGGCAGGGCGTATGTTTACGGTGTAGTCTGTAAAATATTTTTTGAAAAGTTCCGTATATTCTGTCGTAACTTTTACATTGGCAAGATAACATATGACCGATATGTTTGTACTTTCGTTCTTTTTTATGGAGAACTCTTTTGCTCCTTCGTAGTAAGGGGCTTCAAAACCTTGGGTTTCTATGTTTCCATAAGTGGCCTTTAGTGTATAGTTGCCGGCTGCAATTTCTGTTCCGTCTGTAAAGTCGGCATACCTGTTCCAGGTAAGTTGTACATTATTATTTTGAAGAACGGCAATTGAAAAGTCGTTGATGTCGGGTAATGTCTCTTCATCAGCGGTAGCACGTGTTACCATGTTTCTACATTTGTATCAACTGCTAATTTCAGATTAAGTCTGCCCTGGTTTGCTGTTTGTTCATTCTTTTATTCATTTTCTGGTCTTTGTACATACATTATGATTTCTCACGCATCCTCCGCAAGGGCTACAAGCCGCTCTTCCGGCAGCAGGAACTCCTCGTCCGTGAAGTAATAGCAGATTTTCCGGTCCACGGCCTCCGCCTCGTCCGATATGGGTGCGCCGTCTTTGCCGACCAGCACGTCTTGCAGACCCGTTACAGAGACTAGGGTTTTGTATTCCCCGCCCGTTCCACGGAACAGCGTCAGTTCCCTGACAAAATATTCCCTGTCATTCCATGTGATAATCTCAAACATTTCCTCCACTTCCGGGAACAGCCGGCACAGGACCGGAAACAGTTTGCAGGCATCGCTCCGGAGCATCAGGAAGACACATTCCATCAGGCATAGTCCGGCATCTTTGAGCATGGGCAGCAATACGTCCGTGCCTGCTCCGTTTGCCTCTGCCACTATCAGGGCTTTCCAGTATCCTTCCTGGAATGAGTCCGTCCAAGGGATGAGTTCGGCTGCCCTGACGGAATAGGAAACCGCGATTTCTTCCGGATTGTCCTCGTCCGTGGAAATCAGTCCTATTTTCGTGTCATCTTCGACAGGCTCCTTTACCGGCAGGCAGACTTTCATTTTCCGGAACGTGTCCGTGTCCTCGTCCGCCCAGTTGACAAAGCCGCCGAATCTTATAAAATCATATCTGCTCATTTGTCATTATTGTTTATTGTTATTTACCTTACAATTCTTCCGGTTCTCCATCGTTGATACTCCGGTAGAAACGGTCTCCGTCCGCCCACTTCTTGGCGGTGATAGCCAGCTCGAAAGCTTCCTCTATGGAAAGGCCGTCGGCGGGAAGGGCATCAAGGAGTTCTCCCATGCATACGTCATTCTCGCGATACTCTTTCTGCACCTTTCCGAGTGTCATTCTGCCCTTGTCCGTCTTTTTACGCCACAAAGCATCTGTTGTATCCAATTTTTCATGCGATTCTTTTATTAAAGGAAATCCTTGGCATAACTGCGGGCTTCATTGAAAGTGTTGAAGCCGATTCCACTCATGCAAGAGATTGCCCAGTATCTTAATTTCCTGCTTTCGGCACGGGCAAGATAGATTTGCCCGATACAAATCCCGTCTTTGAGAATGTCATGCCGCTTGTCTTTTGTAATCCGTACCATGTTCCGACATTCACTTGTCCATTTTCCAAAATCCGTAATCGGACCCGTCACCGAGATGAGCACCGAAATAGTACCCCTCCGGTGAGTAACTATCGAGCGTGTCGAACAGCGATTCCAGCAATCCCGCCGCGTCATCGCTGTTCCACCAGTCTGCTTCTTTGTCCTCCATGGCATGGGCGGGGATGGCATTCATCACCTGCACGTACTCCGGTGTGTCACGGATAACGTCCAAGAACGCCGGAATCAGGTCCTGCGTGCGCATCGTGCCGTGGGAGATACTCTCTCCCGGCACGGCATGGAGGCGGTTTTGTGTCCTCTCGTCTATGAACATGGCATTTAGATAAAGGGCAGACGGGTATCTTCCAGCATGGAGGCCAGCATTTGACACATCTCGTATGAAGCACGGTTGCGGTCGTCAATGCAGCGTGAATCACGCCCTGCCATAGCGGTAATGGAAGCCTTTACCGTTCTGAAGAATGTCTGTTCCAGTGTCTTGTGGAAATAAGGAAGAGCCTGGGCGAAACGTTCGGACTTGAATCCCAAATCGTTCATGGCGTATTCCAGCTGTTTGGCCGCCTTGTACTCGCGGCTGTTCTCCAGGCTTTCCGGAATATCACCGAACTGTGCGGTCCGGAGCTGGCGTTCCAGTTCGATGACGGCCACCGAAAGCAACAGCTTGATGGCTTCCGGGTTGCCGATACCGTGTTTCTGCCCGTCAGCGGTATGGAACTCGATCAGGTTTACACTGTTATTCTCTTGTAATTCTTTGTAGCATGCGAGGGTCTTGCTGAGCGCTTTTGCTTTCTCTTTATCCATAATTTTATCTGATTTGATTGTTATTGCACACAAGTACGTCCCCAACGATGAAGTCTTTCGACGCCGGGTGATGAGCACGGAATATCCTGCTCGCTTCAAGATTGAGGGACAGAGGGATAAGTTTGCCTTCCTCGTTGACGACCATTGTCGTGCTCCCGTCCAGTTCCACCAGTTCGATGTAGCCGCCGACAATCGCCTGCATCTCCTCCAGCGTGAAGTCTGAGCCATTGGCTGGCTGCACGGGTTGGCGTGTTCCGTCCGTTTTGATGATTTCTGTCATAGTTGCTTTGAAATTTTAAGATTCATGACTCGCCAGTATATCCAAAATCTGTTGCAAAGGGAATTTTTCAGTATAGAATCGCTCGTCGGTATGTTTGCCGTACGCCCGGTATCTGGCTTCCCCGTTTGCAAATACCGCCAAGATATGGCTGACCAGCACATTGTCCGGCGGAACCAACCTTTCCAGTTCCGTTTCGGTCAGTTCCACGAAGCACCAGTTATTGTCTTCCGGCAAGTCCTCGCTGCCCAGTATCCCGTCCTCGTCCGGCTGGTAAAAACCAACCGATATGTCATAAAAGTTCAAAGACTGGAAACTGATGTCATCCTTGAATGGCTTGACGGCTTCCAGCCTGCCGGACTGTGTCTGTCTCCACTCTTTTGACAGGTACACGATTGCAAAGTCGCAGCAATCCCATGCACTGTCAGTTCCTGCCTTGAGCAGGAGGTATGGGGTAGGTTCATTTGAGATTTTCATCGTGTTTCCCTCCTTTTATGCCACGCGTGATACCGTTTCACGGTGCGCAGCAGGTTAATGATATGGCTGAAAAGCTCGCGTGAATAGATGCGGTAATAGAACACGGCCGAATACTCACGCACGTTGCCGTGAAAGTCCACATAGGAACGGTCCGGAGCGAAGTCGAACAATTCGCCCTGGACTTCCAGCGTGTATTTGTTCTGCCGCAGCCAGTCGAAGAACTCGAAGATGTCCTTCTTTTGGGAGTAGAAAGTGCAGTATTCGTAGCGGTTCCCGCGCAGGTTCCGTAGCAATGCCGCCATCTCGTCCCGTTCCCGGCGGTTGTCGAACTCGGATCCCGTCCGAGTGGCGAGGCTTTTCAAGAAATACCTCTTGCCATCATGTTCGAAATGGTACGGTATGTAGGTGACCGCCTTCCGGTACCAGCTGACATACTGGACGGAAGGAACGTCCTTGACGAGAGCGGGATGCAGGTTCACTTTCTCCATGTGTTCCCGGATCTGGCGGTAGATTTCCGCATTGGAAAGACGTATGGGACGTTCCGCCCGGAAATACCTGCCGTCCGACTCGAAACAGAGCGCGTACAGGTTTCGGTAATACGGTTCCCCGACAAAGAACCAGTCGCTCTGCATGCGGGCCGGAGGCAGGCATTCCAGCAGTTCGTAATAACGTTCCTCCGTAATTTCATGGAAGGGCTTGCAAAGTGCCCGGGTATAACGCTTCACAAGCAGTGTCATGCGTACCGGTGATACAGCGACCAGGTACGGGTTCTTCTCCCTTTCGCGCAGTGCTTCCAGCGTCTCGCCGCCGTAGTCGCTGTGCATGTCATCCGACATCGACGTGAGGCATGTCCCGTCGAAATAACGTGAATCTATGATGTATTTCATGATGCCGGTATGTTAGAAGTCGATACGCAATACGTGCCGTGCGGCGGATTCTGCCGCCAGTGTCAGTTGCCGCTGCCATGCCTGGTGGCTCGGCGCCCATTTGAATGCGGTCTTTTTCAACAGTGTCCGGGTCTGCTCGTCCGGTTTCCCGTCGAAAAGTATCTGCAGTCGGTTCTCCCCGTAATTCCATACCAGTCTGCCGCCGTCAAACGGTATTTCACGGTTCTCACGACCGGCCTGTTCCTGCTGTTTCTCCCGCACCTTGCGGGCGATCTCGGGGTATTTGAAGATGGAATGACGCTCCGTGACGACGGGTTTCCCGCCCTTGCCGTTCCACTCGCGGAGGCGGGCGACGGCACGGTCGATTATTTCGACATTGCCATGGTTGGCATATGTGGAGAGCCGTCCGGCAAGATTGCTGACGAAAAGGGAGCGGCTATAACCGCGTGATGTGCCCGTATCAATGCCACGGATGGCGGAGGCCGTGTCGTCGATGTCAGCTTTGACCCTCTGCCATTCCTCTTCGACACGCTGTTCTTCGGGCTTGGCGGCTTCGAGGGTCCTTGCGTATCGCTTCGAGGGCACGTTCGCGCCACTTTCTGAATGCCGTAACGCTCTTGTTGTGGCTGTTGCAGGCCTTTTCGTTACGGGCGGTGTTGAATCTAGCAGGTCCCGTGATCATCGCGCTGGCACAGCGGCTGTTGGCGACAATCATTGCCGAGAAATAGCGTTTGTAGTTTTCCATGTAACGTTCCCGCTGCTGTTCGGGCATAGACTGCAAATCCTCGTGCAGTTCCTTTTCGTGCGAGGCGATGTCTGACTCAACCCCGCTCGTCGGGTGAGAAGGAGGTGAGGTTGTAGGAGCTGCACGCCTGCTTGAAATATTCTTCCAGATAGCCCGGGTGCGCCACTTCCACAACTTCCCAGTCCTTGAAGTCCGCCGGGGCGAGGATTTCTTCCTTGCCCGGATTCCCTACAAGATGGGAATAGCTGCAATACCCGTGTCTCTTTCCCCTGAAAAGAAACGCTACCGGTTCGCTTTCCGGGGCATCCACACGCCGCACCATGGTCACACGATGGGCATTTTCCTTTGTCAATAATGTTGTTTCCATACCTTTCTTCTTGATTTCGTTATTTGATTGTTTCCGATTTTTATTGTTGCTTCATCCGGGCGGCATGGTCCATTACAGAGGCGAACCCCACCTCGATACCTATCTGGTATCCGCCCTTGATAGTCGATTCCAGCTCCGCCTCGCTTTCGATCAGGGATTCCGAATCATCGGCATAAAGCCTGTACAGGGAGAATACGTCTGCCTCCCATAGCTTCCGGGCATTTTCCGCCGATACAAGCAGCCACACGAAACCGTCCTCACGGGTTACCTTGACGGCGGCTTCGCTATGGCTCAGAGTCCGCCACTCCTTGATGTCCAGTGCCACCCTCCACACGATATACATCAGCGCATCGTGGCGGCTTTTAATATCAGGGGAATCGCACAGGCGGCTGGCCACATCTTTGAGTGTCCGGAAAGAGTCCGCCATGAACTGCTCCACGACATACGGCTTTTCGGCAATGGCGGAACAGGCATCGTCCGCCCTGCCTGATTCCGGAACGGTCTGAATATCCTCCTCTTCAAGGAAGATTTCACGGTGCAGGTAGTCCAAGTAGTAATATGATTTCATTCCGCTTATTCGTTTGGGGTGAAAGTGATTCTCGTGTCGCCCGTCATAACCGAGGACGGTTTCAGGCCGAAGGCTTCGGCATCACTGCTGATGCAGCAGATGTCCCAAATCTCCAACCCTCCGGCGCAGGTTATGACGGTATTGTTTTCAGATATTTGCGGCGACTTGTCTTTCAATGCAGCCCCGCCGCAGATGCCGCGTAGAATAACACCACGCTGGTGGGTAGTAAGTTCTTTCGTTTCCATAGACCTAATCTTTTGCTTTTACACCGAACATGTTCTCCATTGTACTGGCGAGGGCTTCCTTGAAACCGTCGCTTACGCCCCAGTATTCAAGTAACCCGTTGCCGATGACCTGCATCTGTTTGTCGGTGGGCATATCGCCATCATACCCGTATTCCTTGAGCAGGGCACGGCTGATGATGACACCTTTTATCTCGTTGATTCTATGTTCCTCTCCCATAGCCGTTAATACATCTTTACCCGCAGACCAGATATCTGCTTTCTCGTTATTTCTGTCATTTTCGTTTATCCGTTTATAAAAGCATAGGGGCATTCCGCCCCCATAGTTGTTATTAATTCATATTATTTTGCATGATTTTTTTCCGGAACACCTATCCGGCATAGATGTACTTGAGCTTGGGCACTCCGTTCTGGAGCACGGTGAAGGCGTTTTCTTCCACCTGCACGTCCTTTGCCTTTGGCCACCATAGCCACGAGAGTTTCCCGTCGGGTTTGAGGAATGCCACGGCATTACCCTGCACTTTCCCGACCTCACGCACGCCGAGGTCTTTTCCGCCCTCGAACAGCCGGACACACCGCCACTTCGAGCCAAGCGTCATTTTCCGTTTCACGTCTGCTAATGTTTTCATACTCATTGCGTTTTTATTATTGCATATAAATTCTGCATTTCCGGTTGCACCGTCTCAGGCTGTCCGCCGAGAGCGGATAACTGCGGTTCAAATGGTCGGGAAACCCTTCTCGGAACATCAGCTCCGCCGTAGCGTACTCCTTGCACCATTTCCGCCGACGTCTCCCACGGGCAGGTCTCGTTTCCGGCATCCGCCTTTTCGGAGATTTCGGCACACGCCATTTCCCACCGACAAACACCGCTTCATATTCCCGTTGTAACACGCCGCTGCAATACGCCGCCACGCTGACAGCGGGCACACTTCCGAGCTGTCCCGTCGCGGCAAGGCTGTCAAGCGTATCGGTGGCAGCCTTGAAACTGGCAAAGCACCCGTAACTGCGGGTGCGCTTTGCGTCAAACACTTCTATCATATTTATTCGTTTTATTATTGGCACATCCGTTCTCCGCTTCCCCGCACAGGATAACAGCGGAAGCACGGCAGGCGGTTCCGCAGAACGCCAGACCGTGCTTAACCGTGTTATATACAAGGTAGGCACAACGCCTCACGGCGCAAGGAAGTCATATCGGAGGGAAGTTTTAGAAAAGTGCGGGCATTTCAGGGTGCAATCCTGACACAGTGTATATCAATGCCCGAAAAAGCGCGCACGCCCCGCAGTTTCCGCAGCACGTGTGCGCGTCATGTCACTCGCCATCGTCCCCGCTGTCAATTCCTGCGGTGATGTTGCATATCTCCTGCAATGCCGATTCTATCTGCACAAGGTCGTCGATGTCGAACTTCACGGCATCGCAGTCCTTCTCCCACACTTGGCGGGCTATGAAGACGGCATCATGCAGCGACCGCTCGGACTCTTCCAGAGCGGTCTTCAGGTCGTCCACGGTGTACTCCCCGTCCTGCGGCGGAGGTACAGTCCCGGCACCGTTTTTTGCCGGGAAATTCTTTTCGCCTATCACGTTACAGTTGCTTTCGCCCGAAATGAAAAGCGCGTATCCGTGGCATACGTCACAAGAACACGCGCTTACGACGGCAGATACGAAAAGGGCAGGCAGTCCCACACGTTCAGCGGGCTGCCTGCCGTCCTTTTGCCTTTTTCGGGCAGGTTTCAGTTACTCCGTTGCCCTTATGCCGCCTTTTTGCTTTCGTCGGCAACCGTTCCGGCAGGCTGTTCCGCCACCTTTTCAGCCTTGCCGGTCTTGGTCGTTTTCTCGGTTGGCTTTTCGAGGCTGGCGAGGTTCGGGGCGAAATCCATGGCGTTGCGGATAGCCTTTGCAGCGGCATGGATTGTCTTTTGGAAATCACGGTTTGACTTCTCGAGGTCTACTTTGGTCGGCACAAGACCGATACGCGCCCAAACGCTGTCGGTAAGGTCGTACTTCTTGATACGATTTCCCGACTTCTCGCAGATGATGATTTCCGCAGGGGTTGTGGCACGGAATTTCGAGCGTATGCCGTCGGCATCGGCACGCAGTTTCTTTTCCTCCGCAATGGTGTGCCACATAGTTGCGACCATGTTTTTAAATCACACGGAAAATCTCGTTGTCCGACTTGTCGGCAGGCTCAAAGTCCGCACCGAAAAAGTGCTGTGCCGTCTGCACGAGTTCACCGTCCTTGTTGGTAGAGTTGTAAACCAACATGATACCTGCAAACGAACCGATGTTTGCATACTGTTCCTTGTTCAATTTAGAAGTTGCCATAATGATAAAATTTTAGAAACACTGCGCAAAATCACGCATTGCGGGCACTCGGGGAGTCGAACCCCGAACTTTGCACCATAGCGCAAAGTGTGGCATTTCCTGCCACGCGCCCAAAAATTTGCCGTGCATTTCACCCTGCACGGCAAAATTTTTCGTAACTTTGTCGCACTTAAAACGTACCCCATAGCAGAGCTATCCAAATGAGCGCATTTTCGGCATATCGTATCTTTGCACGAGTTCTACTCATCGTGTCGTGGCTCTGCGCTGCTTTACTCCAATTTCGGCAAGACGCTTCTCTGGCACGTTCCGGATCTTTTCCAATCCGGCAGCTAACAGTAAGGCGGTGGGCGGCTGGTGATTATGGGCATAACATTGGCAATGCTCTTTTCTCAAGCTCCGTGCGGACTGTTTTTCCGCTACCGTGCATTTTATCTCCGTGCGCACAAGGGCGCAATTATGGCATTATTCTTGCACGTCCTTTTCAGTGGCGGTATTCTCAATACTCCCAGCGACTTGCAAAAGTCTTGACGTATTTCCGGCACTCGGAATAAATACGATTTATCCCGTTCCATAAATTTCCCTACTTTCGTAGGTTGGCAATACTGGTATTATTGCCCCGTGCGAAGCGTGGTTATTTAACGCACTCTTTAAGCGTACCTAAACGCACACGGTGTTGTTTCGGGTGTTACCCTTTGACGGCTCAACAACTCACTTTCGTGTAAACGCCGTTTTTGTTTCTCGCTCTCGGCGGTCTTTGCTTTTCTGTTTTTTAATTCTGTTTTTTACTATCTATTTTTTTATTCGTTTTTCTCCGTACTTGTTTGCCGTTTGTTTGGCTTTCGAGTACATGACTATTATAAAACCGTTTTTCAGAACTGCAAAACTTTTTGAAGAAAAAAATTTGGAACGTTCCAAAAACAGCCTTTTTGCGAATATGGAACGCACGCGCGCGAAGTGAATTTGTAAATAGTTGAATATCAATAAAATAGTAAAAAATGATTTCTTTGAAAAAAATTTTTCCTTGCAAAAATCTAAAAAAGCCCCGTTTCAACGTATGTATAAAATCAAAATCAGTTTTGTCTATTGATTATCAGATTATTAGCTGCTTAAAATGGATAAAATAGGACTGAAAAGAGTTTTTTTACTTTCAATTTGTAAGCAAAGATAATGTAAAAGACGTTTTTAGGCTTACTTTATACAAAAGTAAACCTAATAAATTATTGATATTCAATGGTGTAATAAAAATAAAAAGATTAGGGAGGGTGTACCCTCGGGTGCGGATTCGGTCTCTGTCCTCGGGCCGTTTTTTCAAGTCCGGTTTTCCAAAATGGCTCAAAATGCGGCTTTCGGATTGAAACTGTAAGCAGGTATCAAAAAATATACAGTAAAGTACTTGTATTTATCATGGTTGCTTAAGGTGCTGGTGTTCACCATGTCCCATATTTTTGAAATATTCTCATTTGTGGATGCCTGTCCTTTCAATTTTCACGGGTGTACAGACTTTCTGCACGATTTCCGGGTTCCGGCTTGAAGTTGTTTTTTAGATACGCTGAAAACGCATCAAAAAACTATATAGAGACACGTCGGTATATTGACTGTTCTTAACCGGATTGGACGACGGAAAAGGAGGATGTGTATTCCTGTCATTCAGTATGTTCGGATATGCTTTTCACAATCGGACAATCTTGTAATGTTTTGTTCCTTAATCATATAGAATATACAGAACGAAGCTATCCACATGGATTCCGACTTATTTGTACGGTTTTTGTGACTTTATACAGGAAACCGTGGAAATGCAGAGAAATGGGGTTCAGTCACCTGCCTTTTTGGTGAATTATACGTATATTTGCCGTATTGTATCCACTTATGTATGAAGTATGGCATTTTGCTGTTACAGGAAATATCTGGATAAAGAATCGAAAGAATGGAATCATATCATAAGAAGAAAATCGGGAGTATTCCGAAAGACAGCACGGGTGGGTCGTCCATTCGCAAGGGAATGGTCGTCTTCAACGGTGGGACATCGGAAACCGGACTTGTGGGAGATGTCACGGGTAATTGCGTGTCGGTTCCGGTAAGGATGACTGCGGGCAGAGAACTCGTTACCGATGACGCGGTCATGTTTCTGAATGATTGCCGGGAAGCGAGCGCAGAGCAAAAGATTGCCCTCCAACGCCTGCTGAACGAAGGCCATCTTGCATGGGACAAGCGCCGGGGTGTATGTTCGGAATCTCTCTATGCTCCCAAAGACGGACAGTTGGTAAAACTCAGTATCCTGGATGAGCATGTAATACTGGGGGCTTTCAAGGAAATCGACGCAAAAGGACGTGTTGTGCTGTATTGCCTGCTGGACGAAGACGGGAGCCTGCGCTATTCCCTGCATGAAACAGTCGGGTACGCGGTGAATCTCCAGATACTGCCTATCGGAACCAGTGGCCGTAGCAGGCTTTCCGATGCTCTACGCCAGAAAGGGCTTGCATGGAACGGACGGCTGAAGGAACTCGAACGGCTGGCAACACGTGTCAGACGCGGTGACAAGTACTATTACCTGAATGACATACTGGAAATCCGTGAATGCAGGGACAACAACAGGCCGGCGGACAGGAAACGGTTGGAATGCGGGAACTATTTCATGGAGCGGAGGGATGCCGAACTGGTACGTGACTGCGTGCGCTCTGTCGTAAGGCTGAACCGCGACAAGGATGCCAGACGGTA
>ENA-OQMY01000467-OQMY01000467.1-human-gut-metagenome-genome-assembly--contig:-NODE-467-length-10954-cov-2.709061_pt1 | contig 10954 bp, 6 predicted proteins | sample MGYA00242623_ERZ504868 | MGnify/ENA primary metagenome ERZ504868 (study PRJEB26092, sample SAMD00036386) | human gut metagenome | host: Homo sapiens | study: EMG produced TPA metagenomics assembly of...
GCAATAAAATAGAGGAAAAACAGAACGTACATTTATATTTACCGGAGTCTTTTGAATGGCTGATTTTAAATTCAGATCTTTACTAGGACAAAGAGGTTCGTAAAATTCTGGAAAATCCAGAAGATTATATCGACAGCACAGAGTTTTTTAGACTGGGAACAATATTTTACAAAATTAGCTAGATTCAGAAAACAGAAGGAACATATTTGCAGTATAAAAAGCAAAATTAAATCCATCTATTTGCAGGATAAAATAAAAACAAAATACTGGAGAGTATACAAGGGATTCAGTGGAAAATAAAATCCTTAAAATAGCAAAAATAATGAAAGAATAGAGAGAAGAACATGAACTATACAATTTATGACTATCTCGGCCTGTTTTTCTTTTACGCCTTCCTTGGATGGCTTCTGGAAACTTCTGTGGCCGCGATCCGGAAAAAACATATGGTAAACAGAGGATTCTTAAATGGTCCGCTCTGCGCCATCTATGGAATCACAGCTGTCTTTATGACACGTTATCTGTATGAACTGCAGTCAAGCCCCGTCTTTTTGTTCCTTGGCTGTATGATTATCGCTACCGCAGTCGAGTGGCTGGCCGGTCACGCACTGGAACGCATTGGCCATGGCAAATGGTGGGACTATTCCAATAAAAAATGGAACATGGACGGCTATATCTGCCTTCAGTATTCTGTACTATGGGGAATTTTAGGACTGCTTGCCATGAAAATCGGCAATCGCCTCTGCTTTACAGTTCTTCATTCAATTCCGGCCGGTTTCCTGCATATCACATCCTGGATTCTCTTTGGTATATTGATAGTAGATGCCGTCGGTTCCTATGCTGTTCTGCACCACATCACGAAAAAAACTGCCGCGGATCAGCGCTATGAACGATCAGATCGACGCCTTCACCAGACGCCTTTCTGTCCGTGTTTACCGCTATCTGGAGCGTCGTGTGGAACCGTTGCCTATCCGGCCGTACAGCCAGTTTCGGAGAAAAACGAGAAACAGAACCGGCGTATTTGCCGAAGGATGCAGCTTTTACAAAATCGTTCTTCTCTTCATCATCGGCGCATTTTTGGGCGATATTACAGAAACCATATTCTGTCGCATCACCGCCGGTGTCTGGATGAGCCGCAGCAGCCTTGTATGGGGCCCGTTCAGCATCGTCTGGGGCCTGGCCATCGCCCTCGCTACCTGGTTCCTCTACAACTACCGCGACCGCTCCGATGGATTCCTGTTTGCCTTTGGTACCTTCCTCGGCGGAGCCTACGAATACATCTGCAGTGTGTTCACCGAAATCGTATTCGGAAAAGTCTTCTGGGACTACAGCGACATTCCCTTCAACCTCGGAGGCCGTATCAACCTCCTGTACTGTTTCTTCTGGGGAATAGCCGCCGTCGTCTGGCTCAAAAAATTCTATCCTGTCATTTCGCACTGGATTGAAAAAATCCCGATGAAATTCGGAGAAATCATCACTTGGATCCTGATCGTGTTCATGGTGGCCAACATGCTCGTATCTACCCTTGCTCTCGCCCGATACGACGAACGCGCCCACCAAAAGCCCGCAGCTAATGCCATCGAGCAGACCATAGATGCCCATTTCCCGGACGCCCGAATGGAAAAAATCTACCCCAATGCCAAAGCGATTAACTAGAATGTGTTAAAAAACATTTCCGTAGTCTGCACGCCCCAATTACAGACTACAAAAAGCCCTCTCCCGCCGTCATGCAAAGTCAGGCCCCGTTTCGACAGCTTTGGTCTGCGCGGTCCGTCACCCCAAAAGAAAACCTTTGGCAACCCACCAAAAGTATGATATAATGTCACATAGATATTTTAGGGATACCATATCCTCTAAGAGCGAAGAAAGGACTCAACCACAAATGACAGTAGACAACAGCTTCACAATGAAGAAATTTCAAAGCATGGAAATCATCTATGTCACATTTTCCCAGATCACGAAACTCCCATACGTAGAGTGCGATCCGGAAACCTTTGACGATCAGGTATATATGTTTACCGAAGAAGAAGCAGCTAAAGAATTTGCAAAATCCTATGTAGAGAAGAATACCCCGCTGCTTACCGTAAAAGTACTGCGCAAGCAGATGCCGAACTTCTATATGGGCCTCTACGCAGAAGGTGTCAACATGGTCATCTTCCACGAAGGCGATCAGACCCGCCGCATCGAGCTGGAGCAGATCTTCCCGAAACCGGACATGGAAAAAATGAACAAACAGCATCTTCCAGTCCTCAACCCTGGCGTACAGCTCACTGTAGTTTATTTCCTGCAGGAGCTCCGCAAACCAAATCAGAGAAGAGACGATGCCGAGCGCATGCAGCACCTGCGTGAACTCGAAGAAGAAATGCTTGTCAACCTGATGCGAAGCAAATTCATCCTTGCCATCGACATCTCCCAGGTACAGGGCGAATTCGATCCGGCCAACCCGGGACCAGACGTGCGCATCCCGTACATCAAAAACCAGAACGAAGACATCTTCCAGCCGCTGTTTTCCGATATTGGTGAATTCCAGAAATTCCGTCCGGATCCGCAGGCAAAACTCCGTCTGGCAGCCATCCCGTTCCAGCACCTTCTGCCGTATCTGATGAAACAGGCGAAAGGCTTCGTCATCAACCCGTCCGGCTTCAACCTTCTGTTGACCAGAGAACAGCTCCAGAGAATCATGGGAGCCCAGGCGCAGAGTGTCCGCCCGAATCTCGAGGCGATGATGGCACAGGCTGCCGCAGCTCAGGCGCAGAGAAATGCGCAGAACAATGCTGCAAATGACGAAGTAAAAGATCATGTGGATGAGGCGGAAACTACCGACGCAGAAACAGACCACGAAGAATAAAAACCGACAGGGCCGCAGAAAATCCCAGTAAACGGGCACTGCGGTCCGTTTTGACTGCATAAAACCGGAAATAATAAAGAAAAACAAGAAAGGATATACAAAAATGAACGCAGAACATTGCAAAGCCTATACCCTGCTGCAGGAACAGCAGATTGATGATATCCACGCACATGGCTACCTCCTTCGCCACAACAAAAGCGGAGCCCGCGTGCTGCTTCTCGAGACGGAGGATGACAACAAAGTATTCAACATCGCGTTCCGTACCCCGCCGGCCGACAGCACCGGCGTAGCCCACATCCTCGAGCACAGCGTCCTCTGCGGCTCCCGCGAATTCCCGTTAAAGGATCCCTTCGTAGAACTCGTCAAAGGATCCCTGAACACCTTCTTAAATGCTATGACCTACCCGGATAAAACCATGTACCCGGTAGCCAGCACCAACGATGCCGACTTCCAGAACCTGATGCATGTCTACATGGACGCCGTATTCTACCCGAACATTTACAAACACGACGAAATCTTCCGGCAGGAAGGCTGGAGCTATCATCTGGAAAGCGAAGACGGCCCGCTGACCTACAACGGTGTTGTATACAACGAGATGAAAGGAGCCTTCTCCTCCGCAGACGATGTCCTGGAGCGTGAAACATTCAACACCCTGTTCCCGGACACTCCGTACGGCGTAGAATCCGGCGGAGATCCGTCCTGCATCCCGAACCTGACCTACGAAAACTTCCTGAATTTCCATCAGACCTATTACCATCCGTCCAACAGCTATATCTACCTGTACGGAAACATGGATATGGAAGAAAAACTGGCATGGATGGATGAAAAATACCTGTCCCATTTTGATGCAAAAGAAGTAAAATCCGAAATTCCGTATCAGAAACCATTTGCAGAGACCCTCGACATTGTACACGAGTACCCGGTACTCGATGGCGATCCGCTTGAAAACAATGCGTACCTGTCCTACAACATGGTCATCGGCAGCGGTCTGGATGTAAAATTAAACGTGGCATTTTCTGTTCTGGAGTATGCACTCCTTGACGCACCGGGAGCCCCGGTCAAACAGGCACTCCTTGACGCACACATCGGAAAAGATGTTTACGGCTCCTACGAGGACGGCATCCTGCAGCCATTCTTCTCCATCGTAGCCAAGAACGCCGATGAAAATGAGAAAGAAAAATTCCTGTCCATCATCCGCGGCACCCTCGAGGATATCGTGAAAAACGGCATGGATCAGAAAGCCATCGAGGCAGGCATCAACTATTTCGAATTCCGTTTCCGTGAGGCGGACTTCTCCAGCTTCCCGAAGGGCCTGATGTACGGCATTGACGTCTTCGACAGCTGGCTGTACGACGAGAACAAACCGTTCGCCTACCTGCAGCAGCTTGCGATCTACGATGAGCTGAAAAAACTGGCAAAAGAAGGCTATTTCGAAGACCTGATCCAGACGTATCTGCTGGACAACACCCATGCCTCCATCGTGACCCTCATTCCAAAGACCGGTCTTGCCGCAGAAAATGATGCAAAGACCGCAGAAAAACTGCAGAAATACAAAGAGAGCCTGTCAAAAGAAGAGATCGAGAAAATCATTGCTGACACCAAAGAGCTGGCAGCATATCAGGAAGAAGAGGAGAGCGAGGAAGCACTCGAGACGATTCCGCTCCTGAAACGAAGCGATATCAAACGTGAGTCTGTCAAACTTTACAATGACGAGCATGAAGTCGATGGAACGACGGTTCTTCATCACAACGTATTCACGAACGGCATCGGTTACTTAAGCTTGCTGTTTGATACGAAAAATGTGCCGAACGATCTGATCCCGTACATGGGCGTATTAAAATCCGTTCTCGGCTATGTGGACACCGAACACTACACCTACGGCGAACTGTTCAACGAGATCAATGCACAGACCGGCGGCATCAACTGCGGACTGCAGGTATTCCGCATTCCGGAAAATGATGACGACTGCCGTAGAATGTTCGGCATCCGCGCGAAATTCCTGTACGACAAACTGGATTTCGTCATGAAAATGATCGAGGAAATCCTGAACACCTCCCGCCTAGGTGACGAGAAACGTCTTCACGAGATCATCTCCAGCATGAAATCCGGCCTGCAGAACCGCCTGTCTTCCGCCGGAAATGCAACGGCTGTGATGCGTGCAGCTTCCTATTACTCCCCGATGAGCAATTTCCAGGACCGCATCGCAGGCATCGGCTTCTACCAGCTCTTAAAAGATCTGGACGAGAACTTCGATGAGAAAAAAGCAGAACTGATTAAAAATCTGCAGACCCTGATGAAATACATCTTCCGCAAAGAGAATCTGACCGTCTCCTATACCGCAGACGAGACAGGCTACGCACCGCTGGAAGAAAAAATCGCAGTATTCAAAGAGAATCTGTGCACCGACGAAGTGGAGCCGGGCAGCATTGTGTATGACTTTGAACAGAAAAACGAAGCCTTCCAGACCTCCGGCCAGGTACAGTACGTGGCACTCTGTGGAAACTTCGAGCGCGAAGGCTACGACTACACAGGAGCCCTGCGCATCCTGCGTGTCATGCTGAGCTATGACTATCTGTGGATCAACATCCGTGTCAAAGGCGGCGCTTACGGCTGCGGCGGAGCTTTCGGAAGAGGCGGAAACGCGTGCATTTCTTCCTACCGTGACCCGAACGTCGGAAGAACCCTTGAAGTATACCGCGGTATCGGCGATTACGTGCGCAATTTCGAAGCAGACGAGCGCCAGATGACCAAATACATCATCGGAACGATCAGCGAACTCGACGTCCCGATGAACCCGTCCGCAAAAGGCCAGACCTCCGAGAGCGCATGGTTCAACGGCATCACCGAAGCAGACTTCCAGCAGGAGAGAGATCAGATCCTCGATGCAACCCTGTATGACATTCATGCACTGGCAGACCTTGTAGATGCAGCCTTAAAACAGAATAACATCTGCGTTGTCGGAAGCGAAGCGGCCATTCAGAAAGAGAAAGAACTGTTTAAGAACGTAGAGAACTTATAAATGAGGAGAAGAGACAGCAATGGAAAACAATGCAAATTATAAATCCGGCTTTGTAGCCCTGATCGGCCGTCCGAACGTGGGAAAATCCACGCTGATGAACCACCTGATCGGACAGAAGATTGCGATTACATCCAAGAAACCGCAGACCACCCGCAACCGCATCCAGACCGTTTATACGTGTGACGAGGGACAGATCGTGTTCCTCGACACACCGGGTATCCACAAGGCGAAAAATAAGCTCGGCGAGTACATGGTCGATGTAGCCGAGAAAACGTTAAAAGAAGTCGATGTGATTCTCTGGCTGGTAGAGCCGAGCAACTTCATCGGAGCAGGAGAGCGCCATATCGCAGAGATCCTGGAGAAAGTCAATGCGCCGGTCCTCCTCATTATCAACAAGACCGATACCGTGGAGAAAGACAAAATCCTGGAATTCATCGATACGTACCGCAAGCTGTTCCAGTTTGCCGAGATCATTCCGTGCTCGGCACTCCGCCATCAGAACACCGATGACATCATTCCGAGCATCTTCAAATATCTGCCGTACGGCCCGCAGTTCTACGATGAGGACACCATCACCGATCAGCCGATGCGCCAGATCGTGGCTGAGATCATCCGCGAGAAAGCACTGTACGCCTTAAACGAAGAGATCCCGCACGGCATCGCCGTTGTGATCGACCAGATGAAAGACCGCCCGAACGGAAAAATCGTTGATATTGATGCGACCATCATCTGCGAGCGCGATTCCCACAAGGGCATCATCATCGGAAAACAGGGCGCGATGCTCAAGAAGATCGGAAGCAACGCGCGGTATGAGCTGGAGCAGATGCTGGAGCAGAAAGTCAATCTGAAGCTCTGGGTCAAAGTCAAAAAAGATTGGCGCGACAGCGATTTCCTTGTGAAGAACTTCGGATATGACAAAAAGAAACTCGATTTATAATATTGCATTATAATAAGGAAGAAACATGCGAGAACCAATCAATGTAAGCGGAATGGTATTATCCGCCTCCCCGGTCGGAGAGTATGACAAGCGCGTCGTGATCCTGACCCGGGAGCTCGGCAAAATCACTGCCTTCGCGCGTGGCGCCCGCCGCATGAAAAGCCCGCTGATGGCCGTTTCCAATCCGTTCGTCTTCGGCGAGTTTCAGGTCTACGAAGGCCGCGACAGCTACACCCTCTCCGGCGCAAACATTAAAGAATACTTCCTCGACCTGGCGCAGATGCAGCCCGGTGTCTACTACGGCTTTTATTTTCTGGAACTGGCCGAATATTTCGGCCAGGAAGGAAACGACGAAACCCAGATGCTTAACCTGCTGTACGTGACGATGAACGCCATCCGCCGCGGAAAACAGGACCTCCGCCTGATCCGGTGCATCTTCGAACTGCGGACGATCACGATCAGCGGAGAAGCACCGCAGATGTTCTCCTGCATGGAGTGCAGCACGAAAGAGAATCTGACCGTTTTCTCCCTGCGCGACAGCGCCATCTACTGCCCAAACTGTGGAAAAACCATCAGAGATCCATGGCCGCTGCAGCCGGGCACCGTGCTGGCATGCCGCTATATCATTGCGGCACCGCTGGCGAAGCTGTATGGTTTTACTGTAAATGAAGAGATCCTGGACGAACTGGAACGATTGCTGCGTGCATATCTCCATCGCTATGTCGAAAAGAAGATGAAAACATTACAGATTCTGGATGTGATGAAATAATATAAAATGTAATAATTTGCAAAAATGTGAAATGATTATGTCCAAAAGTGTGTCCACACCTTTACAAATAAGTAGAAATGGGATAGAATATTTGGAATAAAGAAAAAAATGGTTCTGTATTCGTCACAGAAGATATTACAAATGCATAGTACCAGAAAAAATGAGAAGGTTTTAGTGAAAATGGTAATATAAAAGCTAGAAAAACTATGCGAAACAAGAGAATGTTACGAGTACGGCGAAAAAACTACGACAGGGGAGAAAGGTATGTACAAAAATCATCCACAGGATGGCTGAAGCATCTGGATTTTATGGTTCTTGATATTATCTGTCTTCAGCTGGCTTTCGTCATGGGTTATTTCTTAAGACATCACAGTTTTAAGCCATATGGAAGCCCAATTTACCGAAATGAGGCTATCGTATTCGCTCTGATCCAGCTGATGATCATGTTTTTTGACGATTCCTTCAAAAACGTCATGAAGCGCGGATACCTCGTGGAAATCGGAATGACTGTAAAAAATATGGTATACATCATCGTTCTTGGTGTATTCTACCTGTTCCTGATTCAGGAGGGAGATCAGTTCTCCAGAGCAACCATTATGCTGACCGGTGCTCTGTACGGAATGCTTTCCTATCTGATGCGCATCGGATGGAAGGCTGTGGTAAAGAAACGCAGCAGCGGGGAACACAGCGGCCGTTCGCTTCTGATCATCACGACCGAAAAACAGTCACAGTCCGTTGTAAAGAGCATGCTGGATTTCGATTACATCGGCGTTCGTCCGACTGGCGTTGTTCTCGTAGACCAGGACAGAACCGGACACAAAATCCACGGCGTACCGGTGGTATCGAACCTTGCAGATGCAGCTGAGTATGTCTGCCGTGAGTGGTTCGACGAAGTGCTGATCGTTCTGCCGGAAGGCAGAGAAATCCCGCAGAAAGTATTCGACGCATTCGCCGAGATGGGCATTACGATCCACGTAAAAATTGCGGACGTGAACGAAATGCAGGGAAAAAATCAGACTGTAGAGCGCATGGGCAACTATACCGTGGTCACCACCTGCATCAATATGGCAAGCGCAGGACAGCTTGTGCTGAAACGAATCATGGACATCTGCGGCGGTCTTGCCGGATGTATTCTGACCGGAATCATCTTCCTGTTCGTTGCCCCTGCGATTTATATCAAGTCTCCGGGCCCGATCTTCTTCTCACAGTACCGTGTCGGAAAGAACGGAAGAAAATTCAAAATTTACAAGTTCCGTAGCATGTACATGGATGCGGAAGAGCGGAAAAAAGAACTGATGAAACAGAACCGCGTCAGCGATGGTCTGATGTTCAAAATGGAGAATGACCCGCGTGTCATCGGAAGCGAAAAAGGACCAGGCAAAGGAATCGGAAACTTTATCCGCAAAACCTCGCTGGATGAATTCCCGCAGTTCTTCAATGTGTTAAAAGGCGACATGAGCCTTGTAGGAACCCGTCCGCCGACAGTGGATGAGTGGGAGAAAATATGAGCTCCATCACAGAGCAAGACTGGCAATCAAGCCGGGACTGACTGGTATGTGGCAGGTAAGCGGACGAAGCGAGATTACAGATTTTGAAGAGGTTGTAAAACTGGATACGAAGTACATTTCAGAATGGTCCTTTATGCTGGATATTAAGATTTTGTTTAAAACTGTACTGATTGTATTAGGCCAGAAAGGTTCTATGTAAAAAAAATGAAAAATGGAGATATATTGTAGTTTTGGGAGTAGTGTGGTAAAATAAAGGTAAATTTTAAGAAAAATTTATGAATGGAAGCGCAAAGAAGTCCTGATGACGGCGAAAAGGAAAAAGGCTTCCTTTGACAGGTGGTCCAAATAATGTTAATTATTTGGACCTTTTTATGTGAACTTCCTGAAATATTAACTCTCGTTTCGACATGTTCTTGCTTTAAGCCAGTTGTAGCATACTTTAAAAGGAATTTTATGAGAGTTAATTTTATAGGAAGTTCACATATATACTACCACAAAAGTAATTATCTTTCACTGACAACTATCCTAACACACAGGGGATTGAAAAAGTCATAAAGTTATGGTATAATCGAAAACAAAAGTTCATGAAAAATGAAAGAAGGAAGTATATGAACAACTCAAAACAAGATATATTGAACAACCTGATAAAAGAACCCTTCATCAATCAGCGTATCCTTGCCGCACAGACCGGCCATTCGCTTGGAATCGTCAATCGTTCGATCAAGGAACTGATTTCAGAAGGTTACCTGGATGAAGAGATCCGTCCGACGGAAAAGACACTGCGTGAGGCAAAAGAGAAAGCGCCGAAAAACGCCATTATCCTTGCCGCCGGATTTGGTATGCGGATGGTTCCGATTAATACAGAGACACCGAAAGGACTTCTGGAAATCAAGGGAGAGCGGCTGATAGAGCGCACAATCCGTCAGCTTCATGAAGTCGGCATTACAGAGATTTACGTCGTTGTCGGATTTATGAAAGAGCAGTATGAATATCTGATCGATGAATACGGCGTAGAATTGATCGTCGCTCCGGACTATGTGTCGAAAAACAATCTGCATTCCCTGAAAACGGCGGCAGCCCATTTATCAAACAGCTACATCATTCCCTGTGATATCTGGTGTGAAAAGAATCCATACAGCAGAAACGAATTATATTCCTGGTACATGGTCAGCGATCTGGTGGATGATGACAGTACCGTCCGCGTAAACCGGAAGCAGGAGCTGGTCGTACAGAAAGAACAGGCAGGCGGAAACGCGATGATCGGCATCTGTTATCTGCTGGAAACAGAAGCGGAGATCGTGCGGGAGCGTCTGGAAGAACTGGGAAGAGATTCCCGATACGACGGAGCGTTCTGGGAGGAAACCTTATACCGGAAAGACAGAATGATTGTGACCGCCCGTGTTGTACATGCAGCAGATGCCGTAGAAATTAATACTTATGAGCAGCTGCGTGAGATCGACAGCGATTCCAGCCAGCTGCAGACGGATGCCATTCAGGTGATCTGTGAAGCACTTGGAGCACAGCAGGACGAAGTAACAAACATTACAGTTCTGAAAAAAGGAATGACAAACCGATCCTTTTTATTCTCCTGTAAAGATAAAAAATACATTATGCGAATTCCGGGAGAGGGAACCGATCAGTTGATCAACCGCAGGCAGGAAGCCGCTGTATATCAGACGATCGCCGGCCGCAGGATCTGTGATGAGATTGCCTATATTAACCCGGAGGACGGCTACAAAATCACAGAATATCTCGAAGGTGCGCGGGTCTGCGATGCAGAAAATGAGGAAGATCTTCAGAAATGCATGAAGAAACTGCGGGAGTTTCACGGGCAGAAATTAAGAGTAGACCATTCCTTCGACCTGTTCGGACAGAT
>ENA-OQMY01000469-OQMY01000469.1-human-gut-metagenome-genome-assembly--contig:-NODE-469-length-10953-cov-3.062996_pt1 | contig 10953 bp, 9 predicted proteins | sample MGYA00242623_ERZ504868 | MGnify/ENA primary metagenome ERZ504868 (study PRJEB26092, sample SAMD00036386) | human gut metagenome | host: Homo sapiens | study: EMG produced TPA metagenomics assembly of...
TCATGGAAGATGCAGAGGGCGACGGCGCTATTACAGGTATCTGCGGGCGCTTTCGCCTGGAGTGCGCATTTACGACGGACGGAACACTGGAGCTGGAGCAGCCGGAGCTGTAGAGAAAGATCGACAAACAAAAGCACCTGCGGACGATGTGTCCGCAGGTGCTTTTCTAGCCGGATGACGGTATGCCGTTCAAAGCTGCGGGGCAGGTTCTGCGGTAGCCAAACGCTTACGCCAGGCGCCGAAGCGATAGGCGACAGCCGTGAGCAGTGCGCCCAGCGACCAGGAGACCAGCAGGGAGATAAAGGTGGATTCCGGGCGCCCGGTGGGATACTCGGCGCTGCGTGTAAAGAATGCGATGCCGTAGGCAATGGGAACGCGGAGCACAACAGTGGTGATGATGGAGATCCACATTGGTGTCATCGTGTCTCCTGCGCCTCGCATCACGCCAGAGAGACACTGAGTAATGGACATGGCGATATATCCGAAGGCGAGAATCTGCATCATGCGCATGCTCAAATCTACCAGCACGGCTGTTTCGGTAAAAACGCCCATCAGTTGGCGGCCGAATAAAAGAATCAATGCAGTCAGGAAAGCGGAGATGCCGACGGCAATCCAGGTGCCCTGCTTTGCACCCTGATGCACACGGTCCAACCTGCGCGCGCCAACGTTTTGTCCGGTATACGTCGTCATTGCCTGTCCAAAGGTGAAGTTCGGCATCATCGCGAAGCCATCCACCCGCATGACGATCACGTTGCAGGCGATGACCATTTCACCAAAGCTGTTGGTGAGGGACTGGACCACAAGCATGGCCACGGAGAAGATGGCCTGAGTGATGCCGGAAGGCACACCGATGCGGATGATATTGGCAATGGGCGCGGAGCAGGGTTTCAAGTAATGCAGCGTCAGGTCGAACACGTCCCGCATGCGCAGCAGTTTCCACAGGCAGAGGAAAGCGGAAATCGTTTGCGCCAGCACAGTGGCCAGCGCCACACCGGCCACACCCATACCCAGGCCGGCTACAAACCACAAATCAAGCCCTACGTTCAACGCGGCGGCAACAAGCAGAAAACCCAGTGCGGACAGGCTGTCGCCCATGCCGCGCAGCACGCCGGACAGGATATTATAATAAGCAAAACCGGCAATGCCCAGGAAATAGATCATCAGATAATCCGCGCACCAGTCGATGATGGAGGCGGGCGTGCTGAGCAGCTCGAGCATTGGGCGGGTGATAAGCGCGCCGATGATCATTGTAATGACGGATACGATGGCGGACAGTGTGATGCAGTTGCCAATAACGACGGAGAGCTGCTCACGATCTTTTGCGCCGTAACGCTGTGCTACCAGGATGCCTACGCCTGTGGCGACGCCCACAAAAAGCGCAAGCAGAAGGTTGAGGATGGGGGAGGCGCTGCCGACGGCCGCCAGCGCATTATCGCCGACATAGCGGCCTACGATGATGGAATCCGCGGTGTTGTAAAGCTGCTGGGCCAGATTGCCGATCAGCATGGGGATAGCAAACTCAAGAATGCGCTTCCAGGGAGCGCCCAGAGTCATATCGTGCGCGGAGAAAAGCTGCTGCAGTCTTGCAGCGAATGAACGTTTTCCCATGAATGGTTCCTTTTCCTTCCTTTTTGGTGTAATACAACAATTGTAAAGGGATGAAATTTATTTGTCCATAGGAAAATGTGCGCAGGAGACGGCTGAAACATGGCGTTTCGTGCGTATTTCATTCGGAAAAGCTTTACTGGGATAAGAAAAGGCCAAGGCCGGGCAAAAGCCCGGCCTTGGCCTTGTGTGGGAGAGTCTGCGTCAGGAAACAATGCGTTCCGCTGTATACACAGTGGAAGTATCCGCACGAATGCCGCCCGGATCGTACACATCGGCGATGATCTTTGCACGGTACACGCCGGAGGAAAGGCGCATTTCGTGCGCCAGCGCGGCACTGCCTGCGCCTCCGGGCACTGAAGCGAAAAATATCGTCCCAGGTGCCCGACCAGGTCTGTACGTTTTTTGCAGCACAACGGTCAAACGTGCACTTTGCACAGCATTATACAGCTTGACGTGGGCGGTGATGGTATACTGTGCGGCGGTGCTGTCGATCGCGCCGCCGACAGATTGGATACAGCCTGTTTTGCAGATGATTTGTTGCAAGGGGCATCCTCCTTCAGCATAGCGTTCTTAAACCATTGTAATGTTCTATATACGCGGCATCCACACGATTTATGACAGAAAACCATCCAAACAAAAAATTTTTACATATGTGAAGACCGCAGAAGACCGCAGGAGAATGAAAATAGCGGGCCGTATAAACCGACCCGCCACAGACTAAAGTTTGAAAAAGGGGCGGCGGCTGCGCCCGCAGGCGCGTGTCGAAAAGCAACCGCGCTGGAAGCGCGGCTCTTATAGCGCGCAGACGCCCCTTTTTCATTTAAAATAACCCACGCCGTGCGCGGCGAACAAGGCCAAAAGCCCTGTTCGCAGGCAGCTTGGCGGAAAAGCGTAGCTTTTTTGCCAAGCTGTAGCGGGTGGTATAAAACCGGCCCGCCATTATATCATTTTAAAAAGCCCGCCACGATTTTTGCTTCAGCTTCTTCCTCTGTAAGGCCGAGCGTTCGCAACTTGAGCAGTTGTTCGCCAGCGATCTTACCAATGGCCGCTTCATGGATGAGCGCGGCATCGCCGCTGTTTGCGGTAAGTTCGGGTGCAGCCGTTACAGTACCGTTGTCTGCAATGATGGCGTCACATTCCGAGTGGCCTGTGCAGCGCGTGTTGCCAACGATACGCGAGCGGTAAGCCTGATGAGAATTTCCCTTGGCAACAGAACGGGAAATGAGGTCCACGCCAGAGTCCTCTCCGTCGAGAAAAACTTCAAAATCAGTTCGCGCCTGCTGGCTGCCCTCAGTGAGGAGCCGCTCACGGATATACAGCTTTGCACCTGCGGCCAGGGTGGCGCGGGTGGTGCGCGTGGTGTCATCCACGCCGCCGAGCTGCGAGGTGTCCATTTCCAGTATGGCGCCCTCTGCGAGCGTGGCTTCCGTTACGGGGTCAATGCTGCGTTTGCCGCTGCCGCCGCCCGTACCGATATGCTTTTCCAGATACACGACGTGAGCGTCCCGTCCCAGAAAAAACCGGTGGATTCCGTTGTGGCGGGCGGGTTCTCCGTCGTCGGTGTGCACACCGCAGCCAGCGACAATGGTCACGTCGGCGCCGTCACCCACAAAAAAGTCGTTGTAAACCAGATCATCAACATCTCCGTGAGTCACACAGGCGGGAATGGAAACGCTTTCGCCTTTTGTGCCGGGCAGAATGCGGATATCCAAGCCGGGGACGTCGGTTTTGGATTCTATTTTAATATGCGCGGTGGACTGCCGCCCTGCGCATTGGCCGTTTTCACGAATGTTGAACGCGCCGTTGAAAGAGCCGGCCCAGTCCGAAACGATGCCGAGCAATTTTTCAGTGATGCCGTTCATTGTTTTCCAACCTCCTTGTTGGGACATTGCGTGCAGCCGGCTGCGCCGTCCAATAACCCGGGCAGCACCAAGGCACGCGGTCCGGCCTGCTGTACTACACCGTCGGCAATGACTACGATCTCATCCGCGATGGCGAGAATGCGTTCCTGATGTGAAATAATGACAAGCGAACCGTCCAGATGGCTGCGTAAGTCGCGAAAAACGTCGATAAGCCCGGTGAAGCTCCACAGGTCAATACCTGCTTCCGGCTCGTCGAACAGCATGAAGCGCGTACCCCGGGCAAGCACAGTGGCGATTTCGATGCGTTTGATCTCGCCGCCGGACAGGCTGGCGTTGATCTCACGGTCCATATATTCGCGGGCACACAGCCCGACTTTTCCCAGAAGCTCGCACAGTGTTGCTTCGGAAAGAGCGCCTCCTGCGGCCAGTTCCACGAGGTCGCGCACGGTGAGTCCTTTGAATCGGACGGGCGTCTGGAATGCATAACTCACGCCGCAGCGTGCGCGTTGGGTAACGTCAAGCGGAGTAATGTCTTTTCCGTCCAGGAATATCTGCCCGGATGTGGGTGTCTCCAGCCCGGCGATCAGCTTCGCCAGCGTTGTTTTCCCGCCGCCGTTGGGGCCTGTGAGCACGACAAGTTTTCCGTCCGGAATAGCGAGGTCCATACCTTTGATAATTTGTCCGCCTTCCGGTGGCTGCCATGTGAGTTTTGATAATTTCAGCATACTATGAATATTCCCTCCTGAAGCCGGTTGAGCATATAATCGCGGCAGAATACTTCGTCGATGATGATGTGGAAAACGCTTTCTATACTATTATACTCCACTTTGGCAAAATGACAAGACTTAAATGAAAGATTGTTCAGATGCAAAAATGAAGAAAACTGGCAGAAGTGAAGCAGATGCGGTTGAGATAGAGCCGTCGATAACAGCGCTGTGGTATAATAACCTCAGGCCCGCCGCTTACGCGGCTGTGCACATTTTATGCGCTGATGCACTTTCGCGTATAGAGTTGAAAACATTGAATCATGCAAAACCGCAGCGGGTGCGGTTTCGTTGTGGCCGCTTCGCAGCGTTCATGATATAATGATTCCACTACCGCCGTGTCGTGTTCGCTGTTTCCCGGCCAGAGCGCGTCAGGCCGCTGTATATGATTTTTATAAAAAGCAGAAAAGGAGCCGCCATGAAAGATATCGTCATCTCCGGCGCCCGAGAGGGCAATTTGAAAAGTATCTCTCTGCGGATACCACGGGAGAAGCTTGTGGTACTCACGGGCGTGTCCGGTTCAGGAAAATCCACGTTGCTGATCGATGTACTGTTCAATGAATGCCAGCGGCAGTATCTGGAGGCGATGGACTTGCAGGGAATCCGAAAGCCTCAGGTGGAAAACATCCGAGGCGTTTCTCCGGCCGTGTGCATCACGCAGCGCGGGGCGAATCGAAACCCACGTTCCACTGTGGGCACTGTCACGAACATTTATACGGAACTGCGCATGCTGTACGAAAAGCTGGCGGTACGCAATTGTCCGCATTGCGGAGTTGCCATTTGCGCGGCGGACTGCTTTGAAACCACGGAAAAGCGCGGCGGAGATTTTTTTGTCTATATGGACTGCTGTGTATGCGGCAAACGCATGGATAAGCTGACGCGCACGCAGTTTTCCTATAACACCAAAGAAGGGGCATGTCCTGAATGTCAGGGGCTTGGCCAGACACTCAAGGTGGACCGAACGGGGGCGGTGGATGAGCGGCGTTCTCTGGAGGATGGCGCTGTGCGTTTTTGGGCACAGAAATACGCTGAATACCAGACGGCTGCGTTTTATGCGGCTCTGCGGCATTATGGGCTCCCTGTACAGCCGGGGACGGCAGTCGAAGCATACAGCGATCTGCAAAAGGCAGTGCTGTATGAGGGAACTTCCTGCTCTGCGCTGCAAGAAACGTTTCCGAATATAGCCGTGCCGAAAACTGTCGCGCAGGGCAGGTTTGAGGGCGTGGAACCGATGCTTTGGAGGCAAAAGGGCGGCGACGCTAAGGGGATGGAGGGGTATTTCCTTCATACGCCGTGCCGCGCGTGCGGCGGCGAGCGGTTGAATCCTCTGAGCCGCGGCGCCGCTGTGCGGGACGTGCGTCTGCCGCAGCTTTCTGCGCTTTCGCTGGATGAGCTTCGCAGGTGGCTTGAAAAGTTGGAGCAGGATCTGCCTTCCGCGCATCAAAAACTGGTGGAGCCGTATTTGCTGGATCTGCAGACAAAGCTTCGGCGCTTGTCGGACGTTGGTTTGGGATATCTTTCGCTGGAGCGGCAGGCGGGAACACTTTCAGGCGGTGAAACGCAGCGCCTGCGGTTGGCCGCGGCGTTGGACTCGGACATCACGGGGATATTTTATATGCTGGACGAGCCGACGGTGGGCCTGCACCCGCAGGATACGCAGGGTATGATCGATGTTTTGAAACAGCTGCGTGACAACGGCAATACTGTACTGGTGATCGAGCATGACCCGGATGTAATGCGCGCTGCGGACCATATCATCGACATTGGGCCGGGTGCGGGCCGGCATGGCGGACAGGTTGTCGGCAGCGGCACGCTGGAAGAGCTGGCAGCGCAGCCTGATTCTGTCACGGGCGCCTGGTTGGCGAGGCATCAGCCGCAAAAGCGGACGCCTCGGGCGGGGGACGGCAGAAGGGTGAAGATAAGGAACGCCTGCCTGCACAATCTGCAAAATGTGGATGCGGAATTTCCGGTCCGCTGTCTTTCTGCGGTGACGGGGGTGTCCGGTTCCGGAAAGTCCTCGCTGGTATTCGGCGTGCTGGCGGACGAGAGGGAACAGCGTACACATGTTGCGGGGCTGGAACATTTCAGCCGTGTGGTGGTTATTGAACAGGAGGCGCTTGTCCGCATGCGCCGCTCCAATGTAGCGACCTATACAGGGCTGTATTCTGATATCCGCAGCTTGTTCGCGGCAACGCCGCAGGCCAAAAAGCTGGGATTGGGAGCAGGGGCTTTTTCCTTTAATACAAAAGGGGGTCCGATGTGAGACGTGCGAAGGACTGGGCGTTGTTCCAAACAATTTGTTGTTTTTCGCGGATACGGAAATCACATGCCCGGTGTGCGGCGGCAGGCGCTTCGGCGAAAAGGTTTTGTCTGTTCGGTGGAACGGGAAAAATATTTCCGATATACTGTCGCTTTCCGTGGAAGAGGCAATGGAGATGTTTGCCGCAGAGCGTAGGTTGGCGGCGCGGCTGCACACGTTGTGCAGTGCGGGGTTGGGCTATTTGGAGTTGGGGCAAACGCTCACGACATTGTCCGGCGGAGAAGGCCAGCGTCTGAAGCTGGCAAAGGAACTGATGGAGCAGGCACAGAACAATGTATTGTATTTAATGGATGAGCCGACCGTAGGCCTGCATCCGCTTGACGTTGAGCACTTTCTCGCGCTGCTGAACGGTATGGTGGAAGGCGGCGCTACGGTGATTGCAGTGGAGCACAATCAACAGGTGATCGCTGCGTCGGACTGGGTCGTTGAGCTAGGGCCCGGCGGCGGGGTGGACGGAGGACGGGCCGTGTTTTCGGGGACGCCTCAGGAGCTGGCTGCCTGTACGGAGTCTGCAACAGGACGTTTTTTGGAAGGCTGGTAGCCTTGAATAAGCTAAAACGAACGCTCCGGCGCGCATTGCCGGGGCGTTCGTTTTGCGTCTCCTCAAATGTGTATATGGGGGTTTTGAAAATAGCGGCCTTTGTTCAAAGTGTGGTAAGCAGATATTGATAAGCCTTTTCCAAAAAAGTGAAATCGACCGCGTCAATATAATATTGCTCCAAAGCGTCATGGCATTCTTTGGCTTCCTTCTGAATGGAAGAAGCCTGTGCGAACAGCTCATCCACGGCGCGCTTATTGAAGTGCAGGCGCTTGCGGCGCAGCTTCAACCCTTCCTTGTTGCAGAAGCGTGTGCAGTGGATGGTGCGTTGGCCGGAAAACTGTATCGGATGATATGAGTTGCTGGTGACAAAGCAAAGACGCAGTGCGGGAATGAACAGATGCTCGATTTTTTCGTATGGGCTCATGGAACAATAACAGGTTACGATGTTGTGTCCTTTTTGCAGCGCCTCCTCCCGCAATGCGTAGAGCAATGTGCGGCTGGCGGCGCCGTATTCGTCATCCAGTACTACGATCGTGTCTGCAAGCTTTGCAATCGTATTACTGTAAAAAATTATCCCTTGTAAAGTCAATGCGCTTAACAGTCTGATTTCTTCGTGCGGAGCCTCTCCGGAGGAAGAAATGTAACGGCGGGAAAGTGTGCCTGCAAACGCGCGCGCCTTTGCGGTGTCCGTACAGGACAAAGCGACGCGCATGCTGTCCTGCAGCAGGCTGCCGGCAGCAGTGATATAACGTGTGGCGCGCTCGACCAATGCCTTGTTTTGCCGGAAGAGGCTGATGATCTCGCTTCGATGCGCTTGAAGTTTGTGACGGTCTACTGCACGGTACAGAGACACGATATCCTCGAACGCGACAGGATATACAGGCTCCAGCACATGCGGCGCGGTTCATAAACACACTTTTTAAATGAATGGAGGGTAAAGCGGCCGATAGGATGAGCGGCTCTGCAAATTTTGAATGCGTTGATGCTGGAAGGTGAAACAGCTTTACATGCGATCAGGGCGCTAAATGGATGCAATACTTTTTACCAGGTTTAAAAACCGCATTGGTCAATATGGTGTTTATTGCTTCAACGCAGGCGTTGCTTTTGCCGGCTGCAGACAGGTATACTTTGATTTTGGGCTCAGTGCCGGATGGATTGATTATCAATTTGTTTTGGCCTTTCAGGTGATACTCCAACACATCGGCACAAGGCAATCCGGTATTTTCCGCGCGGCAGCCGTCTTTTCCGTCGGGGGACTGCGTTATCGATGCCCGCGGCCGTACTGGCTGGAGGTGAAACGGTTATGGCTACGCGGGCGGGTTGTGAGATAAGGGAAACACCAAACAGCGCAGGGTGTGACAAGCATACCCTGCGCTGTTTTCTGATGCTGTTTTCATCAAACCAGATGCTCTTCAAACCGCTGTATGCTTTCGTTTTTACCGACCACGACGATGATATCATCCACCGCAAAAACATGAGCGGGATTGATGTCAGTCATCGTCTGTTCGCCGCGCTCAATGGCTATGATGTTTAACCCGAATTTGCGGCGCAGATCGGCCTCTTGTACGCTGCGGCCAACGAGCTTTTGCGTGATGCGTATCTCCGATATCTCAATATTACTGTTGAGAGATATATAATCCAGCACGCTGCTGGAAAGCAGGCGCTTGGCAAGGCGCAGCGCCATGTCGCGCTCAGGGTAGATGACCTCCGCGCCGATTTTTTACCAGTACCGCGCCCTGATCTTCGCTGATCGCTTTGGCGATGACATTGGGCACGCCCAGACTTACGACATTGAGCGTGGTGAGGATGCTGGTGTCGATTTTTTCACCGATACATACGACGACGGTGTCGCAGTTTTGAATGCCGGCTTCCTCCAGCGTCTCGCGGCCCAGATCGTGCGCGACAAATGCGTGTTCGGTGTATTGGCGCAGCTCGCGCACCTTTGCCTCGCTGCTGTCGATGATCATTACGTCTTTGCCAGCGGTAGCCAGGCTTTTGGCCAGCGCCGTGCCGAAGCGTCCCAACCCGATGATGCCGTAGGACGCGGAATCCTTATTTTTTGCCATGCTTTTCTCCTTATCCAATGGTGATGGTTTCTTCTGAATACCAGACGTGCTGCTCCGTTCGGAAGGCCCAAAGCGAGGCCACAGTCAACGGGCCGATACGTCCGGTGTACATGATCAATATGACGATCAGTTTGCTGGCGGGCTGGAGCTGCGGCGTAATGCCTGTGGACAGGCCCACCGTACCGAAAGCGGATGTCGCTTCAAATAAGAGCTGCAGAAATGTGAGGTCTGGCTCCAGAAGACACAGGATGAACGTGCCGCCGCATACGACGAACGCAGACAGCAGCGTGACGATAAAAGCTTTTTGGACGACTTCTCCGGCCACAGTGCGCCGGAACGCCGTGGGCATCCGCCCGGTAGCCGCGCTGCGCGTCGCCTGCAGAAGAGCGAACAGCGTAGTGGTTTTTATGCCGCCTCCGGTGGAGCCGGGCGACGCGCCTACGAACATGAGAAGGATCAAAACAAACAGGCCGGCGTCAGTGAACGAACCGATCGGATAGGTGGAAAAACCGGCCGTTCTAGCCGAAACGCTCTGAAAGAATGCGCCCAGCCATGTGACGTTTTCCGTCGCTTTCAAAAGCAGCGTGCCCAGAAGGATCAATACCGCGCTCATCACGATGACGACTTTGGAGTGCAGAGCTAGCGCGCGGAACGAACGCTTTTTTAAGATGTCGAGGATAACCAGAAAACCCAATCCGCCGAAAATGATCAGCCCAGCGGTGGTTAAGTTGAGCAGTAAATTGTTCTGATAAGGGATCAGATTTTGCAGCCCGCCGAGAATGTCAAAGCCGGAGTTGTTGAACGCGGCAATGGAATGAAATATGCTGATGCCTATGGCTTCCAGCGGAGGATGATCCTGTACGAAAACCAGAAAGCTCAACAGCGCGCCCGCACCTTCGAAGCACAGTGTCATGAGCAGAATGGATTTGACAAGCCGTACGATGCCTTTTCCGTTTTCCATATTCATGGCTTCACGCACCAGTAAACGGCTTTTGAAACCTACGCGTTTGCCTGCTACCAGAATGAAACCGACGCCTACAGAAGTAACGCCCAGACCGCCGACCTGGATGAGCAGCGCAACGATTGTACGCCCGAACACGGTGAAATGATCCGCCGTGTCGATGGCGATGAGCCCTGTAACACAGACCGCGCTGGTGGAAGTGAACAGTGCATCAATGGGGGTGACCTGCGCGCCGTCTCGAACAGATACAGGAAGCATCAGCAATGCGGCTCCGGCGAGGATCACCAGCGCGAAACCTGCGGCAATCAGGCGGCCCGGAGGCTGCCTTTTGATGAAATTCATTTATTTGACCTTGCTTTCACAAAATATTTTACGGAATGTTTTGCGGAAATGATCACGCCTCCTGTGAGGAGAGCAGCCAGATCGCTCCGCCGCCCAAGGCAAGTGAAAAAAGGCACATAAGCCATTGCGGGACGGAAACAGGGAAGCCGGGAAACAATTCCGGCAGAGAACCCAGCACAAAGCCTAAAATCAGCAGATAGGTTTGCTGCGGATGCTTTTCCATGGCGCGTTCCAGCAGCTTAGTCGTTAGTATAATCCCCAAAAGCACGCCCGCACCAAGAGGGAGCAGATAGGGCAGATAAAGGCGGCTGATGGATTGGATGACTGTATTGTACATGTCCATCATGAGAAGAAGATAAGATAGAACCCCGTTTTCTGGGGCAGACGGTAGTTTCTATTGCCTGCCCCTGTTCTGTGCTTGCAAAGCCTTGTAAATCAAGGACTTTTCAGCCCCTAACTGTCCACACAAGACCTCCTTTTCCGTTCACT
>ENA-OQMY01000470-OQMY01000470.1-human-gut-metagenome-genome-assembly--contig:-NODE-470-length-10943-cov-3.685189_pt1 | contig 10943 bp, 9 predicted proteins | sample MGYA00242623_ERZ504868 | MGnify/ENA primary metagenome ERZ504868 (study PRJEB26092, sample SAMD00036386) | human gut metagenome | host: Homo sapiens | study: EMG produced TPA metagenomics assembly of...
GCTGTCCGCGGGCTTGCTTCCGCTGTCCGCCGCAGGCTCGGGAAGGGGGGACTCCTTCAATATGGCCTCCAGCTTGTTCACCGCCTCGGCGGCCTCCATCTGTGCGTTGACCGAGTACATCAGCCGCTCCATCATAAAGGCAAGCTGGGGCGCGAAGAAGATGTAAAACACCAGATCGGCCAGCACTGCCCAGCCGTCCGCGCCGCCGATGAGAAGCATCCCCAAGGGCATGAGAAGCAGGAACATGGCGTTCAGAACCACCGTAAACAGGGTGTAGGGCATACGGCACATCATGGCGTAGCCGCTGGCAAGGTCGCGGTAGCTGAGGATGGCGGCATGAAAGCTCTTGAAGGAGTAAACCGTCTGCTGGAATACCTTCACCACCGGGATGCCCCGGACATACTCCGTGGCCTCGGCGGAAATGCGCTCTCCTGCCCGCTGGTATTCCTCAAAGAACTTCATGCCCGTCCCGGTCATCATGGTCATCAGGCAGATAAGCCCGATAATCATGGGGATCAGGCAGGCAAGCCCCATGCGCCAGTCAAAGACGAAGAGCAGCCCCACCGCCAGTATCGGCGTTACGATCCCGCCCACCGCGTCGGGGATGGTGTGGGCAAGGAGCGTTTCTGTCAGCGCCGCGTTGTCGTCGATCTGCTTGCGAAGCCGCCCCGTGAGGTTGGCGTTAAAGTACCCCAGCGGCAGGTCAATGAGATGGGCGACCGCCGCCTTTCGCATATTCGTCGCCACCCGGAAGGCCGCAAGGTGCGTACACATAAGCCCGGCGAAATAGATCGCCGCGCTCAGAAGCGCCGCCGCCAGCGCGTACCAGCCGTAGCGGGCAAGCCCTGCCGGAACGCCGCCTCCCGGCGTTAAAACTGCCTCTGGCCGCGTACCAGACAAAGACGAATGGGAAAATGCCGGCCGCCGCCGAAACGCCGGACAGCCCGCAGCCCAAGACGGACAGCCACTTATGCCCTCCGGCATATGCCAGCAGCCTGCCCAGCACCGGCGGCTGCTTCTCTTTTTTTCTGTTTGCTCATATTCCGTGTTCCTTTCTTAAAACTATATGAGTTTGTTGGAGGTATGCGCCGCATCGGTTAGAGGTGGCTAACCGACAGTTATTTTTTTAAGGCTCATTCGAGCCTTAAAAGTCCGCTCCAGCCGGAGTGGAAAAAGATAGCCAGTTCATCAACGTATTTCATGGCTTCCTCTCTCGGCATATCGTGGACGATGGTTTCGCACACCGCCGTAAAGTAAGCTCTTGTGATCATGTGATGAAGCTGACGAGTCATGCTCCCGGAGAGCATACCGTTTTTTCTGAGGAGGGCGTAGTATTCTTCGGATCGATCGACCTCCAGCTCTACCAGCACCTCAATGAAATCCGCATAGCCCGTTCCCTCCGCTCGGCAGAGGATCAGCTTGAATTCGTCGAAATGGTCGTACATGAACGTGACAAACTCATGCAGGTGTTGGGTGGAGAGCTCCAGGCTGTCTTTTGTTTTTCTCTCCGGGACGAGGTCAAAATAATCATCCTGTGCCACCTTGAAGCGGGTGAGCAGCTCGCTTGCGGTCTCGCCCACAAGGTCTTCAAACAGAGCGGTCTTATCCGGGTAGTAGCCGTAGAATGCACCCTTCGTGAAGCCTGCCTCCGCGACAATTTGGTTCAGAGATGCGTCCTTGAAGCCTTTTTCCAGAAATTCTTTTTTTCCAACTTCGAGGATCCTTCTCTGGGTTTCCGTTCGTTCCATGTCCTACGCCTCCTGATATACCGGCAGTACATACCGCTGGTATATTATAACCGCATAGATTTGGTTTGTCAATGGGAGTGACACATTTTATACTAAACACATATACCTTTGCCTGGAGGATTCGCGATATTCTTTTGCGCATAGGAGGGAGTTCATACAGCCATATATGGAATCTCCAGCGAAATGCCTGCGGCACTTCGCTGGAAAAACACTTAAAACAGCAGCTATGGCTGATTTTTTGACTTGCCCTTCATCTCACCCATTCTATCACCGCAAAATACCCTTTGCAACGCAAATGGTTCATCGGAGCGCCGCCTGCGCGAGGCAATCTCTGACCGCTTCACGAATAGCATCGCTGGTAAATGTTGCAGATGAAACGGCATCCACATCCCAGGTCTGCGCCTCCACTATCCGGGAAGGGAGTTCATCTATTGCGCGGTCTGAGATATTTACTGTTTCGCTGTGAGATAGGACATGTACAGACAATATGCTGCTCCCGTCAAACTCTACCTCTACGGTAACCGGACCGGAATAACCTTCAGCGGAAGCCGTATAAACGCCCGCCGTGTAGATGTCTCCCGATTTGCCGCATCCGGCGCACAGCAGCAGCGCACCCACCAGCACGGAGAACAGCACTGATTGCACCCCTTTTTTCATATGTTCGAACCTCCTGTTTTTTTGTTCTGCTCCGTTATCCTGAAGGGGAGGCATACCGGAACGTTTAATACCGGATGTGTAATGACCTCCGCTTCTACATCAAAGATTTCCCGCAATGCCTGCTGGGTAATAACCTCTTGCGGCGTACCTGCGCTGTGCAGCATCCCGTCTTTGATCGCCACCAAATAGTCGGAAAACATGATGGCATGATTTAAATCATGAAGAACCATTACGATGGTAACACCATTTTCCCGGTTGAGGCGGCGCAGAAGGTACAATATATCCAGTTGGTGCGAGATGTCCAAATAGGTCGTGGGTTCATCCAGAAACAGCAATCCTGTTTTCTGCGCCAACGCCATGGCGATCCATGCCCGCTGTTGTTGACCTCCCGAAAGCCTCTCCATTTCTCTATGTTCAAGGGAGCTCATGCCTGTACTGGCAAGAGCCCACCGAATGATCTCCCGATCCTTTTCGCCGAGACCACTTAGCGCCGACCTGTAAGGAAAACGCCCGTATTCCACAAGGTCGCCGACTGTGATGCCGGCAGGGGCTTGCGCTCCCTGCGGCAGCAGCGCAAGTCTCTGGGCAACACGCTTTGTCGGCATTTCGTGGATCGCTTCGCCATCAAGGTATACTGCGCCGGAATCCGGGGAAATGATCCGGCACAGTGTCTTCAGTATGGTGGATTTTCCAGAGCCGTTGGAGCCTATCAAGGTGGTTATGCTGCCTTCAGGGATTTTTAAGTCAAGCCCCCTGAAGACGGCCTCCCCGTTATATCCGGCAGACAAACCCTTTGCCTGCATATGTGAAAGCATAGACATCCTCCCTTAAAAATACCTGCGGAGCAGGAACAGAAAATACGGAGCCGAAAGCACGGAGATCACGATACCAACCGGGATCTCCCTCGGCTGAAAGGCAGACCGTCCCAACGTGTCTGCCAAAAGCAACAGCAGCGCCCCCAGCAGCATGGAGGCAGGCATAAGGGCGTGGTGTCTGCCTCCGATCAACCTTCGTGCCATATGCGGCGCTACCAGTCCCACAAAACCGATCCCTCCACTGACGGCAACGCAGGCAGAGGTAAGAGCCACCGATGCAATCAGGAGCAGTCTCAACTCCCTCTCTACGGCTATCCCCAGAGAAATGGCCGTATTCTCTCCTAAGAGCAGAATATCCAGTATGTTCGACTTTGTAAGAAGAAAAGGAACCAGTATAAGCATATAGGGCAGCAGGGCAAGAACCTGATGCCAGCTCGTTCCCCAAATATTTCCTGCCAGCCATCTTGCCACGAGCTGATAGCTGCTGTTGTCCATGTTCGCGGCCATGATCAGCATAAAAGAAGAAAATAGGGACGCAAGACCGATGCCGCCCAACAGAAAATATATTGGGAGGAGTTTTCCGTTCCTCTTTGCAAAAAGATACAGCAGTCCCGTTGTGCAAAGCCCGCCCGCTATGGCAAATATCGGCTGGTATGCCATGGTACGTATATGCAGCGCAGGGAAAAATGTCAGGAACAGCATAACGGCAAATCCCGCCCCTGCGTTTATGCCCAATATCCCCGGATCGGCCAGCGGATTCCCCGTGACAGTCTGCATAACGCATCCGGCAAGTGCCAGGCCCATCCCACATAGAACGGCGAGGACGATCCTCGGAACGCGAAACTGCGCTACGACTACGGAGGTTCCCTCCATATGCGGTTGGAATATGCTGTGAACCGCAGTCGAGAAGGGAATTTTTGCGTAACCACTGTTAACGGATAAGATAGCCGTAGCTACAATCAGGATAAGAAGACCGTTGAGGATAAGGAGCTGCCTGGTTTTCTTTTTCATAAGACCATGCCCTCCTTCCTGAAAGTAAGCGCAAAAAAGACGGGCACGCCGAGGATGGATACCAGTGCGCCGACAGGCGTATCAAAAGGGGCGTTTATCATGCGCGCCGCAATATCCGACAGCACCAGCACAACGCCGCCCATGAGCGCAGACACGGGAACCAGCCTGCGGTAATCACCGCCCACAAGAAGTCGGGATATATGCGGTACGATAAGACCGATAAATGCGATGCCTCCCACAAGAGATACACTGGCTCCCGCAAGCAGCAACACCACAAGCATACCGAAAAGCCTGACCGTGCGGACATTTACGCCCAAGCTGGCGGCGCTATCTTCTCCCAGTGCCAGCGCTGATAGCCGGCTCGATAAAAGCAAACCAAGCGCACTGGCTGAGAGGATCACCGGGGATAGCATTTTCAAGCTTTGCCATGTCACACCGGACAAACTCCCCGCGCTCCAGAAAGAAAGGGATTTCACGATTCCAAACGCCAGAGAAACCGCCTGACTCAACGCGGTAAGCAGGGCTGATACAGCAGCGCCTGCCAGAATAAACCCGGAAAGATTCGGATCTATGTTTGCCGGCGCCGAAACCATAGACCATGAATACCGCAAGAGCGGCTCCGGCAAAGGCGGCGCATGTTTTCACGATGTCTGGTGCGGCGGGAAACAGAATTGCGGATAGTGCAACAAAGAAACCGGCTCCCGCATTGATCCCCAGAAGACCGGCGTCCGACAGGGGGTTTCTGGTAATTCCCTGCATCACAGCGCCGGAGAGAGCGAAGGCCATTCCTGTCAGCCCGGCAGCCAGCGCCCTGGGCATACGCATTTCCAACATAATCATTCCAACACCAGAAGCCTTGGCGGGGCACATAACCGTTTCCGCAAAGACCTTGAAGCTACCGCCAGCAATGCCGGTGCAGACGGAGAGAATCATTGAGTAGCCAAGCAGCAGCACCAATGCGGCAAGAATAATCAGAAAAGCCGGCGCGGAGCGTTTGTATCGCCCTTGTCTCTGCGATATTCCCGCAACCGCGCCTGTTCCCTTACTCAACGTCCCCATGGTTCAGAATCGCGTTTGCGAGTTTTTCCAAATAGAGTTCCTTCCCCATCGCCGTAAAAGCCATATTATACTGATCCTCATTGATACCAAAGTAAACGTTGCCGGCTTTGACAGCTTTCATATTCTTCCACACGGCAAGGCCCCCCGTGTCTCCAGCTCTGCCGTCGTCGCTAAAAAAGAAGATGTGATCTGCATCGATCAAGGAAAAGTATTCCGCATCGACCACTTCACCCCAGACATTCTCCGGTACACCGGCTGATGGTGTGAGTTTCAACTCATCGTAGACAAGCTCACCCGGCCCGCCGCTGCGATAGATGTAATAGGAACCAAAATGAACGGAATTGGCCTCCAATACAGCAAAGGTTTCGTCCCCAATCATATCCCTGATTCTCGCCGCAAGCTCCGCAGCTTTGGCGTCGTAGTCGGCAAGCCATTTTTCTACGGCTGCTTCTTTATCAAACCACTGTCCCAGTTGCTGAAATCTTCCACGCCAGTTAACATAGCTTATGTCATCGTCGATCATGACCGTGGGAGCAATAGCTGCGAGTTGTTCATAAACCTTCTCATGGCGAATATTCATAATGATCAGATCAGGCTTTAACTCCGCGATCTTTTCGAGGTTCAGGTCTCCGGTAGAAGAAGCCCCGGAGTAATTGCCGACAACCTCAATACCTCTTTCGGCAAAAAGCGTTGTCAGATGTTTGGGGACAGACACCCCATCGAACATGCTGGTATTAGCCGAGGCAATTACCTTCATATCCAGAATAAGAAGTTCCTCTGTCAAGCCAGCTACATCAACGATGCGCTGTGGATTTGCCGGGATGGCAACCTCGCCCTTCATATCCGTTACCGTGACGGTATCCGAGACCGATCCCTGCGGCGTGGTATCCGTTCCAGCACAGGCTGCAAGAGCAAACACAAGCACAAGGCACAACATGAGCATTGCGAATTTTTTCATTCTGATGACCTCCTGAGTAATAAATCTTTAGTTAGAGCAAGCTAACCAACGGGCGCGCATAGCGAAATAACAGAACAGCTGAGTCTTTAACCGTGTGGGGTTAACCTTTCTAACCGCCTACCATTATACAGTTGGCGAAAGGAAAAATCCCCCCGAAAACGCCATGTCTTTCCCCTAAAGCGCCATGATGCTCAGTGCAGTAATAGAATAATTCATAAAGCTATGCTATAATCAGAATCATTGCTCAATAGACAAACTTGAATTTATGGAGGTGTTTTTTTGCGAGTATACAAAAGTAAAGAAGAACTCAAAGCTGAAATCAATAAAACATTTGAGAAGTATATTTCGGAGTTTGATTGCATACCAGAAGCCTTAAAAGATAAAAGGGTTGATGAGGTTGACCGGACCCCAGCAGAAAACCTTGCCTATCAGGTGGGTTGGACAACATTGGTTCTTAAATGGGAGGAAGATGAAAAGAAGGGGCTTCAAGTAAAGACGCCGGCGGACGAATTCAAATGGAACCAACTTGGCGAGCTGTATCAGTGGTTCACGGATACCTACGCTCATTTGTCTCTTCAAGAGTTGAAAGCCGAACTGAACGAAAATGTCAAGTCTATCTGCGCAATGATTGATTCGCTCAGTGCGGATGAATTATTTAAGCCGCATATGAGAAAATGGGCTGATGATGCTACAAAAGCAGCTGTATGGGAAGTTTACAGGTTCATTCACGTTAATACCGTTGCTCCTTTCGGAACTTTTAGAACTAAGATCAGAAAATGGAAAAAGGCGGCGCTGTAACTTCCGGTTCATCAAGCCAATATGCCCTTAAAACACGAGCGGCGGGACAGACTCTATCTGTCCCGCCGCTCTGCTTTTTCAGCGGTCAAAGTTTTACTTGTGCGTAGGCTCGTTTTGCAGCCCCGCGCGAATGGTTAATTCCGCCCAGCACTAAGATCGATGTGTATACCGCTGCTGAGCAACTCACATCTCAAATGATATAGCTTCCACTGGACAAGCTCTTCCTCGAAATGTGCTGCCTACTATTCTGGTTTTTCAAGGGAAGATGCAATCTTTGTAATTTCCATCCAAGTAACCACAAAAGAATACACCTGTGTCTTTGCTCTTACGTTTCAGAATGGTAAGCCCCGCTTATATTCGCTCGGAGTGCATCCAAACTTTTTTCGGAAGGCGTCGCTGAAATGGCTGATGTTGCTGTACCCCACCAACCCTGCTATGTCTTTCACCTGAGCATCGGGCACAGACAACAGTTCGCAGGCGTGCTCCATGCGGCGATTTAACATATATTGATATATGGTGATTCCATAGTGCTTTCGAAATATCTCACGGAGTTTGGATTCACACATAAAGTGCTGTTTGGAGAGCTCCGCGATGGTCACGGGTTCCAGAAATCCCTCATCTATCTGTCGCCTGACCCGAAGTAACGTCTCGCTATCCGCCCAGCTCAACGACCCCTTCACAGCAACAGAATTCTGATCCATCATCTCGTTCGCAAAGGCTGCAACAAGTTCCAGTATCTTTCCTTCTTGATACAATGACTTTGCACAGTCATTATAGTTACACTGCAATATCTGGCGTATTGTAGCTTCTATGGTAGCGGTGATTCTATGTTTTGGCGGGTTTTTCCCCCCGTTAAAGGCGGTGCAAGCCTTTTTCTTCTGCAAGCCATCCATCACAGACCGAAACCGACAGGGATGCAGGTTCAGCCCGACGCCTATATATCTCTGTCCTGCCTCATAGATATTTTCCGCATCAAACAGACCGCTGCCGTATACGCAGCAATCTCCCTTTTCCAACAACGTTTTTTGGTTTCTGCCCGAAGACTTCCACTCCAATGCGTCGGAAAGAGAGAAAATGACGGAAAAAGAATCCTTATACACTTGCTCCCGCAATACTGTGTCCCTGTAAAACATTACATCGCAGATATACATCTCGATATTGGGGCACGGTGAAATATAGCGGAAATATCCTTCTCCAATATCGCTTGGCAAAGCAACCTGATTGTCTTTCATAATGTTCTTAAGCGGAACACCATAATATTTTGCAATCTTCGGGAATGTATCAAACTGCTTCACTTCATAGATCACAAAGCTGTCACTGGTCACTTCTTTTCCTGTTTCCAGCTTTCCATCAATCTCTTTCGATGCTTTTGCTTTGATCTTATAAAGCTTGTCCTTCGTCAGCCCTGAATACAGTGCACTCTGCCAGTTGGAATCTTTGCTGTAATACTTATTCGCCTCCGGGAACTGCTTATTGTATTCAGTACTGTCTGGATAGGAATACAATGGTTTTGCATCTGTTTCGTGATGTTCTTCATTTTCCTCATCTGGAAGCAGATAATATTCTACTGTAGATTTGCTCTTTGCAATTCCGTCTGCAAATACGGCATCAAACTTCAGCTTTCCATTTGTATTCTTTTCTGTCATCGGGCGAAGCAGGATCGTTGTTTCATCCAGTGACATATCTCGCAGATATGGATCTTCAGCCGGTGACCACTGGATGCTGAGTTTCGGTCCATAAACGGATGCCCTGTTATTCAGTACCTCACACTGCATAGAAGCTCCAAGGTTATTTGCCTCGGCAATGGCTACCAGTGCAAATCCGTTATTCGCATGAGTTCCCTGCACCCAGTCATTGACCAGATCTTTGACGTCATAATTGATATAGCTGTTCCTGCTGGTACTTGCATTCTGTACATCCTGAAACGTAAGATTTACTGGTTTTGTTTTCCATGTGATGGAGGTGTTCCACGACTGATCTACACGATAAAGTCCAAACTGGGATGCACCACCACTGTATGCAGTTTTCTGACTGACTGCAAATGTTGCACTGTCAATTTTGGAATCTTTCGGAATCTGACTAAAATTTGAATTTACTTTGATATAAGTCCGGCAGTTCTGGTGTGCAGTACCAAATCCTGCAAGGTTCCCAGACTTAATACCATCATCAAATCCGACATACGGATAATTGTTGTCACCAATCTGACTGGTAGGACTTCCCTCTTCCACACCGATCATGTTAAAGGAACTCTTCTGAATCTCTACTGGTGTCGGATCGATCCTGACCGGATACTGACGTTCTTCTGCCGAAAGCCAATCCCTATCTGGTTTTACGGTCAGGATTGTTTTTCCATCTTCTTCCCGAAGTTCCAATGTGATCAGGAAACTGATTTCCCCGGCAGCATCTTCCATTGATGGCGTCTCCAGAAGATACTTCGCATCTTTGATTGTCTTCCCTTCCGGATAGATATAGACCTGATTGTCTTTTACTTCTGCCTGATACCCCGGAATCTGCAGCTCGTATTCATAGACTTCCCTGTCTGTTGGCTGCTGAAGTACGATATCTTCCTTAATGCTGGAATCCAGTACTGTATACTGAACATCTGCGCCCTCGTAAACTTCATTATAAAGGATCGCATTGTCTTTAATAACGGAATGTGTATAATCTCCATCTACCGGAATGATCCCGATTCTGGTCTTTCCATTTTCAATCGTTACACCATTCTCTTCTGACATCTGTTCCGGAAGAAGGATAGCATAATCGTTTGCCTTGTTCTGATAAACTTCTGTTTTCTCTTCCTTTTCTTCAGTTGCCACTACACTGCTGGCTTCCTGTGCTTCTTCGGATGCCGGAGTATCTGCTTCTTCTGGTTTTACAAGTGTATTATCAACCAGCTCGGTATCTCCATCCTCATTCTTATAAGTTCCGACATAACCTCCATAAACGGTTGTATACTGCTTGTCCCCTGTCTTATAAGTCTTGGAAATGGCATCATAATCAATCAGTTCACCTTCCGGTTCTTCTGGAATCGGATAGTAATCCTGTGGTTCTTTCAACTCCACTTCTTTTTCCTGCGGATTTTCTTCTGTTTCTTCCGCTGGAGTTGTCTGTTCTTCCTGCGTCTCTGTATCTTCTGATGGCGTCGTTTCATTTTGTACGTCCGCATCAGACTGCTGACTCTTATCTTGTTCTCCAGATGTGGAATCTGTAATCCCTGCTTCCTCTTCCGTCAAAGCCTCTGGTCTGGAGAAATCTGCATTCTTCTGTACATCCTCAATGGCCTCTTTTGCCTGTACAAAAATAGGCTCTGTTCCCTGTAGTGCCATCAGGAGTGCAAGTACTAAGGCTATAGCCGACTTTCGAAATCTCTTCATAGTCTCTTTCTCCCTCTTGTAATCTTTTTCTATAATTCCTTTACAAATAACCGCTACCCTCCGTTTTTTCTGACTTTGGCACTACTATAATCTAAAAAATCACAAAATTTTCATAAATGGTAAAAATGCCCCTTGAGGTGGCAAAAATAGACGAAATCGGTCGTAAAAAAATAGTAAGACACCATCGCCTTACTATTTTTCATCTAATTTCATATATAATAATATTTTCACTTGAAAGGATTTCTCCGTATGGCAGATCTCCATCTGACCATGATATTTTTCTACTACGAGTTTCACATTTTGTAATCCTATTCCATGTCCTTCTTTCCTGCTTTTCGTTGTCAGATAAATTCCATTCCGCACTTTTGGTGTATCTTTTATGCTATTCTCAATCTGGATATTCATGATTCCTTTTCCATAATACATCTGAAACGATAATCTCCTTTCATCTGAAGCTGCTGTCCCACGAATAGCATTATCCATAAGATTTCCCACTATTATACTTATATCAAATAATTCTTCC
>ENA-OQMY01000473-OQMY01000473.1-human-gut-metagenome-genome-assembly--contig:-NODE-473-length-10918-cov-2.349458_pt1 | contig 10918 bp, 8 predicted proteins | sample MGYA00242623_ERZ504868 | MGnify/ENA primary metagenome ERZ504868 (study PRJEB26092, sample SAMD00036386) | human gut metagenome | host: Homo sapiens | study: EMG produced TPA metagenomics assembly of...
AGCAGAACGGGTAATATCCCGTGTTTTCAAAAGATCCGCAAACTGGGAAAAACCTTCATATTGATTTCGGGATTTCAGGATACGCCGGATCAGTGCATCCGAAAGCTCCGGATACATTTTTAAAGTTCTTCGGATTCCAGAAGCAGTTTGTAATGCAGAGATCATGGTTGAAAATGTCTGTGTAAAATATACCGGAAGGATCAAACGGAACGACACAGCTGCGTCTTGACAAAGACTGTTACATTCCACGCCTTTTTACATTAACGGAAGCCTGTCACAGACAGGGGGCGCTGATGGGGATTCAGATCAATCATGCAGGTGCGTCTGCGATGAGTTCCAGAATCGGTATGCAGCCGGTATCTGCGTCACGTTTTCCGTCAAAAGCCGGTGGAGAGATTCCGCGTGGACTTTCGAAAGAGGAGATCACAAGCATTGCAAAAGATTATGGAACCGCTGCAAAGAGAGCGGTCAATGCCGGATTTGATGTTGTAGAGATCCATGCCGGACACTCTTATCTGATCAGCCAGTTCTTATCGCCTACTACAAATGACCGTACAGATGAATTTGGCGGATCTGCTGAGAACCGTGCCCGTTTCTGCCGTATGGTCATTGATGAAGTCCGTAAGGCTGTCGGACCTAGAGTTCCGATCTCTCTGCGTCTTAGTGTAGACGAGCTTGTCGAAGGTGGGAATACGGTAGAAGATTGCCTGGAATACCTGAACGATGAAGTAGATATCTATGATACTTCAGCCGGATTAAATGCTTCTATCCAGTATCAGATCGATGCGAACTATCTGGAAGATGGATGGCGTTCATACATGGCGAAGGCGGTTCGTGATAGATTCGGGAAGCCGACGATCGCGATCGGAAATATCCGTGATCCTAAGATCGCCGATGACATCCTTGCCAGAGGTGATGCTGATCTGATCGGTATGGGACGTGGACTGATCGCCGATCCTGACTGGTGTAATAAAGCACAGTACGGGGATGTATGTGATATCCGTAAATGTATCTCTTGTAACGTCGGATGTGTCGGCAACCGTATCGGCGGTAACAAACCGCTTCGCTGTACGGTCAACCCGGATCTGATAGGCGGAGAAGCTTATAAAAAACAGAAAGTAAATAAACCATGTAATGTCGTAGTTGTAGGTGCCGGAACTGCCGGACTGGAAGCTGCATGTACAGCTGCCGAAGTTGGATGTAAAGTTACGTTACTGGAGAAAGAGAAAGAAGCAGGCGGTCTGTCGGTAGAGATCTCTAAGATTCCTGCGAAGAAGAGACTTGCGGATTTCCCGACTTATCTGAAATACCGTGCATCAAAACTTCCGAATCTGACAATCAAAACAGGAGTAGATGCAACGGTCGCAGAGATCAAAAAATACAACCCGGATATTGTTGTAAATGCGACTGGTTCGGTACCGCTCCTTCCACCGATCGAAGGACTGCATGACAATCTTGGAAAGAAAGATGCCAGCGTGTATTCTATCAAAGATATGATCGCAGATGTTAAGAACTATCCGGAAGACATGACAGGCAAGAAGGTTGTTGTTGTCGGAGGTGGTGCGGTAGGACTTGATGTTGTTGAATTCTTTGCCCCACGCGGTGCAGAGACAACCATCATCGAAATGATGCCGGTTATCGGAAACGGACTGGATGCATCTTCTACATCAAGCATGAAAGAATGCATGGAAAAACATCATGTAAGACAGATGACGAATACAGCCCTGCAGAAAGTAAATGCACATTCCTTCCTTGTAAAATACGATGGAAAAGAAGAAGAACTTCCGTTTGACTATGGTTTCGTATGTCTCGGAATGAGAGCGAATGCCCCGATTTGGAATGATATTCAGGAAGCTTTTACAGGTGAAGATGTGGAAGCCCTCAACATTGGTGATTCTGTACGTGCGAGACGTATCATTGACGGAACGGATGCCGGACGCCATATGGTATTGAATACCCTTGAAAGATTGAACTATCTTTAAAATATGTCCCTAAAAGGGAACCCCTTTCCAATATAAATATAAATACAAAGAAGCTTCGGAGAATCCTGCTGCCTGTGATTCTCCGAAGCTTTTTGTGAAAATAACTATCTCCGGGTCCACTTTTATGATATGATATAGTATAACTGATCAATTAAAAAAACAATTGGGGGAAATACGTAATGAAAAGTTTGCTGATTCTCGGTGCGGGCGGATTTGGCCGGATGGTAGCGGAGACTGCGCAGGCACTGGGGTATGAAAAGGTTGTATTTTTGGATGATGCGGTGAAGGATGAAGCGGTCATCGGAATGTGCTGTGATTATGAGATCAGGCATAAGGAGTATCCGGTGGCAGTAGCAGCATTTGGAAATAACAAGATGCGTCTGTACTGGACGGACAAATTGCTGGAAGAGGGGTATGAGGTACCGGCAATCGTGCATCCGTCTGCAGTTGTAAGTCCGAGTGCGGTGCTGGAGCCGGGCTGTTTTGTGATGCAGAGAGCGGTGGTAAATACCAATACCCGGATCGGACGTGCGGTGCTGGTGAACAGCGGGGCGATCGTAGATCACAATTCAGTGGTATGTGCCGGAGCGCATGTCGGACTGGGGAGTGTTGTAAAGTCAGACTGTACGATCGAGAGCGGATGTAAAGTGGAGGCAGGAGAAGTGATCTTCTCAACCAGAAGGAAGATCGAGGGCGTGGACAGCCGGAGTCTGGAAGATGCCGTGTACGCATTTGGTTTCGGCAGCAGTGCAGTTATGTGAAGCCGTTCGGAGAAGGCCACATCAATGAGACTTATGCAGTCTATATGCCGGGCGCAGATGGAAAGGATACGCCGCTCTATGTTTTGCAGCGCATCAATATTAATGTATTCAAGAACCCGGATCAGGTAATGGCGAATATATTCGGCGTTACGGAGTATCTGCGCAGTATGATCCGTGAGGCAGGCGGAGATCTGGACAGAGAGGCATTGTCTTATATTAAGACAAAATCAGGAGAGAGCTATTTTGAAGATGCGGACGGACAGCCATGGCGCTGCCTGCATTATGTACCGGATTCTGTGTGCTATCAGATGGTGGAGAGACCGGAACAGTTCTATCAGTCGGCACTCAGCTTTGGCCATTTTCTGAAGCAGCTGGGGGATTATCCGGCCGAGAGTCTCTATGAGACGATTCCGAAGTTCCACGATACGGTGAAGCGTTTCCATGATTTCAAAGACGCACTGCGGAAAGATGTGAAGAACAGGGCAAGACTTTGCCGTGAAGAAATAGAGTTTGTACTGGCACGCGAGGATGACTGCGGTGTCCTTATGAAGCAGCTTGAGGAAGGAATACTTCCGCTCCGTGTGACGCACAACGATACCAAGCTGAATAATATTTTGTTTGATAAGAATACAGGAGAGGGACTGTGCATCATTGATCTGGACACGATCATGCCGGGACTTGCGGCAAATGACTTTGGTGATTCCATCCGGTTCGGGGCATCGACAGCGGAAGAAGATGAGAAGGATCTGAACAAGGTGCACTTTGATATAGAGCTTTACCGCATCTACGTGAAAGGGTATCTGGAGATGGCGAAGGATGTACTGACACCGGCGGAGAACGCCAGTCTTCCGTGGGGAGCGAGACTTATGACACTGGAATGCGGCATGCGTTTTCTTGCTGACTTCCTCCAGGGCGATGTATATTTCAAAACAACTTATCCGGAACACAATCTTGTTCGGGCAAGAACACAGTTCAGGCTTGTAAAAGAGATGGAAGAACAGTTTGATCAGATGCAGGAAATCGTTGAGACGTTCTGAAAGTGATGGGCAAATTGTTGTAACTAAAATTACAATTTAATTTTCGGTTTAAAGTTGACAGATAATAAAATACATTTTATTATAAATATAAGTTTGATATATAAAGATAACGAAGAGAGTTTAAAACGGAAGGAGAATTCAACAGATGTTAAACGATAATTTTGTAACATTTGAAATTGGAAAAGCAAAGCATATCGCACTCGTTGCCCATGATGGTAAGAAAAAAGAACTGATCGAATGGTGTGACAAGAATAAGGAAATCTTAAAAGGTCATTTCTTATGTGGTACAGGTACAACCGCACGTCTGATCGCAGAGAAGACCGGGCTTCCGGTAAAGGGATATAACAGCGGCCCGCTTGGAGGAGATCAGCAGGTCGGAGCGAAGATCGTAGAAGGACAGATCGACTTTATGATCTTCCTGTGGGATCCGTTAGAGGCACAGCCGCACGATCCGGATGTAAGAGCATTGTCCCGTATTGCCGTTCTTTACGATATCCCTACAGCTAACAATCTTGCAACGGCAGATTTTATGCTGAAGTCTGAATTTATGAATTCTACATATGAAAGAAAGGTAGAGAACTTTAACAAGACCATTCAGGACAGAGTGGAGAAGATGAAATAGAAGCTAAAGAGCAGCTGCGCATTCCGTAAAAAAGGAATCGCAGCTGTTTTTTGGCTTTTATATATTTCTTTTATATTTCTGCAAAATAAGATTGACATACGGTATCATCTGTGCTATTCTAACACTATGAACTTTAATACTTTAAAGCGCAACGCTTTAAAGTAAATTAGCAAAGCAACAAGTAAAAAAGAAATGAGGAAAGTAGAGGAGAAAGGTTATGGCGATGAAATTGTTGATGCTGGTGATATTTTTTGCAATTATGGTATCGGTTGGCATCTATGCAAGAAAGCATGCGACAAGTGTAGACGGTTATGTGTTAGGGGGAGATCGGTAGGCCCGTGGCTTACGGCATTTGCGTATGGTACGTCATACTTCTCTGCGGTTGTATTTGTAGGATATGCAGGTCAGTTCGGATGGAAATACGGTCTTGCGTCGACATGGATCGGAATCGGAAATGCGATGATCGGAAGTCTGCTGGCATGGGTGGTACTTGGAAGACGTACCAAGGTAATGACACAGCATCTGAATTCCAAGACGATGCCGGATTTCTTTGGTGAGAGATATGGAAGTAAGGCGCTGAAGATTACGGCTTCAGCGATCGTATTCATATTCCTGGTGCCGTATACAGCTTCTGTATACAATGGGTTGTCAAGATTGTTTGGAATGGCATTTAACATTCCTTATAAATATTGTGTAATCGGAATGGCAGTATTTACAGGAATCTATGTTATCCTCGGTGGATACATGGCTGCGGCGATCAATGATTTTATTCAGGGAATCATTATGCTGGGCGGCATTGTTGCAGTCATCCTGGCAGTATTAAATGGTCAGGGCGGATTTATTCAGGCAATTAAGACCATGGCAGAGATCCCAAGTGATGTGCCGGTGACAATGGGACAGCCGGGAGCATTTACTTCATTCTTCGGGCCGGATCCGTTGAATCTTCTTGGAGTGGTTATCCTGACTTCTCTTGGAACATGGGGACTTCCGCAGATGGTTGGAAAGTTCTATGCGATCAAAGATGAGAAATCCATCAATACGGGAACGGTGATCTCTACATTATTTGCGATCGTGATCTCCGGAGGATGCTACTTCCTCGGAGGATTCGGAAGACTGTTTGATGCACCGGAACTGCACGATGAGGCGGGCAATATGATCTTTGACGGAATCATCCCGCATATGTTGTCAACACTTCCGGATATCCTGATCGGTATTGTAGTAGTATTGGTATTATCGGCTTCCATGTCAACACTGGCTTCGCTGGTACTGACATCCAGCTCGACGCTGACACTGGATTTCTTAAAAGATAATGTAGTGAAAGATATGAGCGAGAAGAAACAGGTACGTACGATGCAGGTGATGGTTGTGTTCTTTATTGTATTATCGGTAGTGATCGCAATGGATCCGCCTACATTCATCGCACAGCTGATGGGAATTTCCTGGGGAGCACTTGCCGGAGCGTTCCTGGCACCATTCATGTATGGTCTCTACTGGAAAGGCGTGACAAGAGCTGCTGTATGGGCCAGCTTTGCGGCAGGTGTCGGGATTACGGTTCTGAATCTGTTCTTCCACTTTATTGCATCACCGATCAATGCAGGAGCAGTTGCAATGGTAGCAGGACTGATCGTAGTACCGGTAGTGAGTGTGCTTACACCAAAGCTTAAGAAGGACAGAGTGGATGAGATCTTTGCCTGCTATGATGAAAAGGTTACGATCACCAAGAAACGTTCGTTGGAACAGAATTAGTGGAAATAATCTGAAAAATCAAATATATTAAAAAACATCAAGGGAAGTGATTAAAATTATCACTTCCTTTTTGTGTGGGGATATGTTAGGATATAAAAGTATTAAAAATGAACAACAAAGTTGATGAATATTATTGCTAATTTGGCAACGATGATTTGATTTGAAATATGAGGCAAAAGGAGTGGAACTTGAATTATGAAGAATTATCAGAAATATGAGAAAGTTATTTTATGCCGCGGAGGTTACATATGACTGGGCGAAAAAAGATGCGGTAGAACAGCCTCCGAAGTGGTGCAGCGTAGACTTAAGAGATGGTAACCAGGCGTTGATCGAGCCGATGAGTCTGGATGAAAAGCTGGAGTTTTTCCAGATGTTGGTAGATATTGGATTTAAGGAGATCGAGGTTGGATTCCCGGCTGCTTCCGAGACAGAATATCAGTTTATGAGAACCCTGATCGAAAAAGACATGATTCCGAATGATGTAACGGTCCAGGTACTGACACAGGCAAGAGAGCATATCATCCGCAGAACCTTTGAAGCTGTTAAGGGCGCAAAAAATGCGGTGATTCATTTATACAATTCCACATCTCTGGCACAGCGCGAGCAGGTGTTCAAAAAATCAAAGGAAGAAATTCTGAATATCGCTGTGGAGGGGGCCAAGCTGTTAAAGAAGCTGACAGAAGAGGACGGCGGCAATTACCGCTTTGAATACTCACCGGAAAGCTTTACCGGAACGGAACTTGATTTCGCACTTGATATCTGTACGGCAGTACAGGATACATGGGGAGCGACTCCCGAGAAGAAGATCATTATCAATCTTCCTTCGACCGTGGAGATGACGACTCCTAACGTTTACGCAGATCAGATTGAGTGGATGGACCGTCACTTCAAGAACCGTGACAGCATCATATTAAGTGTTCATCCCCATAACGACCGCGGCACCGGTATCGCGGCCACGGAGCTTGCGCTCCTGGCAGGCGCTGACAGGGTGGAGGGAACTCTGCTCGGCAACGGCGAACGGACCGGCAACGTGGATATTCTGACCCTCAAACAGCTTCTGGGCCACAGCAGCGTCGGCACGACACAAATTTATACACACCTGCAGGAATTTCAGGTGCGTGCAGCGATTGAGCAGAATCCGCTGGGTGAAGTTAAGAAGGCAAGCTTGGATACAACATCGAAGGAGACAGGGGAGAGCAAGGGGGGATTTGCCGATCCTTCATCGGATGAGCCTGAAAATGATGCACCGGACGGCCCGATGGAAGCCTTTGAGGGTGCCGCACAGGAAGGTTTCCGGGTGGATGTTTCGAGCCTTGCCGATACGAATGAACCCGAATGAATCCACACGATTTTTCAAAGGTTATTCGGTGTGGATGCTTCGATTTAAGGACATACCAGAGGTTCTGAGACTTTACGAGAAAAATCAGAAGCTTCAGCTGAGATATATTGATAGAAACAAGCAATACGAGCATTTCTGGTTTAAGAACTGATTTATTGACACCGGAATCAGACACAATGATCGTGATGGAGCGCAGACCGAACGCTCTTGAAAAATATGAGCGGCCGGAATCAAAAAGTGATGGCTATTGTCAGAAAAGTTTTTACAGACAACAGCTGGACGATCGTAAAACAAAAAAGCTGACAAAAACATACAAAGCAATGCATTCAAATAACACAACCGTACAAAACCCGAAAAAACGGCTCAGCCAGCCCAAAAGGCTCAGGAGCCGCCGGAAAGGCCCGAAACCCGAAAAAAGGGCTTTTTCGCTCCCCTATATTTCGTATAACCTGCATTATACGAAATATTATAAAAATCAAAAACAGAGGCCCCCTTCTCCTGCGTTCCGTCATCGGTGCAGGTTTTGGGAGCCTCTGCTGTTCTTTTATATCATTTCGTTTGGGACGTGTGGATCGCCTGCCAGGCAGGCATCGTAAAATACAGCTGGACAAGACCGCTTTCATGCGAGCGTCCATTGCATCAGACTTTACAGCGGCGTATCCAGCGGCTGTGTCCCAAAGTACGCGCAGATTGCTTCATAGTAAACGCGCGCCACCGTCTTACAGCCTTCTTCGCTGCCAAACTGTGCAACGTCCTCTTCGCTGGTCACAAAGCACTGTTCTGCCAGAACCGCCGGACAGTTTACATCTTCCAACAAGGTAAAGCTTCGCTCGTCCCTTACTTCGGTATGGGTGCTCTCTACGAGCTGCTTTACCTCGCCCTGATAATAAATGTACCGGATGCCGCCGTGGCCGCGGAGCTTTGCGCCTGCGGCCTGCATTCCCTGCGCCATCTGCTGCGCGAAGTAATAGCTCTCCTGATGCCATGTACGGCCCGGAACGGACGGATAACACTCAAAGCCTGCAGCGGCAGAACCCTCCGGCGCGGAGTTGCCGTGGATGGACAGCAGCAGCTGCGGGCTCTGGGCATTGATGGCCTCTGCCCGCTCGCTGGGCTTTGCGGTGACATCATAGCTTTCACGGGAACGCAGCGGGATGTAATTAGGGTCGGCCTCCAGCAGCGCAAGCAGAGCCTCGGAGGTCTGGGCCGTCATCTCTTTTTCTTCGACGACTCCCCTTGCGCCCGGGTCGCTTCCGCCGTGGCCGGCATCAATACAGACCCGGTAGGGCGGGTCGCCCACCACAGGCCGGAAAGGCTCTTCCCCGCTCTCATTTCGCCCGGAGCCGAACAGCGCTGCTTTCCAAAGGAAAAATGCTGCACTGAAGCAGACGACACACACCAAAAGGCCGATGACCGTCGCAGCGGACGGGCCGCACTGTTTTCTCCGGCGTGCGCGTCTTGGATTTGAACGTCCTGCCATCGGCTTACTTCAGCTCGACGACGGTCACGCCGCTCTCGCCCTCACCGTAACGGCCCAGACGGAAGCTCTTGACCATTCGGTTTCCCCGCAGGTGCTTATGGATGGCCGTGCGCAGTGCGCCGGTACCATTGCCGTGGATGAGGTATACCACAGTCTGGCCGTTCAAAATCGCACGGCGATGAAGGAATCCACTCCGGCAGCGCCTCGTCTACGGTAAGACCCAGCAGGTTGCATTCCATCTTTGCGGTGCGCTGCACGCGCTCTACCCTGCCATTGGCCGGTTAGCATCGCCGGTCAGCGGAGTAACGCTCGCTGTGCCTTGGTCTGAGGCTTCGTCTCCTTGACCAGCTTTTCCGGCTGCTTGAGGCCCTTGAGCGGCACTTTCGTCTTGATGATGCCGGCACGCACCAGCACATCACCGTTTTTATCCGGCAGAGAGAGCACGGTAGCCAGCTGGTTCAGCTCTGCGATGCAGACCTCCTGCCCTACCTTGACTTCCTTCAGCGGCACGAACTCCTTGACCGGATTGTGTACCACTTCAGTCCCCATAAAGAGCTTTTCGGACTCTTTCTTGGCGATCTCACGGGCGCGCTGGGCCTTCTGCTGGGTGCTCATCCGCTCGTCTTTCTGGATCTGGCGCAGCTCATCCGTCAGAGCGTAAGCCTTGCTCTCGACCTCCTGCGCCAGTGCGCGGGCCTTGGCGCGGGCAGCTTCCAGCTCATTCTCGCCCTGCTGGATAAGCTCATCGCGCTTCTGACGGGCTGCATCCAGCTGGTGGGCGGCCTCGTTTTTCAGGCCTTCCACCTCGTCCTGACTGGCTTTGAGCTGGAGCTTCAAATCATCCAGCTGGCCCAGAACGGCGTCCAGGCGCTTGTCTTCTGCGGACAGATGCTGCTGTGCCGCCTCAATGACCCGCTCCGGGATGCCGAGCTTTTCGCTGATAAGGAAAGCGTTGGACTTGCCCGGAACGCCGACGCTGAGCTTATAGGTGGGGCGCAGCGTCTCCAAATCGAACTCGCAGCTGGCGTTGACGACGCCCTTTGTCTCGAGAGCGAACGCCTTCAATTCTGCATAGTGCGTTGTGGCCATCAGGAGCACACCGCGGCGGCGCAGCTCTTCGATGATGGCAACAGCCAGTGCCGCACCTTCCGCCGGGTCGGTACCGGCACCAAGCTCGTCCAGAAGCACCAGCGTGTGGGGCATGGCAAGCTCAAGGATGCCGGTGATCTTCTTCATATGACCGGAGAAGGTGGACAGGCTCTGCTCGATGCTCTGCTCATCGCCGATGTCCACGAGGAATTCGTCGAAGACACAGATCTCACTGCGCTCATCCGCCGGGATGAGGAAGCCGCACTGTGCCATCGCGCAAAGCAGACCGGCCGTTTTCAGAGTGACGGTCTTACCGCCGGTGTTGGGCCGGTGATGATGAGCGAATCATATTCCCTGCCCAGCGAAATATCGACAGGAACGCACTTCTTTGCGTCGATGAGCGGATGACGCGCCCGGATGAGCGAGAACGACGTATCCGTCCGGACAGTGGGTTTGAACGCCTTCATATCCAGTGCAAGGCGAGCTTTTGCAAGCAGGACGTCGATTTCCAGCATGGCCTTATAGCTGTACTGGAACTGCGGCTCAATGGCTGCGACCTGACCGGTAAATGCTACCAGGATACGCTCGATCTCCTGGGCTTCCTGTGCGCGGTACTGTAAAATGCGTGCGTTTGCCTCCACAACAGCCTGAGGCTCGACGAAGACCGTCGCACCGGTAGACGAGACGTCATGGATGATGCCGCTCACCTCTCCGCGATACTCGCTTTTGACAGGAACGACATACCGGCCATTTCGGATGGAGACAACGCTCTCCTGTAAGTACTTGGAGGTGTCCATATTCCGGACCATGCTTTCCAGACGGTTCGCGGATGCTGTTTTCAGTCGCACGGATCTTCTTGCGC
>ENA-OQMY01000474-OQMY01000474.1-human-gut-metagenome-genome-assembly--contig:-NODE-474-length-10914-cov-3.743673_pt1 | contig 10914 bp, 10 predicted proteins | sample MGYA00242623_ERZ504868 | MGnify/ENA primary metagenome ERZ504868 (study PRJEB26092, sample SAMD00036386) | human gut metagenome | host: Homo sapiens | study: EMG produced TPA metagenomics assembly of...
GTTCAATATATTGGATAGTTGGAGCGCATATAATCGCACCCGCCGATTCACCAATCATCAGTTTTCCCTTTGCCAATTCCTTCTTCAATAGCTCATCCGTTCTCGTTTTACGGAGCTGATCCATAAGGAAGAAAGAATTTCCACCAGTAAAATAGATCACATCCGCATCTTCAAAAACGGACTGTATCGTTAAATAAGCCTCCGTTGAAATATCAATTTCCGTTACGGTTGCTCCCAGTTTATTGAATAGCTTTCGAGCCGAGCCGACATAACCGGTATAGCCTTCACGCAGCGAAGCTGTGGGAATAAATGCGACTTTCTTGTTATCAATTTCTTCTTTTATCAAACTTCCTACACTTGAAAAGTGCGAACATAAAAACCAGTTTCATCCATATCCTCCTTAATAAATTCCGATTTTCTTAATTCTACAAACTTTAATTTTACTTAGTAACTATGACTTTTCCTTCAGAATCCAGAAGAGGTGTAATACCAGCCCCGTATCCAGATTTCCAACAAAGATAATTAACTCCAGTCTCCTTATCTACAAGAATTTGTCGAATCCCTTCATCTTTAAGCGAACTTCCATCTCTAAATATAACTTCAAATCTTTCTTCTTTCTTCGCCATGTTTATTCCTCCTCGTTAAGCATTAAATACCGATTTGCATTTCCATTCATTTTAGAAAATGGGCAACTCCGATTGGAATTGCCCACTCATTGCACTAATTATGCGATTTTCTCTTGCTTGCACCGATTTCTGCATCAATTGATGTAAGTTTGATGTAAATCGCTGTTTTTTTAGTTTTTTATCAAATGAAGTACGTCCGTCTATTTGGTTAAACGGTACATCGTTACATCAGTTTAATACAGCTTTGCGCCTGCCGGGATGTGGTCATCAACCATAAGCAGATGGAGCTTTTCTTCGCCTTCTTCTTCGTGAATAGCGGAGAGGAGCATACCGCAAGAGTCAATACCCATCATAGCACGAGGAGGAAGATTTGTGATAGCGATAAGTGTCTTACCTACAAGCTCTTCCGGCTCGTAATATGCGTGAATACCGCTTAAAATGGTGCGGTCTGTGTCTGTTCCGTCATCAAGGGTAAACTGCAACAGCTTCTTTGACTTCGGTACTGCTACACATTCTTTTACCTTAACGGCTCTGAAATCTGACTTTGAGAATGTGTCAAAATCAACTGCTTCCTCAAATAAAGGCTCAATCTTTACCTTAGAGAAATCAATCTTTTCAGGCTCTGCTTTCATTTCCTCGACAGGCTGATTTTTTACATCATTGCCCTTGTTTACATCATTCAGGGACTTCATTGTCGGGAAGAGCAGCACGTCTCTGATTGCCTCAGCTCCTGTCAGAAGCATACACATACGGTCAATGCCGAATCCAATACCACCGGTCGGCGGCATACCGATCTCCAGTGCGTTCATGAAGTCTTCATCTGTTGTATTGGCTTCATCATCGCCCTGGGCAAGCAGTTCTTCCTGGGCTTTAAAACGTTCTCTCTGGTCGATCGGGTCATTCAGCTCAGAGTAAGCATTTGCCATCTCCCATCCATTCATGAAGAACTCGAAGCGCTCTACATATTCCGGATTCTCTGGCTTTTTCTTCGTCAGCGGCGAGATCTCAACCGGGTGGTCCATAACGAACGTCGGCTGAAGCAGATGCTCCTCTACAAACTCCTCAAAGAAGAGATTCAGGATATCACCTTTTTTATGTCTCTCTTCAAACTCAATATTATGCTCTTTTGCAAGTTCTCTTGCCTGCTCCAGAGTCTCAACTTCATTCCAGTCAACGCCTGCGTACTTCTTCACTGCGTCAACCATTGTGATACGCTCGAACGGCTTACCGAGATCCATCGGGATTCCCTTGTATACGATCTGTGTCGTTCCGAGCACTTCCTGTGCGACAAAACGATACAGGTTCTCTGTCAGATCCATCATGCCGTGGTAATCTGTAAATGCCTGGTAAAGCTCCATCAGAGTGAACTCCGGGTTATGTCTTGTATCAAGACCCTCATTACGGAATACACGTCCGATCTCATATACCTTCTCGAGTCCTCCGACGATCAGTCTCTTCAGGTACAGCTCCAGGGAAATACGAAGCTTCAGATCTTCGTTCAGGGCATTGAAATGTGTCTCGAACGGTCTTGCTGCTGCTCCACCTGCGTTCTGTACAAGCATTGGAGTCTCAACTTCCATGAATCCTTCTCCGCTTAAGTACTTGCGGATCGCACTGAGAATCTTGGAACGCTTGATAAAGGTATCTTTAGACTCTGCATTCATGATCAGGTCTACATATCTCTGACGGTAACGGGTATCTACATCTGTCAGACCGTGGAACTTCTCCGGGAGGATCTGTAAGCTCTTGGAGAGGAGTGTCACTTTCTCTGCATGGATAGAAATCTCACCTGTTCTTGTTCTGAAAGCAAATCCTTCCACTCCGAAGATATCACCGATATCCGATTTTTTAAAATCAGCGTAAGACTCTGTTCCGATCGCATCTCTTGCAACGTATACCTGGATGCTTCCCTGTAAATCCTGAATGTTGCAGAAAGATGCCTTGCCCATGACTCTCTTAAACATCATACGTCCTGCAATTGCCACATGGATCGGGCTTGCGTCCATGATATTTCTTCTCTCTTCGTAATCCTTTTTAAGAGCTTCTTTCGCCTGCTCCTCATCCATTCCCTCTACGTTCGGCTCCTGGCGGTCTTTTAACAGCTCAGTCTCATGTGCCTCGTAAAGACCTTTCACCTCAAGCGAATGATGTGTCTGATCGAACTTTGTAATCTGGAACGGGTCTCTTCCGTTCTGCTGCAGCTCTGCAAGTTTCTCGCGGCGAACCTTCAGTAAGTGGTTAATGTCCTGTTCCTGTGTCTGCTGTGCCAATCTCTTCACTCCCTTTTCTTTGTATTTTATTAGATATTTCTCTGGATAGAAAGTACTTTGTACTGCATAATTCCGGCCGGTGTTTCTACATCGACAATATCATCCTTGTGCGCGCCGATCAGAGCTTTTCCTACCGGAGACTCATTGGAAATTTTTCCTTCCAGGCTGTTTGCTTCGGTGGAGCCAACGATCTGGAACTCGATTTCCTCGTCATACTCCAGATCCAGTACGTCTACTTTACATCCGATATTGATCTTATCGGAATCTACTTCGTCCTCAACAACAACCTCTGCGTTTTTCAGGATTTTTTCGATCTCTTCAATTCTTGCCTCGATGTCACGCTGCTCATCTTTTGCTGCATCGTACTCGGCGTTCTCGGAAAGGTCTCCCTGCTCTCTTGCTTCTTTGATTTTACCGGCAATTTCTCTACGTTTGTTTACTTTGAGGTCATGAAGCTCGTCCTCCAGTTTTTTCAGGCCGGCATAGGTAAGAATCGTTTTTTTCTGTTCCATTTTATACACCCTTTCTATCGTTTCTGTATCCAGTCATATCTGATTTTATTCTGTAAACTCTCCGGAAATGCGCTGTATTTTCAGTATTCCCGGTTGAAATAAGGATAGACTCCGCCTATCCTAACAATTAAAGTAGTATAAAGGATTGCCCACGGAATGTCAAGAAAAAAAGAAACGCAGGAAAGATTTTCTTTTTCACAAATCCTTCCTGCATCTTTCTCTTATTTTTCCTTTATTTTTCGGATGAGCTTCCTGTCAGTGCTTTCTTTTTCCAATTTCCTTTTTATAGAAAATCAGCGTCAGAAGCGCACCCATGCACCAGCTTACCAGCATGGAAATCCAGAGTACCTGATATCGTCCGTTTGGCAGCTCCGGCGTTCTGGTCAGAAAGGCCAGACCGTATGCCAGCGGCACACGGATTACAACAGTAACAACCATCGAAATCCACATCGGGGTCATCGTATCGCCTGCTCCACGCATGACGCCGGAAAGCGACTGTGTTATTGCCATGGCAATATAGCCGACCGCAAGGATCTTCATCATATTGGCACTTAATGTTACGAGCTCTGTGGTATTCGTAAAGATTCCCATCAGATGATGGCCGAAAATAACAATTAAAAGGGTAATGGTCGTTGAGGTTCCGACAGCAATCAGTGTTCCCTGTTTTGCGCCCTGCTCTACGCGGTCCATACGGCGTGCGCCGACATTCTGACCGGCATACGTTGTCATCGCGGTACCAAACGAAAAGTTCGGCATCATTGCAAAGCCATCGACACGCATGATGATAACATTCGCGGCGATAACCATTTCACCGAAGCTGTTGGTCAGCGACTGTACGATAACCATCGCCATGGAGAAGATCGCCTGGGTAATACCGGACGGCAGACCAAGGCGGATAATTTCCATCGAATACTGTTTTTTCATTTTCAGGTATTTGGGCCTGAAATCAAAAATGTCGGTCATACGCATCAGACGCCACATGCAGAGTACTGCAGAAATTGCCTGCGCAATCACGGTCGCGTATGCAACTCCGGCAACGCCCATGTGGAACTGGGAAACGAATACAATATCCAATACAATGTTGATGACCGTTGCCACCAGCAGATAAATCAGCGCCGAAATCGAATCGCCGAGTCCGCGAAGGATACCACATAGAATGTTATAGTACGCACTGCCGGCACAGCCCACCATCAGGATCACCAGATACGAGGTACACCAGTCGATGATAGAATCCGGTGTTTTCAGCATTTCCAGCAGCGGTCTTGAGAGGACGGCTCCCAGAATCATAATAATGATGGAAGAAATTGCTGTCAGCGTGACGCAGTTTCCGATCGTCATTGAAAGCTCTTTTCTTTGTTTTGCCCCAAAATACTGCGACACCATGACGCCGGCGCCGACGGAAATTCCGACGAACAGAACCAGAAGCAGGTTTAAGATCGGGCTGGCGCTTCCAACTGCCGCAAGCGCGTTGTCCCCGACATATTTTCCGATTACAATACTGTCAACCGTGTTGTAGAGCTGCTGGGCAATGTTGCCGATCAGCATAGGGATTGTAAAAGCTACAATCTTTTCCCACGGCTTTCCCACCGTCATGTCGGACGGTGCGAAAAGTTCTTTGATAGTCATACACTACACTCCCTCTTTTGTTTTTTTATTCCCAATACCTCTAAATGTCAGTATAGCATAGAAAAAGTACCCGTGATATATCAATATTGGCATATCATAGGTACTTTTTTGACTTATTTTACTTACTTGTCAGCCGCGTTCCCACTCATTCAGCATCTGTTCCAGCTCCTGCAGGCTCTCCACCTGGTTGATCGCTGCGCGCAGTTTCGCCGAGTGCGGGAATCCCGCCGTGTACCACGCAACGTGCTTCCGCATCTCGCGGATGCCGATCGCGCCGCCTTTGTATTCCACCTGCATGCGCGCATGGCGAAGCATCATCTCTTTTACCTCATGCTGCGTCGGCTTTGCAAGTGTTTCTCCGGTTTCCCTGTAATGAAGAATCTGTTTAAAAATCCACGGATTTCCTTCCGCGCCGCGGCCAATCATAATGCCATCGCAGCCCGTCTGTTCAACCAGCGCTTCGGCGCTCGCCGCATCAACCACATCGCCATTTCCGATGACCGGAATCGAAACCGCTTCTTTTACCTGACGGATGATATCCCAGTCTGCTTTTCCGGAATAGAACTGTGCCCGCGTTCTTCCATGCACCGCAATCGCAGCCACACCGCAGTCCTCGAGAATCTTTGCAATCTCCACAGCATTCGCCGACTCTTCGTTAAATCCCTTTCGAATTTTAACTGTCACCGGCTTTTTCACTGCCTTTACCATACCGGTCACAATCTTCCGCACCAGCGCAGGATCCTTCATCAGCGCGGAGCCCTCGCCGTTGTTGACGACCTTCGGCACCGGGCAGCCCATGTTAAAATCCAGAATGTCAAACGGCCGCTCCTCGATCTGTGCGGCAATCTGCGCCAGAATTTCCGGATCACTGCCAAAAAGCTGGAGCGATACAGGATGTTCACCCGGATGAATCGTCATCAGATCCTCGGTATTTTTGTTCTTATACAGAATCGCCTTCGCGCTGACCATCTCCATACAGATCAGGCCTGCTCCCTGCTCCTTGCAGAGAACGCGGAACGGCAGATCCGTCACACCTGCCATCGGTGCGAGCACGAGCGGATTTTGCATTTCCACATTTCCGATTTTCAGTGGAGACATCGTCTGGAGCGTACGTTTCTTACTTTCCATCCGGCTTCTCTCCGTCTTCTTCTGCGAACGCTTCCTCCGGCACTTCCTCGCCGAGGAAGAAAACGCGGTAATACAGCTCCAGAGATTCCAGCAGATCCTTTTTCTCCTCCTGATACTGCTTGATCCGCAGCGCACCGCCGATCTCATCGTACATCGCATCCGCATCTACAGCCTCTGTTTCGAACTGCAGACTGCCGTCACTGTCAAACCACATGGTGAAAATGCCGCCGATTTCCACGGTGAACATAACGCACATGATATGAAGCTCATCCTGCACGGACTGCGGCAGGGATGCAAAATCCTGGTTAAAATAATATTTCTGCTCATACGCACTCGCTCCGCAGAGCACTACTTTTTCATCATCTGAATACATATATTTTCCTTTCCTGATCCAAGTTTTTTATACATAACTGTACAGGCCGCGCACTGAAACCTCGCCGGAATGCACTTCCGCGATCGTTCCATCCTCTTTTCTCACACGCAGCTCACCCGTCGACGTGATGCCGAGCGCCACACCCTCGAACGGCTCTTTCGGATCCAGCACACGCACCGGCTGATCCTTATTTGCAAGTACAGCCTCATAGGCTTCCTGCAGCGCCGAGAGATCTCCCGCCTCCAGGAATTTTTCGTAATTCTCCTCGAACGCCTCCAGCACCGCTGCGACTATTTTCGCCCGATTGACCGGATGCCCCATTTCGATCGCCAGTGACGTCGCGATCTCAGCAATTTCTTCCGGAAACTCCGTCTGGTTCACATTGATTCCCGTTCCAATGACGACATAATTGATGTAATCGATCTGTGCACTCATCTCGGTTAAGATTCCGCAGAGCTTTTTCCCGTTCAGCACCGCATCGTTCGGCCACTTAATTCTCGTGTCGACGCCGAGCGCTCTCTGTACCCCCTGCACAACAGCAAGTCCCATCACAATCGTCAGCATCGGCGCTTTGGCCGGCTCGAGATCCGGGTACAGCAGGAGGGACATCGAAACGGAAGTTCCCTCCGGCGATTTCCAGACTCTTCCGCGGCGGCCTTTTCCAGCGGTCTGCGTCTCGGCCGTTGTCAGTGTACCGTTCGGCGCTCCTTCTTCCGCCAGGCGCTTCGCCCACGTATTTGTCGAATCTACTTCATGGCTGTAATAGACCGTCTGTCCAACATATTTCGTATGCGTGCGGCTTTCCAGCTCGTCCTTCGTCATCAGATCCGGCTCGTTCAGCAGACGGTAACCTTTATTCTGTACCGCCTCGATCTCGTATCCTTCCTCTTTTAACTGATTCATGATCTTCCACACTGCAGTACGGGAAATTCCAAAATGTTCACACAAATCCTGACCCGAAACATTTTCTCCTGATTCTCGCAGAAGGCGCAGTGTCTCAGCTCTTTTATTTTCCAGCATATGATATCTTCACACTCCTCACATAAACCAACAGCAGCGCTGCGAAAGACGTGCTCCGCAGCGCTGCTGTACGTGTCTTGCCATTCTTCTATTATACACAGTCTGTTCCGGTTTTTCCACCAGAAAGTTTATGCACCAAGCGTTGCTGCCATCACAGCTTTGATCGTGTGCATGCGGTTCTCTGCTTCCTCGAAGACTCTCGACTGTGCGGACTCAAATACCTCATCGGTAACTTCCATCTCATCCAGTCCGTAACGGTCGTGGATCTCTTTTCCAATCTTTGTTTTCAGATCGTGGAACGACGGCAGGCAGTGCAGGAATACCGCGGTATCCTTGGCATTTGCCATTGCTTCTTTTGTCACGCGGTACGGAGTCAGATCGTGGATTCTCTCCTCCCATACGCTGTCCGGCTCACCCATGGATACCCAGACATCCGTATAGATAACATCGGCGTCTTTCGTTCCCTCTTTTACATCCTCGGTGAGGGTGATGGTTGCGCCGCTCTCCTTTGCATACTCTTCACACTGTGCAACGAGTTCCGCGTTCGGGAAGTATTTCTTCGGTGCGCAGGCTACAAAATCCATACCCATTTTTGCAGATGCAATCATCAGGGAATTTCCCATGTTGTAGCGGGCGTCGCCCATGTAAACGAGTTTGATGCCTTTTAAGTGGCCGAACTCTTCCTGGATTGTCAGCATATCGGCGAGCATCTGGGTCGGGTGGTACTCGTTGGTCAGTCCGTTCCATACCGGGACTTTGGAATATTTTGCCAGCTCCTCTACGATCTCCTGGCCGAATCCACGGTACTCAATTCCCTCATACATTCCTGCAAGAACGCGGGCCGTATCTTTGATGCTCTCTTTTTTACCGATCTGGGAACCGGTCGGGTCAAGATAGGTGGTTCCCATGCCGAGATCATGTGCGGCTACTTCGAAGGAACAGCGGGTTCTGGTGCTGGTTTTCTCGAAGATCAGCGCAACGTTTTTACCGCGCAGGGTGTCCACCGGAATGCCTTTCTTTTTCTTATCCTTCAGCTCTGCGGACAGATCCAGCAGATAGGAAATCTCTTCCGGGGTGAAATCCTTTAATGTCAGAAAATCGCGTCCTTTTAAATCCATGGTGTGTTCCTCCTTAAATATATCGGTATGTAATGTATTTTTATCGCTTAAGATGGTTTCTATTATGAAACAGGCCGGCGCATCTGTCAAGGGGTGAAATGTATATTTTTACGTATTTTACTTGTATTATTCATAATATATGTATTTTTATACATTTTTATTCTGTTATTCTTACCGGCAACTACAGAATCTGCCAGTGGCAGCTCCCTCCGGATGCAGAGCAATAAAAAACTTCTCCCGTGTCCGGCATGATGCGTTTCACGGGAGAATCCTGCTTTTTTATTTCTGTCCTTCTTTCCCTGCCGGGCCTTTCTGCTCTTCCACGATTCCCTTGAATGTGGTAGCCAGACTTGCCAGTCCCTGCAGATCGGACGGAACAACAATCTTCGTTGCTTTTCCATTCGCCAGAACACCAAGTGCCTCGAGACTCTTTAAGGTAAGAACCGCATCGTCAGCACCTGCCTCTTTGATGGCACGGATACCATCGGCATTTGCCTGCTGTACTTTGAGGATCGCCTCCGCCTGGCCTTCTGCCTCGCGGATTCGTTTCTCTTTTTCTGCCTCAGCACGAAGAATCGCTGCCTGCTTCTCTGCCTCTGCATCCAGGATCGCAGACTGTTTTTTACCTTCGGCAACCAGGATGGTCGATTTTTTCTCACCTTCTGCAATCAGGATTGCTTCACGGCGTTCACGCTCTGCTTTCATCTGTTTCTCCATGGCTTCCTGAATGGCTGCCGGAGGCATGATGTTTTTCAGCTCAACACGGTTGACTTTAATGCCCCACGGGTCGGTTGCGATATCGAGAGCTGCCTGCATCTTCGTGTTGATAATCTCACGGGATGTCAGTGTTTCGTCCAGCTCCAGATCTCCGATGATGTTTCGAAGTGTCGTTGCGGTCAGGTTTTCAATGGCCATCAGCGGATTTACAACACCGTATGCGAACAGCTTCGGATCGGTAATCTGGAAAAATACGACCGTATCAATCTGCATCGTAACGTTATCTTTTGTAATGACCGGCTGCGGCGGGAAATCCACCACCTGCTCTTTTAAGTTCACGCGGATTGCCACGCGCTCGATAAACGGAACCTTAAAACTGAAGACCGGTTGCCCAGGTGCCTTTGTATTTTCCAAGACTCTCAACAACGTAAGCACTGGCCTGCGGCACGATCTTCACACACGATGCTGCAATAAACAGTACAATCACAAGAGTAAAAATCATTAAAATTCCTGCAATTCCTCCACCACTCATGTTTCATTTCCTCCTTCGTTTTCTTTGACCTTTACAATCAGCTTGACGCCTTCCACACGGAGCACTTCCACCACGGTCTCTTTCGGGATAATGCCTCCTTCGCTTTCCGTTCTCGCAGTCCAGGTGTTTCCGCCCAGCGATACCTTTCCGGTGCCTGCCAGGTTGGAAATCTCTTCTGCGACGATCCCTTCCATTCCAATCACGCGGTCTACATTTGTTTTTAAGGTATCCTTATTCAGGAAACGGACGGCTACAGGACGTGTAAAAATCAGAAGTATCAGCGATACAACAAGAAAGCAGACCATCTGAATTACAAATCCGGCTCCGCACATAGCTGCGATCAGAGCAATCAGGGCGCCGCCCGCAAACCAGATGGTTGCCAGACCTAACGTTGCCGCCTCAATCACCAGCAAAACCACAAGCGCAATCAGCCAGTACACTGCATATTCCATGCTCCTCTCTCCTTTCCGATTTCTTGGCTGTTGGATTCATGATACTATATGAGAATGAAAATAGCAAGCGGAGAGGTGGAATATTCAGAAAAAGACAGGATTTTAAGAACTGGTCGCACAGAGACAGCGCAGAAAACCCGATCTTCTTATTCTTCCATCACATCTTTTCATTTTAAAACGGCTACAACCATTCTTTACACACTCCTATCTGTTGTGATGCAGTTATAGAAACGAAGAAATTTGTAATGTTTAAAGCGTTCGAAAAAGCAGATTACATTTTCATAACGTTTTGCACCTGTGTGAAGTGAAAGGAATGGCTATAAAAATGAAAAACTGGAAAACAGCTCTTTCAAGAAGGAAATAAAGAAAGGAAATATAAAGACTGATTTTTTATTTATAAACTATCAATTCCAAGGCTTGACATCCATACAAAAACAGCTGCCACAACAAAATACATATGCATCTGTATAAAAAGTACCAAGGTAAATGCTAATAATTTCCAAAACAGCGATTTAATCTGCCTTGTATAACGAATGCACT
>ENA-OQMY01000475-OQMY01000475.1-human-gut-metagenome-genome-assembly--contig:-NODE-475-length-10913-cov-3.007881_pt1 | contig 10913 bp, 10 predicted proteins | sample MGYA00242623_ERZ504868 | MGnify/ENA primary metagenome ERZ504868 (study PRJEB26092, sample SAMD00036386) | human gut metagenome | host: Homo sapiens | study: EMG produced TPA metagenomics assembly of...
GAGACAGTCAGCACGCGCATCGTCGGTGTCGGCGAGATGCTGGCTGACAAGGCAAAAGTCGTGTTCAAGGTGAATACCGGTGCAGCAGTGTTGGGTTTAGGCTATATCATCGGATTGAAATATTCGGCCATTATCTGTGCCGGCTCATTCCTGGTATGGTTGGTAATCATCCCGTTGATGTCTGCCATTTTCGGCTCCGAAGTACTGACATTCGGCAATGACGCCATTACGCAGACAGTAGGAAGCATGAGTGCGGAAGAGATTTTCACCACCTACGCCCGCCACATCGGTATCGGAGGCATTGCGACTGCCGGTGTGATCGGGATCATCAATTCATGGGGGATCATCAAAGGAGCCGTAGGGTTGGCAGCCAAAGAGCTGAAAGGAAAAACGGGAACCGTGCATACGGAAGAGATCCGTACACAGAAAGACCTTTCGATGAAACGTGATCGCTATCGGCATCTTCGCAACGTTGATCGTGACGTACCTGTTTTTTACACTTCGGCGTGCTGGACAACTGGTACTACGCGTTGATCGGGCTGTTGATCGTCGGTATAATCGCTTTCCTTTTCACAACCGTTGCCGCCAATGCGATTGCCATCGTCGGGACCAATCCCGTATCAGGCATGACATTGATGACCTTACGATCTTGGCATCTATTATTCTGGTTGCCGTCGGGCTGAAAGGGACAGCCGGCACTGGTATCGGCACTGATTATGGAAGGTGTGGTATGCGACGGTCGCCTTTCCATGGCCGGCGGTTTTATCACAGACCTGAAGATCGGATATTGGATCGGCAGCACACCAGCCAAGCAGGAAAGTTGGAAATTCCTCGGAACCCTGGTATCGGCAGCAACTGTAGGCGGTGTAATCCTGATCCTGAATCAGACATACGGTTTCACAAGCGGGCAACTCGCCGCTCCGCAAGCCAATGCAATGGCGGCGGTTATCGAGCCATTGATGAGTGGCTCGGGTGCTCCCTGGGCACTGTATGCCATAGGAGCCGTACTGGCCATCATCCTAAACTTCTGTAAAATTCCGGCATTGGCATTTGCATTAGGCATGTTCATTCCGCTGGAGTTGAACACGCCGTTGCTGATCGGAGGCGCCATCAGCTGGTATGTAGGAAGCCGTAGCAAAGACCAAGCTCTGAACAGTGTACGCCTGGAAAAAGGAACTCTACTGGCATCCGGTTTCATCGCAGGCGGAGCCTTGATGGGAGTCGTCAGCGCAGCCATGCGTTTCGCCGGCATCAACCTAGTCGATATCAAATGGATGGAAAGTAATTCAGCCGGGGTACTGGCCATCGTGATGTACATCCTGCTAATCGCCTACTTGGCAATTAGTTCGTTAAAAGCAAAGGAGAAAAACTAATAATAATAATTTCAGATTTATGAATTATGCGTCGATGATAAATCATAAATCTGAAATCATAAATCATAAAAGCATTGGAAGCACCAGTAGTCAACGTCGGCATTATGACGGAAAAGGCCGTTTACGTTTGTATTTCATGGAGAGTATGTACATACGGAAACCGGAAAGTTCCTGACTGGGGAACAACGTGCGTTATTTGTAAACGGCAATATCGTTTACAACGGGAGGTTGTTTAAAGAAATATTCTTTGAACCGGCTTCCCCTTCCTCGTCTTTCGAATTGAAGGCAGTCACCATAGGCCGTAACTTCCATTGGCAACGGCAAGAAGACCAATGTTTCAAAGGGGCTTTCAACCTGGTGACTGGCGAAAATGGAATTGTAGTCATCAACCAAGTGGATGTGGAAGAATATCTGACCAGCGTCATTTCTTCGGAAATGAGCGCGCAGGCTTCGAAGGAACTGTTAAAGGCACATGCCGTCATTTCACGCAGCTGGCTGCTCGCACAGATCGAAAAGAACTTCCGCCTGGGAAGGAAAGAGGAGAAGCAGCAAAACTGTTACCGGGATAACGAGCAACTGATACGCTGGTACGACCGCGAAGACCATAACATTTTCGATGTCTGTGCCGACGACCATTGTCAGCGCTACCAAGGAATTACCCGTGCTTCCAACCCGATCGTCCAAGAGGTGATCCACGAGACAAGGGGAGAAATACTGGTGAATGGCGAAACGATCTGCGATGCCCGCTTTTCCAAATGTTGCGGAGGTGTGACGGAACAGTTCGAACATTGCTGGGAACCGATCCCCCATTCTTACCTGACAGCATTGAGGGACAGTCGGGAAACAACTTTTCCGGACCTCACTCAGGAAGAAGAGGCCCGGAAATGGATTCACTCTGCTCCTAACGCTTTTTGCAATACAGCCGACAAAAAGATACCTCTGCCAAGTGTTGAACAACTACGATCAGGAGACGACAGATTTTTATCGCTGGAAAGTATTCTACAAACAGGAAGAATTAGCCGAACTGATCCATCGTAAAAGCGGTATTGATTTCGGTCAGATTCTGGATTTGGTTCCCGTCAACCGAGGAACTTCCGGCCGTATTGAAATGCTGAAGATTGTCGGGACACATCGGACCTTTACCATCGGCAAAGAATTGGAGATACGCCGGACCTTGTCCAAAACACATCTGTACAGCTCGGCTTTTGTCGTGGACAAAGAAGATATACAATTCGATATCCCCGGACGTTTCGTCCTGACCGGCGCCGGTTGGGGACATGGCGTAGGGCTATGCCAGATCGGGGCCGCCATGATGGCAGGCGAAGGATATGATTACCGGCAGATTCTCTCCCATTACTTTTCTGGAGCTTCTATTGAAAAACGATATTGAGGGATTTCAGATTTATGATTTATCATCGACACATAAATCAAAGAAGGTGTGTCGTAATACCCGATGCGCCTTCTTTTTTTCGTTGACTATAAAAATCGGCTCATTTTTTTAAGCTGCGATATTTTGAGGATTTCTTTGATTTATGTGTTCGCAGCATCTAAATATAGCTACTGTAAGCTCATAAAACAGTCCAGTCAGCCAATCCATACCTTCTTTAGTCATTTTTGCACACATCTTTTTTATATTGAAGGCAATGGCAAAGAAGGAAAAGTCCATGAAGACCTTATCCTTTCCAAAATGGCGGAAACGTTTGTAATTCATATTGTTTTTCATTTGTCCGAACACGGCTTCCGGTTCTATGCATCTCTGTCCTCTGTGTTTCAGTCCTTCCTCTGAGCAGAGCAGCTCTTTGGCTTTTTGCTTGTATTTTCTGAGTCTGTGATTCAACTCTATCGTTCTGTTCCCCTTTGCTTTAAAACATCGGCATCTTAGCGGACAGCCTTCACATCTGATGGCTCTGTACGTGGCATTTTCGCTGACATATCCGGATGCTGTTTTCACATGTCTAGTCCCTATCCTTTGCATCTTCTGTCCCATGGGGCAGATACAAAAGTCTTGTTCTTCATTGTAGTAGAAGTTTTCCGCCCTGAACGGGTCCGGTTTGAATCTCGGCCGCTGTTCCATGTGGAAGTAGTTGTATTTGACGTAGCCCGCCATACCGTTTTCTGACATGAAGCGGTAATTCTCCTCAGAACCGTAGCCGGAATCGGCCACCACCGTATGGGCCAACCTGTCATATCTGCTTGAGAAGGATTGCAGGAAAGGTATCATGGTCAGTGTATCCGTAGGGTTCGGGAAGAGTGCAAAATCGGTAATGAACTGGTTCTCGGTGCCGATCTGGAGGTTGTAACCGGGCTTTGTCTGGCCGTTACGCATGGCATCCTCCTTCATTCTCATGAAAGTAGCGTCCTTGTCCGTTTTGGAATAGGAGTTCCTGTCCTGTAGCGTGTTCAGACGGTTGTCGTATTCCTGCAGCTTGTCCCTGTGTTCTTCCAGTTCCTTCAGCTGTTTGCGTTTCTTTTTCAACGCAGTCTTTTCCTCTTTCGTGGAGGGCTCAGGAACCTGTTCAAGTGCTTTCCGCAATTCTCCAGCCATTTCAGTCAGCATGGCCGGAGTGAACTCAATCTCCTCATTGCTTTCCGATGAGTTCTCCTGGGCGATGACATCGTCTATCTGCCCTAACAGGACATGTATCTTCTTCATCAGGCGTTCACAGTTCCGCTCAACCGTTTTTCGCCAGACGAAAGTATACTTATTGGCTTTGGACTCAATCTTTGTCCCGTCAATGTATTCCACATTCAGCCTGATGAAGCCTTTGGAAGAGAGAAGGAGTACGGTTTGGGTAAATACCTCGTTGATTTCCTTTTTCACCCGGTTGCGGAAACGGTTGATGGTAATGAAATCAGGTTTCTCATATCCGGCAAGCCAGATATAATGGATGTCACGATGAAGGAGCTTTTCAATTTTACGGCAGGAGTAGACGTTGTTCATATAGGCATAGAGAATGACCTTGAGCATCATCCTGGGATGGTAAGGGCTGCGGCCGCATTCCTTATACAACTTCCTGAAACTTTCAAGGTTCAGGCTCTCAACCAGAGCGTCAACCATCCGAACTGGATCATGCTCTGCAATATCCTCGTCAATTCTTTGAGGAAAAAGCACTGTTTGGTTGGAATTATAAGGACGAAAATGTATCTTTGTCATAGTGAAAATCTTATGCCTAAAGATACAAAATCTTTAGGTAATAACAAAGCCCCAGCTTGTGAAAGTCGGGGCTTTGTGCTTAAAAAAAACGAAGGTGCGCATTTTGACACACCTCCTTTTTATCTCGAATCTTAAAGTTAATCTTAGTTGTTAACTCTTTTTACTTTGATTCTAGCTTTCTTACCGGTTAAGAGCACGCAGGTAATACAATTTAGCGCGACGTACTTTACCATACTTGTTAACCGTGATGCTTTCGATAAACGGAGATTCGATCGGGAAAATACGTTCTACACCTACGTTTTCAGACATCTTACGCACTGTGAAGCGTTTTTTGTCACCATGACCTGAGATGCGGATTACGACACCTCTGTACTGCTGGATACGTTCTTTGTTACCTTCTTTGATACGGTAAGCTACTGTAATAGTGTCACCACTCTTGAATGCAGGAAATTCCTTTTTCGTAGCAAACGCTTCGTTTACAACTTTAATTAAATCCATTGTTTTATAGCTTTTTAATTGTAATTTTTAATGAAACGCAATATAACGGGCTACTTGTCCCGACAGAGATTACGCAAAGCGGATGCAAAGTAACGAAATAATTATTTGATACGCAAGTAGCAGTCTGAAATAAATTTTACTTCAGCCACTTATCGGCAAACTTAATGTAGTTCTCCCAGTCGAAATCCGTCACATCATGCACTCCGGTACGATTGTGGTAGGCGACACGGTTCATGATCGGCATGTTGACCGTCGGCATCGTGGTCGTTTCCAGTCCTTTCATTCCGTAGAGCTTATAGACTTCTCCGGCGTATGCGGTTGAAAGAAATTCACCTTTCGGATCGGACCAGCGGTCTTCTTCGGCGCTGCCACATAAAGGGGGCGGGGAGCGATGAGGGCCAATAGCTCGTGCTGGTCGATCGGCAGTTCACCTTCTTTCTGTTATACCGGCGGAAGGTTCTTGCAGAACCAGTGAGGGAACGCGTGGTTGATCCGGTTGACAGTTTCACCTACCTGCCGTCTGGATAGGGCTGCTCCGCCACATCCGGATTCGTTGGAGATGACGATTGCAAAACGCGGATCGGTAGCGCCAACCCAAAGGGAGGTTTTGCCCAAGCGGGAATGTCCCATCAGGATGATTTTGGAGGCATCGACCTGCCAGTCTGTTTCGAGGTAATCCATCACCCGACTGTAACCCCATGCCCAGGCGGCGATTGCTTGTCCGCCGTCTGCCGGAATGTCTCCTTCAGATGGATGACCGAAGAGGGCGAGAATACTTTCCGCATATCTGTCCTTGCTGTCGGGGAAGAAGTCGAAGTAATGGATGGTGGCCAACCCGTAACCGGCGTCGATGATCTTTTCCACCGGCCAGCGCGATGCCTGGTTGCCGCGTGGGCGGTCGGAATATTGCGACGGGATGATATCCGGGTCCGAAGAAACTGTCTGATTCCCCTGGAAGTTGAAATGCAGGAATACCGGCACTTTTGTTTTGACATGGTTCGGCAGATACATCAGCAGCAGGGCTTTCCGTTCTATACCGTTATGGCTGAATGTGATTTCGATCTGTTTGCGGGTGGCGCTGCCGTTGACCGCACTGTGGTTGTCGTCCAACTTCTTGTAGGACACATCCACCTTGTCCGCCGGCATCTTTCCGTATACCTGTTCGGTAAAGACAGACAGCAATTCCGGGCGTCTGATCTGTTCCCATTGTTGCACGGTTGTTATTTCCCGGCCGTCGCTAGTCTTTAACAGAGCGGGTCAGGGTATAAGGGGGTAATTTTGCTTTCGTCGTAATTCGCTTCATCGGCTTCCTGGGCATGTCCCGTCAATAGGCTGCAACTCCAAAGACACAGGAGGAATATGGCTTGTCTCATAACTTGTCGGTTTTTTTTAGTTTTTAATTTTCCTTATATCTGCGAGAAGGCAATGGTGAGAGGAGCAGACTGGTGTTTCGGTGGCTGTATAGGCATATTCCGGCAGGTTCTTGATCCGTTGCCAGTCCGGATGTGCCCGGAATTTGTCCCAGGCGGCATTGCGTGTCGGTTCGTCCTTGTACCAGGTGAGGTACATCACCGCCGGCATGATCGGACCGGCCAGTACCTCTCCGTAGCAAACGGAGTTGATGCCGACCTTGTCGAAGACATCTATTTCATCTTTATTGAACATCGCGACTTTCCGCTGGTTGGCTTCTTCGTTGGGACTGTGGTACGTCCTGAGTTCGAACAGCGTCCGGTTCTTGTCCGGCATCAGAAGGGAAGGTACTTTGTCGAAAGCTTCGCACAGGAAACTTTCGAAATTGAAGTAAGCCGGGTTGGGAGCCGTCTTGTCGAAATAAGGCTGTGCCGCTTTCCTGAATACCGTGTCGTCCCAGATGGTCCGTTTCACCCGGTGGTAAGTCGTGATGTTGGGATAAATGAACAGCAGTAGACGCCGTTCTTTTTCCTCTTTCTTATAAGGGACGAAAGCGCCTGCTTTGATATTCTTCCGGTTATAGGCAGGGATCAGTGTGTCGCGGAAAAAGCCGTCCAGGCCGTCCGCATCTTCTTCCAGTGTGTAGATTCGCCATTCGTATAGCTGCTTTCCGGATGGAGCGGGTTTTTCGGAGGTTGCGGCTATCCCCTTGATGGCCGGAAGCGTAGCCAACATACCTGTCAGCTTCATAAAGTGCCTTCTTTGCATGGTTCTATAGAATTTAGATTAAAAATAGTTAGTAAACACTTCAAAGGTAGGAAATATCAGGGTAATTTCCGTACATTTGTTTTGATTTATGATTTATGAATTATGATTTATTAGAAAGACATTGTGATCATTATTTATAAATCATAAATTATAAATCATAAATTTCAACTCTTTCGATGAAGTAAAATATATATCGTTTTTATTAGTTGTGTTACCGTTCTTTCCGCTGTCGCACAGACGACGCCGAACCTTTACCGGGCAGTGGACAAGGAGAAAATGAATCACTGGGTGGACTCCGTCTTCGATGCGATGAGTTATGACGAACGTATCGGGCAACTCTTTATGATCATCGCCAACCCGAAATCCGACACCCGCAATATGCAACGCCTGATGCGTTATGTCAATGAGATAAAGATCGGCGGCATCCTTTTCCATAAAGGTGATCCGGTCACGCAGGCCGAGGTGACGAACCGCCTGCAAAAAGCCTCCCGTGTCCCGATGCTCGTGTCGCTGGACGGCGAATGGGGACTTTCCATGCGCCTCTCCGGTACGACCCGTTTCCCGAAGAACATGATGTTGGGGGCGATTGAGGATAACAGCCTGATAACCGAATACGGCAAGGAAGTCGCCCGGCAGTGCAAGGAGATGGGAATCCATATCAATTTCGCACCCGATATGGATGTCAACAGCAATACCGACAACCCGGTGATCGGCCTCCGCTCCTTCGGCGAGAATCCTGAGGCGGTGGCTGACAAAGGGCTTGCGTATGCCCGTGGGCTGGAAGGGCAGGGCATCCTGTCTGTCGCCAAGCATTTCCCAGGACATGGCGATACCGCCGAAGATTCCCATTATACGCTGCCTGCCGTTCATCATGACCGGGCACGCCTGGACAGTGTGGAGTTGCTGCCTTTCAAACGTTACATCTATGACGGCTATGCCGGCGTGATGACCGGACACCTGTATGTCCCGGCGTTGGACAAGGCACGCAATAAGCCGGTCTCCATGTCCCGTGCCGTCGTCACCGACCTGCTGCAAAAAGAGCTCGGATTCCGAGGGCTGTGCTTTACCGACGCTTTGGCGATGAAAGGCGCTACTACCCGTAAATCCGATAACCCTTCCGTAATGGCGCTATTGGCGGGCAATGACATCCTTTTGGCTCCGGCTGCGCCGATTAACGACTTTGCAGCCGTGAAGGAGGCCTTGGAAGAGGGTATTTTGGACAGGGAAGAGATAGAAGCGAAGATCATCAAGATCCTGCAATATAAATACATCGCAGGGCTGAACGACTATCGCCCGGTCGAGACGAAGGGATTGTCCGAACGCCTGAACTCTCCCCATGCCGCATGGTTGGCCGCCAAGTTGAATGAAGAAGCGATCACCCTGCTGAAGAACGAGGGCGACATCATCCCGTTGAAGCAGCTCGATAAGAAAAAGATCGCCGCCCTGTCTATCGGTGACGGGGTAGGGAACGAGTTCCAAAAGATGCTGGGGCGCTACGACTCGGTCGCCTGTTTCAGCATCAGCCGGAATGCGACGGCAGCCCAAGTGCAGAGTGTATATAAGAAATTGGAGAAATACGATGTGGTCATTTGCGGCGTGCATACGGTCCGCATTCCGGAAAGCCCGGCTCTGCGCGAGCTGGCGGCAAAGAAGGAACTGGTCTATGCCTTTTTCACCTTGCCCTAGTTTTTGTAAAGCATATAAAACCTTCCATCCTGAAAGCCAAAGCGGTCGTAATGGCCTACGAGGGCACACCGCTTGCTCAGAAATATGCGGCGCAAGCCATTTTCGGCGGTATTGCGGTTAAAGGAAAGCTGTCGGTTTCCATCCCTACCCTCTACACGGCGGGGACGGGTGTGTTTACCGAAAAGACACGTCTCGGTTATCACGAGCCGGAAGAAGTGGAGGCAAGTCCCGAACGTTTGGACGTGATCGCCTCTATCGTGGAAGACGGTTTGGAACAGAAGGCGTTTCCCGGTTGCCAGGTGCTCGTCGCCAAAGATGGCATGATTATCTATGACAAATCGTTCGGCTATTTCGACTACGATAAGAAACAAGCTGTTGATGAAAACTCCGTCTACGACTTGGCTTCTTCTTCCAAAGCGGCGGGGACCTTGCTGGCTGTAATGAAAGCATACGATGACAAGAAGTTCACGCTGAACAATAAGATATCCGATTTTATACCCGAACTAAAGGATTCGGATAAAAAGAATTTAGCTGTCAAAGACCTCCTCTACCACCAGTCCGGCCTGACGCCGACTATCAACTTCTATCTGAACGCGATCGACAAGGATAGTTATAAAGGCAGCCTGTACAGTAATGCGAAGAACCAGGCGCATCCGGTCCGTTTCGACGCCCGGACCTATGTGCGCAACGACTTCTCTTTTCTTCCCAATCTGGTATCTGCCCGGAAAAAGCCGGGCTTTACGACAGAGATCGCCCGTAACATGTATCTGCACGACTCTTTTAAAGACACCATTATCCAGGAGATCAAGGACTCGCGCCTCGGCGTGCGGGGCAAGTACAAATACAGTTGCATCAATTTCATCCTGTTGAAGATGATGGTGGAAAAGCAGATGCGGCAGCCGATGGACCGCCTGTTGCATGACATGTTCTTCAGCAAGCTTGGAGCTTGGCATACGGCCTACAATCCGTTGCATATCCTCGACACGATGCAGATCGTCCCGACCGAAAACGACCATTTTATCCGTCGGCAACTGCTTCGCGGCTATGTGCATGATGAGGCAGCCGCTTTCCAGGGGGGCGTTTCGGGCAATGCCGGGCTTTTCTCCAACGCCAACGACTTGGCGAAAGTGCTGCAACTCTATCTGAATCAGGGAAGCTACGGAGGTGAACAATACCTATCCAAAGAAACCTGCCGTCTTTTCACCCAAAGTAAAAGTCCGACCTGTCGCCGCGGCTTAGGTTTCGACAAGCCGGTAGCCGGTGGGGGTAAAGCATCTCCTTGCGGCAGCCTGGCTCCCGCCTCCGTTTATGGGCATACCGGTTTTACCGGCACTTGCTTTTGGGTGGACCCGGATAACAACCTGCTGTATATCTTCCTGTCCAACCGTGTGAACCCGACACGGGCCAACAACAAGCTAGGTTCGCTGGATATCCGCACACGTATCCAAGACGCAATCTATAAAGCAATCAAATAATTCATAAATCATAATTCCCCTAAAGATGTTATTCGGACACGGTGACGACCACTATAATTCACAGAAAGAGGTAAAGATAAATTTCAGTTCAAATGTATGGCATGGAGCCGATCTCCGCACACTCAGGGAACACCTGAACGAGCAGTTTTATGAACTCACGCGTTATCCGGAACCGGATGCTTCTTCCCTGAAAAGATTGCTTGCCCGCTGCTATGAGGTGGAAGAGGAGAATATAGTGGTAACGAACGGTTCCATCACGGCATTCTATCTGCTGGCGCAAACCTGGAAAGGGGCGAAATCCGCTATTGCCGTTCCCTCTTTTGCGGAGTATGAAGACGCTTGCCGCCTGCACGGGCATGAAGTCAGTTTCTTTCCGACCTCGTGCGACCTGTCCGGCCTTTCGCTGGAAGGACAGGATTTCTGCTGGATCTGTAACCCGAATAATCCGGACGGCAGACTGATCCGCCGGGACCGAACTGCTGGCATTGATCGAGGCGAACCGGCAGACCGTCTTTATCATCGACCAGGCATACGTCGCTTTCACGACGG
>ENA-OQMY01000476-OQMY01000476.1-human-gut-metagenome-genome-assembly--contig:-NODE-476-length-10912-cov-4.186648_pt1 | contig 10912 bp, 6 predicted proteins | sample MGYA00242623_ERZ504868 | MGnify/ENA primary metagenome ERZ504868 (study PRJEB26092, sample SAMD00036386) | human gut metagenome | host: Homo sapiens | study: EMG produced TPA metagenomics assembly of...
ATCTCCATTTTCATAATTATCTGGAAATCGGATTCTGCTATGAAGGACAGGGATTTATGATACTTGGAGAGGATAAGGTACAGTTTCATGACCGGGAATTTACGGTGATCCCATCCAATTATCCACATACCACAAACAGTGATATCGGAACTATCAGCCGTTGGGAGTATCTTTTTATTGATGTAGAAGGATTCCTGGATAAATTTATTAATAATTCGGTAAAAAAAGAAAAAATCGTTCAGCGGATCAACTCCAGATCGCTTTTTCTGAATGAAAAAGAAAACCGATCCATGGCAGGTAAGATCCTTAAGATCCTGGATATCATGCGGGATGGAGAGGAATTTTATCTGGAAGAAGCTAAGGGAGTTTTGGCATCGCTTCTTGTGGAAATCGCAAGGATAAACCGGGATTCAGGCGAAGAACGTTGCAGCGAAGGCAGAGGAAAAGTCATGGATATGATCTCTAGGTTCCAGGAATATATTTCTGATCATTATATGGAGGATCTTCGTATTGACGAACTGGCAGAATACTGTCATATCAGTGAAACTCATTTGCGCCGGATATTTACGACTTATATGAAGATGAGCCCGCTGGAATACATCAATACGATCCGTATCCAGGCGGCCTGTGATTATCTGAAAAAAACAGATCAGCCAATTGCAGATATAGCACATAAGTGTGGTTTTACCACCAATTCCACATTTAACCGGAATTTTCGTCAGGTTACGGGAATGACACCTCTGGAGTGGAGAAAACGTCCGGAGAACTATGAACAGCAGCTTCTTAAGTTTGACATCCATTCAGAGGAAGGCTGGTAAAACGACAAAACCAGATCTGTGGATCTGTCACGACAGAATAGAAATATCAGACTGTATGCGGATCAGGCAGATAGAAAGAGGTAAGAAATGTACGATTACAGGATTGTGGAGCAGGTCTCCAGAAAAAAGAAACATATGTCAGGAGCTCTCAGAAAAGTAATGGTGATCTTTGCGGCAATTTTTGTACTGATGGGTATCACGATCTCTCAAGCATTCATGCTTCCGGGATTTCTTCTGGCGCTGCTTTACTTTGCTTATGACATATTCAGCCAGAGAGACTATGAATATACTATGGAAAACGGACAACTGACCATAGATGTGATCTATGGAAAAAAATATCGTAAAACAGCTCACGTGCTGAAGCTTGAGGAGATGGAAGTGACAGCACCTCACTATCATGAAAAAGTGGCAAAATATAAAAAGAATACCGGAACGGAGAAACTGAAAAAATACGATTATACCTCTTATGAAGATGATGTGCCTTACTATACCATGATCATTCGGGAAGATGGACGTAAAATAAAACTTCTTCTGGATCTGACAGAGGAAATGCTGCATACGATGAAAACACAGTTTCCTGAAAAGGTTTATTTTGCATAATATGCAGAAATGTTTGTGAAATATGTATGAAAAACAATATAAAATTTTATGAAATAGAAACAAAAACCTTCTTTTTTGACAAAAAATGTTCGCACAATGTCAAAAAAGAAGGTTTTTTTGGACATCCTGACGAATGTAAAAAGAAAAAATCCTCAAAGTGCATATTTTTTGTAAAAATATAGCGTGACAATAGTGCACAATCAATAAAATGGTTGAAATTGCACATTATATGAGCAATTCTGCAAACTATAGAGGAAATACGGATGCTATAATCTATTCATAAGCAAACGGGAAATGCTTAATAAAGGAGGAAAAGTAAATGAAGAAAAAATTACTCGCAGTATTAATGACAGGTATCATGGCAATGTCTTTTGCTGCAACTACTACAGCAGTATATGCAAAAGGTGATGACGATAACACCCTGACTGTATGGGCATGGGATCAGAACTTCAACATCAAGGCTATGAATATTGCAGGTGAGCAGTATGCAAAGGATCACGAAGGATTCAAGGTTGATGTAGTTGAGACATCTTCTGATGACTGCCAGACCAAACTTACAACAGCAGCAAACGCCGGAGATTACAGCACACTTCCGGACATCGTTCTGATGCAGGACAACAGCTATCAGAAATATCTGAAGAGTTATCCGGATGCTTTTACAGATCTGAAGGATATGGATATCAACTGGGATGATTTCGGAAAACTGAAACAGTCCTACTCCATGGTAGATGACACACATTACGGAGTTCCGTTTGATAACGGTGCAACAATTGCCTGCTATCGTACAGATATCCTGGAAGAAGCAGGATATACCATTGATGATCTTACAGATATCACATGGAGCAAATTCATGGAGATCGGAAAAGACGTTCACGAAAAAACAGGTAAATATCTCCTTACAAGTGAAGCAACAGGTGGCGATACTCTGATGATGATGATCCAGTCCTGTGGAGCAAACTTCGTAAATGATGACGGAGAGGCTTATATCGTTGGCAACGATGTAGCAGAGAAATGCGTAGATCTTTATGTGGATCTTGTAAAGAACAATGTTGTTAAATTAGTAAATAACTGGGATGAGTACATCTCCACAATCACAGGCGGAGAGGCTGCCGGTATCGTTAACGGTAACTGGATCACAGCTACACTGATGGGAACAGAGGATCAGAAGGGTCTGTGGCAGATCACAACAATGCCGAAAGTTGACGGCGTTGATACAGCTACAAACTATGCAAACAATGGCGGATCTTCCTGGTACATTACATCCAACTGCAAGAATGTAGAGCTTGCTGAGGACTTCCTTGCAAGCACATTTGGTTCCAGCACAGACTTCTATGATGCAATCCTTCCGGAAACAGGTGCAATTTCCTGCTACCTGCCGGCTGGTGAGTCTGAGGTTTACAATGAGCCAAGCGAGTTCTTCAATAACCAGCCGATCTTCTCAACAATTGTAGAGTACTCTTCACACATTCCGGAATTTACAAAAACTCCGTACCACTATGAGGCAAGAGAGTGCATCAACACAGCTGTTGTTAATATTGTAAACGGCGCAGATAAAGAATCTGCACTTCAGGAAGCACAGGATACACTGGCATTCAAGATGACAGAGTAAAGCTGAAATATTAATGAAATACAGGGCAGGGGACTGCATGCAGTCCCTTGTCTTATGTAAAGGTTTAGATGTTTGAAAGGAGGAGTTCCTGTGAATTCCAAAAAAAGTGGCATGTCTCTGGTAGCGAAACAAAGAGCGGCCGGCTGGATCTTTCTGGCACCGGCAACCATTATGATCGCTGTCATGAGTTTTTATCCGATGATCCGCGCATTTATCATTTCTTTACAGACAGGTGCCGGAGCAAACATGAGGTTTGCGGATCCGATCTTCAGTAACTATAAACGTATCATGATGGATAAGGTATTCCAGCAGTCCATCGTCAATACTTTCCTGTATCTTATTATTCAGGTACCGATCATGCTGGTCCTTGCGATCCTGCTTGCACAGCTTCTGAATAACAAGGATCTGAAATTTAAAGGCTTTTTCCGTACATGTGTATTTCTTCCATGTGCAACATCTCTTGTATCTTATTCTCTGATCTTCCGTTCTATGTTTGCAACAGACGGTCTGATCAACAGCATCCTGATCAAACTTGGAATTTTAACAACTGGCTATAACTTCCTGGGTAACTCCACAAGTGCAAAGATCGTGATCATCATCGCACTGATCTGGAGATGGACAGGATATAACATGGTGTTCTATCTGGCAGGTCTTCAGAATATTGAATATTCTGTATACGAGGCAGCAAAGATCGATGGTGCCAATGGCTGGAAGACCTTCTGGAAAATTACCGTACCACTTCTGAAACCGACAATTATCATGACATTTATTATGTCGATCAATGGTACACTGCAGTTGTTTGATGAGTCTGTCAACCTGACAAAAGGTGGCCCGGCGAACTCAACCATCACAATGTCCCATTATGTTTATAATACATGCTTCATCAACGTGCCAAACTTCGGATATGCGGCAGCAATGTCATTTATCATATTTATCATGGTAGCGATCCTGGCCTTTATCAATTTGAAAGTAGGTGATACACGTGACTGAGAAAAAGAATAAATCCGCAATTCAGAGAAGATTGATCCCTACATATATTTTTCTGATCATCGTATCATTTATCTCTGTATTTCCACTGTATTGGATGATCTCTGCGGCAACCAATACATCCACAGATGTATCCAGAGGCCGTATCCTTCCGGGTACATATTTTATGCAGAACTTTAAAAACCTGACTGCACAGCAGCCGCTGTGGAGAGCTCTTGGAAACTCTCTGTTTTATGCAGTTCTTACTACAGTGATCTGCCTTCTGATCTGTTCTATCGCAGGTTATGGCTTTGAGGTATATCATGACAGATGGAAAGACAGACTGTTTTCCACCCTGCTTCTTGCAATGATGGTTCCGCAGGTTGCAACGATGGTTCCTTTATTTAAGATGTTTTCAAAAGCCGGACTCTTAAATACAGCGGTAGGTTTTATCCTTCCGATCATTTCCACACCATTTATGATCATGATGTTCCGTCAGAATGCCAGAGCATTTCCTATCGATATCATTGAGGCAGCACGGATTGACGGATTAAGCGAGGTAAGGATCTTTTTCCAGATGTTTATCCCGACTATGAAATCTACTTATGCGGCGGCAGCAGTTATCACATTTATGAATGCATGGAATTCCTATCTGTGGCCGAAGGTAATCATGACAGATAATAAGGCGATGACCATGCCGACTGTTGATCGCCAATCTGATCACAGGATATGTAACGGATTACGGCATGCTGATGTGCGGCGTATTATTCTGTTCCATTCCGACCATGATCGTATTCTTCGTATTACAGAAACAGTTCGCAGAGGGTATTACCGGAGCTGTAAAATAATTTTAAAACAAAAAGGATGCTGCCGAAATCTGTAGGTATATTGTATAATATGCTTTAACTGGATCACGCAGCATTCTTTTTATACCAGATCAACTGTGGATCAGTTGTCTGGTATAAAATTTTCTCAGAGAAGAGGATGCTTTTGTCCGCTTGATGTGAATCAAATCATAAGGAGATAAAAAATGGCAGAGCAGATTAGATACAGCCATTATCTGCACGGTGGCGATTACAACCCTGAGCAGTGGCTGGACAGACCGGATATTCTGTAAAAAAGATATCGAATATTTCAAAAAAGCCCATATCAATACCGTTTCCATGGGAATGTTTTCCTGGGCAGTGCTGGAGCCAGAAGAGGGAAGATATAACTTTGACTGGCTGGAAGAAGTGATCGATAATCTGTATAAAGAAGGAATTTATACGATACTTTCCACACCATCCGGAGCAAGACCGAAATGGATGGCAGATAAATATGAAGAAGTTCTTCGCATGGATCCGGATCGCACGAGAAGATTTTTCGGTGGAAGACATAATCACTGTTATACTTCTCCAGTATACAGGGAAAAAGTCTACAATATTAATAAGAAGCTTTCTGAACGTTTCGGAAAACATCCCGCAGTGCTTTTGTGGCATATTTCCAATGAATATGGCGGAGAATGCCACTGTCCTCTGTGCCGGGAAAAATTCCGGGAATGGCTGAAAGAAAAATACGGGACCATCGAAAATTTAAATTCCAGCTGGTGCACAACGTTCTGGAGCCATACCTATAACAGCTTTGATCAGATCGAAAGTCCTTCGCCAAAGGGGGAAAATGCTCTTCATGCACTTACCTTGGACTGGAAACGTTTTGTTACAGACAGGACTGTGGATTTTATGAAGCATGAGATTTCTGCGATCCGTGCAGGTGGTTCCGAGCTTCCGGCAACCGCCAATCTGATGTATGACTACAACGGACTGGACTATAAAAAATTTAAGGATGTTATGGATATTGCATCCTGGGATAATTATCCAAGCTGGCATAAAAAAGACAATTATACCACAGCGTTGGACGGAGCCATGCAGCATGATCTTATGCGAAGCATCAAGAAAGCACCGTTTCTTCTGATGGAATCCTGTCCCTCTGCGACCAACTGGAAGCCTATCAACAAGCTGAAAAAACCAGGAATACATCTGGCTGCCTCTCTGCAGGCAGTTGCTCATGGTTCAGACAGTGTTCTGTATTTCCAGCTTCGTCAGAGCCAGGGAGCCTCTGAGAAATTCCATGGTGCGGTGATCGATCACTACGGTGGGGATGATACCCGTATTTTCCGCGAAGTGACAGAGGTAGGAGAAGCGTTGGAGCAGATCCGGGAAACTGCTGGAAGCGTGACGAAGTCTCCGGTGGCTGTTCTCTATGACCGGGAAAATGACTGGGCGCTGAAGGATGCGCAGGGACCTCGAAACGAGGATATGCATTATCAGGAAACTGTACTGAAACAGTATCGTGCTCTCCGAAGAAAAGGCTATAATACAGATGTCATCAATATGGAACATGATCTGTCCCGGTACCGTTTGGTAACGGCACCGATGGCCTACATGTTTTATCATGGATATGCCGAAAAGCTTCGCGCTTTTGCAAAAAACGGTGGTACTTTGGTAATTTCCTACTGGTCCGGACTTGTAGATGAAACAGATAAATGTTATCTGGAGGGAACCCCTCACGGACTGATGGAAGCAGCTGGTATCCGTACGGAAGAGATCGATGCACTTTATGACTGGGAAGAAAACGTAGGTATCCCGGAAACAGGAAATCATCTCAGACTTACAGAAAGCTATACCTGCAAAAATCTCTGTGAGCTTGCAGAGGTTTCCGATGCGGAAGTACTGCTGCGTTATGGAAGGGATTTCTATCAGGGGTATCCGGTACTGACTCACAAGAAATATGGAAAAGGCCATGTTTACTATGTAGCGGCAGATATGGAAGCAGCCTTTTATGAGGATTTTCTGGGAAGGGCAGCAGAGGAAGCAGGCGTGAAGATGCCGCTTACATTTATACCGGAAGGTATTTCTGTGACAACCAGAGAAAATGAGGATACGGAATATCTGTTTATCCAGAACTTCGGAGAAAAGACAGAAACAGTTTCTGTCTCGGGGGATTACGAAGTTCTCTACGGATCAACAGATGAAAATATTGCTCCGCTTGCCACCAGGATTTTAAAGCGGAAAAAATAATCACAGTAAAAAACACAGCAAAAAGTATAAAGCATATTTGTTTTCGGACGGTATGCTTTTTACTGCTGTCTGGGAAAGAGAAGGTAAAATGGCAGGTACACCAAAAGAAGAGATAAAAAGAATAGCGGATCAGTTTGCATTTACCGGAGAACTGGTTTCCTGCGGCCCCTGCGGAAGCGGGCATATCAACGAAACCTATATGCTTAGATATCGGATCGGAGAGATGGGGTCCATTAAGGTGATCCTTCAGAAGATCAATCGGGAGATCTTTCAGAAACCGGAAGAACTGATGGAGAACATTGCCGGAGTCACCGGGCATCTGAAAAAGAAAGTTCTTCAGAAGGGAGGAGATCCGGAACGGGAGGTTCTGAACCTGATTCCGACAAAGGACGGGAAGGCATTCCTGACAGATGAAAACGGAGAATGCTGGAGAGCTTATATTTTTATTACCGATGCAGTAAGCTATGATCTGGCAGAAAAACCGGAGGATTTTTATGAAAGTGCAGTTGCATTTGGAAAATTCCAGGAAATGCTAGCAGATTACCCGGCAGAGACTCTGCATGAAACGATAAAGGATTTCCATGATACAAAGAAACGTTTTCAGACTTTGAAAAATGCCATAGAGAAGGACAGCCGCCATCGTGCTGCATCCGTAAAAGAAGAGATCGCATTTGCGTTTCAGCATGAGTATCTGGCAAATGTATTCGGTGAGCTGCTGGCAAAAGGTGAGGTGCCCCTTCGGGTAACGCACAACGATACGAAGCTGAATAACGTTATGATCGACTTGGAAACAGGAAGGGGAATCTGTGTAGTGGACCTGGACACGGTTATGCCGGGACTTGCCATGAATGATTTTGGAGATTCCATTCGTTTCGGGGCCAGCACTGCATTGGAGGATGAGAAAGATTTAAGCAAAGTTTCCTGTGATATGGAGCTCTATGAAATCTATGTAAAAGGCTTTCTGGAAAGCTGTGGAGATAAGCTTAGTGCAAAAGAGATCGAGATGCTTCCCATGGGAGCTAAGGTGATGACTTATGAATGTGGCATTCGCTTTCTTACCGATTATCTGGAAGGAGATCATTATTTTAAGATCGACCGGGAAGAACACAATCTGGACCGCTGCCGCACACAGTTTAAGCTGGTGGCTGATATGGAACAGAAATGGGATACTATGCAGACGATCGTGAAAAAATATCAGAAATTAAAAAAACAGGAATTTTTACAATGGAGGTAAAGTGATGAGCGAAACAAAAGGAAGAGTGACCATTCCGACAGATCTGGATGTGATCCCGGAGACACTGAAAATGCTGGATGAGTGGGGTGCAGATGCCATCCGTGACTGTGACGGAACGGAATTTCCGGCAGAGCTGAAGAAAACCGGCGCAAAGATTTATGCAACTTATTATACCACCAGAAAGGATAATGCCTGGGCAAAGGCCCATCCGGAAGAAATCCAGCAGATGTATATCATGACATCTTTTCACACGGCAGTGTCGGATACTCTGGAGATCCATCTGATGGATCATTTGTATCCGGATATGCTGGCGGTGAATACAAGAGATGATATCAGAAGATGGTGGGAAGTCATTGACCGGACTACAGGGGAAGCTGTCAGTACAGAGGAATGGTCATACGATGAAGAAAACGGAAATGTTGTGATCAGGCCGGCGAAAGAGTTTCATGAGTATACGGTAAGCTTTCTTGCATATATCATGTGGGATCCGGTACATATGTACAATGCAGTTGTCAATGACTGGAAAGATGTAGAACCTCAGATCACTTTTGATGTGCGTCAGCCGGCAACACGTGCACATTCCATGAATCGCCTCCGCAGATTTCTGGATTCCCATGATTATGTGAATGTAGTACGATTTACTACATTTTTTCACCAGTTCACACTGATCTTTGATGAGATGGCACGGGAAAAATATGTAGACTGGTTTGGATATTCCGCTTCGGTGAGCCCCTATATCCTGAAACAGTTTGAGCAGGAAGTGGGATATAAGTTCCGTCCGGAGTTTATCATTGATCAGGGATATATGAACAACACCTACCGTATCCCATCAAAAGAATTTAAAGATTTCCAAGCTTTCCAGAGACGGGAAGTGGCGAAGCTTGCAAAGGAAATGGTAGACATTGTCCATGAATACGGAAAAGAGGCCATGATGTTCATGGGTGATCACTGGATCGGTATGGAGCCCTTTATGGATGAGTTTGCTTCCATCGGGCTGGATGCGGTAGTGGGAAGCGTCGGAAACGGAGCGACCCTACGTTTGTTCAGTGATATTAAACATGTAAAATATACAGAGGGAAGATTTCTGCCGTACTTTTTCCCGGACACCTTCCATGAGGGCGGGGATCCTGTAAAAGAGGCAAAAGTAAACTGGGTGACTGCAAGAAGAGCTATCCTTCGAAGCCCGATCCAGAGAATTGGATACGGCGGTTATCTGAAGCTGGCTCTGGAATTTCCGGATTTTGTACAGTATATCAAGGAAGTCTGCCAGGAATTCCGTGTGCTCTACGACAATATCCAGGGAACCACACCATACTGTGTAAAACGTGTGGCTGTTTTAAATTGCTGGGGAAAAATGCGCTCCTGGGGCAACCATATGGTACATCATGCCATCTATTACAAGCAGAATTATTCCTATTTCGGAATTATCGAGGCATTAAGCGGTGCGCCTTTTGATGTGTCCTTTATCAGCTTTGATGATATCCGTCAGGATAAAGATCTGCTGAATGATTTTGATGTGATCATCAATGTAGGTGATGCGGATACTGCACAGTCCGGTGGTGAGAACTGGGCAGATCCGAAGATTCTTACAGCTGTGCGGAAATTTGTCTATAATGGCGGCGGATTTATTGGCGTCGGTGAACCGGCAGCTCATCAGTGGCAGGGAAAATTCTTCCAGCTGGATGACATCCTTGGTGTAGAGGAAGAAAGAGGATTTAATCTTAATACCGATAAATACAACTGGGAAGAGCATAAAGAGCATTTTATCCTGAAGGATACAGACGGAACCGTAGATTTCGGTGAGGGGAAAAAGAATATCTTCGCACTTCCGGATACGAAGATCCTTATCCAGAAGGACCAGGAAGTCCAGATGGCAGTAAAAACCTTCGGAAAAGGCAGAGGTGTTTACATCAGCGGACTTCCGTACAGCTTCTGCAACAGCCGTATCCTTTATCGTGCTGTGCTCTGGTCAGCAGCGGCAGAAAATGAGCTTTTCTGCTGGTTTTTCTTCCAATTATAATGTGGAAGTACATGCTTATGTGAAAAATAAAAAGTATTGTGTGGTAAACAACACCTATGAGCCACAGGACACTACGGTTTACACAGGGGATGGAAAGAGCTTTGACCTTCATCTGGAAGCTAATGAGATCCGCTGGTATCAGATCTGAGAAAGCAGGATACAGGTTTACTGATAAAGAAAAGCTGTGAAATTGTCTGAGGGCGTTGACAGAGAAAAAAACTTATAATATAATAATCCATTCCAAAAGTAGGAAAACAAAGCTGTTGTAATAGAGAAAATCTATTATAACAGCTTTTTAGTTATTGTTGACAAACAATTTTGCTTACAAAGAGAGGCCTTTATGAACAAAAAGATTAAGACAGTGTTTTCATATCTGATGATCATTGTGGGAGCGATCCTGGCCAGTTTTTCTGTTGCCTGTATTTTGCTTCCCAATGATGCCATCGATTACGGAACTGCCGGAATCGCCATTATCATAAGCAAGCTGACAGGGTATAATCTGTCGTTATGTGTGCTGCTTGTGTTTCTGCCGTTTCTCATAGCTGGGGTCATTCTTATCGGTAAGTATTTCTTTGCAAAAACGTTCGTGGGCTTTGTTGCCTACACAAT
>ENA-OQMY01000478-OQMY01000478.1-human-gut-metagenome-genome-assembly--contig:-NODE-478-length-10896-cov-2.055158_pt1 | contig 10896 bp, 11 predicted proteins | sample MGYA00242623_ERZ504868 | MGnify/ENA primary metagenome ERZ504868 (study PRJEB26092, sample SAMD00036386) | human gut metagenome | host: Homo sapiens | study: EMG produced TPA metagenomics assembly of...
GGATTTTGTATGCTCTGAAGGAGCGTTTCCCCCAGCTGGCAGCAGTCGAGTTGAAACTCTCTAAGCTGAATCCGCCCTTCGGAGGTGATGTCCATAGCGCATCGATCATCCTTGGTGAAACTTTCTCCTGAAATCAATCTTTTGCCGGGCTTAGTCCTTCGGCAAAAGATTTTTATAATTTAGCTGGTCCGTTATTTGGCGGGAGGGGCGTATGCTCCGTATCTTTGTAGCCTAAAGCACAAATAATATATTCACCATGGCATTTACCAACAACGTAATGATTGTCCGCCACGGATTGCTGGCGAAGTTAGTGAAACTTTGGAAGGAAAACCGTCTGCTCGAAGAGATAGACCGTCTGCCTATCGAGTTGAGTCCCCGTAAGTCGAAAGTCATCGGCCGTTGCTGTGTGCACAAGGAACGGGCTGTGTGGAAGTACAAGACATTGCCGCTGCTCGGATTCGATATGCAGGACGAGGTCGACGAGCTGACCCCTTTGTCTGAATACGCAAACAGCGTTGCTGCGTTCGGAAAACAGAAACGAGAACCTGATGTGCGTGGTGGATGAAGCCTGTTCGTCCTGCGTACAGGTGAACTATGAGATTACGAACCTTTGCCGTGGCTGCGTGGCGCGCAGTTGTTATATGAACTGTCCGAAAGACGCGATCCGCTTCAAGAAGAACGGGCAGGCGGAGATCGACCATGATACCTGTATCAGTTGCGGCAAATGCCACCAGAACTGCCCCTATCATGCTGTCGTGTATATCCCGATCCCTTGCGAGGAAGTTTGCCCGGTGAAGGCGATCAGCAAGGACGAGTACGGGGTGGAACATATCGACGAATCCAAATGTATCTATTGCGGCAAATGCGTGAACGCCTGTCCTTTTGGGGCGATATTCGAGATATCCCAGGTGTTTGACATCCTGCAACGCCTGCGCAACAAGGAACCGATGGTAGCCATTGTCGCCCCGTCCATCCTGGCCCAGTTTGCGGCTCCGGTGGAGAAGGTCTACGGTGCCATCAAGTCACTGGGCTTCCTTGAAGTTGTGGAAGTGGCGCAGGGAGCGATGGAGACGACCCGCCACGAAGCCGAAGAACTGAAAGAAAAGTTGGCGGAAGGCCAACCGTTTATGACGACCAGTTGTTGTCCGTCTTATATTCAGCTTGCCGAGAAACATATCCCGGACTTGAAAAAAATATAATTTCGAACTACCGGTTCGCCGATGTACTACACCGCCCGGATCGTGAAGGAGAAATATCCGGATGCCAAGATCGTGTTCGTCGGCCCGTGCGTGGCGAAGCGGAAAGAAGTGAAGATGGACCCCTGTGTGGATTTTACGCTCACGTTCGAAGAGGTCGGTTCCGTGTTGGCCGGTATGGATATCAAGATCGAAGAGGCACAACCGTTCACCGTCTTGCGTAACTCCGTACGTGAGGCACATGGATTTGCACAAGCAGGCGGTGTGATCAATGCGGTGAAGGTCTACTTGAAAGAAGATCAGGATGCTAGCTTGAATACGATCCAGGTGGCCAACCTTACGAAGAAGAACGTCGCATTGTTGCGTGCATACGCTAAGACAGGCAAGGCTCCGGGACAATTTATCGAGGTGATGGCCTGTGAAGGCGGTTGTGTGACCGGTCCGTGTGTGCATGGCGACCGGTCTGCCGGGCAGAAACAGTTGCTTAAAGAGCTTACTAAATACTAAACGCAAATGATGAAGAAGATTGTTTTACTCTTTTCGCTGGCGGGAGCGTTATTGCTGACGGCATGCGGACCGCGGGAGATTCCTGCGAAAGGAGACTTTACCGTACGTGTGTTTGACGATACGCCCGTACGGTTTGCACCGGATATCTATCCGGAAGCCTATAATGCGCCGGGGGCGGACAGCATTTACCATCTGGTGAACGGGCGTATCATCCTGAAGAAAATAACGTTGCCCGAATACGAACGCAATGTGTCTGTCAAATTGAAGGTGACGATTGCCTCCAACGGCGACCGCTGGGATAAATCCGGTTCCTGTTTCGTCCTGCCGAAGGCTTCGGGCATCAACCTGCTGAACATCGCTAAGGGAGAAAAGCAGTTCCCGGAAGTGGATAGTACGAAGCTGGAACACATGGTCGGGATCGTTGCGGGCGAAGATTATAAACCGACGGTCGAACTGATGCGTTTCATGACACCTTTCGGGGTAGGACATTTCAGTGCCCCCGACGACAGTCTGACGCATAACCGTAAGCCGGTCTATATCGACCATTGGGAAGATAGCGTCAGCTGGGAACAGGATATAACCGACCTGTATCCGCTTTTGGAAGGAGGAGCCTATGTTGGCATCTTTATCGACACCTGGACGACGGAAGGCTATATCGCCAGTATGACGGTCGATGTGGATGAATCCGGCCTGGCTTATGATCCGCTGACCCGCCGCCATGTGGAGCCGTTGATGAATACGGTCTACTACGAGGGGCAGACCTATCCGGATATCTTTGCCCGTCGGGACGTGTCGACGGATTTCGAGATTCCCGCCGGTGTGCGTAATGTCCGGCTGAAATATATCGTGACCGGTCATGGTGGCCATTCCGGTGGTGATGAATTTGTCGAGAAACGCAATATCGTTTCGATCGATGGGAAAGAAGTGTTGAACTTCATCCCCTGGCGTTCGGATTGTGCCTCTTTCCGCCGTTTCAACCCGGCAACGGGCGTGTGGCTGAAAGAGCGCCTGGCTTCTTATATTGCCAAAGACGGTTATTCGGAAAAGAAAGTGGAAGAACCGTTAGGATCATCCGACCTGTCACGTTCCAACTGGTGTCCGGGTTCGGATGTGATGCCTGAAGAGATTCTTTTGACAGATATCGCGCCGGGCAAGCATACCTTCACGGTCAGCATTCCCGAAGCAGCAGAGATAGACGGGAACAAGCTGAACCATTGGCTCGTGTCTGCTTATTTAGTATGGGTAAAAATAATGTGCCGATAGTTTTATTGGCACATTATTCTATTGACACATTATAAAAATAGTATTATTATGGATTCATTGTTACCGTTTTTTTCTGTTATGTTTTACCTCGGTTTTTTACGCTGACAAATCCGTTAGGGACGATGCCTGTCTTTCTGACCATGACGAATGGCATGAGTGAGGAACAGCGTCGTGCCATTGTCCGCCGCGCTACAATCGTATCGTTCCTGACGCTGATGGTTTTCACTTTCTCCGGGCAGTTCCTGTTCAAGTTTTTCGGTATTTCGACAAACGGGTTCCGTATTGCGGGGGGCATTATCATCTTCACGATCGGTTTTCGACATGTTGCAGGCACGCTATGCGAAAGCCAAGCTGAAAGAGGAGGAGGTGAAGACATATGTGAACGACATTTCCATTACGCCCCTTGCCATCCCGATGCTCTGCGGGCCGGGTGCGATCGCCAATGCCTTGATGCTGATGGACGATGCCGTGACATTGGCAAAGAAATGCATCTTGATCGGGACGATCGGATTGATCTATTTTATCACCTACCTGATCCTCCGCGCTTCCACACGTCTGAACCGTTACATGGGCGAGACGGGCAATAACGTCATGATGCGCCTGATGGGATTGATTCTGATGGTGATCGCCGTAGAGTGTTTCGTGAGCGGTTTCAAGCCGATCATGATCGACATTTTGCAGCACTCGAACCTGTAAAAAAGACAAGGGAAGGCATTGCTTTCCCTTGCAACTCCGGTACAGTCCGGTAAAGTCCGGTAAAGAGTGTTGTTTTTTGTATCTACCTGTTTAATATGATGTTATGTTTTAAAAGAAGAGAAAGCGGACAAATGCGGACAGAACGGACACTTGGAAATTATGGACATCCGATTTGTAACAGACGTGCATCCCAAAAGTGGTTTTGGGAATGGATTTTAGAGGTTGTTTTTTGATTATTAGTGTTTTAGTAAAATGTCGGAATTTTTATATATCGGGTGTCCGTTCTGTCCGTACTTGTCCGTTTGCCTGCAAAATTCTCTCTGTTCATAGTTCCGTGAATCTCTTTTTCCCCTGTAAATAGAACGCTAAGATCAGGCTTCCTTTTCGCAGCTCCGGAATGCCGGAAAGTTTTGTTTTGGCGAGATTCTCACGGCGGACCGGTTCGTAAGACGGTTTTAGCTCGTGGAACGCCTTCCGGGCCTCATACACGGCACGGGCGTTCGGGTAATGGCCGGTCAGCAGAAACTTGGCAGCGGCGATATAGTCCAGCCAGAAACGTGCATGCATCACGTGCTTCAAATCCTTTTCCGGTAAGTTCTTATATAGCATCAGCAGGTTGTTTCGGAAGTTGAGGAACGTCTTGCGCGGACTCTCGACATTCAGCGTGGCACCTCCCACGTGGTACACGACCGACGATGGCGTACAGACCAGCCGGTAGCCGCGCGAACGTAGCCGCCAGCACAGATCGATTTCTTCCTGGTGGGCAAAGAACCCGGCATCGAGGCCGCCCACCTCTTTGTAAGTGGCCGTACGGACGAACAGGCAGGCTCCCGTGGCCCAAAGCAGGTCGGCAGGCGTGTCATATTGTCCGGCATCTTTCTCGACGACATGCAGGACGCGTCCGCGGCAATACGGATAGCCGTACCGGTCCATATATCCCCCTGCCGCTCCGGCATACTCGAAGTATTCTTTATTCCGTTGGGCGCGTATCTTGGGCTGGACGCCGGCAATCGTTTTGTCGGCGTCCAGCGCGGCGATAGGTGCATCCAGCCATCCCGGAGTGACTTCGACATCGCTGTTGAGCAAGACTGTGTATTCGTGTCCGATATGCTTCAATGCCTGGTTATATCCTTCGGCAAAGCCGTAATTCTTGTCCAGCCGGATGATGCCGACCGTCGGAAACTTTGTTTTCAGCATCTCGATGGAATCGTCCGTAGAGCCGTTGTCGGCAACGATTACATCTGCCCATTCGCCGGGTGTGCAAGCGACAACGGAGGGCAGGAATTCTTCCATCAGCGCGCGGCCGTTCCAGTTTAGGATGACGACGGCAAGACGTTTGTCCGGTTGAAAGTTGAAAGTTGAAAGTTGAAAGTTTTCGTTTGTTTTCATATTGTGTGTGCTTTTTTTGTAATTTAACTTTCAACTCTCAACTCTCCACTTTCAACTCTCTTATGTTTCCATCTCTTATGCGTCCAAAGCCACCCCGACGGATTGCGCAAGATACATTTTTCCATCAAGCGGGCATATTGTTCGGTAATCCAGTTCTCAGGAGTCTCTTTGGGAGTCTCGGTCACCAGTTTCATATCTATGGTATAGTAGCCGCGTTTCACCTGCTTCGTGTCGAGGAATATGACCGGCAAATCCAGTTTGCGGGCAAGGCGTTCGGGGCCGGTCAGGATGGAGGAATCCTGGTTCAGGAAGTTCGTCCAGTAGTGCAGGTTGTTCCGGCTCGGTGTCTGGTCGGCGATAAAGATCACGACACAGCGGGTTTTGTCTTTCTTCAGGGTGATGACATCGCGCACGGTGTCCTGTTTTTTGATCCCGAAGGAACCGAATTTCGTACGCAGGTTAAAAAACAGGCGATCGAATGCCTGGTTGTTGAGGGGTCGGTATATCTGGTAGATGCGGGAATCCTTGAAACGGGAAGTCGAGCCGGAAAACCATTCCCAGTTGCCGTAATGTCCCATCAGGAGGATAAAACAGGTGTGCCCTTTCTCCATCAACGTGTCTACCAGTTCGGGATTTTTCAGGAAAGCCCGGCGTTGTAACTCTTCGAGGGAGATGTGGGCGAGCTTGATCGTCTCGACCACGTAGTCGGCGAAGTGATGATAGAACTCGCGTTCCAGCCGGCGCAGTTCGGTGTCCGATTTATCCGGGTAAAAGAGGCTTTCATATTTTGCCTGACGACTTTCACCCTGTATCTGACGACCTTATAGACCAGAACATAGAGGATATCCGATAATATATAAAGCGCCCACATCGGCAATAAGGCATGAACCTTTACCCAACTGTAGATAAGCGCATATTGTATTTTATTCCACATGATGGTTTTATTAGGTTTTTATTTGTGTAAATGCTGATTTATCTGTTGCTTTTCTCTTGAAGAAAGTACCAAAGTTCAAGGCTAAAGTTGCTTCGCTACTCCGTTCCCTTCGTTCGCTGTCGCGTCTGAAACTCGCTTCGCTCAGACAGCAGACGCTCCGGACGCTCACTGCGGTCTCTGCGCTTGACGCTCACCAGCTTAGGCCGGAAGTAGAGCCTGACGGCTCTTTGGGGATGGCCGATGCCGCCTGCTTCAGCAGACGGCAAAAGAGAGGCGGAGGAGGCTTCGGGGGGGGATGCATATACTGGTAGCTATGCTTATATAAGAGGCGGTGTCGGCCATCCCGAGAGAAAGCGGAGCTTTCTTGGAAAGGCCTAAGTGGATGGGCGTCAAGCGAAGGGCAAAGACGGAGCGTCCGGAGCCTGCGCTGTCTGAGCGCAAGCGAGTTTCGCAGGCGACAGCGTAGTCTTTGCCCGGAGTAGCCCAGCCGGTTAAGCCTTGAACTTTTGGTTACTTTTCTTTCAAGAGAAAAGTAACACACCGATTATTCTTTTTGGAACTTCCGGCTCACCTTCAGTAAATTTGCCGTAAAAGATACCACATTCTGCGCTTCCTGTACCATATTTAGGTAGACCATGCTGACCTTCGTACTACCGCTCTGTCCTTGGATACGTTTCAGTTCCTCCTTCTTCAGAAGCGTCAGTTTAGCCGTCAGATCGACCGATTCGGCAATCAGGTCATCCATACGATGGTAATCATTGCTTTCGATCATAACCGAACTGCGGTTCAGGAAAGAAACGATCTCATCGGTCATCTTTCCGAAATCCTCCTTCTGTACTTCACAAAGCGGGCTAAAATGATTGTCGACATGCTCTTTGCCTGGCTCCGTCAGACGACGGATACTGAACACGATCTCGCTGGCAAAATCATTCCCCTGATAATAGTACAAACCTTTATCGATCGCAATATCATGCTCCAACTGGGTAACGCCCAACGTGCCGACACGTTTGACCTGTTTCAAGTAACTCTTCTTTTCCTCAATCGCGCTCATAACCTTGCGAAGTTCGCGCAGGTTTTCATCCATAAAGCCATGAACAGAGCGGTTGAAAGTGTCGGAAGCGAAGTTCAGCACGTCGCAAAGCTCGTCGCGACTATGTTCACGGAACAGCGAAAGAGCTTCACGTTTGTCCTTTGTCTCACGTAGTTTGGAAATCGTGGAATCAACTTCTTCCTGCATGGCTTCCTTCTTCATCTTCTTTTTATACAGAATCTGGTTACGGATCAGCATATAGATCGCCAGCCCCACCATCGCCGCCATTGCCGCAATACCACCGACATGGATCAACAGAGCAACCAGGAAACAGATCGTAAAGGCTGCACCTGCCGTAATAAACCAACCACCGATCACGGAGAGCACACCGGTGATACGGTAAACTGCGCTTTCACGCCCCCAAGCACGGTCGGCCAGAGAACTACCCATCGCCACCATAAAAGCGACATAAGTCGTAGACAACGGCAACTTCAACGAAGTACCCAACGCAATCAACAGACCGGAAAGCACGACATTCACCGAAGCACGCACCAAGTCGAAACTGGCCTTATCTTCAAGTATTATCTCGTTATTATTGAAACGGCTGTCAATCCAGTCCTTCACTCGCAAAGGCACCACGCTCAATATCGTATTGGAGGCATTGTTGCACGTACGCACCAGAACACGTGCAACGGGCGATGTTCCGAAATTTTCATTTCCATCCGACTGCCGGGCCAAGTCTACAGACGTTTTGATCACCGCCTGCGCCTTTTTCGAAGTAGCCAAGGCAATCACCATGACCAAGCCGGAACCAACAAGAAAGTACCACGGGGTTTTGGCCGGTTCAAGCAACGACTCCATCAGGAAAGTGTCCGGTTGTAGTCCGTGACCTCCCCTGACGCCATCAAATCCATATAAGAAGAATAGCCTGCCAACGGAACACCGATAAAGTTTACCAAGTCATTACCGGCAAACGCCAAAGCCAAGGCAAACGTTCCCAGCAAGATCACCACTTTAAAAACGTTCACCTTCAACCAGTGAAGAACCTGCATCAATAAAGTGAAAAAGATAAGTGCTCCCCACACGATCGTGTCCGTATTGCTATAAATCATCGTTTTAAGATCACCTTCCATAAAGGAACTTTCTTTCAAACCTTTTATCAACATGAAATACAAGATGGAAGTGGCAGCCAAACCACCGAACAAGCCGATAAAATAGTTCATGTGTTTCTTGTAGTTGAAAGTAAAAATCAAGCGAGAAATGTATTGAACAATGGCCCCGAAAAAGAAAGCGATCGCCACTGAAAGAAAAATGGCAAGTATCACCGTAAAAGCCTTATCCGTGTTCAGCAGGTCACCCAACTGGAGTGCACCATTAGAATTGGCAATCTTGATTAATGAAATTGCAACCGTACCGCCCAACAATTCGAATACCAGCGAAACGGTAGTCGAAGTAGGCATCCCCAGAGAGTTAAAAATATCCAGCAACACCACATCGGTGAGCATGACAGCCAGCAAAATACACATAATTTCTGAAAAATAGAAATGTTGCGGCTGGTAAATTCCGTGCCTGGCAATATCCATCATTCCGTTGGATAGCGAAGCACCGACAAAGATGCCGATCGCGGCAATCACCATTATTACTTTTAAAAGATGCAGCTTTCGATCCTATTGCCGAATTCATAAAATTGACTGCATCGTTACTAACTCCGACTGACAGGTCAAACACCGCCAGCACAAAGAGGAAAATGATCAGAAAGAGATAGAATGTCTCCATAATTGCTTGTTATGTATTTGGTTGCAAAGGTCTGAAACAAATATTACGCAAAAATGACATAGATATTACAAACATGTTACAAGTCAAACCATACATCCACAGAAACAGTTGAATTAAAAAATAATGTTACCGGACTAAGGGATTTTCGCTATATTCGCGACTTTTATTATAAGAACATTGTTAATCTTACTCACACTTGGGAGAGAATCGAGACGATATCATACAGTGGGCTTGTGAAATGGCCTTATCGGATTCACAAACCGCTCTTAAATCGCTTTACATGACCTATTTCGGGCCACTAATGCGATTTACGGGTATGTATGTCTCATCGCCGGCAGAAGCCGAAGAGATCGTATCCGATACCTTCTTAGCTATCTGGAACAACCGCAAACAGCTACCCGGCATCTCTAATTTCGATTCTTACATATATACGGTAGCCCGCCACAAGGCGATCAGCTATTATCGCAAACAGCACATGGAGCAGGTATCGCTGGACGAAATCTCCATCGACCTTTTCACATCGACCGAAACGACTCCCGAAGAAGAGCTTATCAGCCAAGAAGGAATTCACCGCCTGAACTTGGCAATCGACTCGCTACCCGCCAAATGCAAGATGGCTTTCAAACTCGTCCGCGAGGACAAGCTCAAATATAAAGAAGTGGCTGCCATCCTCGACATCTCCGTCAAAACATTGGAGGCACACTTGACGAATGCCGTCCGCAAACTGCGGGAAACACTTGCCGACGATTGCATCTGAAAAGCAACACTCTGGCATGAAGCAAAAATTTCATGCATAGGATACTTCTGTTTCATGCCCAGGAAACATTTGTTTCCACCTATTGAAAATTTTGTTTCCTCCTATTGAAAATAAATTTTCCCACAGTGGGAAATTTATTTTCTCCGAATGGGAACAGATGAAAATTTTCTATCTTTTTCTCATTTCGACTAAGGGTATTCTCGCTTCCCAGCGACTATACATATAGAAACACACAGAATGGAAAACAGAATAAACCATATAATCGCACGTGTCCTGAGTGGAGAAAGTTCTTCGGACGATATCCTTTCGTTAAGTGAATGGCTGAACGAAAACGAAAAAAATCGAGATGAATTCCGACGTCTCAAGAATTATTGGGATGCAGATGTCGCTTTCAAACATTCCGTTGCCCCTGCTTTCTCGGCCGACAAACTGCAACAAAAGATCAATGTACAAAGAAGGCAGACTGCCCGGCGGCAATTATGGAGAAACGCCATTCCACTAATTGCCGCAGCCTGTTTGCTTTTCATTTTCTCAACAGCCCTTTTCCTTTATAATACAAATGACCGTATATCCGAACACTACACCTTGCTGACAGACGAACATACCTCCAACTTCACGATGGAAGATGGAACCATCATCACATTGAACAAAAACAGCCGCTTAAGCTATTCCGACAAATACGGGAAAGACAGCCGCAACGTCAAATTAGAAGGTGAAGCCTATTTTGAAGTGGCAAAAGATCCAAGCAAGCCCTTCCAAGTAGAGATGAACGGTGCTTCTATCACCGTATTGGGTACGCACTTCAACGTGAAGGCAGATGCAGAGTCAGACGATATCACGGCAACCCTTGTGGAAGGTTCCATCCGTTTCGAAGGCGCAAAGCAAAATATCGTGATGACCCCAAACCAACAACTGACTTTCAACCGGTCGACAAACAAGGTGGATGTCAAAGAAATAGACACCGACACTTTCACAGCTTGGAAAGACGGTCTGTTGAAATACAAATCGATTCCATTCACCGAATTGATCGAGAACTTGAAAGACATCTACCAAGTAGAAATCCGGATTGATGATGAAAGACTGGCAGATCCATCCATCACCGTTTCCGGTACATTCAATCAAAAACAAAGCATAGAACAGATCCTAAAAGTAACTCTCACACAGTTTGCCTATACGGTGGACGAATAAAACAGGAAATTATCATATCCAACATGCACACTAAAAAACTAATGACCTATGAGAAAACGCTAATGTTAAAAGTAGCACTGAGACCTACACTAAGCGAACAGGTCACACCATGAAACAAGTAAACTTATTAATCTCTAAATCAATACATAAGCATGAAAAA
>ENA-OQMY01000480-OQMY01000480.1-human-gut-metagenome-genome-assembly--contig:-NODE-480-length-10837-cov-2.162278_pt1 | contig 10837 bp, 13 predicted proteins | sample MGYA00242623_ERZ504868 | MGnify/ENA primary metagenome ERZ504868 (study PRJEB26092, sample SAMD00036386) | human gut metagenome | host: Homo sapiens | study: EMG produced TPA metagenomics assembly of...
ACGCTCCTGCGTCTCGTACCCGGCCAGCAGCAGCACCTCGCCCTTTGAAAAGCTGCGCGCACCGGATGCAGGCTTTGCAGCAAAGCGGCTGTCTGCGTGTCCGAAAGGCCGGCAAACAGACTGCAGCGCCGTAAGATCGTTAAATTTTCTTTCCATCTTTTTTCACCTTTTGTTGCTGCTGCAACAGTATTCCTTGCTCTATTATAGTAGAATAGGGCACAGACCGCAAGCGCGCTGTATGAATTTGTGCGCGCGGGAATGGCCGGGCAGATCCGGCAAGGGAAAAGGAGTTATGAAAAACATGAAAAAAATGCTTTCTGCCGCGCTGGCGCTGGCAGTTGCGCTGGGCCTTTTGGCCGGCTGCAGCGGTGCGCCCGCTTCTTCTGCGGCGTCCGTCTCCGGTGCGCCCGCTGTTTCGTCCTCTGCCGCCGCAGGCAGCGCCGCGCCCGAGAGCACAGGCACACCTGCGGCCGAGCGCACGGCTTTCCGCATCGCCAGCCTGAAAGGGCCCACGACCATGGGCCTTGTAAAGCTGATGGACGAAGCCGACAAGGGCGAGGCCCGCCACGATTATGAAGTGACCATGTACGGCGCGGCGGATGAGATCGCCCCGCAGCTTATAAAGGGCGATATCGACGTGGCGCTGGTGCCGTGCAACCTGGCCGGCGTGCTGTACAACAAGACCGGGGCGCCGTCGAAGTGGCCGCCGTCAACACACTGGGCGTGCTGTATGTCGTCACCACAGGCGACGACATCACCAGCGTGGCCGATTTGGCGGGCAAAACCATTTACACCACGGGCAAGGGGACCACGCCGGAGTATGTGCTCAACTATGTGCTGACGCAGAATGGCCTTACCCCGGGCGAGGACGTGACCATCGAATACATGAGCGAGGCCACCGAGGTGCTGGCGGCGATGCAGGCGTCCAGCGGCTATCCCGTTGCCATGCTGCCTCAGCCCTATGTGACCACTGCCCAGATGCAGATGGAAGGCCTGAAGGTGGCGCTGGATATGACCGAGGAATGGGACAAGGTCTCGCCGGATTCCGCGCTGGTGACAGGCGTTGTGGTAGCACGCAAAGAGTTTGTGGAGCAGAACGAGGCCGCATTTAACGAGTTTTTGGAGGATTACAAGGCCAGCACCGAGTTCGTGAACGCCAATGTGGACGAGGCTGCCGCGCTGGTGGCGGGCTATGAGATCGTGCCCAAGGAGCCCATCGCGCAAAAGGCGCTGCCGGAGTGCAATATCACTTTCATCAGCGGCGCGGATATGAAAGCGAAGGTGAGCGGTTACCTGAAGGTGCTGTACGACCAGAACCCCGAGGCCGTGGGCGGCACGCTGCCCGACGACGCATTCTATTATGGCGCGTAACAAACGGAAAAACCCGAATCGCAAACACACTGGCTGTCTGCTTCTGGCTTTGTGCCTGGCAGGCGGCCAGCGTCTGCATCGGGCAAAAGCTGATTTTGGTTTCGCCGCTGGAGGTGTGCGGTGCGCTGCTGGCGCTGCTGCCCACGGCGGATTTCTGGCAGACGGCGGCGTTCAGCGCCGGGCGCATCATCGGCGGCTTCCTGCTGGCGCTGGCGCTGGGCCTTGCGCTGGCGGCGCTGGCCGCCGCGCTGCGCTGGGTGGAGGTGCTGCTGCGGCCGCTGATGCTCACCATCAAATCCATCCCCGTGGCCAGTTTTATCATTCTTGCGCTGATGTGGCTGCGCAGCGCGGGCAATCTGGCGGTGTTCATCAGCTTTTTGATGGTGCTGCCCGTGGTGTATACGAACACGCTGGCGGGCATCCGTGAAACGGACGCCCGGCTGCTGGAAATGGCGGCCGTATTCCGCGTGCCGCCGGCAAAGCGGGTGCGGTATCTTTACGTGCCCGCCGCGCTGCCGTATTTCCGCTCGGCCTGCACGGTGGGCCTTGGCCTTTGCTGGAAAAGCGGCGTGGCGGCGGAGGTCATCGGCATCACCAGCGGCAGCATCGGGGAAGCGCTGTACAATGCAAAGATATTGTTTTCCACGGCCGAGCTTTTGGCATGGACCGTGGTGATCGTGCTGCTGAGCCTTGCGTTTGAAAGGCTGTTTTTGTGGGGCCTTGCACGGGTGGAAAGCGTTTTGCTGGAAAGGAGCGGCACATGAGCATCGAACTGGTGAACGTGTCCAAGGCGTTTGGCGAAACGCAGGTGCTGCGCGGCCTTTCGGAGCGGTTTGCACAGGGAGAAGCCGTTTGTGTGATGGGGCGCTCGGGCCTCGGCAAAACAACGTTGGCGAGCATCGTTATGGGGCTGGAAAAGCCCGATGCGGGCGCGGTGCGCGGTGCAAAGGGAAAACGCTTTGCAGCCGCCTTTCAGGAGGACAGGCTGGTGGAGCGCCTTTCCGCGCAGGGGAACCTGCGGTTTGCCTGCGGTGCGGCGCTGGATGAGCCGCGCATGGCGGAGGCTTTCGCGGCTGTGGGCCTGACCCCGCAGGATGTGGAGAAGCCTGTCGGCGAGCTTTCCGGCGGGCAGCGGCGGCGTGTGGCGCTGCTGCGGGCCTTGCTGGCTCCGGCGGACGTGGTGGTGCTGGACGAACCGTTCAAGGGCCTGGACGAAGCCGCGCGGCAGGCGGCCGCCGCATATGTGCGGCGTATGCAGGCCGGGCGCACGCTGCTGTGCATCACCCACGAGGAGGGCGACGCGGCGCTGCTGGGCGCGCGGGTGTTCCGCCTGCCGGAGGCGGCGGAACAGCAGGAAGGACGATAAGAAAAGGGCCGAAGCCGTGATAAACGGCTTCGGCCCTTTTAACGTATGGACAACTAGGTTTTTGAACCTTTCAGAACGGTGCGGAACGCGTCGGCAAGCGCGTAAATAAGAACAAACGCGATCAGGGCCCAGCGCAATGCGGCTGTCCAGGGCCATTGGGTGAAAATTTCCACTGTGAGCAGCAGAAAAATTGCGCTTAGACAGGAAAACACGACGGTCACTAAACGGTATTCGGCCTTTTTATTGGCGTTTTCCCGCTTTAAAACGCTGAACCAATAGGAATTGGAAAGGACAGGCCCCTTCCCGCGCGCGGTAAAGGAAGCATAAATACCCGCGGCGAGGGCGACTGCGGCGGTAAAACAGCCAGCGGCAAACAAAACAGGTTCCATAGGCGTACCCCCAAAAAAACAGCTCTGGACGGCTCCAGTTTACCACTTTTTCGCCGGACTGACAACAAAACCGGCCCTGTCCGCTCCGTTTTCACAAATCTATCAAAAAAATTGCGCCGGTTTTTCATATTCCGGCGGTAAAATTAGTTTTTAATCTTGTGAGTAAAGGAGACGGGACGTTTGGTCACAGTGAAGGAACTGACAAAGCGCTACGGCGCCCATACGGCGGTAGACGCGCTGAGCTTCACCGTGGACAAGGGCCAAATCTACGGCCTGCTTGGGCCGAACGGCGCAGGCAAATCCACGACGATGAACATCATCACAGGCTATATTTCCGCCACGGACGGCACTGCCGAGATCGACGGCTGCGATATTTTCGACAGCCCTGCAGAGGCCCGCGCCAAGATCGGTTATCTGCCCGAGCAGCCGCCGCTGTATACGGATATGACGCCGCGGGAATACCTGGCCTTTGCGGCCGAGCTGAAGGGCCTGCCGCGGGAGCAGCGCAAGGCGGCGGTGGAGCAGTGCATGGAGCGCACCAATATTGCAGACGTGGCCGACAGGCTCATCCGCAACCTTTCCAAGGGCTACCGCCAGCGCGTGGGGCTTGCCTGCGCGCTGCTGGGCGACCCGCCCGTCATCATTCTGGATGAGCCCACCGTCGGCTTGGACCCAAAGCAGATCATCGAGATCCGCGAGCTCATCCGCTCCCTGGGGCAGGAACATACCGTGTTGCTGTCCAGCCACATCCTTTCCGAGGTGAACGCCGTGTGCGACAAGGTGCTCATCATGAGCCACGGAAAGCTGGTTGCCTGCGACACGCCCGAAAACCTGACAGCTCACGCGGCCGGGCACGCCGCACTGCGCATCACGGTGCTGGGAACGCAGGAGGCGGTGCAGGCCGCGCTGTCCCCGCTGCTGGAGCAGGGAGCGCAGGCTGTCGAATTTGTTCCCTGCGAAGAAGAAAACGCCGTCACGGCCCGCATCGTCTGCTCTGGCGGCGCGGATCTGCGCGCACCGGCGGGCATTGCGCTGGCGGGCGCGGGCCTGGCCGTGCTGCGCATGGACGCCGAAACAACAAGCCTGGAGGATGTGTTCCTGGAGTTGACCGGGGACGAGCCGGAGGCCGGTGAAGAAGAGACGTCGGGACGCGCGGACGAGGATGAAGACGGGACCGCCGCACAGGCAGCGCTGGAAATGGCGGGCGACGCACCGGAAGAGATTGCGTCCGAGGAGGAAAGCACAGCGCACGCACATCAGCCGGAAAATGGGGAGGAGGAGCGCAAATGAAAGCCGTGTACAAAAAAGACCTGAAGAGCGCCTTCACCGGGATGATCGGCTGGGTACTGTGCGCGTTTGTCGTTGTAGTGGTAGGCCTATACTTTACGGCCATCTGCCTGCAGTCCGGCTACGCCGATTTCAGCCTGGTGCTTTACAACACCACATTCATCTTTCTCGTGGTGGTGCCGCTGCTTACCATGCGGAGCATCGTTGAGGAACGCCGCCAGAAAACGGACCAGCTTCTGCTTACCTCCCGCGCCTCCATCGCGGGGATCGTGTGGGGAAAATATCTGGCACTGGTGACGGTGTACGCCATCCCGCTGGCCATTGTGGGGATATGCCCGCTGGTAATGCGCGCCTACGGCTCGGTGTCGCTGGCGCGCAGCTATGCGGCGCTGCTGGCGTTTTTTCTGATGGGCGCGGCGGCCATTGCCATCGGCCTGTTCATGAGCAGCCTGACGGAAAACCAGATCATCGCCGCTGTGTGCACGTTCGGCTCGCTTTTGTTTTTGTATCTGATGCCCAGCATCGCGGGGCTGATTTCTGGCAGCGCCGCGGCTTCTCTGGCTGCATTCACGGTGCTGGCCGCGCTGCTGGCGCTGTTCCTGCACTGGATGACGAAAAGCCTTGTGCTGCCCAGCGCCGTGTTTTGTGTGCTGGAGGGCGGCCTGGCCGCCGTTTATTTCCTCAAGCCCGCGTGGCTGGAGGGTCTGTTCCCGAAGCTTCTCAACAGCCTGGCGCTGTTCGGCCGGTTCGACAATTTTGTCAACGGCCTGTTCGATATTTCTTCCCTGGTGTATTTTGTTTCCGTGGCGCTGCTGTTTGTGTTCTTCACCTGCCAGGGGTTTGAAAAACGCCGCTGGTCGTGAGAAAGGAGGAGCGAACGATGCAGGACAACAAACGACCCCAGGAAAATGAACGCACGGTGCGGGACGCGCTGCACTCCCGCGCATTTAAAAACGGCGCTTATGCAAGCGTGCTGTGCGCCGTGATGCTGGCGCTGGTGGTTGCGCTGAACCTTTTTGTAGGCGCGCTGCCTGCGAAGTATCTGCGGTACGATATGACGGAGAATAAGCTGTACAGCCTTTCACAGGAGACAGAGGACCTGTGCGCGGCCTTAACGCAGGACGTAACGTTCTACTACCTGGGCCGTACCGGCCAGGAGGATGCGGCCGTCACCGAGCTGCTGGACAAGTACAAAGACGCTTCATCCCACATCCAGGTGGTGCAGAAAGACCCCGTGCTTTATCCCACCTTCGGCGCGGCGTATGATGCGGCGGACGCCGCGGTGGGCAGTATCATCGCGGTGTGCGGTGAACGCTACCGTGTGGTGGACGCAGGAGACCTGTACACCTATACGCCCAACTACCAGACTTATACCTATGATACGGAATTTGACGGGAGGGAGCCTTGACGAGCGCGCTTTCCTATGTGGCCAGCGAGGAAGCGCCGCTGCTGTACACCTTGTCCGGTCACGGCGAAGCCGGGCTTTCCGCCACGCTCACGGACGGCGCTGAGCGCCAGAACATGAGCTTTGAAACGCTTGCGCTGCTGACGGCGGACGCAGTGCCTGAGGATGCGGCGGCTGTGGTGCTGAATGCGCCCACAAAGGATATTTCCGCCGAGGAGGCCGAGCGCCTGCGCACCTATCTGGCGGGCGGCGGCAGCCTGTTCCTGGTGACGAACTACGGTGATTACAGCACGGAAGCCATGCCCAACCTGACGGCGCTGCTGGCGGAATACGGCATGGGCGCGCGGGACGGCATCGTCATTGAAAATGACCAGAACCGCTTTTTGAGCGGCTATCCGTATTATCTGCTGCCCAATATCAAGAGCCATGACGTCACTCAGCCGCTGGTGGACAGCGGCAGCTATGTGCTCGCACCGCTGGCCCACGCCATCACGGTGCTGGACGAAATGCCGGAGAATGTCTCGGTGGACGCGCTGCTGGCCACTTCCGCCAGCGCCTATTCCAAAACAGATGCCTACAACGCCGAATCCATTGCTCAGGCGGACGGGGACCCGACGGGAACGTTCAACGTGGCGGCTGCGGCGCAGAACAGTGAGACGGGCGGCAAGGTGGTGTGGCTCTCCACCAGCGGTCTTCTGGACGAGACCATGGACCAGATGGTCTCCGGCTCCAACAGCGACCTGGTGCTGAATGCTTTCAGTTGGCTGACGGGCAGCGAGAGCGGGATCACAATCCACGCAAAATCCCTTACGACAGAAACGCTGACGGTACCCTCCGGCGCGGGCAGCCTGTGGAGCGGGCTGTTGATGTTCGCAATTCCGGGCGCGATGCTCGTCCTCGGCGTGGTGATCTGGGCCATGAGGAGGAAACGCTGATGAAAAACAGAAAAACAGCCGTACTGCTGGGCGCTGCGGCGCTCACCGCGGCGCTTGGGCTGGGCTATGGGCTGTTGACGGGGGCGGAGCAGGCGGAGGAGAGTTCCTCCGCCGCCGGTGTAGCGGCGTTTTCGCCCACGGGCGCCGTCAGCGTGATTTGTTACGAAAATGAGGGCGGCGAGATCGCGCTGGAATACCTGGATGACACCTGGACGCTCCGGCGGGACGCGGATTTCCCTGTGAACCAGACAAGCGCCGAGAGCATGGCGAATTACCTCGCCCCGCTGAATGCCACCGCCCTGGTAACACAGAGCGGGGCCGACCTGGTGGCTTACGGGCTGGACGAGCCGTCCAACCGCATTGAAGTGGCGACCGATGCGGGCGAGACCTGTACGGTGCTGGTGGGGGCGCAGAATACCCACACCGGAGAATACTATATCAAGCTGGAGGGCGAAGAACCCGTATATACGGTATCCGAGAGCTTTGCCGCAGCCTTTACGCGTACGGAGCGCGGCCTGCAGCAGACAGAGAACTGGCCCGTAGAGAGCACCGACAGCGTAACGCGCGCCACACTGGAGCAAGGCAGCAATACGCTGACGGTGGACGTATCGGAGGACGCGGACGGGAACAAAACATATACGGCATCCGACACAGCACGTACTGAAACGCCGGATACGGCCGCCGCGCAGGCATTCATCAGCAGCGCGGCCACACTGTATTTCAGCAGCAGCGCGGATTTTAAGCCAACGGACGAGGCGCTGGCGGCATATGGTCTGGCTGAGCCCTCCGCCACGCTCACCGTGGAGTGGACGCGCACGGACGACGCCTCCGGCGCACAGGAGAGCGTCACCTCGGTGCTGTACCTGGGCGCCGTCGATCCGAACGGAGATTATTACGCCCGGCTGGCGGATTCCAACGCCGTGAGCACGCTGAACGCGACGGCGCTTTCAGGCGTGCTGGGCATGACGCTGGACGGCATGCTGCCCACAGAGGAGGAGAGCGCTCCGGAAAGTGCGCCTGCCTCAGAGAGCGGCTCTGTTTCCGCGGCAAGCGCAGCGGATTGAGGGTGTTGCAAAAAGGGTCGTCCCATTAGGGTTGTTTGAAAATGGAGGAAATACAGCTTTTTTGATTTTCAAACAACCCCTGGACGGCCTTGAATGCCGTCGTTGACATGCTCCTGACAAGCGGACCGCTGCTTAATATATCCGGAATAATACTGCAATACCGTTTCTGCCGCTTTCGGCTCTCAGGCAGCAACTTTAGCATACCTTGCATATTCTTTTTTGGAAAACAGAAACGGCGGTTTGAAATTCAATATTTCAAAACCGCCGTTAGGCTTTTCTTTTTTATTTGACTTATGAGCATACAGCCGGAAAAACAAACGTTTTTATTTCCCGTTGGGCAGCAGTTCTGTTGACTCATGATTGCAGTTTTCTGCCAGAAGCTATCTCAAAATGATATTTTACAATTCCCAAATCCAGTTTTGTGTAAAAGCCCTTACCGCAAACCGCATTGACTTTACTGTCAGAAAACAATTCAAAGAAAAATTTCTGTTGGTTCATTGCGGTCGGCGCAAGAAGTGCGGCTTCCATACCATTCAAAAACCATTCAGGCATATTTTCCGTACGATTACAGACTGCCTGCAATGGTTTGTTTTTATGTGGCGCGCCTTGTGTTTCACCATGACCAAACGCGATTAGGCATATTTGCTTTTCTCCCTTGCGAACATCCGCTTGGCTTTTGCCATGAGTCATTGCCACCCAGCAGCTGTTGAGCCCTAGTTCCTGTACGTTCAAAACAATTTTTTCTCCATAATATCCCAATGCTTCCTCAAGCTTTGGGGATTTTTTACCCACGAGAGCGATATAGTTCTTTACCCCGGGAAAATTTGCCGTAATGCGCCATCATGGAGTCAAAACATTGCGGCTCGTCATAAAAAAACTCTGAATATGCAATCCCGCTTCGCCGTTGATTTCTTCAATCAGGTGATTGAGCGCGATTCGCTGTTCCGGGCCAATCGCAATATCTTTGTATTGACGGACGCTATGCCGCTGTTTCATAAGTTCCAATATTTCCATTGCAATTTACCCCCAATTTTGTTTCTTTATTCACAACTTCTGTTCCGGCAATTTTTTTTGAAATTTTCATGGCAAGCTGTAAGGTGGAAACCAGCTGTTCAAAGGCTCCATTCGGGTCAAATATAATAATTTTTGTTCCCTCTTTACGTACTTTAACAATTCCGGCGTCTTTCATAATTTGCAAGTGATGGGAAACCGCCGGACGGGAAAGGTTTGTTTTCTTTGTAATATCACCGACTCGAACACCCATGCAATTCCCCATTTTCATCATTTCTAAAATGAGGTGTTGCCTTGTTTCATCACCGATGGCCGTCAATATCTTTGCCGAGGCGGAGAAGTTTTCTGCCAAAGTGAAAATTTTTTCATTTGGTTCCATGCACATCTCCCTTTCGTTCAAACGCTTAAACTGTAAACAGTATAGCATAGAATATTGGAAAACGTTCATTGGTAAAGAAAATCGAGATGAAAGAAAAGTTTTTGGAAAATTTTATTCCGAGCTTTGGGAAAGCCTGCCGCGCGGCGTTCATGCGCGGGATAAGTTCAGCAGGAGAAAAAAGCAGGACAGCATAGCAAAGGCTATGCTGTCCTGCAAGATTGGAATTTTTATGGGGCGGCTTTTTGATATGCACGCGTTACGCGTTGACAGCGTTGTCCATCAGGTAGTTGTTGGCAAGCTCGCTCAACACGACCATGGACACATACGGGCGTCCGAAATGCTCTTCATAGGTGGAATAGTCTTCGGTGCCCATGTTGTCGGAAAAATATTTGGCGAGCGCCGCGTCGTCGGCTTTTAGCTTTGCGTCCTCGGCAATGGCCTGGATGATGAGAAGCTGAGTGGCGGAAGACTTGATATCTTCCGCGTATTGCTCCAGAAACGCTTCCTCGCTGGCTACACCCATCGCCTGCAGGAACGTGGCGGAATCGATCCCGTACATGGAAGCCTGACTTTTCAACTGGTTCAGCATGGCGCCGCTCTGGAAATCCAGCACAGCCTGCGGCACTTCGCTTACGGTGGAGTTCTCTATCATATAGTTCCAGATAAATTGAAAGATCTGGCTTTGGCGCAGATCCTCGCGGATGGAATCACGCACATCATCGGCGCTTTCCCAGCCATAGCTGGCTGTCAGGTTCTCTTTTACGAAATCGTCGTTGAACTCCGGCGTAACGTCCTCGCCCTCGATGTAATTGATGGTCACTTCAAACACCGCGTCCTTGCCGGCAAGATCCGGGTTGTTTTCATACGGGTCGGGGAAGGTGACCTCCACGTCGAAGGTCTCGCCGGGCGTATGGCCGATGATCTGCGTGAGAAAATCGTCGATGAACTGCGCGCTGCCGGCCTGTACGCTCTGGCTGCTGGCTGTGCCGCCGTCAAATTTCTCGCCGTCAATGCTGCCGGAATAGTCGATGTTCACCTGGTCTCCGTCCTCGATGGCGCGGTCGGTGATCTGCTCGGGCTTGGCGTACTGGGCCATGATGCTGTCGATCTGCGCCTGCACGTCCTCATCGCTCACGTCGGCGGTGCCGGCGGCCAGGGGAATGGCGGCGTAATCGGCGGGCAGCGTTACGTAATCCAGCGCGGTGACGCCGTCAATGTGGCCGTTTTCAGCCAGGCCCTTGCTGTAATCGATGCTCTCCGCGCTGGCGGATGTGCTGGAAGACGCGCTGGCGGAAGCAGACGCGCTGGCGGAACCGGATGCGCTTGTGCTGCCGGAAGAGCTGGATGCGGAATTGCAGCCGGCAAGCAAACCGGCGCAGAGCGCGGCAGCCAGGGCGGCGCTGATAAATTTCGTTGTCTTTTTCATGGGGGCCTCCTAAATCATTCTAAAACGCGGCAATGCCGCAATGTCCTTATTATACACGAATTCTGTGTACAAGGTATGGATTTTTCAAAAAAATTTGCGGATTTGCGGCTTTTCCGCATGGGGAGCGCGATTTTTACGGCATGAAACGGCCCGGCCCGTAGCCAAGACGGCGGAAAACCTGTATAATATAAATCAAACCTGCAT